>Ga0210386_10001985_pt1 | contig 17877 bp, 17 predicted proteins | sample IncBWH32OmetaG_FD_160091 | JGI IMG/M metagenome (GOLD analysis project Ga0210386, IMG submission 160091) | Forest soil microbial communities from Barre Woods Harvard Forest LTER site, Petersham, Massachusetts, United States - Inc-BW-H-32-O ... | reverse complement strand
TTCGCCAGCCCGTCGAGAACCACGAACCGCAACACGCCTGACCGGGTTTTCTTGTCGCCGGCCATGTACTCCAGGAGTTCCGGCAGGGCGTCGGCGTCATAGCCGACCGGCAGCCCGAGCGAGGCCAGGATGCTGCGGTGGCGGTCGGCGGTGGCGTCGTCGAGCCGCCCGGCCAGCCGGCCCAGCTCGGCCGCGAACACCAAACCCACCGACACCGCAGCGCCGTGGCGCCAAAGGTAGCGTTCCCGGCGCTCGATGGCGTGGCCCAAGGTGTGGCCGTAGTTGAGGATTTCGCGCAGCTGCGATTCTTTCTCATCGGCGGCCACGACCTCGGCCTTGACGGTGATCGCGCGCCGGATCAGCTCCGGCAGCACGTCACCCGACGGGTCCAAAGCCGCCTGCGGATCCGCCTCGATCCGATCCAGGATCACCGGGTCGGCGATGAAACCCGCCTTGACGACTTCGGCCATACCGGCCGCGATTTCGGTGCCCGGCAACGTCTGCAAGGTCGCCAGGTCGACCAGCACGGCGATCGGCTGGTGAAACGCACCGACCAGGTTTTTACCGGCCTCGGTATTGATACCGGTCTTGCCGCCGACCGCCGCGTCCACCATGCCCAGCAACGTGGTGGGCACGTGCACGATCGACACCCCGCGCAGCCATGTCGCCGCGGCGAAACCGGCGACGTCGCTGGCGGCCCCACCGCCGAGGCTGACCAAAGCATCCTTGCGGCCAATGCCTATGCGGCCCAGCACTTCCCAGATGAACCCGACGACGGGCAAGTCTTTACCAGCCTCGGCGTCCGGGATTTCGATGCGATGCGCGTCGATACCCTTGTCCGCCAGGCGGGTTCGGATCTCCTCGGCGGTCTGCGCCAGTACCGGCTGATGCAGGATCGCGACCCGGTTCCGGCCGGCGAGCAGTCCCCCGAGCTCGTCCAGCACGCCGGTGCCGATCACCACCGGGTAGGGCGGGTCGACGGCCACCTGCACGGTGACCGGTGCGTCGGCGTTGGTCATTTGTCGGCCTCGGCACTGCCGTGTCTGCGGGCCGCGGCCAGTGCCGCCGGCGTGGCGGGGGTGGGCGGCGGCCCGGTTGGAGTCTCGGCTTCGGTTGGGCTCAGCGAGGACGGCGAGCGTCGCCACGGTGGACGGCGACGGCCGCGCCCCGTGTCCCCGGGTTGCAGGTCTCGCAGCCGGCACACGATGTAGCGGACGACGGCGCCGGGATTACGACGGTTGGTGTTCACCCGGATGGTGGCGACCTGGCGGTACACCGGAACGCGTTGCGACATCAGCGCGCGGTACTTCTCGGCGCGGTCCGGGCCGGCCAGCAGCGGCCGCACGGTGCTGCCGCCGGTGCGACGCACCCCTTCGGCGGCGCTGATTTCCAGGAAGATGACGGTGTGACCGGCCAGCGCGGCGCGTACTCCGGGACTGGTCACCGCGCCGCCACCGAGCGACAGCACGCCGTCATGCTCGGCCAGCGCAGCGCGCACCACCTCTTCTTCGATACGACGGAACTCCTCCTCGCCGTCGGTGGCGAATATGTCGGCGATACGGCGTCCGGTCCGCGCTTCGATCGCCACGTCGGTGTCGAGCATCGTGACGTTGAGCGCCTTGGCCAGCCGTCGCCCGATCGTGGACTTACCCGATCCCGGGAGTCCAATTAATACGGCCTTGGGCGCCATGAGCCACTATCCCCCTACAGACCGAGCCGGGACTTCGGCGACGGGTTCGCGGTCGGCGACCGAGCGCAGGTATGCCTCGACGTTGCGGCGCGTCTCGGCCAGCGAGTCGCCGCCGAATTTCTCCAGCGCCGCGCGAGCCAAGACCAGCGCAACCATGGTTTCGACCACCACACCGGCGGCCGGCACCGCGCACACGTCGGAACGCTGATTGATCGCGACGGCCTCGTCACCGGTCGCCATGTCGACGGTGGCGAGCGCGCGCGGCACGGTGGAGATCGGCTTCATCGCCGCCCGCACCCGCAGCGGCTGGCCATTGGTCATGCCACCTTCCAGACCACCGGCCCGGTTGGTCGAGCGGACCACGCCGTCGGGGCCGGGGTACATCTCGTCGTGGGCGCGGCTGCCGCGGCGGCGCGCGGTGGTGAACCCGTCGCCGATCTCGACACCCTTGATCGCCTGGATGCCCATCACCGCCGCGGCGAGCTGGCTGTCGAGCCGGTTGTCGCCGCTGGTGAACGATCCGAGCCCAACCGGTAGGCCCACCGCGACGGCCTCCACCACACCGCCGAGGGTGTCGCCGTCCTTCTTGGCGGCTTCGATCTCGGCGATCATGGCTTGCTCGGCCACCTTGTCGAATGCCCGCACCGGGCTGTCGTCGATCGCTTCCAGGTCGCCGGACTGCGGCGGCGGGCCCTCGTAGGGCTGTGATTCGCCGATCGAGATGACGTGGGACAGCACGTCGACTCCGAGGGCTTGCCGCAGGAAGAGCCGGGCCACGGTGCCGGCCGCGACGCGTGCCGCGGTCTCGCGGGCGCTGGCCCGCTCGAGCACGGGGCGGGCGTCGTCGAAGCCGTACTTGAGCATGCCGGCGTAGTCGGCGTGGCCGGGCCGCGGCCGGGTCAACGGGGCGTTACGGGCAACGTCGAGATCGGCTTGGTCCACCGGGTCGGCGGCCATCACCGTCTCCCACTTCGGCCATTCGGTGTTGCCGATCTCGATAGCGATCGGGCCGCCCATTGTCACGCCGTGCCGCACGCCGGCCAGCATGGTGACGTCGTCGCGCTCGAACTTCATCCGTGCGCCGCGACCGTAGCCGAGCCTGCGGCGGGCCAGCTGGAACCCGATGTCCTCGGAGGTCAGGCTGACCCCGGCGACCATGCCTTCCAGCACGGCCACCAGCGCCCGGCCGTGGGATTCACCGGCAGTGGTCCATCGCAACACGTGTCCCATCTTCCCATGACCGGAGTAGACGAGGAAAAGCGTCGCGCTCGCATCTGGCTGTTCACCCGATTGAGGCCTCGACTTGGGTTTGGTTACCGCTGAGTAGGGTAAGCAGTCTGTGATCACAGTCACAGCGCCCCGCGCGGGGCGCACGAGTGGAAGGCGGCCCCTTGTCTACGCCGCTGAAAAATCTGGTGCGCTGGGCCAGATCGCCCGCTAGAGATGTGGACTCTGCCTCAGGGGCGTGGGTCAACATGGTTCGAGGATTGGCTACCCGAGCAACGACACCGCTGCTGCCGGATGACTACTTGTCGTTGCTCAACCCGCTTTGGTCAGCACGCGAGCTGCGCGGCGAGATCGTTGCGGTCAAACCTGAAACCGACGACACGGCGACGGTCGTCATCCGGCCGGGCTGGGGGTTTTCCGGTGACTATCGTCCGGGCCAATACGTCGGCATCGGTTTGCGCGTCGAGGGTCGTTGGCACTGGCGGTCGTATTCGCTGACCTCGGTTCCCGAGCACGGGGGCGGTGATATCTCGATCACCGTGAAGGCCACACCCGAGGGATTTTTGTCCGCCCATCTGGTCAACGGCGTCGAACCGGGCACCATCATTCGGCTGGCATCGCCCAAAGGCGACTTCGCGCTGCCGAATCCTCCCCCGCAAGCACTTCTGTTCATCACCGCCGGCAGTGGCATCACACCCGTCATGGCCATGCTGCGATCGTTGCGGACCCGGGGTCAGTTCCCGGACATCGTGCACGTGCACTCGGCAGGGTCGCAGGAGGCGGTGATTTTTCACGACGAACTGCGCGAAATCGAACAAGAGCAGCGAGGCTACCGACTGCATCTTCAGCTCACCGAGACCGACGGCAAGGTCGATTTCGACGAACTCGACAATATCGTCGCCGACTGGCGGGACCGTTCGGCGTGGGCATGCGGACCCGCGGCCATGCTCGACACGGTCGAAAAAGTGTGGCGGGACAACGACGTCGATGACGCGCTGCACATGGAGCGATTCAGTATCGCCGCCACCGACAAAGGCGGTGAAGGTGGCACCGTGACATTCGCGATCTCGGACAAGAAAATCGAAATCGACGGTGCGACATCGATTCTCGAGGCGGGCGAGAAGTTGGGCATCCAAATGCCCTTCGGTTGCCGAATGGGTATCTGTCAGACCTGCGTACTGCCGTTGGAAGACGGCCACATCCGCGACGTTCGTTCAGGCCAGGAGCACGGGGCCGGCGATCGGATACAGACATGCATTTCGACCGCATCCGGCAACTGCACTATCAAGGTTTGAGAGGGAACCCGTCTAATGGCTATCACTGATATCAAGGCGTACGCGCATCTGAGCCCGCAAGACGTCGAGGATCTGGCCGCCGAGCTGGACGCTATCCGCGCCGACATCGAAGAATCGCGGGGCGAACGCGATGCGCGGTATATCCGCCGCGCAATCCAGTTGCAGCGCGGGCTCGCGGCATTCGGCCGCTTGGCGCTGTTCGCGAGCAGCAGCAGAATCGCGCGCCTGGCGGGTATTGCCAGCTTGGCGTCGGCCAAGATCATCGAGAACATGGAATTGGGCCACAACATCATTCACGGCCAGTGGGACTGGATGAATGACCCCGAAATCCACTCCACCGAGTGGGAGTGGGACACCGCCTGCCCGTCGTCGCAGTGGAAACACTCGCACAATTTCGTGCACCACAAGTACACCAACGTCGTCGGTCTGGACAGCGACGTGGGTTACGGCATCATGCGTGTGACGCGAGACCACCGCTGGGCGCCGTGGATGATCGGCAATCCCGTCTACAACTTGCTTTTGGGCACGCTGTTCCAGTGGGGCGTTGCGCTGCATCACGTCGAGACCGACAAGATCCGGAAGAAAGAGAAGACGTGGGCCGAGGCACGCAAAGACCTACGCATCATGGGCACCAAGATGGGCAAGCAGGCTGGCAAGGATTACATCGTCTTCCCGGCCCTGGCCGGCAGTAACTGGAAGCACACGCTCAAGGCGAACGCTATCGCCAACCTCATCCGAAATTACTGGGCCTACATGGTCATCTTCTGTGGGCACTTTCCCGACGGTGCCGAGAAATTCACCCGGGAGAGTTTCGAAGAGGAGACCCGCGGCGAGTGGTATCTGCGCCAGATGTTGGGCTCGGCGAATTTCAACGCCGGCCCGATCATGGCGTTCATGAGCGGGAACCTGTGCTATCAGATCGAGCACCATCTGTTCCCCGATCTACCCAGCAACCGGTACGCCGAGATCGGCGTTCGAGTGCGCGCCGTGTGCGAGAAATACGACCTGCCCTACACGACGGGGCCGCTGCTGCGGCAGTACTGGCAATCTTTCTGGACCATCTTCAAACTGGCGTTGCCCGACAAGTGGCTGCGTCGGACATCCGACGATGCGCCGGAAACCCACTCCGAAAAGAAGTTCTCCGGGGAGACGCCACCCGAATTCGACGGTAAGCGTTATGGATTGCGTAGCGCGCTCAACGGCCGCCGCGCCGCGGCGGCCTAGCCCGTCTCAGCCGCTACCGTTGCCACGCGGTGAGTTGCCAGACACCCAGCACCAGCATGGCCGCTGCGGCGTCGGCAAGCGCCCAGTTGCCCGCGGCGCTCAACCCCAGCCACCCGAACCATGCCGCCGCGGCGGTGATCGGCGCCAGCAAGAAATTGGTCACTACGAAACCGGCCACCAGCCCACGTGACACCCGGCGAATTCGGTTCAGGCCGAGCAGCATGACGGGTCCAAGGATCACGAACGACAAACCGCCGACGAGGAGCACCGTGCCGGACACCTGCCACCAGTGAGCCAGTGGTCCGCTCAGCGCGGCGACGACCGCGCCCGCGGCGGTCCAGAAGACGAGGTCGGCGCGAAGAGATCGCCGGCGCGCGGAGTCGGTGTGGCGAGGGTTGGCTGAAATCGATGTGCTTGTCATGCCCAGATGGTCCGGCCAGACGCGCTGCCGACTCCAGTAACGGCACTGCCAGACGCTGCCAATCGGGTCAAGGCAGCAGCACCAGGCTCACCGCCACGACGCTGGCCAGGCACATCGACGGGCCGTGCGGCACTGATGGCCCCGAGCGGCGAAGCACGGCGACCACCGCCGTCGCCGCCGTCAGCAGCGGAGCGCCGAGCGCCGCCAGCAACCACACGTCGCCGCCGAAGCAGCCGGTCAGGGCACCGAGCCCGAGCGCGAGCTTGACATCTCCGGCGCCCATCGCCGTCGGCCATGTCAGGTGCACCAGCAGGTAGACGGCACCCAGCGCCGCGGCGCCCAGCGCTGCGGCCGCGCCGTGGCCCGAGCCGGCCGCGGCGAGCATGATCACCGCGAATCCCGGGAGTGTAAGCCAGTTGGGCAGCCGGCGGCGGCGGACGTCGTAGGCGGTCAACGCGGCCATCCACAGCAGCGCGGCCACCATCGGCATGCGCGGCACGCTAATGCAACGCGGCGATCATCGCCTCTCGCGGCGCGGGCAGCCCTGTGAATTGCTCAACCTGCGCGAACGCCTGATGCAGCAGCATCTGCAGGCCGCTGATCACCCGGCCACCCGCGGCGGCCACCGCCGCGGCCAGCGGTGTCGGCCACGGGTCGTAGATGGCGTCCAGCAGCACCGGCGCGCCGGCGAAGACGTCGCTATAACGCCCCGCCACGTCGGCCGGCAGCGTGCTGACCAACACGCCCGCGGCCGTCACCCGGTCGGCGACCGCACCGCCGCCCAGGTCGCAGAACCGGGCCGCCGCGCCGACCCGGGTCGCCAGCTCCACCAAACGGGCGGCCTTGTCCGGGTTGCGGGCCACCACGGTGATATCGCCAACGCCCAACTCGGCCAAGGCCACAATCGCCGCCGGGGCGGTGCCGCCCGACCCCGACACCACCGCGCGACCGGTCACCGTGCCCAACAACGCACCCATCACGCCGTCGATGTCGGTGTTGTCGGCGCGCCAGCCGCGCGGCGTTCGCAGCAGGGTGTTGGCCGACCCGACCAGCTTGGCCCGATCGGTGCGCTCGTCGGCGAAACGCAGCGCGGCGAACTTTCCCGGCATCGTCACCGAGACGCCAACCCACTCCGGCCCGAACCCGTCGACCACAGCGGGCAGTTCCTCGGCGCCGCATTCGATGCGCTCGTAGGTCCAGTCGGCCAGGCCCAGCGCGCGGTAGGCGGCCAGATGCAGCTGGGGAGAGCGTGAATGCGCGATCGGCGAACCGAGGACGCCGGCTTTCCTAACGCGCGGAGTCGAGGACACCGTTGCGTTTGGCCAACTCGATGTTCGCCAGATGCTGTTGGTAGTCGCGGGTGAACAGCGTCGTGCCCTGCGAGTCGATGGTGACGAAGTACAGCCAGTCGCCGGGCTCGGGATGCTCGGCGGCTTTGAGCGCATCAGTGCCCGGCGAACAGATCGGCGTGGCAGGCAGCCCCTCGGAAACGTAGGTGTTCCACGGCGTTTGCTGTGCGCGGTCGGCGTCAGTGGTGGCCACTTCGCGACGATCCAGCGGATAGTTCACCGTCGAGTCGAACTCCAGGGTGCGGTGCTCGGCCAGCCGGTTGTAGATGACGCGGGCAACCTTCGGGAAGTCCGGTGGTTTGGCCTCACGCTGAACCAGCGACGCGACCGCCAGGACGTCATACGGCGACATGTTCATCGCGGTTGCGGTCTCCAGCAGACCCGATTTCACATACTGCTCGGTGCTCGAGCTGATCAGCGCCTCCAGGATCGTCTGGGGCGAACCGGACGGGTTGACGTTGAACGTGCCCGGCGCGATCAGGCCTTCGATCCGTCGGTGTTCGGCGCCCATCCGGGTGACCGGCTCGACCGCCCATGCCGGCACCGACAGCGAGGCCAGCGGAGTCTTTTCGGCCGCCGTCCGCAGATCGTCCGCAGAGACACAGCGGTTGTCGCCGTCCAGCTCGACGCAGGTGGCCTTGGAGATCATGGTGAAGATTCCGGGCGTCACGTCGTTCGTTTTGACGTCGGTGGTGTCGTCGAGCTGTTGCCCCTCGGGAATGACGACCTTGCCCACCCGAGTCTCGGGATCGGCGAGCCGCTTCACCGCGTTCGACGCGGGAATTTCGGTGCGCATGCGGTAGTAGCCGGGCTGGATCGACGAGATCGCGTCATTGCCTTCGGCGGCCTCGACGAACGCTTTGACGGTGCGGACTACATCGCGGTTCTGCAACGTCTCGCCGATCGCGGTGGTCGAGTCGCCGGCGTGGACCTGGATTACCAAATCCTTTTTGCCATCACCGGCATAGTCGTTCTGCGGGCCCAGGGTGTGCCACAGCTTCGAGCCGACGAACACTGCCGCCAAAACCACGACCATGAGTAGGGCGACGGCAAATCCAAGCACGATGCGGTGCCGACGACGGCCACGCTCGGCGCGGATCCGCTCGGCGCGCGACCGCACCCGACGCGGCGGTCCAACCGCCACGGGTTGGGCGCGGGGCCGCCCTTGGTCGTCAGACACCCTTGACCTCCCCGGGCAGCATGGTACGACGTTCATCGAGCCAACCCTGCAGGATCGCCACCGCCGCTGCCTGGTCGATGACCCTACGCTGACTCTTGGCCCGCACCCCCGCCTGGCGCAGTGATCGTTGCGCGCTGACGGTCGTCAACCGCTCGTCGGCCAGCCGCACCGGTGTCGGCGCGATCCGGCCGGCCAACGCGCCGGCCAGCTCGATCGCGTCGCGGGCTGACGGGCCGGTGCGGTCGGCCAGGGTTCGCGGCAGCCCTACCACAACCTCGATCGCGTGCAGCTCGTCGACCAGTTCGACCAGCCGTCGCAGATGCTTGCCCGACCGGTCGCGGCGGACCGTTTCCACCGGCGTGGCCAGGATGCCGTCCGGATCGCTGCACGCCACGCCGATGCGCACACTGCCCACGTCGATGCCGAGTCGCCGTCCGGGTCCAGGATCGTCCCCGCCGGGCCGATCCGGCAGACGGTGTGAAGAGTCCACTCAGCTGACCCGCGCTATCTCTGATCGGAGCGCAGCGAGTGCGGCTTCTATGCCCGACGGATCCTTGCCCGAACCCTGCGCGAGGTCGGCCTTGCCACCGCCCCGACCGTCGACGGCTCCGGCGAGCTGTTTGACCAAGTCGTTCGCCCGGAGGCCCAAGTCCTGGGCGGCCGGGTTGGCCGCGATCGCATAGGGCACGCTGCCGCCTTCACCCTCGGCGATCAATGCGACCACTGCCGGGTCCCTGCCGAGCTTGCCGCGGATGTCGCCGACCAAAGACCGCAGGTCGGCGGCCGACATCCCGGCCGACATCCGCTGCGCCACCAGACGGACGCTACCGATGCGCTGCGCACCGGCAGCGGCATTGACCGCGGCCGCCCGCGCCGTCGCCAGCCGGGTGCGTTCGATTTCCTTTTCCGCGGCTTTGAGTCTTTCGACCAGGTTCGCCACCCGGGCGGGCACCTCTTCGGAGGGCACCTTCAGTGTCGAGGCCAGCCCGGCCATCAGCGCACGCTCCTTGGCCAGATGGCGGAACGAGTCCAGCCCGACGTAGGCCTCCACCCGACGCACGCCGGAGCCGACCGACGATTCACCCAGGATCGTCACCGGGCCGATCTGCGCGGAGTTGTGCACATGCGTGCCACCACAGAGCTCCAGCGAGAACGGGCCACCGATCTCCACCACACGCACTTCGTCCGGGTAGGCCTCGCCGAACATGGCCATCGCACCCATCGCCTTGGCTTTCTCCAGCTGCTCGGTGAAGGTGTGTACTTCGAAGTCGGCCTGCACGGCCTCGTTGGTCACTTCCTCGACCTGCGTGCGCTGCTCGTCGGACAGCGGGCCCTGCCAGTTGAAGTCGAAGCGCAAGTACCCCGGACGATTCAGCGATCCGGCCTGAACAGCGTTGGGGCCCAACACCTGTCGCAGCGCAGCGTGCACCATGTGGGTACCCGAGTGCCCCTGGGTGGCACCCTTGCGCCAGGCCGGGTCCACGGCCGCCACCACAGTGTCACCCTCCACGAATTCGCCGGACTCGACGTTAACCCGATGCACCCAAAGGGTCTTGGCGATCTTCTGCACGTCGGTCACCGCGGCCCGGGCGCTCTCGCCCGCACCGGTGCCGCTGATGGTACCGGCGTCGGCAATCTGCCCGCCCGACTCGGCGTACAGCGGTGTGCGGTCCAACACGAGTTCGACGTGATCGGCTCCCGCTGACCCTGCCAACCCTTCTGCGCCGTGGGCTACTACCGGCACCCGCTTGCCGTCGACGAAGATGCCCAGGATCCGGGCCTCCGACGTCAACTCGGTGAAGCCGGTGAACTCGGTGGGCCCGGCATCGACCAGCTCGCGATACGCGGTCAGGTCGGCGTGAGCGTGTTTGCGCGCTGCGGCATCGGCTTTCGCGCGGCGACGCTGCTCGGCCATCAACTCCCGGAACCCGGCCTCGTCAACCTGCAGGCCGGCCTCGGTGGCCATCTCGAGGGTGAGCTCGATCGGGAATCCGTAGGTGTCGTGCAGGGTGAACGCATCCGATCCGGACAGCACGTGGGCGCCGGATGCCTTCGTGGCAGCGGCCACCTCGTCGAACAGCCGTGAACCGGACTGCAGCGTCCGGTTGAACGCGGTCTCCTCGGCCACCGCGATGCGCCTGATCCGGTCGAAATCGGTCACGAGTTCGGGATACGACGGGCCCATCGCGTCACGCACGGTGGCCATCAGGTCGCCGACGATCGGACCCTCGACGCCCAGCAGCTTGGCCGAGCGGATCACCCGGCGCAGCAGCCGGCGCAGCACGTAGCCGCGCCCATCGTTGCCGGGGCTGACGCCGTCGCCGATCAGAATCGCCGCGGTGCGGCTGTGGTCGGCGATAATGCGGTAGCGCACATCGTCGTCGTGATTGCCGACGTCGTAGCCACGCGGCGCGCGCGCGGCCACCATGTCGATGACCGGGCGCAGCAGGTCGGTCTCGTAGACGTTGTGCACACCCTGCAGCAGCACCGCGACCCGCTCGACGCCCATGCCGGTGTCGATGTTCTTGCGCGGCAACGCACCCCTTATCTGGTAGTCCTCCTTGCTGGTGCCTTCGCCGCGCTCGTTCTGCATGAACACGAGGTTCCAGATCTCCATGTACCGCTCTTCGCTGGCCAGCGGACCGCCCTCGGGACCGTACTCCGGGCCGCGGTCGTAGTAGATCTCCGACGAGGGACCGCACGGCCCGGGAATGCCCATTGACCAGTAGTTGTCGGCCATGCCGCGGCGCTGGATGCGCTCGGCGGGCAACCCCGCGATTTCCGCCCACAGCTGCGCCGCTTCGTCGTCATCCAAATAGACTGTGGCCCATAGCCGTTCAGGATCGAATCCGTAACCACCCTCGGCAACGGAGCTGGTCAACAGGGTCCAGGCCAATTCGATGGCGCCGCGCTTGAAATAGTCGCCGAACGAGAAATTGCCGGCCATCTGAAAAAACGTGTTGTGCCGGGTGGTGATCCCGACTTCGTCGATGTCGGGCGTGCGGATGCATTTCTGGATGCTGGTCGCCGTCGCATACGGCGGGGTGCGCTGGCCCAGGAAGAACGGCACGAACTGGACCATGCCGGCGTTGACGAACAGCAGGTTGGGATCGTCGAGGATCACCGAGGCGCTTGGCACCTCGGTGTGACCCGCCTTCACGAAATGATCCAGGAACCTCTTCCTGATCTCATGTGTCTGCACTTCTCCGCTTCCTTTTGGCTCTTCCTGTCAGGCGACCTGCCCAGCCAATTTCCACCCTATTAGGGGGCCTATTCGACCGCATTACAGTACCGGTCCGGTTGCCCACGCCTGAACACTCAACGAACCGCACCGCGGGGCGGCGCCCGTTCACCCGTTGAGAAAACTCAACCGCACCGAGCGCCGCGGATTGTCCCGGTTGAGATCGACCAGCACCACGCTTTGCCAGGTGCCCAGCTGCGGTTCGCCGCCCTCTACTGGCAACGTGATCGACGGCGCAACGATGGCCGGCAGCACATGATCGGCGCCGTGACCATGCGAGCCATGCGCGTGCCGGTAGCGGTCGTCACGCGGCAACAGCCGTTCCAGGGTGTCGACGAGGTCGTCATCGGAACCCGCCCCGGTCTCGATGATCGCCACCCCCGCCGTCGCGTGCGGGACGAACACGTTGCAGAGACCGTCGCCGCACGGGAAGCAAAATGCGCGCACTGATTCGGTCAAATCCACGATGCAACGACGCGTGGTGTCCACCTGCAGCACATCGGTATGCATCGCACAAGCCTAAGAGGCGTGCTCCGTGACCTGCCATCTCAAGCGGTCCATCCTCAGCAAATGCACGGTTTAACCATCGCTAGCCCATTGCCACCGCTGATCCGGCGGAGGAGGGTGTTGGTTGAACCGGTGGCGCCACCGGGGCGCCGCCCCGAGAGGGAAGGGGTGAGCCGTGTACGCGCGCTCTACCACTATCCAGGCGCAACCATCGTCCATCGACGCCGGCGTTGCGCACGTCCGCGAAGCCGTGCTACCGCGAATTCAGGAGGTCGACGGATGCGTCGGCTTGTCATTGTTAGTCGACCGGGAGACCGGCCGGTGTATAGCGACCACCGCGTGGGAGACCGAGGACGCGATGCGCGCCAGCGCCGAGCCCACACGACCGGTTCGCGATCGAGCGGCCGGAGAGTTCGGCGCCGTCGGTAGCGCGACGGTCGACGATTGGGAAATCGCGGTGCTGCACCGTGATCACCGCGCTGGTGAAGGCGCCTGCGCGCGAGCGATCTGGGTCAAATTGCCGCCAGATCAACTCGACGCGGGCATCGAGTTCTACAAGATGTCCGTCCTGCCCGACCTCGAGGCACTCGACGGGTTCTGCAGCGCGAGCCTGCTGGTGGATCGTGCATCCGGGCGCGCGGTGACCTGCACATCCTTCGACAGCCTCGACGCGATGCAACGCAGCCGGGAACAGGCGACGGCCTTGAAGAACACGAAGATATTGGAAGTGGGCGCCGAGGAGCTCGACGACGGCGAGTTCGAGCTCCGACTCGCTCATCTGCGGGCGCCCGAGCTGGTCTGATCGATCGGAGCGGCGGTAGACCGGCCGACTGGCCGCCGGCCGGTACTGCCTTGCGCGAATCCCGAACAAGCGCAGCGGCGTTGCCCATTGCCATCGACAATCCGCCAGAGGAAGGTGATTGGTGGGACCGGTGGCGCCACCGGGGCGCTGTCCCCGACTAAGGAGGCCTTGTCTCGTGTATGCGCGCTCAACCACTATCGAGGCGCAACCGTCGTCCATCGACGCCGGGATCGCGCACGTTCGCGATGTAGTCATGCCGGCACTCCAAAAAGTCGACGGCTGTCTTGGTGTGTCGTTGCTGGTCGACCGCGGCTCCGGTCGTTGCATCGCGACCAGCTCGTGGGAGAACGAACAGGCGATGCGCGCGAGCGCCGATGGGATCCGACCGGTTCGCGATCAGGCGGCCCAGACGTTCGGCGGTAGCCCGACGGTCGACGAATGGGAGATCGCGGTTCTGCACCGCGACCACCCCTCCGGTCCGGGTGCCGGCGTGCGGGCCACCTGGCTCAAAGTGCGGCCCGACCAATTCGACCGGGCCATCGCGTTCTACCGGGAGTCGGTGCTGCCCGCGATCGAAGAGCTCGAAGGTTTCTGCAGCGCGAGCCTGATGATCGACCGCAACTCCTGGCGGGCGGTGTCGTCGTCGACGTTCGACAGCCTCGACGCGATGGAGCGCAACGGGGACCAGGCCCGGTCGCTACGTACCGCCAGGCTTCGCGACCTCGGCGCGGATCAATTCGACGTCGGCGAGTTCGAATTGGCGATCGCCCACCTGCGGGTGCCCGAGCTGATCTAGCCGCGTCGTCTTTGCTTCACCGAGATCGACGCTAGAGCAGCTTTTCGCGAAATTTCTTGCGCTGGCGTCGATCTCGGCGTAGCGCTATTACGGCAACGAGTCGCCGGGGAAACCGCGGCACGGGTGCACCTCGAAGGTGAACACCCCGGCTTGCACACCGGGATCGTCGTTCATGAGCGCGACGGTCTGATCGACCGTCCCGGTGAACACGCCGACTCCGCAGACGTCGGAGCCATCGGTGACCGGTAGCACCACCGCGAGCACGCCGGCGTCGCGTAGCCCGAAGTTGCGCCGGCCGTGCTCCCAGATGACCGCCGGCGCCGCGTCGTCGCTAAAGCTGGGGCCTCGTTTGAGGATGACAACGTTGTACTCCTTGGTGGCCGGTAACAAGGCATTCATCTCGTCGTCGGTGAAAGTTTTCATCGGCCGCCCTTCCGTGGATTGCTAACGGCGCCCGCCGAGCGTCACGCTGGTGTGGCGGCGGCCGTCGAACGTCACGCTAGCGTGACGACGGGCCGCCGTTCGCGATTAGCGCGGCGCGCGCCAGCGTTGCCTGGGCCATCTTCACGTGTGCGGCGTCGACCAGGACGCCGTTGACACCGACCGCGCCCAGCCCCTTCGCCTCGCCTTCGCGATAGGCGGCGACGTTGCGCTCCGCCAGCGCGATCTCCTCATCGGTGGGCGCGTACACCTTGTTGGCGACCGGGATCTGGGTCGGGTGGATCGCCCACTTGCCGGTGTATCCCATCAGCGACGCCCGTCGGGCGTCGCGCTCATAGCCGTCGAGATCGTGGTAGTCCGGATACGGCGCATCGATCGCGTCGATGCCCGCGATGCGCGCCGCGACGAGCACCTTGTTGCGGGCATAGGCCCAGAAGTCGCCGGGGTATTCGCCGAGCGGGTCGAAGTTGGTGTCCACCCGGGCACCCTGCGACAGCGAGAAGTCGCCGACACCGAAGATCAGCGCGTCCAGCCGCGGACTGGCCGTTGCGATCTCCTCGGCGTTGGCAAGTCCCTCGACCTCTTCGATGAGCACTTCGAGGCGGATCGGGCGGGACAGGCCGAGCTTGGCCTCCAGCTGGGTGAGCAGTACGTCGACCCACCAAACATCGCGCGCCCGTAGCGCTTTCGGGATGATGATGGTCTCGAGGTTCTCTCGGGCGTTGGTAACGACCTCGACGATGTCGTCGTGGCACCACTGGGTGTCGAGCCCGTTGATGCGGATGGCGCGAACCGTGTGCCCCCAGTCGAGCTCGTTGAGCGCCTTGACGGCCTTAGCGCGGGCCGCCTCCTTGTGCGCCGGCGCGGTGGCATCCTCGAGGTCGAGGAAGACGAGGTCGGCGTCCGACGCCGCGGCATGGGCGAACATGTGGTCGTTGGCTGCAGGCACGGCCAGTTCGGAGCGGCGCAGCAGGGATGTCATCGGGTTGTTCCTCTCACAGCACGCCGCGGGCATGCAGGTCGTTGATTTCGCCGCCGCGCAGGCCCAGCAGTTCGCCGTACACCTCGGCGTTGTGCGCACCGATCCGAGGGCCCAGATGCTCGACCCGGCCGCTGGCCGCCGAGAACCGCGGCACGGGCGCTTGGACCGTCAAGGCACCGAGTTCGTCGTCGCCGACCTTGACGAAGACTTCGCGATGCGCCAGCTGTTCGTCGGCGACGAGGTCGGTGATGTCGTAGACCGGCGCCGCGGCCACTTCGGCGGCGTCGAAAATCTCCATCGCCTCGGCCAGCGTCTTGGTGGCCACCCAGTCGGCGACCACCTGGTCGACCTCGCGGGCCCGCGCCAGCCGCCGCTGGGGGTCGGAGAAGTCGGCGTCGTCGACCAGGTCGGCGCGTCCGATGGCCCGAAACACCCGCAGCGCCAGCTGTGGTGAGCTGCCCGACATCGCCAGCCAGCGGTCGTCGGCGGTGCGGTAGGTGTTACGCGGCGCCGAGATGTCCCAGCGGTTACCCGCCCGCGTCGGCACCAGCCCGAGTTGGTCGTAGCCCAGCAGCGTCTGTTCCAGCAGCCGCGCCAGCGGATCGATCAGGTTGATGTCGATCAGCTGGCCGGACGCCCCATGCACGTCGCGGTGGTAGAGCGCCATCATCACCGCGTAGGCGGCGTTCAGCGACGCCACCCCGTCGGCCAGCATGAACGGCGGCAGCGTGGGCGGTCCGTCGGCCTGGCCGGTGATGTTGGCGAAGCCGCTCATCGCCTCGCCGAGCGTCCCGAAGCCGGGCCGCTCGCTCTTCGGGCCGGTCAGCCCGTAGCCGGTGATGTGCAGCATGACGATTCGGTCGTTGACCGCACGCAGCGCCGGATAGTCCAGCCCCCACTTGCGCAGCGTCGCGGGCCGGGTGTTGACGATCAGCACGTCGGCGTGTTCGACGAGGCCGCGTAGCAGCGCCTGGCCTTCGGCGACGCGCATGTTCAGGGTGATCGAACGCTTGTTGCGCGACAACGACTTCCACATCAGCCCGACGCCGTCGATCTGGTTGCCCCAGGTGCGGATCGGGTCTCCGCCGTCGGGTTGCTCGATCTTGATGACGTCCGCGCCGAACTCGCCGAGGTAGGTGGCGGCCAGCGGTGCCGCGGCCAGCGTGGCGGCGTCGAGAACCCGGATGCCTTCGAGCATCATGCTCCGACGGGCGCACAAACCGGCCGTTGCAGGCCGAGGTGCTCGCGCAGGGTCGTGCCGTCATAGCCGGTGCGAAACAGGCCGCGCCGCTGCAGCTCCGGAACCACCATCCGCACCACGTCTTCGAACGCGCCGGGCAGATGTGTTGCGGCCAAGACGAACCCGTCGCAGGCGCCGCCGTCGAACCACTCCTCCATCTGATCGGCGACCTGCGTGCCGGTGCCGACGAACCGCGGGCCCTGCAGCAGCGTGGCGCGGTGGCCGGCCAGGTCGCGCAGCGTGATGGTGTCGCCGATGTGCGCGCGCAGGTTCTGCACCAGTCCGCGGATGCCAGACACCGATTCGATGAGCTCGTCGGTGATCGGGTCGTCGAGCTGGTGTTGGGAGAAGTCGTAGTTCATCAGCTCTGAGAGTAGGGTCAGCGACGCCATCGGGTGAACCAGGTCGCTGAGAAACACCTGTTCGCGCTGTTTGGCATGGTCCTCCGACTCCCCCACCACGGCGTAGGCCATCGGGCAGATCTTGACCGACTGCGGGTCGCGGCCGGCGGCGTCGATGCGCTCCTTCTGGTCGGCGTAATGACTGCGGGCCACCTCGATACCCGGATCGCCGGTGAAGATCAATTCGGCCCAGCGCGAAGCGAATTCACGCCCGCGACCGGATGAGCCGGCCTGGATGATCACCGGCCGACCCTGCGGGCCGCGCGGCACCGTCAACGGCCCGCGCACCGAGAAAAACTCCCCGTCGTGGTTGAGCTCGTGCACCTTCGTCGGGTCAGCGTAAATGCCTTCCACCCGGTCGTGCAGCACCGCGTCGTCTTCCCAGGTGTCCCACAGGCCGACGACGGCATCCATGAACTCCTCGGCCCGGTCGTAGCGTGCGTCATGGCTCAAATGCGTGTTCAGGCCGAAATTCTGGGCTTCGCTGTCGTTGACCGACGTGACGACGTTCCAGGCCGCGCGGCCACCCGACAGATGGTCCAGGGTCGAGAACGTCCGGGCCACGTGGTACGGCGGGTAGTAGGTGGTCGAGCCGGTCGCACCGAGACCGATGCGCGACGTCGCCTGCGCCAGCACGCCCAGCACGATGGACAGGTCCAGCTTCACCGGCCGTGCGCCGTATTTCACCGCGTCGGCGACCGAGCCGCCGTAAATACCGGGCATCGCCAGCCGGTCGTCGAAGAACATCAGATCGAAACAACCCTCTTCGAGCTGCCTGCCGATCTTGGCGTAGTACGAGGCGTCGAGGTAGCCGTGCTCGGTGGCGGGATGCCGCCACGAGCCCGCGTAGACCGAGGTGCTGCCTGCTTGCATGAAGGCGACGAGCGCCATTTGTCGTGTGGTCATCTCTAATGTGTAACATCTGATATATTAGATTTCAAGTGTTAGATTCACAATTGCCCTAAGGTCATCCGTATGCCCAACGACGTCGACATCGCCGGCACGGTGCGCGAGCGCGCCGCGCGCGAGCTGCGCGACCGCATTCTCACCGGCGCGCTGCCTGCCGGCACCCGGCTCGACC
>Ga0210386_10001984_pt1 | contig 17877 bp, 15 predicted proteins | sample IncBWH32OmetaG_FD_160091 | JGI IMG/M metagenome (GOLD analysis project Ga0210386, IMG submission 160091) | Forest soil microbial communities from Barre Woods Harvard Forest LTER site, Petersham, Massachusetts, United States - Inc-BW-H-32-O ... | reverse complement strand
GCCCGCGCTCGATGAGGGCAGGGAGAGCCGATGGGCCCGCCGCGGCGATCTGATCGAAATCGAGATGCGAACCAGGCGGAAAAACGCGCTCGTCCCAGCTCGCGGCAAATGCGGCGCCGACCGCGCACAAGGCCGACGCCGCACACAGAGCGATCGACACGCCCAAAAGCCGCTTCATGGTCCTCCCGTCGCTGTTATCGAAGGGGCGAAGAGCGCCCGAAGCACAATCATTCTCATGTCGAGGGCGGGCCCTGCAAGCGCGTTCCACGCGCCTTCGAATCCGCCGGCCACGGCGAGACGTAAGCCCCTGAACCAAGTCGGATACATAGTCCATTTGGCGCATTGACAGCCGCAGCGAGCCTCACCATTGTGCACGCTACGGAAATTGTCCGGCTTCGGCTGGAGGGGGCGCGCTTCCATCGCGTCGCCGCGGGGTCCGTCGGGAGGAAGTCTATGAAATCATTGAAAAACTTTGCGATCGGGGTGATTTTGCTGGCATCTGCGAGCGTCGCCTCTTTCGCTGCGCTGGCGAAAGATGTGACCGTCGGCGTCTCATGGTCGAACTTTCAGGAAGAGCGCTGGAAGACCGACGAGGCCGCGATCAAGAAGGCGCTCGACGCCCATGGCGCCAAATACATCTCGGCCGACGCCCAAGGGTCGCCGACCAAGCAGCTGACCGACGTCGAAGGCCTGATCTCCAAGGGCGCCAACGTGCTCATCATCCTCGCCATGGACTCGGAGGCGATCCTTCCGGCGGTCAAGAAGGCGAGCGACGAAGGCATTCCGGTCATCGCGTACGACCGCCTGATCGAGAGCCCGAACGTGCTCTACATCACCTTCGACAACGTCGGCGTCGGCCGCATGATGGCCAAATCGGTTTTGGCCGCGAAGCCCGCCGGCAACTATGCCTTCATCAAGGGCGACAAGGGCGATCCGAACGCCGACTTCCTCTTCTCTGGCATCAAGGAAGTGCTAGAGCCCGCGATGAAGGCCGGCAAGATCAAGAATGTCGGCGAATCCTACACCGACGGCTGGAAGCCGGACAACGCACAAAAGAACATGGAGCAGATCCTCACCAAGAACAACAACAAGGTCGATGCGGTCGTGGCGGAGAACGACGGCATGGCGGGCGGCGTTGTGGCGGCGCTTGGAGCGCAGGGAATGGCCGGTTCGGTACCGGTGTCGGGCCAGGATGGCGACCACGCGGCGATCAATCGCATCGCGCTCGGCACCCAGACTGTTTCGATCTGGAAGGACGCGCGCGACCTCGGCAAGATCTCCGGCGAGGCGGCGGTGGCGCTGGCGGACGGCAAGAAGATGACCGCCATTCCTGACGTGAAGCCGTTCACCGGCGGCGCCAAAGGCGTCAAGGTCAACGGCATCCTGCTTACGCCACTCCCGGTCACCAGAGAGAACCTCAACGTGATCGTCGACAAGGGCTGGATCACCAAGGCGGAAGTCTGCGCCGGCGTGAAGCCGGGCACGGTGAAGTTCTGCGGCTGAGTTGACCGCGCCGGCATTGAGTGAAACAAAAAAGGCCGCGCCGTTTGTAAAGCGGCGCGGTTTTCTGTTGTAACGTCGCCCGGCCGAATGCGGCGACAGAGTAAAGCAACCAGATCGGGAGGGAGCATGACCTCTGCGGCGCCGAGCGCAACCAGCGCCGCTCCGAACGAGTCAGCCATTCGACGGTTGCTGAGAGCCACCGAGGTCGACACCCGCATGCTCGGCATGATCGGCGCGCTGGCGCTGATCTGGATCGGTTTCAACATTATTACCTGGGCTCAAAACGGCGAGGGCCTGTTCCTGTCGCCCCGCAACTTATGGAATTTGAGCGTCCAGACGTCATCGATCGCGGTCATGGCGACCGGCATGGTGCTCGTCATCGTCATGCGCCACATCGACCTCTCGGTCGGGTCAATCATTGGCTTTGTCTCGACTATCATCGGCGTGGCGCAGGTCCATGTCCTGCCGGCCTATCTCGGCCTCGACAATCCGGCGATCTGGATCATCGCCGTCATCCTTGCTTTGGCGATCGGCGCGGCGATCGGCGCCTTTCACGGCTCGCTGGTCGCCTACATCGGGATTCCCTCCTTCATCGTCACCCTCGGCGGCCAATTGTTCTGGCGCGGCGCCGCGTGGTGGGTGACGACCGGCCAGACCATTGCGCCGCTCGACGACCGCTTCGCGCTCATGGGCGGGGGCCCGTATGGCTCGATCGGCGCGACGGCGAGCTGGATTTTGGCCACGATTTGCTGCGCCGGGATCGTATTCGGTCTATACGCCGGTCGTCAGCGGCGGGCGCGGTTTCGTTTCCCGCAACGGCCGATGTGGGCGGAATATGTCATCGCGGTCGTCGGCTGCTTCGTCGTCCTCGGCGCGACCGCGATCGTCAATTCCTATCCATGGCCTCAGCGGGTTGCGGCCGCCTATGCGGAGGCGAACAACATTCCCGTGCCCGAAGGCGGGCTGGTCATCGCCACCGGATACGCGATTCCGGTGCTGATCGCGCTCGTCACCGGCGTCGTCATGACCTTCCTCGCCAGGCGCACCCGGTTTGGCCGCTATGTCTACGCCACCGGCGGTAACCCGGAAGCCGCCGACCTCGCCGGCGTCAACACCAAGCGAATCACGATTCTCGTCTTTGCGCTGATGGGCGCGCTGGCCGGGATCGCGGCTTGCATCGATTCGGCGCGGCTCGACTCGGCGACCAACGTGCTCGGACAATTCGACGAGCTTTACGTGATCGCCGCTGCGGTCATCGGCGGCACCTCGCTCGCCGGCGGCGTGGGCACGATCTACGGGGCGCTCATCGGCGCGCTGGTCATCCAGTCGCTGCAATCGGGCATGGTGCTGCTCGGGTTGGACTCGGCCTTCCAGCAGATGGTGGTCGGCGTGGTGCTCGTCGGCGCGGTCGGCATCGACACCTTCTACCGCCGCGGAACCGCCAAGGGTTAAGCCCATGGACGCAAACACCCAAACCCCGCTGGTCGAGATGAAGGACGTCTCGATCGCCTTCGGCGGCGTAAAGGCCGTCGACCACGCCTATATCGATTTGTATCCCGGCGAAGTTGTCGGCCTGCTCGGGCACAATGGCGCGGGCAAATCCTGCCTGATCAAGATCCTGTCTGGCGCCTACAAGCGCGACAGCGGACAGATCTTCATCAATGGGCAGGAAGTCAAGATCGACAACCCGCGTGACGCCAAACACTATGGCATTGAAACTGTGTATCAGGCGCTCGCGCTTGCCGACAATGTTGACGCGGCGTCGAACCTTTATCTTGGCCGCGAACTGCTCACGCGCTGGGGGACGCTCGATGACGCGTCGATGGAGGCGGAGGCGCGCAAGGTGATGGGGCGGCTCAATCCGAACTTCCGCCGCTTCAAGGAGCCGGTGGTCGCGTTGTCCGGCGGCCAGCGCCAATCGGTCGCCATTGCGCGCGCGATCCATTTCGACGCCAAGGTGCTCATCATGGATGAGCCTACGGCGGCGTTGGGGCCGGCCGAGACCGCGCAGGTTGGCGAGCTCATCAAGCAGCTCAAGTCTGAGGGCCTCGGCATCTTCCTCATCAGTCACGACATCCACGACGTGTTTGACCTCGCCGACAGGGTGACGGTGATGAAGAACGGCCAGGTCGTCGGAACAGGCCGCGTTCAGGACATGACCAAGGATGAAGTCCTCGGCATGATCATCCTCGGGAAATGTCCTCCCGGCGCAATTCCGGGGCCAGGGGCGATGGCGAGCTGAGAAGGCCGCGGCTGGCCACCCTTTGCGCCGTCAGCGAGCAAGCTTGCACGGCGGCGGATTCTGTAGCGAAGGGTGCCCCACAATTCCTTGGGCTATCGTTTCTCGCACTTGCCGAGCCGATCTGATCAATAAAGCTCGAATCCTTCGGGTCTTCATCTCCGTGGTGTTCGCAGATTTCATGGATAACACTCACCAGGTCACTCAGTGTTGGGAATGGGGTGCCCGAAGGGGGGACATTCATTTCTCCCGTCATAAACGCCCCGCGATTGTATTATAGCAAGAGCGAAGAGAGATGAGAAAAGAAAGAAGACTCCTTGCCGACACAGATCCTAGACTAGCCAAGCGCGCGTCCAGCGATTGCTGAGTGGGTTTAGGCCGGGCCTCCCATGTCACCTCGCGGTATCGATTGTTTTGGGCATAGCAGCTCGCTGCTGCGACCGACTTTCGAGTGTTTTGCCGATGCTCATTGTCAGGAGCGCGGCCTATAGCGGGCGTCTCCTGTTGGACGATAGCTTGGTGGCAAGAGACGTGACAAAGAAGAATATCGCCGACGAGCTTGAGGTCAGCGAAGGGGCCGTTTCGACGCATCTACGCAGAACATTCGCTAATTTTGATGTTTAGGCTAGGCTTCAGTAGCATATGGCTGCGATCCCGTAGTCTACATTGTGGCGAGCAACCGCAAACGGCAAGCTTTATGTGGGCGTGACTTCCGGATATCGGCCAGCGCTCATTCCAGCATCGAACCGGCGCGGTCGAGGAATTTACGTAGCGAAACGGCAGCACGATGCTCGTCTGGTTCGAGCCTCATGAACGGATGGATGAGGCGATTGCTCGCGAAAAGTATAACAACAGCCGGGTCATCGCGAGGAACGCGTCAGAGCGACGCGGTGATCCAGGGGCGTTGCTGCAGCCCTATAATCCTGAATTGCTTCGTCGCGATAGCCCGTCGGAAGACGGACGTCTTTCGGCCCTATGGCTCGCAATGACGACGGCCGAGACCCTTCAAATCGGGTTGCGCTTCGCGTTACACGTCCCGCGCGGCCTGCTCGCGCCATCGAACCGACAGCTAGACTAGCGCTATAAGAGCTAAAGAATCTTGCGCACGGCATTGCACAATCTGGAATTTTGTGGTTACAGAATTTCCTACGTCCAGAGTCTAGCCAGCGCTTCGCGGGCCGATTGCCTTAGAGAAAACCGTTTGAGACATTCTAGAGCGAGTGCAAGACAGGAAGATTTTTTATTTGAATCGGCTGTAACCGATTGAAAAGTCCAGATTCCAAAAAATAAACGCTAGCAAATTTACTAACGTATACTCGCGCCTATTGGCGTTGCTCGGTTTTATTTGCTGGGAGCTTGCCGTTCAGTTGCATTTGCGCCCCGCGGGTCGGTTCTGCTGCGATGAGTCCCATAGGCGCTCAAGCGCGCCGGTCGATTTCGGCTTCGGGCGTCGGTGCTTCCGCGCGCGCCGATTCCGCGACTGCCTCCTCGAGCAGGCGCGTCAGCGTCTCCGGCTCCTTCGGGAAGCTAGCCCGGATCCACAGCGCCTGGAAAGCGCGCAGCGCTCGTCCGACGGGCTGCCCCGCTGCGACGCCCCGTGCGATCAGGTCCGCGCCGCTGATCGGGAGCTTGGGTTCGGGCGCGTCGGCGAGAAACCGATTGGCCGTGGCGAAGACCGCGTCCGACGGGGGCGCGTCGGATTCGGCCTGCGCTAGGGCGAGCGCGTCGCGCGCCGCCTCGCGTCCGGCTTTGAACAGGAGCGCGCGCAAGCCGTGGAACGAAGGGGGCGACGTGATCCCGTGCAGGCCGATCAGCGCTGCGGCGGCGGATTTCAGGCGATCGGCTTCGGTATTGGCGAGGCGCAGCCGGCCGCGCAGCCGATCCGCGTCTTCTGGGATCGCGACGCCAAGCGCTGCCAGACGCAGGAGGGCGACGCCGCCGAGCCTGCGCTCGGCCTCGATCGCGATGAGACGGCTGAGACGTTTCGTATAGGCGACGCCGCCGAGAATCGGCTCGAAGAACCCGCATTCGCCCATCGTCTGCACGACCTCGCTCGCGTGCGGCGCAGCAAGGAGCTTCATAAGTTCGGCTCGCACGCGCTCGCGCGAAAGCCGCGCAACGCCGTTGTGCGCGCGGATCGTGGCCGAAAGGCCCTCGGGGTCGAGCCCCGTCGCGGCAAATCGCGCCGAGAAGCGGAAGAACCGGAGAATGCGCAGATAGTCCTCGCGAATCCGCGCTTCCGCGTCGCCGATGAACCGCACCCGTCCCGCGCCGAGATCCTCGAGCCCGCCGACATAGTCGTGGACCGTTCCGTCCGCGCTGAGCGACAGCGCATTGATGGTGAAATCGCGCCGTTGCGCGTCGGCGGCGAAGTCGCGTCCGAACGCAACCTTGGCCCACCGCCCGTCAGTCTCGACGTCCTCGCGCAGCGTTGTCGTTTCGAGCGGGCGCCCATCGACGACAATGGTCACCGTGCCATGCGGGACCCCGGTCAAAGCCACCTTGAACCCCGCCGCCCGCGCGCGGCGGATGACCTCGTCGGTCGTCGCGGTGGTCGTAAGGTCGAAATCGACCGCGGGCTCGCCGAGCGCCAGATCGCGCACGGCTCCGCCAACGAGTCGGGTCTCCTCGCCCGCTCCGTTGAGCGCATCGAGCGCTCGCCCCAGCGGACCTTGCCTCAAAGGCGTCAGATCCTTGAGCTTTCCGTCCGCCAGACCCGGAAGGGCGGTCATTCGACGCGCCCCGGGACCAGGACGCCGTTTTCGACATGCGCCGGGATGTAAACGCCGCGGCCTCGAGGCGCGAAGGCGTTAATGGCGACGAGGCCGAACACCGCCGCCCCCAGTCCAATGAGCGTCATCACCGACACGCGCCTGCGCGTCCAGTGTTCAACTTCCAGCGGATAGCGCGCGCGCAGCGTGAGATAGAGCGCGTAGACCGCGAACGGGCTCAGGAACAGCGCCAACGGTTCGAGGACGGTCCTGCCCATCAGGAGAATAGTTTCTCGTAAAGAGTGCGCAGAATGCCGGCGGTGGCGCCCCAGATATATCGCCCCTCATGGGGCATGACATAGAATCTGCGCCGCCGCCCCTGCCATTCGCGCTCCTCGAGACGATGGTTGGCCGCGTCCATCAGGAAGGCGAACGGCGTTTCGAAGACCTCGTCGACTTCCAGCTTGTTGACCCTGAGCGCGAAGGATGGTTCGACCAGGGCGACCAGAGGCGCGACGCGAAATCCAGTGCCGGTGAAATACGGGTCGAGCCAGCCGAGGGGTTCGACGAACCGCTCATCGAGCCCAATCTCTTCGCGCGCCTCCCGCAACGCGGCCTCGCGCGGAGTCTCGCCCGCGTCGATCTTCCCGCCCGGAAAGGCCACTTGCCCCGAGTGAGCGCGCAAGTCCGCAGCCCGCAGGGTCAGGAGAATACTAAGTCCGTCAGGCCGGTCGACAATCGGCAGAAGTACGGCGGCAGGACGCAATGGCGCGAGCCTGGCTAGCTCCAGCGGTCGCCCGTCGAGAGCATCGTCGCTGACGCCGCTCGGTGCGGCCCGCTCGAGCTCCGCCAAGCTCAGCGAGGGCCTGAGCTTCCGGTGCGCCAGCGCGCGCAGCGCTGTCGGGGTCGGGTTGTAGACGAGGTCTGCGCTCAAAGCCCCTCGATTTCGCTCGCCGGGCACATGGGGAAGAAGAGTCCGCTCGATCGCACGCCGAACCAGTCCTCGTTTGCGACCCGCTCTGTCCGGCCACCGGTGACAAGTTCATAGAATAGCGCCCGCTTGACCAGCGCCCAAAGATCGCCCCGCACTTTTACATAAGGCTTTAGGCCCTCCGACGCGCCGCGCTCGAAACGGAGCGGGTGTTCGGCATCGACCGTCACCGTGTCTTCGACATTGGTGCGGAACGTCAGTTGCAGTTCGTCCGCCTCGTCCCCAACGCGCATTTCGACCGCCAGAAACGGCGCGTCGTCGACCTTGATCCCGACCTTTTCGACTGGCGTCACTAAGACGTAGCGGTCGCCCTCCCTGCGCATGACCGAGGCGAACAGCTGGACGAGCGGGGCCCTCCCAATCGGCGAGCCACAATAAAACCATGTTCCATCGGCAGCGATGCGCATGTCGATATCGCCGCAGTCGGGCGGATTCCAAGAAGGTGCCGGTCCTACGCCGCGCAAACGCCCCGTCGCCGCCTCGCCGAGTCCTCGCAGAGCTCCTTCCGGCGCGCGCGCCAGCTCTGCGTTATTCTCGCGCTTGTCTGTGGGCGAATCTGACATCTGCGTGCTTGGGGTTTGCGTCAAAATGACGCTCCTTCAATTTAGTACGCCTGAAGGCAAAACAAAACGGTAAGCCATCCGCATGGCGCAAAGGACGAGCCGATGAACGTGACTAATATCGCCGATCCAGGCCAACTGACCCGCGACGCCGATGTGTCGCTCGAGCGCATTGCTGCTGCGCGAGCAGAGATTGGCGGCGTCATTTTCGGCCAGGAGCGTGTCGTCGACCTGACCCTCGCGACATTGCTCGCGGGCGGACACGGATTGTTGATCGGCGTGCCGGGACTGGCCAAGACCAAGCTTGTCGAGACATTGGGAATCGTCGTTGGCCTTGATGCCCTACGGGTGCAGTTCACGCCCGATCTGATGCCGTCCGACATTCTCGGCTCCGAGGTGATGGAGGAAGCTCACGATGGCAAGCGGGGGTTCCGTTTCATCAAGGGTCCGATCTTCGCGCAATTGCTAATGGCCGACGAGATCAATCGGGCCAGCCCGCGCACCCAGTCAGCGCTGCTCCAGGCGATGCAGGAGCATCATGTCACCGTCGCGGGAGCGCGATATGATCTGCCGCGGCCATTCCATGTTTTGGCGACGCAGAACCCGCTGGAACAGGAAGGCGCCTATCCGCTTCCGGAGGCGCAGCTCGATCGCTTCCTGTTGCAGATCGACGTCGGTTACCCGGATCGGGCGGCCGAACGTCGAATCCTGATCGAGACGACAGGCGAGCGCGAGGCGCGCCCAAAGCCGGTGATGACGGCGGAGGACCTGATGGCGGCGCAGCGGCTTGTGCGGCGGGCGCCGATCGGCGATCGCGTGGTCGAGGCAATACTCGATCTGGTGCGCGCCGGCCGCCCAGGCGAAGGCGACCTAGAGCTGACCAAGGGCATCGGCTGGGGCCCGGGCCCGCGCGCCGCGCAGGCGCTGATGCTGGCGGCGCGCGCCCGTGCGTTGGTCGACGGGCGCCTGTCGCCATCGCTTGACGACATTGCCATCTTGGCCGAGCCGGCGCTCAAGCACCGCATGGCGCTGAGCTTCGCCGCCCGCGCCGCGGGCGAGACGATTTCGGCAGTGATCGGACGGCTTGTGGCCAAGACGATCCAATGATTCGGCGGCTTTCGGCGCAATGACGCTCCCGGCCTCCATCCGTCGTGACGCCACGACTCTCTCGCTCCGTCTGCCAAGCCTCGTCATCGCGGCCCGCCGTGTGGCGCAAACGGTGCGGCACGGCGTTCATGGCCGGCGGCGGGCGGGCTCAGGCGAAACCTTCTGGCAATTTCGGCCCTTTCTCTCCGGCGAGCCGTCGTCGAGCGTCGACTGGCGTCGCTCCGCACGCGAAGAGCGCGCTTTCGTCCGCGAGCGCGAATGGGAGGCGGCGCATACCGTCTGGATCTGGTTCGATCGCTCGGACTCGATGCAATTCGCATCGAGTCTGGCACCGGTCTCGAAGATCGACCGGGCGGCTTTGCTGGCGCTGGCTTTCGCGGATCTTTGCGTGCGCGGCGGCGAGCGCGCGGGTCTGCTCGGCCTTACGCGACCGTTAGCGACGCAAGGCGTTATCGAGCGCTTCGCCGAAGCGATCGCGACCGATGAGCGACTTCGGGGGCCGTCGCAAGCCGCGTTGCCGCCCGCGTTGCCCGCCGCGCCGCGCTCGATGGTTCTCATGATCGGCGATTTCCTCTCTGAGCCCGAAGATGTCGCGCGCGCGATCCGGGCCGTGAGCGCGGAGGGCGCGATCGGCGAACTGGCGATGATCGTCGATCCGGTCGAGGAGACCTATCCTTTCTCGGGCAACACAGAGTTTCTTCATCCCGCCGGTTCCCTGAGCGTGCTCATTCCGAGGGCGCAAAACTTGCGCGACGCCTATCTCGCGCGGCTTGTCGCCCATCGGGATACGATCCGGGAGATTTGCGCTCGCTCAGGTTGGGGCATGAGCATCCATCGGACCGACGGATCGCCTGCAGAGATGCTTCTGGCGCTACGCATGCGCCATTCGGCGCCAGAACCCGGCGTAGGCCTGAGGAGCGCCTGAACGATGTTCGGACTGCCGCTCGCCTTCGCCGCCCCCGCTGTTCTGGCGGCGCTAATCGGCCTCGTTGGGCTCTATTTCCTGTTGCGCCTCACGCCGCCAGCTCCCCATCGAGCGATATTTCCGCCGTTGCGGCTTCTCATCGGGCTCGACCCGAACGAGACGACGCCGGCGCGCACGCCTTGGCCCATCCTGGCGCTCCGGCTCGCGATCGGGGCGCTCATCATTCTCGCCATGGCCGAACCGTTGTGGAACAGCTTCGCCGCGCTCTCCGGATCGGGGCCGCTTCTGGTTCTGATCGACGACGGGTTTGCCGCTGCTCCGGCGTGGGACAAGCGAATAGACTTCGCTCGGGAACGAGCGACGGCGGCGGCGAGGTCCGGTCGAATCGTGGCGATCGAGCCCCTCTCGCAGGGCGCGCAGGATATCGCGCCGCTCGACAGATTCGGGGTTGAGGGTCGGTTGCATTCGCTGGCTCCGGTTCCCTATGCGCCAGACCGCGCGGGGGCGTTGCCGGCGATCGAGCGCTTTCTCGCCCGCGACCAGAAGACCGATATCTTGTGGATCGCGGACGGAGTCGAGCTCGGCGGGGTAAGCGCTTTTTCGGCCCGCCTCGCATCGATTGCCCACTCAGTCGAGGTCGTCACAGACGGCAGGGGCGCGCTTGCGCTCGCTGGCGTTGACAATGAGGCGGGGGCGCTGACCGCGCAGCTCACGCGGTCGGACGCGCGTGGGCCGGCCACGGGAGCGGTGCGAGCCCTCGACGCTCAAGGACAGGAAGTTGGCCGGGCAGTTTTCGACTTCGGCGCCAAATCGGCTGTCGACACCCATTTCGATCTGCCGGTTGAATTGCGCAACGACGTCACGCAAGTCGTCATCGACCGTGAACGCTCAGCGGGCGCGACATGGCTCATCGACGAACGCTCACGCCGGCGTCGGGTCGCCATCGCTTCGGGCGCGAGCGCCGACGTGGCGCAGCCGCTGCTCGCCCCCAGCTATTATCTCCGGCGCGCGCTGCAACCGTTCGCCGATATCAGCGAGTGGCATGATTCCTCGACCGATCCGATCGTCTCCCTGCTCGAGCAAAAGCCCTCGGTGCTTGTCCTCGCTGACATGAGCGTGGCGCCGGGCCCGGAGCTCGACGCGATCACCCAGTTCCTCGACAACGGCGGCGCGCTGCTGCGCTTCGCCGGCACCCGCCTCGCCGCTGGCGACGACACTTTAACCCCCACGGCTCTTCGCCGGGGCGCACGCCTGCTCGGCGGCGCGTTGTCCTGGGAGAGCCCGAAGCACATCGCCCCCTTCGAGGTGGGCAGCCCGTTCTTCGGTCTTGCCGCGCCGGAGGAAGTAACGGTGACGCGTCAAGTGCTCGCGGAGCCGGAGACTGGACTTGCTGAGAAGACCTGGGCGCGCCTTGCCGATGGGACGCCGCTAATCACCGCCGAGCGGCGCGGCAAAGGTCTCATCGTCCTGTTCCATGTGACCGCTGACACCACCTGGTCGAATCTGCCGCTGTCGGGCTTGTTCGTCGACATGCTGCGCCGAATTGTGGCGCAAGCCGACGCGCCGGGTCAGGGGGCCGCGAAAGCGAAGATCGGCGAGCATGGAACGGCGCGGCCGCCCTTGCGCACACTCAGTGGCTTCGGCGCTCTCGGCCCGCCTCCGCCGCAGGCTGAACCGATTGGAGATGATTTTTCTGGCGTCGGGGACTCGCTTCACCCGCCAGGCTTTTACGGAGCGCGGGAATCGTTACGGGCCGTCAATGCCTTGGCCCCCGGCGAGATGCTGGCCCGTGCCAGTTATGGGCCCCTTGCCGTGCGCGAGGGCGCGCTTACGATCCCGCCGCCAATCGATCTTCGCCGTTGGCTCCTGCCGGCGGTTCTCCTCGGCCTGATGATCGACGCGTTGGTTTCGATCAGGGTGATGGGCGGCGTGCCCATGCGCCGCAAAGGAGCGCTCGCCGCTCTCGCTATCATCGCTGCGCTTGGTCTCGCCGCTGTCCCACATCAGGCACGAGCCGGCGAACCAGCGCCGGTCTCCGATCGCGACATGGACGCGGCCCTATCCACCCGGCTCGCCTATATCGTAACGGGCGACGCGTCCGTCGACGAAACCTCAAGGCTCGGGTTGACAGCGCTGACGCGGGTGCTCGCTTCCCGCACCTCAGCTGAGCTTGCTGAGCCGGTCGCGCTCGATCCGGCCCGTGACGAACTCGCTTTTTATCCGCTCATTTATTGGCCGATCGTCGCCGGGCTGCCGCAACCCAAACCTGAGGCGCGAACGCGGATCGCCGCATTCATGAAGAACGGCGGGACGATGGTTTTCGACACGCGCGACGCGCTGACGGCGCGGCGAGGCGGGCCGCCGACAGCGGAGACGCTTTGGTTGCGCGCGCTCCTCGAGGGGATCGACGTGCCGGAGCTTGAGCCAGTTCCCCATGACCACGTTCTGACCAAGACCTTCTATTTGCTCGACCGCATCGTCGGCCGCACCGCTATCGGGCAGACCTGGATCGAGGCGCTCCCGCCGCCCAACTCGGACGACCGCGTTCAGCGCCCCGCGCGCGCTGGCGACAGCGTTTCGCCCATTATTATCGCCTCGGACGATCTTGCGGCGGCGTGGGCGGAGGACGTCGACCGGCGCCCGCTCTATCCTCTGATTCCCGGCGGGGCGCGTCAGCGCGAACTTGCGTTACGCAGCGGCATCAATCTGGTCATGTACACGCTCACCGGCAATTACAAGGCCGACCAGGTCCACGCTAAGGATATTCTCGAAAGGCTGACTCGTTGAGCGCCTGGTCGATCGCCCTTTCTCCCTTCCTTCCGTGGTCCGCGATTTACGCGCTCGCGGCGGCGGCGCTCGCGGTCTCGGCCGCGCTCGTCTGGCGAGGCGCCCGGGGCGCATGGCTGCGCGCGTCGAGCATGGCGCTCCTCTTGCTCGCGCTGTGCGATCCCAATCTCGTTCAGGAGAACCGGCGTCCGCTCAAGGACATTGTCGCGGTGGTCGTCGATCGCTCCGAGAGCCAGGACATCGGCGAGCGGCCACAGCAGACAGATAAAGCGCGTAACGAGCTCGAGGCACGGTTCAAGGCGCTCGGAGACGTCGACCTCCGGGTCGTCGAAACCTCGCGCGACGAATCTGAAACCGAGGGGACCAAACTTTTCGCTGCTTTGCGGGGCGCGCTCTCCGATGCGCCGCCCGAGCGGGTCGGCGGCGCGATCATGATCACCGACGGCGACGCTCACGATATTCCGCAGTCCGCGGCCGCGCTTGGCTTCAACGCGCCATTGCATGTGTTGATCACAGGCCACGAAGGCGAGCGGCAACGGCGTATCGATCTGGTTGAGGCGCCGCGCTATGGCATCGTCGGCAAGGATCAGGTCATCGAAGCCCGCGTCCTCGACAGCGACGATCACGGCCAGCCCGTCAAGCTCACGGTGCGCCGTGACGGCGAGACGATCGCGACGATCGACGCCAAGGTGGGGGAGCGGATCGATGTGAAGGCGCCGATCGACCATCCGGGCCCGAACGTGATCGAGCTCGAAGTCGCGCCGGTCGAAGGCGAGCTCGCCGCCGACAGCAATCGTGCGGCGGTCAATATCGAAGGCGTGCGCGACAAGCTCAGGGTGTTGCTGGTCTCCGGCAAGCCGCATCCCGGCGAACGAATGTGGCGCAATCTGCTGAAATCCGACGCCAATGTTGATCTGGTACATTTCACCATATTGCGCCCGCCGGAGAAAGGCGCTGACGGCACGCCGATCAATGAATTGTCGCTGATAGCCTTTCCGGTCGCCGATTTGTTCGGCCGCAGGATCAAGGACTTCGACCTCATCATCTTCGATCGCTATGCGCAGCAGTCGATCCTGCCTTACATCTACCTCGAGAACATCGCCAAATACGTGCGCGACGGCGGCGCCCTGTTAATGGCCGAGGGGCCGGAATTCTCCACCCCCGACGGCCTTTACTATTCGCCGCTGGGTGCCATCTCGCCGGCCGAGCCGAGCGGTGATGACGTCGAGGCTCCGTATCGCGCCCGGGTGTCCGACCAGGGCATGCGCCACCCGGTGACCCGAGGTTTGAACGGTCTCGACGCTAGCAATGGCGAACCGAATTGGGGCCGCTGGTTCCGGCTCGTCGGGGCGAAGCCGACGAGTGGCCTGACGGTGATGAGCGGCGCGGACGACAAGCCACTCCTCGTGCTGTCGCGGGTCGACAAGGGGCGGGTGGGCCTGCTGTTGAGCGATCAGATGTGGCTTTGGGCGCGCGGGTATGACGGCGGCGGGCCATACCTCGACCTGTTGCGCCGCTTGGCGCATTGGCTAATGAAGGAACCCGATCTGGAAGAAGAGGCCCTACGCGCGAGCGCCAAGGGCCGCGACGTGACCGTCGAGCGTCAGAGCGTGAGCGGCGAACCGCGCGAAACGTACCTTGTCGCGCCGGACGGTGCGAAGACCAAGCTTGAGCTGACGCCTTCTGCGCCCGGCCTCAGCCGCGCCCATGTGACTGTCAACCGGTTTGGGCTCTATCGCGCCGAGGACGGCGAACATGTCGCGCTGGTCGACGTCGGCCAGGAGAATCCCCTCGAAATGCGGGATGTCGTCTCGACCTCGGAAAAGCTGCGGCCGATCGCTGAAGCGACCGGTGGCACGGCGCGTCGCATCGCGGCGGGCTCGACCGGCGCGATCGCCATGCCGCGCGTCGTCGGCTTGAACCCCTCTCCGAGCTATGGGGGAGGCGATTATATCGGAATCAAGCGGACGGGATCGAGTGAATTGATCGGCGCGCGTTCGACTTCGCTCGCGTCCGGGTTCTTCGGCCTGGCGGTGCTGCTGGGCATGGTGACGCTCGCCTGGGTGAAGGAAAGCGGCGGCTTGAGCCGCAGCCACGGCGAGGGTTAGCGGACCGAAGGCCTCGCGCCGCTGCTGCCGATCGTTTCAACTCGCCGCTTGGCGCCCTCATCAAACCGGCGTGGACAGTCGCGAATAAGTTCGGAAGGCTCGATCTTCGGTGAGGTATCGGCTCTCCCTTACATGATAATTCGCGGAAAGCCCGTCGCGCCGCACCCGCGGCTTTGCGGCGTGCTCGAATTGACGCTGCGCAGCAACGATTTGACCGCCGAAGGCGAATCATGAATGCGAAGCTGCTCGACCCGGTCTCTGGCCCTCCTGGGAACTCGACCTCAGCTCAATCCTGAAGATGCCTTTGATCCATCGTCTGGCGCGGAAATCGCGGATCATCTCGCGCGCCGCATTGCGGCCGGGCGCGCCGGTGACGCCGCCGCCGGGATGGGTCGAGGCACCGCACATGAGACCGGGAACTGGCATTCGGTATCGGCGTGTCCGAGCACGGGCCGGGCCGAATCGAGCTGGTTGAGGTTGAGGCGCTCGTGGAAGATGTCGCCGCCGACGAAGTCCGAAGTCCCGCTCGAGGTCGCCATCAAGTGGGGCAGCGGTTCGAGCGAAACGGTTCGCGCGGCTGCCAGGATGGGCGGCTACCTGCGCTCGAAACCGGAGCCGCATCATGAGTTTCTCGCAGCGCTGAGAGCCGAGAAGTCAGATATCACGCTGCAGGCGCTTTGCGATCGGTTGCCGGCCGAGCGCGGAGTCAGAGCGGATACCTCGGTGATGAGCTGTTTCTTCCGCCGCATTGGCGTCACGCTCAAAAAGACGCTCGTCGTGCGCGAGCAGGATCGCCCGGACATAAAGCGCGATCGCAGGCCATCAGAAACGCGTCGATCATTTCGCGTCTGGTCTTCGTCGACGAGACCTGGACCCATGACAAACTGGACCAAGACCAACATGACCCGCTTCTACGGCTGGGCTCCGCGCAGACGTAGGCTCGTCGCCAAGGTCCCGCACGGCCACTGGAGGACCGCGACCTTACTCGTCGCACTGCGCAACGATCGCCGTGCATTCATGGACACGTCCACTGGGGCTACGATCATCCATTGTGAAGCTCGGGAAGGGAATACAGAATATACTTTGATCGATTCGTGACTTCGCAATAAGCCGTGAACCTGGCTTCATTGGCTTCTCCGGATCGGGTCAAAGACCGGAGTCCACTGGACGGACTCGACCCGTTCCGCGCCGGTTGCCAGCATTATGAGCCGGTCGAAGCCAAGCGCGGCGCCACTTGCGTCCGGCATATCGGCGAGGGCTGCGAGGAAGTCCTCGTCGATGGGATAGGAGACGCCGAAAATGCGCTGCTGTTCTTTCATACTTGAGGCGAATCGTCGCCGTTGCTCACCCGGATCACGCAGCTCGTGGAAAGCGTTGGCCAGTTCGACGCCGCAACAGTACAATTCGAAGCGTTCGGCAATTCGCGGATCATTGGGGTTCACCTGAGCGAGCGCCGCCTCGCTTGCTGGATACGCATGAAGGACGGTGGGTCGCCCTAGACCTAGATTTGGCTCGACCCGCTCACTGAGGATACGACTGAATATGTCCGACCAGTCGTCATCCGGGGCGACGCGAATACCGGAATCCTTTGCCTGTAGAGCGAGCGTCTCCGTGTCGGCACAGCCATTAACCGGCAAACTGTCGTAAATGTCGATGCTGGCGTAGCGGCAGAACGCATCCCGTACCGTCAATAGCTCCGGCGGGTCGAACGGATTGGCCTCCCGACCACGATACACGAACGCCTTCGTTCCGGCGACATGGGCGGCGAGCGCGACTACCGCAACGCAGTCCTCAATAAGGCGCTCCAATGGGGTGCATGCCCTGTACCACTCCAGCATCACAAATTCAGGTGCATGGAGGGCCGTTCGCTCGCGGTTGCGGAAAACACTAGTCAGCGCAAAGATCTGGCTTTCTCCAGCGGCCAGAAGCTTTTTCATTGCGAATTCCGGTGAGGTATGTAGATACCCGTCATGCAGCGAACCGTCAGGCAGAAGGAGCGCGGTCTTGAACCCGTGCAAGTGCGTCTCGTTTCCTGGCGAAGCCTGAAGGGCGGCAGGTTGGACTTCGATGAAACCTTTGGCGTCGAACCAGCGCCGCACGAAGATGGAAATCCCCGCACGGGCGACCAGCCAGCCACGTCGTTCGCCGTATCGGCCTAGGTTCCAGATGGGTCGCGGCAGTGGCGGGCTCACGGGACACCGCGGCAGAAGCCAGACAGGATCGAAGTCGATCTCGACTGGCCTTTGGCGCCAAAATCAGTATGGTCCGTGCCGCAACCTTCAATCCGCAGCTCAACGAAACGCGCCCGATCTCGAGGGCGAAACGACGCCTTCAATTCCGAGGACCAGACGTGAGAGTTATTGCAAGCTCGATCCGCAAGGGCAATATTATCGAACGAGAGGATGGGCAGTTGTGCGTCGTTCTTTCGGCAGAAAGTTTTCACCCGGGCAAAGGCACGCCGACAACTCAGATTGACATGCGACGCCTTTCGGACGGTGTCAAGGTGACAGACCGGTATAAGACTACAGAGCAGGTGGAGCGCGCATTCGTCGAGGACAAGAATTTTGATTTTCTCTACGCGGACGCGGACGGGTATCATTTCATGAATGCTGACACCTACGACCAGCTTCAAGTTCCTGCGGATGTAATCGGCGATCAGGCGCAATGGCTCCAAGAAGGGATGAAGGTCATTCTGTCTATATTCGATGGAAACCCTGTCGCTATACAATTACCACCCCGTGTTACATTGGAAGTAGTTGAGACCGAACCGGCGATGAAGGGCCAAACCGCCTCTTCGTCATACAAGCCGGCAAGACTTGCCAACGGTGCACGCGTAACGGTTCCGCCACACATTGCGGTCGGTGCTCGGATCGTCATTCAGACAGAGGATGGCGGCTATGTCGAGCGGGCGAAGGATTGAGGAACGTGAGATGCAGGGCGCGAAAG
>Ga0210386_10001983_pt1 | contig 17878 bp, 15 predicted proteins | sample IncBWH32OmetaG_FD_160091 | JGI IMG/M metagenome (GOLD analysis project Ga0210386, IMG submission 160091) | Forest soil microbial communities from Barre Woods Harvard Forest LTER site, Petersham, Massachusetts, United States - Inc-BW-H-32-O ... | reverse complement strand
GGCCGCTCGGGCGGCCTCGCTGCTCGCCGCTCCCGCGTACGAGCCGGCGAAGAATGGCGAGCTCTCGTCGACCAGGCTCTTCGCCCAGAGCGTTGTCGCGTGTGTCAAAGGACCGCTGGATAGTAGCTTCGCCAGCTGGCCCGCTGCGCCGAGCCGATGCACGAGCAGCCCGGCGAGCACGCTTACTTCCGAGGCCAGGCCGACTCGGGTCAGCAGCCTGGATGCAGCGTCGATGAACGCGGCGAGGCTCGCGGGATCGGTGGCGTCGGCCCGGGCGGCCAGCGGCGCGATGGCCTTCTCGGCAGGAAACTCGCCGACGTCGGCCGGGATCACCAGGTACCCGGGCAGGTGCTGGTCGCGCACCGTGGTGAGGACCCGGTCGATCTCGGCCACGGCGTTGTCCGGTGTCAGCGCGGCCCGAGCGCAGGTGATCTCGGCGTGCATCGCCATGAAATGGCCGAACACGCCGTCGCCGAGAGTGTGATGCACCGGGCGGTGCGCGGCCTGCGCAGCGGTTGCCGGAGCGCCTACGACGTGGACGACAGGGACGTGCTCGGCATAGCTGCCGGCGATCGCGTTGATCGCGCTGAGCTCGCCGACGCCGTAGGTGGTGAATAGCGCTGCGATCCCGCGGAGCCGGCCGTAGCCATCGGCCGCATACCCGGCGTTGAGCTCGTTCGTCGTGCCGGTCCAGCGCACGGTGTCGTGGTGGACGACGTGGTCGAGGAGCGCGAGGCTATAGTCGCCCGGGACGCCGAAGACGCGGTCGACGTCGAGCTCGGCGAGCCGGTCCAGCAGGTGATCAGCGACGGTGTAGGCCACGGCCGTCACCGCCCGGCTCTTGTGGGGTCTTTGTGCGGCGAGCTCGAGCTGCGGGCGCCGTACCGGACGAGCTGGGCCTCGACGGTGACCATGTTGTGGTTCCTCTCGGGTGTCCCCGGTTATCGCTTCTGCCTACGTATGCAGCATTGGGGATGGCCCAGCAAAACGGAAGCGCCGAATGTGCGAGTCGCCGCCGCACGCGCGCCCAGACGGTCGGCTACGTTCCCTGTCACGGGACAAAATGTTGAGAAGAGTAGAGGCAGGTTACTGATGAAGTAACACAGCAGGCTGCGGGCAGCTGGTGGCATCCGGGTGTTGTGCAATCCTGGTCTCCGTTCAGCTGAGTAGCCTGAGGAGGCGGTCCGCCTGGCGTTCCAGGGTGCCTGGCGGGTTGCGGGCACTGGATGAGCTGCCCGGCCGGAGCATGATCAGCCAGAACAGGGCTGCGAGGCGCCGGAAGTACCGGACCCGGGTTTGCTCGGTCCGGGTCAGGTCGAACATGGCCAGGAGGTCATCTGCGTCCAGCCGGGCGTCTGACCAGGCTGAAATGTGCTCCGTCAGGATCGCCAGCTCGAATGCGCGGTCGCTCGGGCCGCAGTCCTCGAAGTCGATGAGCCGGATCCGGTTGCCGTCCCATAGGTAGTTGGCCAGGCACGGGTCACCATGTCCCAAGGCGGTGTGGTGACCGGTATGGTCGTGGCGCTCAAGCGTCTCGCGCCTGAGCCAGGCAGCGGCTGTCGCGTGAGCGCGCATCACGGCGGGGTCATCGCCCGGCACCGGCCGTGCGGCCAGCATCTCACCCACCTGATGCGCGAAGGCCATGGGATTCGGCGCGACAGCGGGAAGTTCCCGGCTGACGGACGGCACGGATCGCCACAGCCGTTCAAGTGCTTCGGCCAGTGCGCATGCCTGCGCCGCCGTGACCGGCGCCGCGCTCAGCTCCGTGCCCGGCAGCAATGACATCGTGACCAGCGGGAAATCGCTGTCCAGGTGGGCGCTGACCGGGGCCGGGGCGAGCCCTGGCACGAACCGGTCCAGCAGCGACAAGGCGGTCCATTCGCGGACAGGCTCCCCCCGGCCGGCTGACCGGAATCGCTTCACCACGAGCCCGAGGTCCCGGTCAATGCGCACCTCATGCGTGTCGTTCCTGATCACCAGGCGGCCTCCCCGGCCTTCGGCGCCAGATCACCTCGTGGAGGGATCCGGTCTGAAGCCCGTCCGAGGTTCCTGGCACTCATCAGGCGCCCTCGAGTACGTCGAGCATGCGGCTCGCCTGGCGTTCAAAGGTGCCGGGGGGATTGCGGTAGTAAGCGTTGCCGCCAGGAAGCAGTCTCATGACCCAGAAAGCCGCAAACAGCCGGCGCAGTTGTGTTATCAGCAGGCGCTCACTGGGATTGAGGTCGAAGCGGTCAAGGAAGGCTTCAGCGTCGATGCCCGCGTGCGCCCACACGGTTATGTGCTCGACGAAGTCGGCAAGCTCCGTGGCCCGGTCGCCGCGCCCGGAGGTCTCGAAGTCCACCAGGTGCACGCTGTTTCCGTCCCACAGGTGGTTGGCGAGGTTAGGGTCGCCCTGGGCGAACACCGGCTGCCCGGTGACCGAGGCGGGGCGTGCCCATCCGCTGTCGAGCCAGGCAAGTGCGCCCCGGTATGCCTGGCGTGGCAGCGGGTCCAGCAACTCGGCGTTGCAGGCGCGTGCCATGTCCCGCGTGCGACCGGGGAGGAGTTGCGGGCTGCCTGGCGCTGGCTCAACAGTTCCGAGTACTGACGGCGGAATCGCGCGATGCAGGCGGCTGAGGGCCGCGGCGATGGCATCTTCCTGAGCCTGGGTGACCGGGCGCGTACCCAGCGGTTCACCTGGCACGTGGGACATGGCGATCTGGGGCAGGTCGGCGTCTAGATCTGCCCGGATGGGCCTCGGCGCAAGTCCAGGCGCATAGCGTGCGAGCAGCTGGAGTGCCCGCCACTCGCGGTGCGGCTCGTCACCGTAGAGCCGCCGCTCATCACCATCGACCTGTGACCGGAAGCGCTTGACCGCTATCCCGTTCTCGACGGTGATGCCGTGTGTCGAGAAGGGGCGGGGACCCGGCGGGCCCATCGCTTCGGGCATGCAGGCATTATGTCCTGCCCGGCTGCGATGGGGTGACTGTCAAGCATCAGCTGACGCGTCTTGGGGAGGCGACAGGCCAGCTGCCGGCAGACAAGAACGGCGGCTCGTACGCTTGCCCGCGATCGGGGCAGCCTCCCGGGCCGCCCGTATTAGCCCTATGGGAGCCGCCCGACGGCCACGTCCAGACCTGCGGGCAGCTGCGCGCCGACGTCACCGTCTGGGAGACCTGGATTACGGCGACCGACGAGCACGACTCCGACGCCTCATGCGCGGCTGTCTCGGGAACCGGAAGAGGCAGCCCTCCCGGCCAGGACGGGCAGCCAGCTCTGCTCGGTGCGCAGCAGGGACGGGGCGCGCGGCATGCGCATTGTGGCCAAACGAGCTGAAACCTTCGGGCGACACACCGAACGTTTTTAGAATTTCTTTTCGAGCATGATAATGCTGCCGAAACGATGGATTGGTTTGAGGGCTCGTCCAGGATCTTCATCTCGCGCCGCCGAGTGCATAGCGTCAGCGAGACGACATGATGGCTGTCACGGGACACGCAGGACCAGAACGGATCCGTGCCCCGTCTCCCTTAACTGGTAATGCGACATGTTGACTTGAGACGAGTAACGGCAGTCCTCATCGCTGGAGCGAGGCCGTGCCCTACCAATGCTGGGGGAGGGTCGGCTTGTCTATTAGGAGAAGCTCGGCCGCGCGACACCGGACAGCATGTACGTTCGTGATTTCGCATGGACATCTGCTGAGCGTCATGCTCGAAGGCATGGACGGTCCCGTTCGGCTCGGCCGCAGTCTCTTACCCTGCGTTAATGGAGCAGCCTAACCGAGGCAGCCTGCCCTGAACTGCGCGAAGGACGGCCAGCCGTCGCTGGAGGGCGCCCTAAGCGGACCCAGAGCTGGTCGACCAGCACTCCCCATACCGGGTTGTACTCGTAGTTGCCGACGCGGTGGGACAGGAGGTCGACTTCGTTCGGGGTAACGGTGGGCAGGAACACCGCCTGGTCGGTGAGCTGGCGGTCAAGCTGCGCCCACCGGGTCGCCGCCGCCCGGGGGTCGGTGGCTTGCAGGGCGGCGGCCCCGGTGATCTGCCGGTCCACGGCCGGGTCGCAGAACTCGCTGGCGTCGGTGGTGGCCTGCCCGTCGCCGGGAGCGAAGTAGCTGCAGGCGAGCTTGCCGATGAAGGTGTCGGCGGAGGCGTAGTCAGCGCTCCAGCCCCCGTCGACGACCTGGGCACGGTTGCGGGAGTCGTTGGTGTAGGCGAAGTAGGTGCTCTCTGGCAGCAGCCGCAGCGAGGCACGGTAGCCGAGCTGGCGGAGCATCGCGACCGTGACTCGGGTCTCGTTGACGGTGCCCGGAGGCTCGATGATGTCCCAGACGGTGACGGGCATCCCGGCCGTGCCGGACGCGGCCACAAGTCGCCTGGCCCGGGTCAGGTCCGGTGCGCGCCAGGCACCGTCCGCCGACGGGCCGCGGGTGTACGGGCAGTAGCGGCGGTAGCCGGCCAGGTCCGGCGGCAGGATCTGGCAGGTCGGCTGGGCCGCGACCGGACCGCCGTAGTCGTCGACGACGAGCCCGCGGTCCAGGGCCAGGTTGACGGCCTGGCGGACTCGCACGTCGTCGAACGGCGGCGTGCGGACGTTGAGGAACATGAACCCGGTAATCAGTACCGGATTGACCCGGACCTGGCTGTGGTGCTGTGCGAAGTACCCGGTGCCGCCTGGGTTCCGCCCGAGATTGGGCATGAAGTCGGCCTCGCCCCGGGCAACCGCGGCGGTGCCTGCTGCGGGGCCGAGGTCGAGGCGGATGCGGATCTGGTCGGGGTACCCGGCCGGCTGGGCCGCGGCGCTCCATTCCCGGAAGTACGGATTTCGAATGAGGAGCAGTTCCCGGCCGGGCAGGTAACGGCTGATCAGGTAGGGGCCGGTGGCCGGCAGCGGCGTGCCTGCCTGCCGCAGGGGAGTAGCGGCGGGCAGCACGTCCGCGTAGGCGAGGGTCAGCTTGTACAGGAAGTCCGGATCCGGCCGGGTGAGGTGGAAGGTGACGGTGCCGGCGCGGTCGTCGGCGGCGATGCCGCGGGACAGGTCACAGGTCTGCGGAGCCTTCTCGCAAGCGGTGGCCCCGAGGAGCGCCTGGTAGTAGGTGACGCCGGACCCGCCGTTAGCGAACAGCCGCTGGAAGGAGCGGGTGACGTCACTGGGCCGCACGAACGCGCCAGTGGAATAGCGGATGCCTGGCCGCAGACGAAAGGTGTAGGAACGGCCGTGGTCTGCTGGCTCCGGCAACGCCAGCGCCAGGTCCGGGACCAGCCGGCTGCCGTCCGGTCCGGCCGCGTGATCCAGCGTGACCAGCCCGTCGTTGACCAATCCGAAGAACTGGGTCGGCGCCACGTTGTTGGAAGTGCCCGCGGCGGGGTCGATGGTGTCGATGACCGCGTAGGAGGTCATGCTGGTCAAGGTGCCGCCGCGGTGACTTGGGCCGGCCGCGGCGATGGCCGCCCACAGGCCGCCGTCCGCCGCAGTAAGCGCCGTGAGGTGCTCGCCGAGCTGGAACCGGGTGACCACGGCGTCCCCGGCAGCCACCCGGAGCAGGGTGCCGTGCTGGCCGTCCGCGATCCAAATCCCGCCGCCGGACTGGACCATGGCCGCGGGCGTGCCGCCGAGCGCCACGGTCGCGGTGACAGCCCCGTGCCGCGGGTCGACATGCGACACGGTCGCGTCCAGCGGATCGAGTACCCACAACCCGGCCGCGCCGCCAGCGGCCACCGCTGGTGCGTCGCCGACGCGGATCGCCTTCGCCGCCGTGCCAGTCCGGGGATCGATCTGTACCACGGTGCCCGTACGATCGGTGGCTACCCACACCGCACTGTCCGCGGCGGCCAGGCCACCCGGATCTCCGCCCGTCCGCGCCGCGCTCACGATCCGGCCGGAACCGGGATCGATCTTGGCCACCGTGCCGGCATCCTGGCTGCTCACCCACAGGCTGCCCGCGCTAAGCAGGAGGTCGCTGGGCCGGCTGGGCAGGCTGATCGTCTGAGCCACCGTGTCAGTCCGCGGATCGATCCGGGACACCGTGCGGTCGGCCGGGTCCAGCACCCAGACCTGGCCGCCGCCAGTGGCGATGCGGCTGGGGTTCGTGCCGACCGGGATGGTCGCCGCGACCGCGTGCCGCGCGGGGTCGATGCGGACCACCAGCCCGGCGCTGGCCTCGGCTGCCCAGAGGGAACCGGCTCCCGCCGCCACGTCAGTCGGCGGCGCGTGCAAGGGCACCGTCGCCTGCACGGCGCCGTTGGTGGGGGAGACTAGCGCCAGCAGGTTGGCGTTCAGGGGCATGGCGGAGGTTGCGTGGCGGGACAGCGGGACGAACGCGGCGATTCCCGCCAGCGCGATGGCCACGCCGGCCGCCAGCGCGGCGCGGCGGCTCCAGTGGCGGCGGCCGGGTGCTGCCGGGTGGCGCACGGGCTCGCTGGCCGCGGCTGGGACGACAGGAGGGGACCCGCCCTCAGGCCCGCTCTGCGGCTGAGTCTGAGGGGATGGCAGATCCAGCGCCGGATCATGGTGGAGGATGGCCCGCTGGAGTCTTCTCAGCTGCGGACCCGGCTCGACCGCCAGTTCCTCGACCAGCAGCGAGCGGGCCGCGCGGTAGCTGTCGAGCGCATCGGCCTGGCGGCCGCTGCGGTAGAGCGCGAGCATCAGCTGGCCGCGGAGCCTCTCGTGCAGCGGATGCTCGGCGGCGAGCCGCTCCAGCTCAGAGCACAGCGCGGTATGCCGTCCGACGGCCAAGTCCGCCTCGATCCGGTCCTCGACCAGCCCCAGCCGCAGCGCTTCGAGGCGCTGCACCTCCGACCGGGTGAAGGATTCGGACTCCAGGTCGGCGAGCGGGCGGCCGCGCCACAGCGACTCGGCCTCCCGCAGCAGCGCCGCCGCCGAGGCCGGGTCACCGCCCGCGAGGGCTTGCCGGCCCGCGGCGGTCAGGTCATCGAACCGGTCCAGGTCCAGCTCGCCAGGCGAGACATGTAGCACGTACCCGGGCGGCCGGGCCCGCAGCCGTGGCTCACCCGCATCCTCGGCCTCGGAAAGCGCCTTGCGCAAGCGGGACACATGGACCCGCAGCATCCGTTCGGCCGAACCCGCGGGCTGATCGCTGAGCAGCTCATCGATCAGCTGGTCACGGGAGACGACCCGGTTCGCGTGGCACAGCAGCAGCGCGAGCAGCGCCCGCTGCCTCGGCCCGCCGACCCGCACCGGCGTCGCGCCGTGCTTGACCTCCAGCGGTCCGAGGATCCCGAACGTCAGACGAGTGCCCACGTCGACCCCCCGTCTGAAGTGTCCTCCCAACCTGCGGTACTGGCTAGTCAGATGGGCTGAAGCGAGACTGAAACCTTATTGAAACGCTCTCGGGCCAGGCTCGCCGCAACCGTACCGGAGCTGAAAGGACCAGGACTTATGAGAAAGCGGCTAGGGGCGCTGATCGCAGCCGCCATCGTGCCCGCGCTGGCGTGCGCGATCCCCGCGCATGCCAGCAGCGGGCAGGCAGGGGAGGACGGGGGACAGGCCGGCCAGCACCATCCTTACACGCTGGTCGACCCGGGCACGTTCGGCGGCGCGCAGGCCTTTCTCAACCTCCCGGCTATCCCGTTCACCGGCCCGGGCGGCTTGCTCGGCACGGCCGACACGACCGTTCGCGACCCCGACTACCCGAACTTCAACCCGTTCATCGTCGGGTTCGCTGACCGCCACTTGGTGCACGCGTTCGCCTGGAAGAACGGCCACCTGCGGGACCTGGGCGCGCTGCCGGGCAAGCACAGCAGCGCGGTCTTCGAGGTCAACGACCACGGCGTCGGCGTGGGCATGTCCGACACGGCCATCACCGACCCCTACACCCACTGGCCCGCGGACCATGCGGTCCTGTTCAAGAACGGGCGGGTGACCGACCTGGGCACGCTTCGCGGCGGTTACGAGAGCCAGGCCAACGACATCAACGACCGCGGCCAGGTGTCAGGGTTCGCGTCGAACGGGAAGAAGGACCCATACTCCATCCTCGGCTGGGGAACCCAGACACGCTCGTTCGTGTGGCAGCACGGCGTGCTGCGCGACATCGGCACGCTCGGCGGCCCGGACGCCCTCAGCGTCACCATGAACGCCAGCGGGGAGATCGCCGGCCAGTCCTACGCCACCGCCACCGCGAACGCCGTGACGAAGGTCCCGACGCAGGACCCGTTCCTGTGGCAAAACGGGCACATGACCGACCTGGGCACCTTGGGCGGAACGTTCGGCGTGGCCAACTGGCTCAACGACGCGGGGGAGGTGGTCGGCCAGTCCAACCTGGCCGGTGACCAGAGCGGCCACCCGTTCCTATGGCGGAACGGGACGATGACCGACCTCGGCACCCTCGGCGGGGATAACGGGTACGCGAACTGGGTCAGCGACCGGGGGAGCAACGTCGCGGGCGACGCCCAGACTTCCAACGGGGCTTTCCACGCCTTCTGGTGGCACCACGGCACGATGACCAATCTGCCGCCCACCGGCGGCGCCCCGTGGTCGTTCGCCCAAGGAGTCAACGACTCCGGCCTGGTCGTCGGTGGCGACAGCGACACCAAGGGCCAGGAACTGGCCGCCGTCGCGTGGGCCGGCGGCCGCTCGTATGACCTGAACACGCTGATCGCGCCGAGCAGGCTGCACCTGGTCATCGCGGAGTACGTCGACAACCGCGGCGACATCGTCGGCCACGGCGTGCTGCCCAACGGCGACCAGCGGGTGTTCCTGCTGGTGCGCAACCGGTCCGTGCCGCTGCCGTCCAAGGCACCCTCCGCACAGCCGCTGCCCGCCACCGGTCCGGCGGACCAGAGCACGGCCGCCATCATGGCGGTGAACGCCGCCCGGCGAGGCGGTATCGCGACTGCCATACGCCAGCTCTGGAACGGATAGCCGACGGGACGCGCCCTGCCGGGCGGAGGTTTCCGCCTCCGCCCGGCAGGGCGATCTCGAATATGCAGGATGAGAGGAATGTGCTCTCGCGCCGAAAAGTGAAACGACGAGACGGCTGTCAAACGACATGATGACTGTCACGGGACACCCGGGCACTTAACGATTGTCCAGGGCGTCATGAAGTGTGAGCGTCTCAGGTTCGTGTCGTGTGAGGCGTCCCTCCGACATAACTTCCGACATGATGACTGAGATTCGACATGTTCCATGAGACGGGACACCGGGAGTTCTGAATCTGCTGCGACTCCCGTACGAAAGGCGCCGATAATGCACATTATGTAAAGTAGAGTGGCAACTCGTGCCCCGAGCGCCGCAACGCGCAAAGCCCTTGCCATTGAAACTGAGCTACCGCAGGTCAACCGCCTGGCGGTGGTTCAGATCCAACGCCTGGCGGTGGTTCAGATCCAATCACACGGGACAGGGGTGGACGAGATCGGCGAGGATGGCGACGGCATGGTCCTCGGATCGCTATCGCCACTGGCCGTTCGTTGTTGCTCAAGCTCCGGGCCGCCCCCGGCTGGTGTCTGATCAAGCCTCGGCGCGGTAATGGTTTAAATTTTTTCCGGTTTCGCGCCGCGGGGGTGTCCTCTCCGGGCAGGCCCGTCCGTCCTTCCCACGGGTGGCGCTCGCCACCACACGGAGAGAAACGAGGAGACCGATGACCAGCACGACTACCACAGTAGGGTCCGACGCCGACCGGCAGGCCGTTCTCGAACCGCTCGCGGCTCTGTACAGGGCGTGGGAAGCCAACGACGCCGAGACGTTCGTGGCTGACTACACCGACGACGCCAGCGTGATCCAGCCCGGCGTCTACAAGAAGGACCGCGAAGAGATCCGCACCACGATGGCTGCGGGGTTTGCGGGCCCGCTCAAAGGGTCGCGGGTGGCCGCCCATACGGTAGACATCCGCTTTCTTAACGACGACACGGCCATCGTGGTTAGCGAGGACGGGATCATCTTCCCTGGACAGGACGCTGTCGCGAGCGAGCGACTGGTGCGCGCGACCTGGGTGCTGGTCAGGCGCGACGGCGCCTGGCGCATCGCCTCCTACCACAACAGCCCGGCCAGCTAAGGCGCCGTCTTCCGGGTACGGGACGTTCCCTTCCGGGGAGCCGCCCCGTACCCGGATCCAGCTTCGGGGTGGCTGCGACCCGGCCACGTGGCAGGACAGGTACACCGCGCAGATGCTCCACGTATGGGTCGTCCCCTATCCCGGCGGCGTCTTCTCCGATGACCTCAGCGCGGCCGCGACCAACGCGGCGGTCCAGGCTGTGCTAACCGAGCACAGCTAACACCGCGGAGTCTCCCCCGCCTCCATGAGGCCCTTCCTTCGGCAGCGATCCCGGCACTAGCGGCGACCAGCGCGTCACCGCCTGCGTGAAGACGCGGTCAGGCGGGCTGCCACAGCTCGACCCGATTGCCCTCGGGATCGGTGACCCAGCCGAACCGGCCGATACCCTCCATGTCCTGCGTCTCTTCAGCCACGTCCGCTTCCTTGGCGCGCAATTGCGCGAGCATCGCATCCAGGTCGCGGACCCGGAAGTTGAGCATGGTCTGCTGGACGCCAGACCCGAAGTAGCCGGTCTCGGACTCGAACGTCGCGAACACCGTCAGCCCGGCTTCCTGACGCCACAGGCCGTTCTCATCGGCGTCCAGGCCTAGGCAATCGCGATACCACGCGCCCAGCGCCGCCGGGTCGGCCGCCCGCATGAAGTACCCGCCGATTCCAACCACACGTTCCATGCCGCTATCTTGCCAGGACGGCGATCGGGCGGGCTGTCCACACCATCGCCCGCTTCACACCCGTCTCAATCGCGGGGAACTCGTAAGCTTCTTGGGCTACTCCCACCCTCTCATCCGCCCCTGCGACAGCTCGGGATGGTCGTACTCGTCGTGCCAGTTCCACCAGTTGTACGGCGCGGACTGCGGATAGCCCTCGGGCGAGTCTTCCCACTTTTCCTGCCGCCCGAGCGCGGTCATGTCGAGGTAGCTCCAGGTGCTCCCGAGGGCCTCGTCACCACGGTTGTTGAGGAAATAGGTGCGGAACACCTGGTCGCCGTCGCGGATGAACGCGTTCGTGCCGTGATATTCGTCGACGCCGAAGTCGGCGTCCCAATCGTCGGTCAACGTGTACCACGGCATCGCCCACTCCATCCGCGCTTTCAGGCGCGCGATCTCCGGCTGCGGCGCGCGCGAGGCGTAGGCGAACGTAGTGTCACGAGCGTTCAGATGGGTGACGTGGGCGACCTGATCGGCCATCATGGAGCAGCCGTGGCAAGCGTGGTCCGGCCAGCCGAGCACCCCAGGCTCGAAGAACGCGCGGTATATGACAAGCTGACTGCGGCCCTCGAACAGGTCGAGCAGGCTCGCCTTCCCCTCGGGTCCGTCGAACTCATAGTCCTTCTCCACCGCCAGCCACGGCATCCGCCGACGCTGCGCGGCCAGCGCGTCCCGGGCCCGGGTCAGCTCCTTCTCCTTCACCAGCAGATGCTGGCGCGCCGCCTCCCACTCCTGTGCCGTGACGGTCGGCGGTGTCTTCATCGACGTGTCCATAATGTCCTCCGGTTTCCTGAGATGGGATGGTGCCCTGCCCCGCGAGCAGGCCCGTCGAGGTGGTTTGTCAACGCCCCGAGCGGGCCGTCCCAGTCGCGGGCCAGTGCGGCCAGGAACTGCTGCGCCACCTGCATCGGCGCTGAGCGCAGCCGGTAGCGCACCCGGCGCCGCTCCCCCGGCTCGGCTGTCACCAGGTCGGCCTCGGCCAGCAGGGCCAGGTGCTTGGCGATCGCCTGCCGGGTGATCGGCAGGCGAGCGGCCAGGTCCGTGGCCGTGGCCGGGCCCGCTGAGGCCAGCTCGGCCAGGACGGCGCGCCGGCTTGGGTCGGCCAGAGCCGCGAAGACATGCTCGGCGATCGCCTCAGCGTCAGGCGGCATCGAGGTAGTCGGCCAGTTCGGCCAGCTTCCGCGCACCTATCGTCCGCTCGATGCGATCGGGAAAGGCCATGAGAGCCTCCAGCAGGTAGCAACTATTTGGTTGCTATATTATGGCAACCAATCGGTTGCGTCAACCGCGGTCGTAACTGGCGGCGCAGGTGGTCCAGGAAGCTCCGGGCTCGGTTACCGCGTCGCCAGTGCGTTTGGCCACGTCGACGGCGGTGCGGGCCGCGAACCCCACCGGCCCAGGCGCATCCGCGACGGCATCGGCGACGCACAGGTCATCCTGAACGGCCACGAGTACGTCGCTTGCCATCGCCCCCGGCGGGTTCACCGTCACCGACCTGGCCGCCCGGGTATCGGCGATGCCCGGGCATGACGGCTACACCATCCGCAACGCCGCCTACGATCTGCGCAAGCTCCGCGGCAAGCACATAGCCGACAAACCCGGGGTCTTCGCCGTGAACGCGGCCTGGCTGTCCATCGCAGCGATGGCGCACAACCTGGTCCGCCGCCGGCGCGCTGGCAGCCTGCCTCGCCGCTCAGGCATTGTGCTGTTTGGCGCAAGAGAGATCTTGATAAGAGCAGAAAGGTTTTGATATCGGAGTGCGGGTTGCGTAGCTGGGCTGGTATTTCCGGTCTCGGTCCGGGGGCCGGGTGTGGTCGCGGGATGGTGTGGACCGGTTGGCGGTGCCCCGGGGAAAGTTCCAGGCCGGGGCGTGATCCTTGTCTCAGGGCGGAGTCTAAACCGTTCCGGTGCCTAGTGCGTATCACGTGTTTGTAAGCACGGTGACGTACGAATAGGAAAAGCAGAAGAACATGTATCATCTGCCAGTTCCGCACCGGCCCCAGCAGCGTCAGCGGCGCCGGTTCACCCCGCGCAGGCGGTTCGTGCGGCGCAGGCGGTTCTACTTCTGAGCATGACGGGGAAAGCGAGCCGGCGACACCGTGAGGGTGCCGCCGGCTCTTCTGCAGGGGAAGCGATGGCAATGGCGTTGGCCGCACCGGGTGAGTCGCTGCGGGATATCTTCGGCCGGTTCTGGCCTTGTATGCGGGGTGACCGGTGCCGGCTGCTGGCCGCGGGGGTTTCCGGAGTGCTGGTCGCCGGCGGTGAGATCGGCACGGTCGTAGTCTTCGACGCGGTCTTGACCGGCGTTCTGGCGCATGAGCGGGTGGCGCGGTTGTGGCCGCTCGCCGCGGCCTGGCTGGGCATCGCCGCGGTGGCCGCTGCCGCGATGTTCACCGCCAGCTACGCGGGTTCGCTGGCCAGCGAGCGGTTCCTGCTGCGTCTGAGAGATTCGGTGTATGCCCACGCGCAGAAGCTTTCCCCGGACTTCTTCGGTCAGCGGCGGCTCGGCGACCTGATGGTCCGCCTGGTCGACGATGTCGAGCTGATCGAGCAGCTCGTCGCTTCGGGCCTGGTGCAGGCGGCGACTGCCGCCGTGAGCGTCCTGCTGTTCGTCGGCGCGGCCTTCCTCATCCAGTGGGAACTGGCCCTGATCACGTGCGTCGTGGCGCCGCTGTTCTGGCTCGCCTCCCGGGGATTTTCCGGCCGCCTGGGGCAGGCTACCGGGCGGGAACGCGCCGTCAGCGGCTCGCTGACCAGCGTGGTCGAGGAGAGCCTGGCCAACCAGGCGCTCGTGCAGGCCTTCAACCGTCAGCCCGACCAGGCTCGTCGGCTGCACGAAGAGGGCGTTTCCTGGCTGCGCGCCAAAATGGCAGAAGCCAGGCTCGACTCGCTTTACGGACCGGTGGTGTACTTCGTCGAGACCGTCTGCGTCCTGATCGTTTTCGGCTTCGGCGCCTGGGAAGTGGCTGACCGCAGGGCCGGCATCGGCGGCCTGCTGTCCTTCGCCATCTTGCTCACCTTCATCTACCCCGAGGTCCAGGAACTGACCGGCTACCGGGTCACCATCTCAGCAGCGCGGGCCAGCGCCCGCCGGGTCAGCGAGATTCTCCAGTTCAAGCCCCTGGTCACCGACCACCCCGCGGCCCGGCCGACGGTCGGCGGCCGGGGCAGGATCGATCTCGAGAAAGTGACCTTCGCCTACCCCGGCGCGGTCAGTACCGTCATCGACGAGCTTTCCTTCACCGCCGAGCCGGGCAAGCTGCTGGCGGTGACCGGGCCGAGCGGCGCAGGGAAATCCACCCTGGCGTACCTGCTGCTGCGCTTCTACGATCCCAGTGCCGGACGCATCCTCCTGGACGGGACCGACATCCGCGACCTGCCGCTGCGGGCACTGCGCGAGAACATCAGCCTGCTTCAGCAAGAACACCTTCTGTTCGCGGCAACCATCCGGGACAACATCGCCTACGCACGGCCCGCCGCGACCAGCGCCGAGATCCAGGCCGCCGCCCGGGCCGCCGACGCCCACGACTTCATCACCACCTTGCCCCAGGGCTACGACACCCTCGTCGGGCCGCGCGGATCCCTGCTATCCGGCGGGCAGCGCCGCCGGATCACCATCGCCCGCACCATTCTGCGCGACGCACCCATCCTGATCCTGGACGAGCCGACCGCCGGGCTGGACCACGACGGCGCACAGCGCCTCCTGGGCACCCTCGCCGGCGCCATAGCCGGGCGCACCACCATCGTCATCACCCACGACACCAGCCTCACCGCCATCGCCGACCACGTCGTATCACTGGACGCAAACCTGCATCAGCGCTGAGGCCCCAGATCCCCAGATCCCCAGATCCCCGGACGCCGCCGCCCTGGCCAGCCACCCGGCTCGTCACCGGAACCCGGCCCGCCGCCGGCCGCCGGCCATGACCGGCGGCGATATCACGGCGGTACCAGCCGCCTGGTCTTCTGGTCATCCCGGCCAGCTCGCAGGCCGCGGACCGCGCCGCGGCCACGTCCCGGCCACGCAGAGGACCCGCCTCCCCGCCCGGGCCAGCCCGGCCGCCGTCCAGCACCACCCGCGCCCCCGAGCCACTGGACCAGACGCTGAACCCGGCCATCTCGCGCCGACGATGCCGTGCCCGCCGCCGCCTGACCCGGCCAGAACGCGCACCCAGCGAGCCCCGCCGGCCGGATCAGCGCAGCCCGGCGGGATCAGCGCAGCCCGGCGGGATCAGCGCAGCCCGGCGGGATCAGCGCAGCAGCGGGCCCGGCCGCAGGATCCGGCCGCGGCCCGGGCCGGCGCCGACCGAGCCACCAGGGCGGTCACCACGCTTCACCGGATCAAGCACCATCCAGACCTGCATAACCCCCGTCCGAAAACCCACCGGACACACACAGGTGATGCGGGTGTCCGCTACCACCGCCCCGGCCTGAAGACCGGCAGCTGACCGGACAGATCCACTCAGGATTCCGCGGCGCCGCTCAGGCATTGTGCTGCCATTGTGCCATTGTGCCATTGTGCGGATGTTGACATTGCCGGTACCCCGGGGAAGTTCCAGGCCCCGGCGTGATCCTTGTCTCAGGGCAGGATTTAAACCGTTCCGACACCTGGTGCGTATTACATGTCGTAAGCATCGGTGAAGTACGAATAGGAAAAGAGGAAGAACATGTACCGTCTGCCAGTTCCGCACCGGCACCAGCAGCACCAGCGGCGCCGGTTCATCCCGCGTAAGCGGTTCATCCCGCGCAAGCGGTTCTACTTCTAAGCACGACGGGGAAGCGAGCCGGTGGCACCGTGAGGTGCCGCCGGCTCTCCTGCGGGGGAAGCGATGGCAAATGGCGTTGGCCGCACCGGGTGAGTCCCTGCGGGACATCTTCGGCCGGTTCTGGCCCTGTATGCTGGGGCGACCGGTGCCGCCTGCTGGCCGCGGGGTCTGCGTGGTCCTGGTCTCTCGCGACCGCGACGTTCACCGCTAGCTACGCAGGACGCTCGCCATCAAGCAGCTGACTGAAGAGATTCACTCGGAATTCCGTGGTTTCGCTCAGCCATTGTGCCGTCTGGCGCAAGAGATTTTGGCAATAGCAGAAATGCTTTGATATCCGAGTGCGGCAGCTTGCACGCGCCTCCTATTCCCGGCCTCGATGCAGCGGTCAGGTGACGTCACCGCATGATGTTGACCGATTGCCGGTACCCGAAAGTTCTAGGCCCCGGCGGGATTTTCTCTCAGGGGGCGATCAAACCTTTTCGGCACCTGGCGCGTGATCAAAGCAGTGCTTTATCTCGTGGACGCAGTTGAGGTCATGTAAGCACAGGTAGCGGGTCAGCCGGTCGGTGAGCTCAACTGGACGGGACAGGGCGGTCAGGTGGCCGCCGGGAATCTCGTCGACGTCGGCGCCGAGACGCTCCCGCGCGACCCCGCGCTGGAATTCCATCGGGAAGAACCGGTCATCCCGGCCGACGATCACCCGGGTGGGCACGTCCGGCCATCGCTCGATGGCACAGGGCTGGCCGAAGGCGATATTCGCCTCGGCGTACTGGTGATCCTCCCCCGCGGCCGCCACCTCCGCTGGCACGTCGTGCAGGAAGTAGGTGGCCAGGTCGAACTCGGCGGGATACCCGCGCGCCTGCGCGGCCGCGACACGGGCCGGTTCCCAGCCGGTGTCGCCCCACCACTCTCCGGGGGTCTCACCGGGCAGCGGGATCATCGCGTTGACCAGGATCAGCAGGCGGACCGGGGCGCGCGCGCACGCTGCCGGCGCGGTGAAACCACCCATCGACTGCGCGACCACCACGACGTCGTGATGGCCGCCGACGGCGGCGACGACCGCATCGGCGTATTCCGGCAGCCCGGCGGACTCGTCGGCCCCGGGCAGGTCCACGGCGACCGCCTCATGGCCCCGAGCCCGCAGCTCGGGAACGACCCGATGCCAGTACCATGCCGCGCCGCCCGCGCCGGGAATGAGGACGAATACGCTCACCGAGGCCCTCCGTTCTCTAGTGCCACCTGTATGACGGGCCGGAAGACCCCGGATCACCGGCCGGCGTGCCGGAACCGCTTATTTCCCGCAACACGGGTAGAAGGGTGCCATGCTCCGTGCTCGCACTTCCGCTGGGGCCGCGGCATGTGCCGCGGTCGCGCTGCTGGCCCTCACCGGCTGCAAGATCGACCCCCCGGCCGCGGCCAGCGCAGGCTCGGCCGCAGGTCCAGCCGCGGGACAGCAGTCAAGCCCGGGAACGACGCGGGTCGGGGCGCTGATCATCGAGCCCGGCGCCGGCTTCTCCCCCGTCTACGGTCTCATCAACGGCGCCCGGCACAGCATCGACGTGACCATGTACGAGTTCGCCGACACCACGGCAGAACACGATCTGGCGGCCGCGACCAAGCGCGGCGTCCGGGTCCAGGTGATCCTGGACGAACGGGAAAAAAGCATTAATTCGAATACTTTCTCGTATCTTAGCTCGCATCGGGTCAAGGTCGTCTGGTCCTCGTCCCGGTTCACCTACACCCACCAGAAGACCCTGATCATCGACGGGTCGAAGGCGGTCATCATGACCGCCAATCTGACTAGCGAGTACTACTCCACGTCCCGGGACTTCCTGGTCGTCGACACGAACCGGGCGGACGTGGCCGCCATCACGGCGGTGTTCGACGCCGACTTCGCGCACCGGGCCCTCCGCCCGGGCGACGGCGCCGATCTGGTGTGGTCGCCGACGGATTCACAGCACAAACTGCTCGCGCTGATTAACGGCGCGACCAGCAGCTTGCGCATCTACAGCGAGGAGATGGGCGACACGACCGTAGAGGACGCGCTTATCAGGGCGGCCAAGCGCGGCGTCGACGTGCAGGTCTGCGGGGAGAACGAGGACGGCGAGTACGACAGCGCCTACGCCAAGCTGGCCCGGGCTGGGATCCACGTCAGCTACTACAGTTCCTCCACCGGCTTCTACATCCACGGGAAGGTCATCGAGGCCGACGACGGCACCGGGCACGCGAGAATGTTCGTCGGGTCGGAGAACTTCTCCCGGACCTCCCTCGACGACAACCGCGAGCTCGGCTTGATCATCTCCGACCCCGCGGTCTTGTCCGCAATGGCCCGGACCTTCGCGGCCGACTTCCGGAACGGTAAGCACTGGTCCTAGCCGGTCACCGCAGGGAAGCGGAACGGACCTCCGCGGGTGTGGTACTCT
>Ga0210386_10001981_pt1 | contig 17880 bp, 12 predicted proteins | sample IncBWH32OmetaG_FD_160091 | JGI IMG/M metagenome (GOLD analysis project Ga0210386, IMG submission 160091) | Forest soil microbial communities from Barre Woods Harvard Forest LTER site, Petersham, Massachusetts, United States - Inc-BW-H-32-O ... | reverse complement strand
GGCTGGGGTCGGGATCCCCGACTGGTTTTGGCACCGGCATCGGCTCTTTGATTGGCTCCTGGCTTGGATCCTGCGCGGGATCGATGGTGGGCTTGATCTCCGGATTTTTGTCGGCTTGGCTCAAAGGCGTCTCTGCTTTTGCTTAGGTTCGTCTTAAATTGAATCCTAATGATCACGTCAACGAAGCGGATCATAATTGCTTATCAGCTCCGTAACATCTATCGGATCGACGACATGAATCACGACCTCGTGACCGATTTCCTCATGTTCGTTTAGGCCCTCAAACGTTAAGCTCCATTTTTCATCGAATTTCCAGACGCGCACATGGATTTCCTTTTCACGCGTATTCTTCTTAATCTGAGCGAAAGGTTGGGCGAAAAACTTTTGTGGAATGATGAAGTCATTCACAAAAAAGGATTGATCCCAACAAATAAGCGCCCAAACCTCGAAGGATCTCGCTGGGATTCTGAAATGCCATCCGCTGTTCCCCTCTTGCGCCGCAGACGTGAATATTCTTTTCTTGCGGTTTGTCACGAAACCGTCTTCGGCTTGCTTCAAGACGCAATCAGAAGGAACCATTCCCGTCTTCCAATATTCAACCAAGAACTTTTCCACCTTTTCAGAGGTCTCGTTCCACAAGTCCTTGTGGTTCTCCAGCGAATGCCTCATTGGCTGAGAAGTGTCGTAGCTGTACTGCTCGAAGACGGTCAACCTCGAGAAAGGCGAAACCTTCGAAATTCCCATTGCTTCGCGAACTTCGACCATCGTCTCCTCTGCTCTCCTAGCTGCTTTCTCAGCGCCCCCCTGCAAGATTTCTTCGATGTCATTTGGTCGAAGTTCATATTCCGTGCGTTTCGATTGGATCGGGCGAAGGTGTCGTGAGGTCGATAGAGCCGCGAACTGCTTGCATTCAGTGCACGAAATGGTTGCGTTTCTACAGCCATCTCCGGTCTCTCGAAGAATGTTGTCAGAGCTGAAAAGTTTGTGTAAATCGTAGACTGGACATCTCTCGGGGTCTCCAGGTTCACTCACTAGGCCCCGTTGTCCCCCATTCCACATCTTCGCAAGTTTCTCCGAAACAAGCCGAGGAGAATCCGTGAGGCCAATGGTGTTGCCATAGCTCTTCGACATTTTGCGGCCATCAGTGCCGGGCAGTTTCGGCGAGTGCGTAAGGAGTACCGCTGGCTCTACCAACACAGGCGCGGGCGTGCCAGAACCCTCCGCATGAGAGTCCTTCATGTATGTGCCCTTATGCCTGTGGAGCACGGATTCCTCAGCTAGTTCCTTTTCCAAATCTATGAGCGCATTAGCCTCTTCTTCACTAGATATTGGCTTGGCTGGGCGTCCCGGATCTGCGTAGAAAAAATTGAATCTGCGCGCGATTTCGCGGGTCAGCTCCACATGCGCTCTTTGGTCTTGGCCGACGGGAACGAAATTGGCCTGATAGAGCAGAATATCCGAAGCCATCAGCACCGGGTAGCCAAGGAATCCATAGTTCGTCAAATCTCTGCTGGTCAAGTTTTCTTGCATCTCTTTGTAGCTGGGCACTCGCTCTAGCCAACTGAGCGGGGTGATCATCCCAAGGAACATCGGGAGTTCGTAGTGCTGTTTTACCCGGCTCTGCACAAAAATGGTGCACTTTTGAGGGTCAAGCCCTGCAGCCAAAAAGTCTAGGGCTACTTCCCGCGTGTTAGGCGCAATGTTCGAGGTGTCCGCGTAGTCGGTGGTTAGCGCATGCAAATCAGCCACGAAGAAGTAGCACTCGTACTGGCCGCTGTCTTGAAGCTTGACCCAGTTGGCGAGGGCTCCCATGTAGTTGCCCAGGTGCAGTTTGCCCGTGGGACGCATGCCGCTCAAAACGCGGGGGCGGAAGGATGTATTGGATGAGTCTGACATTCTGTTTTCTAGTCCGGGAAAGGCCGGGATTGTCAGCCGTGTTTGATCGGAAAGGTCAAAGTGAGGCTCGTTCCATTGTAGCGGTTTGGATCTGCTCTACCCTTTCGTCAGCACCATTCTGACCACCGCGAAGGCGGGCGCTAGCAGGAGGCGCATGATGTAACCGCCTACAAGGATCATCAAAATCCAACTTACCCAGAACGGAATGCGGTCGTAGGACTGGACGGCGTTATAGGGCAGCACATTTCTGAGCAGTTGGCTGCCGTCGAGTGGAGGTATCGGGAGCAGGTTGAAAAACAGCAGCGCAAGGTTGATCTGCACGGCTGCTATTCCAAGCAAAACCACTGCTTGAACGGAGGGATTGACCCCGGGAAGAGGCACGCCTTCTGATGTGAGAATAATGATCTGCCTCCCGCCTGGAACCGTGTGGATGACGATGAGAAGTACCACGACGGCGATGATGGCCAGCACCAGGTTTGAGGCTGGGCCGGCCAGGGTGACGAGGTTCTCGTCGCGGCGGATTTTGGCGAAGTTGCGGCTGATCACCGGGGTTGGTTTCGCCCAGCCGATCAGGATTCCGCTGAAAAGGGTGAAGCCGATGAACGGACCGAAGATGATGATGGCAGGCATGATGATCGTGCCGAACGGATCGATGTGGTAGATCGGGTTCAGGGTTACGCGGCCCTGCATGCGTGCGGTCTGATCGCCGAGGCGCGAGGCCGTCCAGGCGTGCGAGCACTCATGCACACTCAACGAGAAGATGAGTAGAACAAACTCGAAGACAGCAATTGCAAATTCGGCAGACTGCACCAGACTCTCCGTGATGCGGAAAGGTCAGGTTAGCATGGTGCGCCGCACGGTCGTTTCATTGCTGCTAGACCTTGTAGGCCGGGTAGTGGCCGACGACTTGGCCAGCGCCGATATTGGTTCCACCCATGATGATTTCGTGGCTGCCGATGCGGGCGCCGTCGCCAATGGTGGTGGGCTGGAGCTTCACATCGTCCATACCTTCATTTCCGTAACTGTGTGAGAAGATGCGGACGAACGAGCCGATTACGGCATTCTTGCCGATGGTGATGCCTCCTCGGTCGTGGAGCAATACGCCCTGGTGGATCACGGCGCCGTCGCCGATGGAGAGCTTGTAGCCGTAGGTAAGATCGACGCCGTTGTGGATCTTTACGCCAGAGCCCATGTGGTCGAAGATGTGACGGCCCAGCATGCAGCGGAAGCGCATTCCCAGCCACAGATTGAGCCCGATCGGCGAGCGGTCGAACATCTTCCAGAACCAGAGCAGCGGCTTTCGAATGGCAAATTCCCCCTCGTCGATGCCGCTGAAGTACTCAGCTTCGAGGGAGACGTTTACGGGGTCGAGCGACATGCTGAGCACGTTGCCGGGCAATTCGCTGGAGAGTGTGACATTGGGTTTGCCGCCGTGGGGCCGTCCCAGATAAATCTGGAAGAGCTGGTCGCGCACGATTTCAGCGCGGCGCTCGGGGGAGCGGTGGCGGTAGAACTCCTCGTCGAGGAAACGGATCCAGCGGCGAAAGACCTCTTCGGCTTCGGGGGTGGGATGGGGTTGATTGCTCGGGACCGGCTCGGGCTTGGGATTGGTAGCCATACGCTTTGGACGATAAACCACGCGGGCAGGATGCGGCGAGACCAATGTCATGCCTGTCACGTGGAGCAGCGAACGCTGCGCGTTATCCTAATAGGTCCGGTGCCGCTCGTTCTGGGAAGATCCCGAGCCGGTGCGACGGAGTAGCTTTCCCACCCATTTCGCAGAAAGCGCGAAATGGATGGGGCACCCCAAGAGAGATGAGCCATGGCCGAAGAAACCGCCCCCACTGTTACCGATGAAGCTGCAAAACCCGTTGTGCCTGTCGCTACGATATCCACACTCGGCAAGTACGAGGGCCAGTCCGTGCTGATTCGCGGATGGCTTTACAACTCGCGCGAATCGGGCAAGCTGCTGTTTCCCATCTTTCGCGATGGGACGGGAACGGTGCAGGGTGTGGCGCATGTCAAGAGTGTGCCCCCTGAGGTCTTCGAGTCGCTCAAAGGACTGACGCAGGAATCGTCGGTCATCGTCACCGGCAAGGTGAGAGCGGACAAGCGTGCGCCGGGTGGATTTGAGCTGGATGTCGAGGATATCGAAGTGATCCAGCGCGTGCCCGAGTCGGACCCGTATCCGATTACGCTCAAGGAGCACGGCGTCGATTTCCTGATGGAGCATCGGCACTTGTGGGTGCGGTCGCCGCGGCAGTCGGCGATTCTGCGGATTCGCGCCGAGATCATGCGCGCGGCGGCTGAGTACTTCGACGACAACGGATTCATTCGGACCGATCCGCCGATCCTGACGCCGGCGGCCTGCGAAGGCACCTCGACGCTGTTTCCGGTGGACTACTTTGGCGATCCGGCTTACCTCACCCAGTCCGGCCAGCTTTATATCGAGTCGACGGCACTGGCGCTCGGCAAGGTATACAGCTTCGGACCGACGTTCCGCGCGGAAAAGTCAAAGACGCGGCGGCATCTGACGGAGTTCTGGATGGTCGAGCCGGAGGTTGCGTACTGCGATCTCGACGGCTTGATGGAACTTGCGGAAAACTACCTTTCGCATATCGTGCAGAGCGTGGTGAAGAATCGCGCGCCGGAGTTGCAGGTTATCGGCCGCGACCCTGAGAAGCTCAAGAACATCCTTCCGCCGTTCCCGCGGTTGCGTTACGACGAAGCGGCGAAGATGCTGAACGAGGCGCATGCGAAGGGATTGCTGGAGCAGCCGTTCGAGTACGGGAACGATTTTGGCTCGCCGGATGAGACTTGGCTCAGCTCCCAGTTTGACCGGCCGGTGATGGTGCATCGTTATCCCGCAGCGGTGAAGGCCTTCTACATGGAGCCCGATCCGAAGGACGCGAACTTTGCGCTATGCGTGGATGTGCTGGCGCCTGAGGGCTACGGGGAAGTCATTGGCGGGTCGCAGCGCGTTTCGAGTTACGAACTGCTGAAGAGCAGGATCGAACACCACCAGCTTCCGATGGAGGCCTTCCAGTGGTATCTCGATTTGCGCCGCTATGGATCGGTGCCGCACGCGGGCTTTGGCATGGGAATCGAGCGCGTGGTGGCGTGGGTTTGCGCGCTGGATCATGTGCGGGAGACGATTCCGTTTGCGCGCACGCTGCATCGGATTTATCCCTGAGGCAGCACACTTAATTCTTCAACGTGGATTGAAGGGCGTGGCAATGGCTCGCCCTTTTGGCGTGAATACGCATGTCCGGACTGCGATGTTTGTGGCCGGAGGGTTTTGGGTGAGAGACAATGCCCATAGTTGTCGTATCTGCAGGAAGAGGTTGGCTGATTCATGCCCTCTGCGATTCGCGCTCTCATTCTTTGCTGCTGCCTGCCACCGATTGCGATTGCGCAGCAGCACGCGTCAACGGATACGAGCGAGGTGGTCAGGCTTCACGAAGCATTCGCGCATCCGCCTGACGACAGCAGGATCATGATGCGCTGGTGGTGGTTTGGTCCTTCCGCGACGAAACCGGAACTGCAACGTGAACTCGAACAGATGAAGGCGGCGGGGATTGGCGGCGTTGAGATTGCTACGCTCTATCCGTTGGCTCTCGATGATCCACTGAGCGGTTTCCATAACTACAATTTCGTGTCTGACGAGCACATTGACAATCTGCGTTTTGCTGCGGAGCAGGCGCGCAGACTGGGGATGCGGGTCGACGTCACTCTGAGCAGCGGATGGCCTTTCGGGGGACCGCACATTCCGGTGACGCAGGCGGCAGGGGAATTGCGTGTCGAGTCGGTTGCGGCGCCGGCAGGTGTCACCTCGATTGCTGTACCGTCGCTGGAGTCTGGCGAAAGACTCCTGGCAATATTTGTCTCTCCCGCGACAGGGGCGGCTCAGGATTATCGGGGAGCGCGTCAATTGTCTCTGCCCGCGGATTCCCGGCTTGATCTGCCGGATACCGCAACGTCGGCTCGGGTCGTGTTGTTCTTCATCTCCAGCCGGACAGGGATGATGGTGAAGCGGGCCGCACAGGGAGCGTCAGGATTTGTTCTCGATCATTACGACTCTGCTGCGATTCGGAATCACCTGGAGGCCGTTGGCGACCGGCTGCTCTCGGCTTTCGGCGATCATCCTCCGTATGCGGTTTTCAGCGACAGCCTTGAAGACTACGGCTCAGACTGGACACCGGATCTGCTGGCGGAGTTCGAGAAACGGCGAGGATACGATCTAACGGCGATGCTGCCAGCGTTGGCCGGAGACTTCGGCCCGGCCACTGCAGCGGTGCGGCACGACTGGGGCGAGACGCTGACAGAACTGGCAAACGAGAACTTCCTCGAGCCAATACATATGTGGGCGCAAAAGCACGGGACGCTCTTTCGATCGCAGACTTACGGGTTTCCGCCGGTCGCGCTTTCCAGCAATCGTTATGCGGATTTGCCGGAAGGCGAAGGGAAAGCCACCATCAACATGTGGCGCGAGTTCTCTGATACGCGGTGGGCGGCCTCTGCGGGGCACTTGTTTGGCCGCACGGTCATCTCTTCGGAGACGTGGACCTGGCTGCATTCGCCCGCATTTCGCGCTACGCCACTGGATATGAAAGCCGAGGCTGATCTCCATTTTCTGCAAGGGATTAATCAGTTGGTCGGGCATGGGTGGCCTTACTCGCCCAAAGAGGCAGGGGAGCCGGGCTGGCGCATGTATGCGGCCGGAGCGCTCAATGATCACAATCCGTGGTTTGGGGTCATGCCGGATTTAACCGCTTACTTGCAGCGGGTCAGTTTTGCGCTGCGCCAGGGAAAGCCGGCGAACGACGTGGCAATTCTTCTGCCGAACGATGATGTGTGGGCGTCGTTCAAGGCTCGCACGCAGAAGAAATCTTCTGCAACGTCGCTCGGGGGCTTCGACGAAACAGGCTCGAATGTAACGATTGATGAATCGATGGGGCGTTTTTTGGGGCCCGAGATTATTCCGCAGATTCTGGATGCCGGATTCAACCTCGATTTCATTGATGCGGACTCCATCGGTCGAGTGGGGATTCCCTACAAGGTTCTGATTCTTCCCGGAGTCGAGCGGATTCCTGCCGCGACATACGAGAAGATTGCGGAGTTTGCCCGCGGTGGGGGAATCGTAATCGCAACCAAACGGTTGCCTGATACAGCGCCTGGCTATCGCGATGCGGCGGCAATTTCTGATCGCGTGAAACAGATTTCCGATTCGCTCTTCCATCGCGAGACGGGTACGGCGCACTTTGTTGAGGATGAGCACAACCTTGGTGCAAACCTTTCGGCAAGCCTTCATCCGGACTTTGCGACAGAGCCGAAAACACCGCAGATCGGCTTTATTCATCGCCATCTCGAGTCCGGCGATCTGTATTTTGTGGCAAACACCAGCAACCAGGAGCACGCGATTCTCGCGAGCTTTCGAGCCGACGGGAATCATGCTGAACTCTGGGATCCGTTCACCGGAAACGCGACCGGGCTGCCTGATTCCAAACGCGTGGAACTCAAGCTGGAGCCATATGAATCGCGGTTGATCTTCTTTTCAAACCTGCCGCTCTCTCCCGCAGTTGCTCCATCGAGAGACGAAAACGAGAAGGTCGACCTCTCGCATGATTGGCAGGTTACAGTCGGAAATTCGCAGTTGCACATGACCGATCTTGCGTCGTGGACCGATACGGTGAGCCTTCGGTTTTACTCGGGAACTGCGGTTTACGAGAAGACTGTCGAGGTTCTAAGGGACGCTCTGCGCCCGGGCGGATCTGTGTTTCTTGACTTCGGAAACGGGACTCCTGTGCCGCTTCCCGACCCGCTGCCCGTTTTCAATATGCGCGCTTATCTTGAGAGCCCGGTGCGTGAAGCCGCGCAGGTATTCGTCAACGATCGATTCGCCGGATGCGTGTGGCATCCGCCGTTTCAAGTCGAGATCACGAAGTTCCTCAAACCGGGTGAAAACAAGATTCGCATCGTCGTGGGCAACACGGCGATCAATGAGCTCGCGGGAACGGTTTTGCCCGATTATCGGCTGCTTCATTCCCGGTACGGCGTGGAGTTTATTCCGCAGGATATGCGGAATCTGCAGCCGCTGCCTTCCGGAATTCTGGGCGCACTCTCACTGATCGAGAACCACAAAGCAACGCAAAGACCGCGTTGAGATGCGCAATGAAGCGCACGCCAAGGTGACCGGCAAACAAGGGGGCATCGAGGGCTGGAGATCGTTCTTGGCTGATGTGCGTTCCTCGTGCTATGTTCGCCGCGGATATGAATGACTCTGGCGGAGTTTTTTATGAACCAGGCGGCTCTTGGCTTTCGCGCCCACTCCGGTTGGACTTCCCTGGTTGCCATCGCACTCGAAGACCGCTCGCCAATGGTTCTCGTGCGGCAACGACCTCAGCTCGTCAAGACTTTTACCTACGAGTTTCGCCAGCCGTACCACACCGCTGAGATGGTCCCCAGGGCTGAAGCGCAAGGCGTTGTTTCGCGTATACGGACGGAGGCCCGGACGCTTGCTTACAAGGCCATTCACTCAGTGCAGAAGAATCTGCTGGCACAGGGTTATGTGATCAAGTATTGCGGTCTGCTTCTCGCCTCAGGCCGGCCGCTGCCAAGTCTGCCGAAGATTCTGGAGTCGCATGCGCTGATTCACACAGCTGACGGTGAATTATTCCGTGATGCACTGCTCCACGCGAGCAAACGCTGTGGGTTCGAGACACTTACCGTCAAAGAGCGCGAGTTGCTGGAGAAAGCCTCAGAGTTGCTGCGGCTCAAGGGGGAGGCTATCAGCCGTCTCGTGGCCCACCTAGGTGTCGGGCTCGGCCCTCCTTGGACGCAGGATGAAAAGCTCGCCGCGTTGATTGCGTGGCTTTCTCTTGTGCAGTCAATGCCGGCACCGAATCGCGCGCAAAACAAAACCGCGACGCCGGATGGCGCCGCGGTTTTGTTGAAGCCGACCGCAAATTAGAAGGTGAAGCGAACGGCCATCTGCAACTGCCGAATGTTGTAGGCAAAGTTGCTGTTGTTGGTGCTGGTGATGGAGCCGAAGGGGGTGGCCGTGTACTGCACCAGGTCGTTGGCGTGGGTGGTGGTGTTTTCGGAGATGGAATAGGCGGTTGCACCAACGCCTGTCACGTTCTGATGGTTGGTCAGGTTGAATGCTTCAGCCAGGAACTGCAGGTTGTAGTGCTCGTGCACGACTACGCTCTTCGAAGCACGCAGATCGACGACCCATGTCTTCGGATACTGGTAGTTGTTGCGGTTCAGGCCGGGAATACGGTTGGTGCCGCCGCTGCCGTTGAACGAGCCGGTGTTGATGATCGACTGCTGCGTCGTCGATCCGAAGGGATAGAGCTTCGCCGACGATCCACTGATACCGACCGAGTAGGGCAGGCCGCTCTGCGTTTGGAAAGTAGGGGCAAGCTCAAAGTCGTTCAGCAGGTAGCCGAGGGGGCCGTGAACTTTCCACGGTGAGTCAGCAACCGTGTAGATTACCAGGCGATAGGGCACATTCTGGTTGGAGTTGCCATATTCGAGCTTGATGTTGCTGGGGTCGAGCAGTGCGGTTGCCGATGCTCCAGTGGTATTGTTTTCGCCGAAGTCCATTGCATGCGACCAGGTGAAGTTTGAGCCGAACGAAATGTGATACGACATCTGGTGCTTGAACTGGCCGACCAGCGCCTCATAGTTCGAGGTGACTCCACTGAAGATATCGGTGATGGAGCTGAAGTTGGGGTTGGGACGATGACTCGGGCTCGCTGTGTCGTAGAAGTAGACATTGGCGTTCACGGTGCTTCCAACGGGGAGCGGTCCCGCCCCGGTTACGGTGAAGGTCGCAGGCGTTGGAGCAGTCAGGTTGGTATCGACAAAGTCAGGCAGGCGGCGTCCCCATGAGCCAAGCCACGAGACGCTGAAGACGTCGTTTTTGCTGAGTTGCTGCTCGAGCGTCAGGTCGGCCTGGTGAATTTCAGGAACCTTGAAGTTCGGGTCGATGTAATAGGCGGTTGCGTTTCCGCTGGAGCCCTGCAGGCAGCTCGCGTACGAGCCGGCTGGGACAATCTGCGGGAACAGCGGGGCGCAGGCCGTGCCGGGGTTGAGTTGGGGGTTGACCTGACCGGCGGAAACACCTGTGCCGATCATGGCCTGGTAGAGCGTCGAATTGATGGCGCGGGCGAAGAACATGCCGTAGCCGCCGCGGAGAATCGTCTTTCCCCCGCCGTAAACGTCATAGGCGAAACCGACGCGCGGGCCGAAGTTGTCCTTGTTGTCGTGCAGGGTTGCTGTCTGCGGAAGCAGAGAGTTGGGGAGCTGCTGGCTGGGGAATTGTTCGAAGTCCCAGCGCACGCCCATGGTCAGGCTGAGGCGCGGGCTCACCTTCCACTCATCCTGCGCAAAGAGCGCGTAATCGCCGGTGGTGAACTCGAGGCCGGCGGCGCCGACGCCCTGGTTGAAGTAGGTGTAGTTCTCCGCAGTCTTTCCGGCAACGGGATTCTGAGCCAGGTAGAGGTCAGAGAAGTAGTTGCCCAGCGGAGTGTTCCCACTGTAGGTGAATCCGCCGTACTGGTTGTAGAGGTTCGAGATCAGGTCGTTGGTGTGAATGTAATCTTCGCCGAATTTAAGCGTGTGGTTGCGATGCACCCAGATGACGGTGTCTGACAATTGCCAGCGGCGCTCGTCGGGGAGCGCTGCGCGATTGAGGAACTGCGCCGTGCCGAACTGGAAAAAGCCGCTCAGATAGACGTTTGGCGGCAGCCCCAGGGGGTTCACGTAGCCGCTCGGCGTATTGACCAGGTTTGCCTGCTCATAGGGAGTGGGCGTCTGGTTGAACTCGAACTCGAAATCGCGCCCGTACATGTAGCGCGCTTCGTTGCTCCAGTTGCTGCTGAGGAAGCTGTCGAGCTTGCCGACAATCCAGTTGTCACGGACGTAGTCGTTGCCGAAACTGGCCATGCCGTAGGCCACAGCGGGGCTGGTCTGAATGCCTGCAGGCGATGACCAGCGCATCTGATTTGCTTCGACGGATGCGTGATTCCGCTGTCCGATTTGGAAGTCAATTTTAGGGAAATAGATCACCTGTTCGCCGATGCGGGGAACGGTGCCGAGCATCGAGGTCAGGCCGGCGATGCCGTTGTTGTATACCGTGGTCGCGGCCGAGGTCGTGAGGCCCGTATTTTTGACCATCTGCGCGATCTGCGCCTGAGCGTAGGTGCCGCTCGTGCTGTAGAAGTTCGCATTGGCGCTGGTGCCGGTGATGGTGGCAGCTGCCGGGAAGTCATGATAGAAGCGGTCTGCGGCGAGGAAGAAGAAAAGCTTGTCGCGCAGGATCGGACCGCCGACGCCGAATCCATACTGGCGGCGCAAGTCGGTTGGCTTGAAGGGAACAACGGAATACGTGATCGGGTTGGTCGAGATCTGGACGGGGTGGGTGACGTAGGAGTTCTGCGCAGCCCACGCGCTGTCGCGATCGTAATAGTAGCCCTCACCGTGCAGCGAGTTCGTTCCGCTCTTGGTGACCGAGTTGACGATGCCACCGGCCGAGCGGCCATACTCAACCGAGTAGTTCGAAGTATTGACCTGGAACTCCTGCACGGCGGCCTTGATGGTCGAATAGCCCGCACGCGTACGTCCGCGCTCTTCAGAGAAGTACGCCTGGTTGTCGTCGGTTCCGTCGATAGTGACGTTGTTGAGCAGAGTGCTCTGGCCACGGAAGCTGAGCAGGCCATATCCGTTGCTGTCGTTCACCACACCGGGAGTCAGCAGCGCGAAGGCCGACCAGCGGTAGTTGTTCTCAGGCAGACTGTGCAGAGACAACTGGTCGATCACGCCTGCAAAGTCCGGTGTCGACGTATTTACGAGCGGTGACTCACCGATCACTTCGACGGTCTGGGCTGAACTGCCGACCTTCAAACGGGCTTCAACGTCGGTAAGCGATCCAACCTCGACGGTGAGATTTTTCGCATCGTAGGTGTCGAAACCTGAAGCTGCGATTGTGACTTCATAGGCGCCTGGCTGCAAGTGAATGACGCGGAAGTAGCCGGAAGCGTCTGTGACGGCCTGCTGTTGGGCGTTGGTGCCGAGGTTGTGGACGGTAACCGATGCGCCGGCGACGGCTGCGCCGGTGCTATCGAGCACGCTGCCGCCCACTGCGCCGTCAACGGCGGACTGGGCTCGACTTGCGAGAGCAAAGCTAAGCATAAGAAGAACCGCGAGAAACGCAGCGCGGCCCCTCGACATGAAACTCGTCATAAATCCTCCAAAAGATTCGTTCAATTCGCGGTCGAGATCCGCCCGGCATATGCCGGTTCATGACTTAAGCTCGACCGAGTCTGTCCCCCCGTTGATCCCCACAAGGCCCAGTGGCATTCAAAGACCTGGGAATGGGCCCTTTTCGCAGGACTGGAAGAGTCAGATCTGGTGACAAGTATTCCAAAACAGTGTGAATCTGCGATGAGCGGGCACCCGTGCTCGTACCGCAGTCCGGTGCCGGACTGTCCAGCTTTCGGGCGCATTAACCGTCTAAAATCGGCCGCAAATGGTCGGTTTTCATCGATTTCGCGGGTGGGAGTGCGCATCCTTCCGGTTCCATGTGCATCCGACATGATAGAAACACTCTCGGGAGAAGAGATCGATGACCCTTACCGCCAGTGAAGTGCACAAGATGAAGTACGCGCAGCCCTCGACGGATGGGGTCCTGCCCGTCATCCTGGAACGCTGGAGCCCGCGCGCTTTTACAGATCGCGATGTCAGCCAGGCGGACTTGAAGAAGATCTTTGAAGCCGCGCGGTGGGCACCTTCCTCGTTCAATGAACAACCGTGGCGTTTCATCGTCGGGCGCCGTAACTCCGAGACCTACAAGAAGATCGCAGCCACACTGGTCCCCGCCAATCAGGCCTGGGCGCAGAACGCCCCTGTGCTTGTTCTCAGCGTAGCCAAGACCAGATTCAGCCACAACGATTCGCCCAATGGCTATGGTGTCCACGATCTGGGCGCAGCAGACGGTTTTATCACCCTGCAGGCCGCTTCTATGGGAATCGCCACCCACCAGATGGCCGGATTCGACCAGGCCAAAGCCCGCGAAGTGTTTGAGATTCCTGAGGTTTACGCGATCGGATCTGTCATGGCCCTCGGCTACCAGGGCGATCCGTCAACTCTCGGCGAGCATTACCAGGGGCAGGAGCAATCTCCGCGCAGCCGTAAGCCGCTGAGCGAGATTGTCTTATCGGGCTGGGATCAACCGGCGGACCTGGGCTGAAGTTCTTCAGTACGAGGTAGCGCCCCAATTCAGTTAATACCTTCGTGCCGCCACTCCGCAGCTTTCGCTTTTAGAGTTGAGAAGGAGATCCGGTGTGGCCATTGCATCTTCATCCAGCAAGACGCGCCGGCGCGCACCAACCCGGCGGCCCCGTCATCGCTATAAGCCCATCGATCTCGGCAAGAGGCGCTGGATCGCGGGTGCATCTCTGGGAGCGGTTTTGCTCGCCGGCCTTCTGATCGGCTGGGCAGCGATCGCGAGGCGACTTGCCCCTTCTGCGAACACCAGCCGTGATCACTTCGACGCCATTCTCGTGCTAGGCTATCGGGCCGACGGCGACGGCAATCCAACTCCGGAGCAATTGGCGCGAGTCTACGAAGCGGTGCGGGAATATGAGCGCGGCGTTGCTCCGCGGCTGCTGTTTACCGGAGGTCCGGTGCAGAACCGATATGTGGAGGCTGATGTGATGGCCAGCGCGGCCGCTGCGCGGGGGATTCCACCTTCCGCTATCTTCGTGGAGACGAAAGCTGACGACACAATCCAGAATGCGTGCTTTTCAGAGCGAATCATGCAGGCTCACGGGTGGCATTCTGCCGAGATCATTTCCAGTGCATACCATCTGCCGCGCGCCAGCTTGATCTTCGGCCACACGTCTCTTGACTGGCGCCTGCACGCGGCTCCCCCGCTGCAGCCTGGTACAGGAGACTCGGCGACCGATTCGGCGCTCGAGATGCTGAAGACAATCAGGTATCTGGTGTACGCCAACTGGGCCGATCACTGCGAGCCTTAGTGCAATCAAACAAAGGAGTCGCTAGCCAAGGGCCCTCACCGGCGTCTAACCCCCAGATCCGCTCATTGTCCCTCAAAGGTATGGTCCTGTAAGCTTTGTGTTGATGCGTCTTCCAGTAAGGTTTTCATTCTTTTCGGCGGTCCTTGTCCTCGGTCTGCTTGCCTCAGTTCCGCGCGCCTTCAGCCAGGTACAGCCCGCAGCGCAGAGCACCAGCGGGCAAACAACCGGCAACGGCACCTACATCGCCATAGACCCGCTGGCGAATCTCAAATACGACAACAAGTACGATATTTCGCTTGGAATGGCCTACGACCATATGAAGGCCGGGCCGACGATTCTAGAGGGTGCAAACCTGGGCGGTCTTGATCTGTCCGGTTCCTACTGGTACAGCAGGCATTGGGCGGTGGAAGGCAGTTGGCGCGGCTACGTCGGCACCAGCGGCGCAGGACTCGGTAACAATGTTTCGACGCAGTTGATCGAGGGCCCATACGTTGCGCAATATCTGTTTGTCGCCGGCCCCGAGTGGCTGGGACCGCACAACAAGCACGGCGCACTTATCGCGCATGCCATGATTGGCGGGGCCTACGGCCAATTCGAGCATGATCTGCGCGGACTGCCTGCTTCGGCTGTCGCCTTCTACCCCGACCAGCTCGCTCTCGGCGCAATCATCGGCGGACATATTGACCTGAACCGCTCGCAGCGCTGGGTCTTCCGCGTCACCCCCGACGCGGTCATCACCCGCTACAGTATCAACTACGGCCCGATGACCACCTCAACGGATGTGAACTTCGCCATTTCGGTCGGTGTGCAGTACCGGTTCAAAGCGAAGCGCAGATAACCTGGAGCGATTCCCGGGCAGGTTCGTCCTGGACAGAATTGCGCCGGGTCGCCGACTCCCTGATGGTCCCCCCAACCACGAAAGGCCTCTCGTTGGGGACCCCGGATGGTCGCGTCGACTCGAAGGTATCAACTTCGGGATAGAGGACCCGGAATCGCAGTAGCGCACGCCAAAGGTGTTCAAGGCCGGGAAATCCGTAGGAAGTCCCAATCCCGACAGGCTCCGGTCTTTTGTTTCTTCATCCTGCTTCATGCGCTGTAACACCGGCAGGCTGGGTAGTGTCCTATTAGTGCGTTGCTGGCGAGAGGGGGTTATTTTGGGCCGTTCATGAATTGACAAAACGCTTTGATGGCATTCTTGGCGAGATGCTTATCGGTCGAGAATATGACTTTTTCTTGCCCTAGTCCTTCATAAACTGTGATGGAGTAATGGATGAAAAACCCAGAGCTGGCTTGACCTGCAAGAATGACATACTCCGCTTCGGAATCATCGCGAACGATAGAGATGGTCGGACATGAGCTGTGAAAATCGGGGGCGAGTAGCTCGGCTTTTGTTTCTCCTGAAGACCGTGGATCAATTGCGACTTTAATCTGACGTGGAGAGGTGGACTGTGCTGATGCTTTCGCAGTTGTCGCTAGCAGGGCCAAGGTCATAACGAAAGCAGGCGTTGTAATCTTCATGCCGAGCAGTATATGCGTCGGGATTGGCTTAGTGGTAGGATTTGGAGTAAACAGAAAACCCGCCTGCCAGGGCGGATTCTGTTAGTTCTTTGAGATGTGATTGAGGCGCAGACACGCAACCCCATAGAGCGGATATTACCGCACAAGAGGGTTGTGTGCAATGTTCTACTGAATTTAGTTCGGCGATCCTTCGGGTGGCTTCCATTTTGCGAGAAGTTCTTTCACCGCCTCGCTGTACTCGGGATCGGCTGGTGGAAGAATTTCATCAAAGCTGTCAAACTGCTTTTCGAACCTTGTTTGCAGAGTCGGAGATTTCCGTACATCTGCCAGCAGCCGCTCTATTTCCTCAGCGGGAGGTTCTTGCATTGGATAGTGTTTTAGCAGATCAAGACAAAGTTGGTGGGCCATCAGTTCTCTAGCGCAATCTTTGAGTGCTTTCGATAGAAATTGTATGAATTGACGTTGTTCGCGTTCGTTCATCGGTATTCTCTTTTCTTGACTCGGCCATCATGTTCCCACCAGTTCCGCCACAGTCCACTGGTGATCGGTCAATCCCTGTTCCATTGCGGGAGTGATTCTCAGTGATTGATGGCGACGGCAGAAGTTGTAGTATGCGAACCATAGCGAGTATGCCGCCTCAAGGTTTTCCCACTTTTTGCTGAATCCGTTTGTCAGCCGAGTCATTCGGCGCATTCCCATGCGAATGCTTAAATTCTGTCGCTCGACGTGACTGGTACAAATTTTGTCTATGTCTGGGTTCCCGCTCACGATACATGGGACGGCATCGACAACTTCAGCAGGGGAGTATCGTTGCTCACCTTCTCGGCTTGCTCCGTAGACTTTGACCAATTGTGCGAAATGAACCCTTCCCGGCAGGAACATTTCGACCGCGCGTACATAAGCCTTCCAGCCGTCTGTGGTCAGTTGGTACCGCTGCCGACTCGTCGCCAGGGCCAGCTTGTGAACAAACTTATCTGTGTTCGCCGCATCCCTCTTCCCGAGATGCCACGCCAGAACCAGCTTTGTTTCTCGCTCGATTCCTATGAAGCAGTAGGCGTCTCCGATTCCCTCAGTTTCCTTTTCGTGGTCCCATTTGTGGCCCTCTTTTTTGAACACGTATCCCCAAATTTCATCGGCTTGCACGTCTGTCACGTTGAGATTCTGAATCCGTTCGTGCATCAATTGTTGGCAGCGTTCTCCCGCCAGCACAAGCAATTTCAGGATCGTGTCCCGGTGGATGTTGGTCACTCGCTCGACGCTGCGAACGCTCATCCCTTCTAGTAGCAATTGCAGGGCAGTGATTGCGCGATCCGGCGCGAGTCGCATTTCGTCGAGCGGTTTTTCGTGATCTTCTGTGAATGTTTTGCGGCAACTACGGCAGCGGAATCTCTGCAAGCCGTTTCTATGTTTTCCAAACCGTTTGCACGTGGTTTGGCAGTTGTGGCACGTCATCGGATTTACCTTGACCTTTCGGTGAAGGCAAGCCGATAATCATTGCTGCGAGGCTGTGATTGCGGCTTGCCGTGGTTACGGTTTCTGAAGCCCTTTAGAGATTGGCGTCTCTAGAGGGCTTCGCTATTTGCAATTGCTTTTGGTGGAGGCGGTTTCATTCGTTTCCTTTCTTGAGCGAGACCAACTTTGTTCCACCGCGTTTTTTGGTTTTGAAGGTCTCGGGATGGCGCTTGAGAGCACTTTCAACCGCTTCTCTCGACGCCACAATTCCAAAACTTTCAAGAAACGATTGAACGTCTTGGATTCGTGCTTCCTCAGCGTAAGACAAGTATTCTGTCATTGCTTCCCAAAGGGACAGTTCGTTGCGTAATTGGTCGATACTGGTATGGGTTTCCACTGTATCGCCGATTACGTTTGACTTGTCTTCTATTTCAGCAGCTAAAAATAGGTTCGGCCCAATCAAACCCGCTAATCTGTCGATCCGTTTTTCTTGCTGCTTTAGTTCCTTTTGGAGTATGTTGTACCGCTCGTATGCTGAGGCGAGCTTTTCTTGCTCCGTGCGTATTTCTCGTACTCTTTCACACGCTGCGAGCAAACGTTGCTTTATAGCGCGTTGCGCATCTGTCAGAAGCGGCATGGATAAACGGTATAACAGAAAAAGTATCTTGTCAACTAAATTGATACTGTTTTGGTTTATTTGTAGTTGTGGGTTCGACGCATCAATGGTCAGCATGGTTTTCTCCTTAGTTTGTTAGCAATTTACAGTGAGGGTGGAATTTACTCTGCTTTAGCGAGTCAGTATTGCTGTTTTGACGAGTCATGCGAAGCAACGCATTGTTAGGACACTACCGGCAGGCTGCACGTGTTATCTCCGTGTGGTATTCTTCGCCGTTCAGAGGCGGATTTAAGAAATCCTTCTCTGAAACATGCCGTACCGGATAACGGCACATTTGTTTCGCGCTGAGAAAGC
>Ga0210386_10001979_pt1 | contig 17884 bp, 13 predicted proteins | sample IncBWH32OmetaG_FD_160091 | JGI IMG/M metagenome (GOLD analysis project Ga0210386, IMG submission 160091) | Forest soil microbial communities from Barre Woods Harvard Forest LTER site, Petersham, Massachusetts, United States - Inc-BW-H-32-O ... | reverse complement strand
ACAAATCCTCTTGCTGCTCCCGCTGCTTCCGCGTCCCCATCGCCATGCGCCGATTCTACAAACAAACCCTCTGCATTCCTCAGAATCTTCTGCTTACGAATCAGGACTTGCACCACGGGCTGTTAAGGGCAACTCCTTTTCGTTGGACAAAGCACTCACGGTGGGAACGGAGAGACGATCACGCCACGCGATGATGACGAGAGGTCTGCCTGGCTGGATCGGCGTGTCGTGGATCAAAGGCGGCGGGAGCAGCCCGTTGTGCTCTGGTTCCTGGAGGTACGCCGACCAGGCGGCGGCGTGAAGATCGCCTGCCATCTGATAGCGCCTGGTGTCGCACGCGAGATCGCGGCCAAAAGTGGACACCTTGCATCCCGCCGGGTAGTCGAGGTGGGCCTGCAGAGTAGCAGGCAATCGCAACACCTGGGTGCTGACAGGACAGGCCGAAACATCGTGCAGCACATCGGTGGAGGGAAAGTTGCCGACCGTCGGTAGGATCTCAAAGTTCCCCGCTTCAAATCCGGCTAGCTCCAGCATGGCCCGGCCCGACCACATCGCCGCCTGATCGTTGACCAGTATCACCTGTGCGCTGGGATACTCCGCCGCAGCTGACCGTATACGCTGAAACGCCTCGCGGTCTATTTCATTGCGGCGCAGCAAGACCGAGTGGCGCTCTAAGATGGTCGCGTTGTAGCTCACAATGTCGAACGCAAGAAGCCCGACCGCAGCCGCAACCCCTGTCACGATGGCGATCCGATTGCGCGAAGCGATGCCCGCGGACAACGCGCATACCAGCACAATCACGCCCCAAGCAACCTCCATGAGCATGAAGCGGGGTTCTGCTGACGGCATGCCAACGCTTCGCCCGCCAGCGTACAGGATCAAAGCCGCCACGGGAATAATCTGCTTCGGAAAGCGCTTCATGACCGCGAAACTTGCGACGCCAGTCAAGGCAAATATGATTACGCCGACGTAGGGACTCAGTGCTGCCATGTTATCGGAGCCCACAGGGGTAAGCGCACTCAGGGCGCTGAGTAGGGCTACGAAGAGCCGAACCGTCAGTTTGATGGCCCGCACTAACACAGGATTATGAATGCCAAGCGACGCCAGATGCCTTGACTGATTGAGTGTATTTGCGAAGCCGGCCGAGACATAACTGGAGCCGTACGAGTGGTTCATCAAATGAAAGCACATTACCATCAGCACCGACGGCGCGGCTATTGCCAGGATTGCAGGAATGATTCGTCCCGTCCGCCACCTGCCCTCCGCTTTGAAACTGAGCCATGCGACACCTACGACGAAGACGGGCAGACTTGTCAACCCCTGCTCATGGGAACCCGCCGCCAACGCGATAAGTACCCCCACAATTACCAACCGTGTCCATGAGCGCATTGCATTCTTCTCAAGAAGTAAGTAAGACGCTGCCAGCAAGAAGCATGCTGCGAGTCCGTTGTTCCTGAACGAGGCGTGAATCAGATCGCGGTACCAGCAGGGAGACAGCGCGTAGAGCAGAATTCCCGACGACGCAATCCAGCGTGAAGCCCCCAGACGGCGGCCGATTCCATAGACGAACCATGCCGAGAGAATCCAGCACAGGACATTCGTCGCCAGCAAAAGAGGGCCCTCCGGGGATCGATACAGGAGACTCTCGAGATAAAATGTCGCGTTTGCCACCGGCCGATCGAAGCCGAAATTCCTTGTGGCGCACTGTGGATCGTTGGCGAAGTACTCCGTGAAACCCCTGGTGATCCAGGTAGCCGGGGCGGGCGAGTTCTGAGCCGCGCTGTAGCGGATCAGTGAGAAGTCATCTTCGAACGGGAAATAATGGAGGCAATACGTCCCTAGCGACAAGGCGAGAATTGCCAGGGCTGCCAAGATGCCGATAGCAGGGGGAGCAAATCTTGACAATCGAGATGACGCATTCCTCTTGTCCAAGGTGGGTTCACTTTCTTTTCCTTCAGGATTGGCCAGGCCGCCACGGAGGAGACTCAAGCAATGACTCTTCGAAATGAGAAACGGGGGTTTACCGGTTGCGGCACCAGGACACCCACCGTCTGGGTTTGACGCAGAGACTGGCTCCAGCCCAGCATCAGGAAGAATAACGAAAACATCGATCCTCCAAGCCAGACACTTGTCAGAGCAAGCAGGAACCCTGCCATTCCACCTGCCATGCAGAGGGCAAAATAAGCATCGGAGCGCTGCGCCGACCTGCGCGCCGCCAGCAAGGCTGCCAGGAGCGCTTCCATGCCCATCAGGACAAATGTCCATAGACCCAGATTGCCCTGCGTGACCTGGATAAAGAGATAGGCGTTATCAATTGAGAACTGTCCGTCAACCGATGGCCTGTCGACAACGCCATACCCGAAGAGCCCACCTTTCTCGACGATTGGCTTGTAGTTATCGAGCAGCTGGCGGCGGTAGATTGCGGTCTGTTGCTCCACCGTCGGCGCCGACCAGTAATCGGCACTGGTGTATTGCTGAATCTTGATGTAAGCGATTGTTCCGCCAATCGCAATCAACACCAGTGTAATAACGGCGGTGCGGCCCATCTTTTTCGCCTTGCCAATGCGAGCAACCAGGTATCCGAGTATCGTGCCGATGATCGGTCCGCGGGACAGGGTCATAAGCAGGCCGCCCGCAATGGCGAGCGATCGGATGGTTGATCGGCGCAGACCCCAGTATTTCGGGTCGTCTCCTCGGGACTGATCCTGCATCCCAAGCCACATACTGAATAGCCAGGCGATGGAGAAGAGTGTGCCGGCCTGAATGGCTCCGCTGAAGGGTCCGGCGACGCGTACAAAACCGCCGCGAACCTGGCCACCGATCCCTGGAGTGCGAAAGATGAAATTCTCCGCGGTGATAAACAAGTCGTTTCCCATCCGGAATTCCCAAATGGATACAACCGCGACGAAGCACGCAATGTGCATGTACCGCCGTGCAATGCGCTCGCGTACCCCTTCCTGTTCAAGTACCATCTTGCCTAAAATATAGGGCAGGACGCCTTTGATCACGTTGCCGGCAAAGACCAGACCCGCGTTTGAAGCACCTGAGTGCGCCAGTTCCGAGTAGTATGATCCCGCGAAGAAGAGTGCGACCCACAGATCCGAACGCTGGAACTTCCACTCCCTCCAATGGCGAAGGAGAAGAGCGACCGCAATGGGAATGAGCGCAGCGCTAGGAAAATCTAATCCGGGAAGATGGGGGAGCCTGAGCCCATAAAAGCTGGGAATGAGAAGGAACAAGGGAAGAAACAGGTTGACTGTCGCGTCGGCAATCGAGCGCTTCTTGATCAGGTATATGGAATAAAACAAGACAAGAAATACTGTTGCTTCCATTACCGGCTTCCAGGCCTCACTCTAAGATTGAAGGTTCGTAAGTCGGACGAAACATTGCTCTTCTCTGAAGAGGGCGTCGCAAGCCGACCCTAATCGCGCGGTGCGGCTTGCCCTTGAGTCGCTCTGCACACTCCTCAGAACGTATCGCAGGAACAGATCGCACGGGCGCCCGCCGGATCGCGGACGCCGTAGATCGACCTACCCAATGATGTTCTCGCAAGTCGCTGTCTTTTGCCATGCAACCTAAGTCGTATATTGGGGCAGATGCGACTCCAGACTCGATTGCAGGGGACTCGCCATCCCCCGGTGTTGCAGGCGTTGACCTGCTGAAGCGCTTCTCGAAGCCCGGGCCATCTTCCACTCCCGCCTCAACATCGCCTGCGGCCGGTGAATGGGCGCTCATCCCACCAATTACAAGCACCAGGGGCAGGATCATGCCGCTGTTCATCAGATTGTCGATCGCCGCCAGCAGAAGCGCAGCGGCCAGGGTGAGGCGCAAGTCAGCAGGATAGAGGCATCGTCGCAGAAATACAGGCGGCCGAGCAAGTAAGAAATACCCCAGGGCCAGAAGCTGGTAGAGCATGCCGCGCAGGCCTTCCCGCAAAGCGCCTTGATTCAAGGCATGGTTTGCGATTCTCGAAAGCAGGGGCAGGGCGCACCAGAGCATCATCGGCAAATCCCACCACTTCAGACGGAAGCGGCGCATGGCGCGTGGATCGAAAAGGAGGACTCCGGTCAGCGCCGTCAGGCTTGTGATGGTTGCCTTGGTGACGAAGTATCCAGCGGGAAGGGCAGTGCCCAGAATCCAGTATGGAAAAGGAGCTTCGGTCGGCACGAAATTGACAGTCGGGAGGAGGGCCCAGCCGGCGACAATGGTAAGCAGCACTGCAACCCGGACCGGATAGCGGTAGAAGAATTAGAGGCCGATCGGAATCCAGGCAAGCAGAGCGGGCAATGGATGAAGATGGGGGGCAATATGCATAGAGGAATCACGCAGCTATCTGTGTAGCAAGCTCCGATGAACCTTGGGTTCAGGGGCGATCTGCTTCCTCGACGGTAGCGATGATAGGAAAGAGGTTCTCCACCCTGGTGAGCTGGAACAGTTAAAGGACGCGTGGGCTCACTCCTGCCGCAATCAGCCGAATCCCCTGACGATGGCACCGAACATAGTGGCTAACCATCATGCCGAGGCCGGCAGAATCCATATAGTGGACTTGAGTCAGATCGAAGATATGAACCGCAGGCTGTCCGATCTCCAGCGTTGATTCGAAGATGTTGCGAAGGGCATCTGGTGACAAGCAGGTGTTCATATCGCGCGCTGAATGGTCCGGACAATCGGAAAATGATCGTGCCTGGCGCCCTGCCCTGGCTGCATTCGATGGTGACCATTGTTGCTCTTCCAGATCTGGGTGACAGTCATTGGGACAGTGAATTCCTTTCGAGGGCCACTTTGTTCAATTCACGACCGAACGTGCCTTGGCAAGATGCGCTCGATCCGGGCGGTTCAACAACACAAACTGGAGTCTCAGCTAAACGATGAAAATAATCCAGTCTGAATTCATGATCCCTTAGCCCTCCAGTTGTATTGTCTGTTTGCCTAGCGGAGAATCGTCGTGGCACTCAATCATTCGGAGGAGGTGGGCTCTATGCAAGGACTGCGGGATCTTCTGCAGCAGACGCAACAACGCGGAGTGGCTATCGGTCACTTCAATATCTCCGATCTTGTTCTCCTAAAAGCGGTCGTCGCCGCCGCACGCGAGCTTGACGTTCCTGTGATCGTGGGCGCATCGCAGGGCGAGCGCGACTTTATGGGAGTTCACGAGATTGCTGCTCTGGTAAAGAGTCTGCGCGAAGAGTCGGGTGTTTCAATCTTTCTGAACGCAGATCATACGCACTCCCTTGCCAAGGCCGAGGAAGCGGCAAAAGCTGGCTTCGATGCGGTCGTCTTCGATCTTTCCGCGTTGCCTATAGAGGAGAATGTTCGCCAGACGAAGGAGGCTGTTGTCGCCCTCAAGGCTATTCATCCATCCATTCTTATAGAAGGAGAGATTGGCGATATCGGTACGGGCTCGGAAATCCATGAGACGACGATCGATGTGTCAAAGGGGCTTACTACGCCTGAAGAAGCGAAGCAATTTGTTGCGGCGACAGGGATCGACATTCTCGCTCCCGCCGTGGGTAACATGCACGGCATGTCGGCCAGCATGGTTCGGGGAGAAGCCAGGAAACATCTCGACATAGAGAGGATCGCCGAGATCAAGAAAGCTACCAGAGTGCCGTTGACGCTGCATGGCGGCTCGGGAACCGAAGGGGACGATTTTCGTAAGGCCATCGCTGCCGGGATCAACATCGTCCACATCAACACAGAACTGCGCGTTGCCTGGAGAGAGAGCCTGGAGGCCAGTCTCGCCAAACAGCCGGGCGAAGTGGTTCCGTATAAGATTCTTCCTCCCGTAATTGAGGCGGTGAAGGAAGTAGTTCTCTCACGACTGAGGCTATTTAACGGTGAGGGACTGGCGGCTCAAAGAGTGGAGCTGGAGTCGGCTGCAAAGTAGTGAGAGCATTGCCGGAAGCGTCAGAACCGGCAGCTAATCCAGTGGCGTGGGTTCCCTTGGAAATTCGACGGTAGGTGAAATTTCGACATTCTCTGCATTTTTGGCGGTCCGGATGATTAGCGCCTTGCCCTCCCGTGATACAGAAGCTCAAAGTTTGCCTCCAAGCGAGCGCCGTTTTCATCCTCAAAATCGATTCTTGCGAACCACGGATTCCCTCACGTCGACTGAAGTTCTACGTACAAGCCCTTCCATTCCTATTAGATACACGTAACTAACTTGTTATCTATGGGGTAGAGCGGACCTGCTCGCTAAACCAAATAGAATCAATCAGGGCAAGAACCAGGGGAGGGGGTACCAGCGGGGTACCAGCCCCTTTAGAGTGCTTTCTACTGCCTCTCCAGTTCGAGAAGCCTCTCCTTGCGCTCGACGCCCCAGCGGTAGCCGGAGAGTTTGCCGTTAGAGCCAACGACGCGGTGACAAGGGATGACCACGGCGACCGGGTTCGTCGCGCATGCCCGGGCCACGGCGCGCACAGCCGTCGGCTGACCAATGGCGCAGGCTACCTCGGTGTAGGTGCGGGTTTCGCCGCGTGGAATGCACTTGAGAGCCTCCCAGACGCGCATCTGGAAGGCGGTGGCGCGCAGGTCGAGCGGCAGATCAAGCACCGCAGGGTGTTCGGTGAGGGCGGTGAGCACTTGGTCAAGAGTGGCTGCCAGGTCGGGGCGCGGGCTTATCTCTGCCGCCGGAAACTGCTGCCGGAGGCGGGAGAGAAGGGTTGCGTCGGACGAATCCATGATGACAGCACAGAGTCCGCGATCGGTGGCAGCGATCAGGATGCGGCCGAGCGGAGACGCTCCGGTGGTGTAGCCGATGACAAGGTTGCGTCCTCGGTTGCGATAGTCCTGCATCCGCATGCCCAGCCGGTCCTTGCCGTAGGCGCGTGAAGGTCCGGAGTAGCCGGCGTCGTAAATGGCATCGGTGATGCGGACGCCGGGGGCGGCCAGCCGGGCGCGCAGGGCCGCCGCACGCTTGTGGGCCCGGTATTGATTCGGGCTGATGCCAAGGACGCGCTGGAAGGTGCGTTGCACGGTGAAGGTGCTGAGGCCGGCGATGCGGGACAGGTCAAAGAGTTTCAGGCACCGGTCGAGATCGCGGTTGAGGTGCGTGCAGAGGTTCTCCACTAGCTGGGCGTCAGCGCGCAGGCCGGCCGGATTGCAACGCATGCAGGGGCGGTAGCCAGCCTCGAACGCCGAGAGCAGGTCGGAGAAGAACTCCACGTTCTTGCGGCAGGGGCGACGGCTGGGGCAGGAGGGGCGGCAAAAAATTCCGGTTGTGCGAACAGCGTAAAACAGGTGGCCGTCGGCGCGCGGATTGCGGCTGGCGACGAGCTCCCATGCATCGTCGAAGTTCTGGACCCGCGTTGCTGAGACCGGATCGGGTATCTGCGAAGGCATGGAGAAAGTCCGAAGGGGTGTCGATGGGAAAGCCAAGGCTGCTGTCATCATGTTACGCACGCTCCCAGTACCCGTGCTGCGAATATTTGGTACCTGAAAGGATGATGACGCCGTCGGCGGCGATTCGCTATCCGCATCTTGCCGTTGAATTCCGGGTTTCGAAGAGGGTTACTTAACGCGCCAGGAAGCCCCGGCGCATTCAGGCCGCATCTTACAGATCGGAGAAAGACATCGAAATGAGAAAGACCCGCGTTAAAGCTTTTCCTTTCTTTGCATTGGCGTTGGCATTTGGAGTCGCCGGCTGCCACAAGAATCCCGCACAGGACCAAACACAGAATGCCGCACAGGTCACGGATGACAGCCAGGACCCGGCCATGCAGGCGAATCTGGCACCGGCGGGTAATACAGCGGCACAGCCGCAACAGGCCGCGCCTGCAGCAGCCCCAGCTGAACAGAGCGCGCCGGCCCAGGAGACTGTGCCGCCGCCGCCGCCGGACCAGACAGCCGACACGGAGTCCAGCCAAGCGCCGAGCGATCAGGGTTACGACTACAACGCTGTCGACCAGAGCTCTCAGGACCAGGCACAGCCGGTCCAGTATGCGGCTGCGCCTCCGCCTCCGCTGCCTGAGTATCAGCAGCCGGAATGCCCAGGCGACAACTACCTGTGGACTCCAGGCTACTGGGGCTACGCACCGACGGGCTACTACTGGGTGCCGGGTGTGTGGGTCATCGCGCCCTATGTCGGCGCGTTATGGACACCGGGGTATTGGGGCTTCTATGGTGGCCGCTATGGATGGCACTCGGGGTACTGGGGTCCGCACATCGGCTTCTATGGCGGCGTGAACTACGGCTTCGGCTACGTGGGCGTGGGCTACGTGGGCGGTTACTGGCGCAACAGCGCATTCATGTACAACCGCTCAGTGACCGTGGTGAACACGACGATCGTGCACAATGTGTATGTGCATAACGTGACGGTCGTCAACAACACGCGCGTGAGTTATAACGGCGGCCGCGGCGGGATCACAGCGCGTCCGCTGCCTGCGGAGAACGTGGCATATCGCGAGCGGCACATTGCAGCACTGCCAGAGCAGGTAAACCACGCACGTGAGGCAAGCGTGAACAGACAGCAATGGGCGTCGGTGAATCAGGGCCGGCCCGCGACACTGGCAGTGGCGCGGCCGCTGCCCACCGATCGCAGGGCGCCTGCGGCGATGCCTCCAGCGGTGCGGGATCAGGTGCGGCAGGAACAAGTGCGGCTGGCCGAGACGCGGCCAGTGAGCCGACCGGAAAATCGGCCGGTGCAACCGGAACGGCCTGAGACGCGGCCGGTAACTCAGCCGAGACCCGAGCAACCGGAGCAGCGGCCTGAAACCAGACCTGCCGCTCAGCCGCAACCACGGTCTGAATACAAGCCGCAACCCCAGCAACGTCCCGAGACCAGGCCAGCTCCGGAGCAGCAGCCGAGACCGGAGTACAAGCCTGCTCCGCAGCCGAGGGCGGAACAACAGCGAGCGCAACCACAGGAACGGCCTGCGCCAAGACCGGAGAGCCGGCCCGCGCCGCAACCGAGACCCGAAAATCGAAAGCCTCAGTAGCGCACTTTGCTTAGTCATAAAGATAAGGGAGAACGACGCCTGGCGTGTTCTCCCTTTTTTACTTTTGGGATAGGTTTTCCTTCGCTGCTGCGCCGGATTGCTTGCTCGCGATCGACAGTGCCTCTCGGACACACCAAATGGAGGGATCGCACTCCTTCGATTCTGCGCAGAAGCCTCTGCCGTCAAACCCTCATGCGCTATGGGGGTGTTCGCAGCCTCGCTATAATAAAAGTGACGCGTTGCCGCCAACGGGGCAGAGGCATGGCGACCGCGTCGGTGGACTCGATGATTGGTTCTGGCCGGGTCCTTCGTCTTCGTCTTTCAGATGCGTTGCCCCTTATGTTGAGATCGGAAACCACAACCAGGTGTGATGCCCGGTATTGCCGGCATCGCCATGCTTAAGAATCGGCGGGGAAAATGACGAAAGCCGGCCAACATCCTCTTCAAAAGATCCTCGAGAGTCGAATCGCGATCATTGACGGAGCGATGGGCACGACCATCCGCACCTACGGCAAGAAGGAAGCGGATATCCGTGGGGAGCGCTTCAAAAACTCGACGAAGGACTTGCTGAACAACGGTGATCTTTTCTCGCTCACCCAGCCGAACATGATCTGCGATATCCATCGCCGGTTCCTGGAAGCGGGAGCGGACATCATCGAGACGAACACCTTCGGTGCAACCAGCATCACCCAGAGCGAATTCTTTGTGGACGATCCCCGCGAGCACGGCGGCCGGAAGGATCCCGAGTTCTACCAGAAGATCATCGACGATCCGCTCCTCGGTAGCCTGGCCTGGGAGATCAATGAGAAGTCCGCGCAACAGTGCCGCGAGTGGGCCGATCGCGTCGGGAGCGCGACAGGACGTCAACGCTTCGTGGCCGGAGCCATCGGGCCGCTGACCGTGTCGCTGTCGAACTCGCCCGACCCCGAGGACGCGGGTTTCCGGGTGGTCACCTTCGATCAGGTGAAAGCGGTCTACGCTCAGCAGGTGCGCGCGCTCATTGCTGGCGGCTCCGACCTACTTCTGGTCGAGACAATCTTTGACTCACTGAATGCCAAGGCGGCGCTGGTAGCCATTCGTGAGGTGTTCGATGAGGACGGCCTTGCCGCTCAGGGCAAGGAACTGCCGGTTATGATCTCGGCGGCGGTGGGGCGTGGGGGGGAGACGATGATCTCCGCGCAAACCACTGAAGCGTTCTGGAACGCGGTGGCGCACGTAAAGCCGCTGTCGGTGGGACTCAACTGCTCCCTTGGGCCCGATCTGATGTATCCGTTCCTGGAGGAGTTATCCGAGAAGGCGAATGTGGCGATCTCGTGCTACCCGAATGCCGGTTTGCCGAATCCACTATCGGAAACCGGATTCGACCTGGGGCCGGAGGATATGGCCCGTTACCTGCGCGACTTCGCCCAGGGAGGGCTAATCAACATTGCCGGCGGCTGCTGCGGCAACACTCCCGAGCACATTGCGGCTATCGCCAAGGCGCTCGAAGGCCAGCCTCCGCGAAAGTTGGAGACAGTGCCTGCTGAGCGATCCGATCTCCGCGGGAGCGAGGTTAGCGCGTGAGTGTGGTCGATAGCATAAGCGTCGAGGACGCAATCGAGACGAAGCCGCTTCGTCTTTCCGGATCGCAGCCCTTCACCCAGCAGCCCAGTGTCTTCATCATGATTGGCGAGCGAACCAATGTAGCCGGTTCGCCCAGATTCGCAACGCTGATCAAGGCGGGCAAATACGAAGAAGCGGTCAGCGTGGCCCGGCAGCAAGTCGAAAACGGAGCCAACGTCATCGACATCTGCATGGACGAGGGCATGATCGACGGCGTCGTCGCCATGACCCGCTTCCTGCAGTTGCTGGCGAGCGAGCCCGAGGTCGCCAAGGTTCCATTCATGGTGGACTCCTCGAAATGGGAGGTCATCGAGGCAGGCCTCAAGTGCCTGCAGGGCAAGGGTATTGTCAACTCGATCTCGCTCAAAGAAGATGAAGAAAAATTCCGCAGGAATGCTGCGACCGTGCTCAAGTATGGCGCGGCAGTGGTGGTAATGGCCTTCGACGAGCAGGGCCAGGCCGCAACCTACGAGGACAAGATCCGCATCTGCGAGCGCGCCTATCGAATTCTGGTCGACGAGGTTGGATTTGCGCCGGAAGACATCATCTTCGATCCGAATATCCTCACCGTCGCCACCGGCATGGAGGAGCATAACAACTACGCCGTTGACTTCATCAACGCCACGCGCTGGATCAAAGCCAATCTGCCGCATGCGAAGGTCAGTGGCGGAGTCTCGAACATCTCCTTCAGCTTTCGCGGCAATAACAAGGTTCGCGAGGCCATGCACTCGGCGTTTCTTTATCACGCCATCGCGGCGGGCCTGGACATGGGCATCGTGAATGCCGGCATGCTTGAGGTCTACGAAGAGATCGATCCCGAGCTGAAGGTGCTGGTCGAAGACGTGCTGCTCAATCGCCGTCTCGACGCCACAGAGCGACTGGTGGAGTTCGGCGAGTCACTCAAGGGCACCGGCGCGGTAGTGAGTGAAAAGAAAACGGAAGAATGGCGCAATGGCACGGTTGAGGAACGTCTTTCTCACGCGCTGGTCAAGGGTATAGATAGTTACATCGAGATAGACACCGAGGAAGCCCGCCTTAAGCTGGGCCGCCCACTACTGGTGATCGAAGGTCCGTTGATGGACGGCATGGGCGTAGTAGGCGATCTGTTCGGAGCCGGCAAGATGTTCCTGCCGCAGGTGGTCAAGTCTGCCCGCGTGATGAAGAAGGCAGTGGCGCACCTGACGCCCTTTATGGAGGCCGAGAAGGCGTCGATGGCTGCCGCTGGCCAGGTCGTCAAGGCGCAGGGAAAGATCGTGCTCGCAACGGTCAAGGGCGACGTTCACGACATCGGCAAGAACATAGTCGGCGTCGTCCTCGCCTGCAACAACTACGAGGTTATCGACATGGGGGTGATGGTGCCCTGCGAAAAGATCCTCGAACGGGCCAAAGCGGAGAATGCGGACTTGATCGGCCTCAGCGGCCTAATCACACCTTCTCTCGACGAGATGGTGCACGTGGCCCGCGAGATGGAGCGTCAGGGTTTCAAGCTGCCCCTGCTGATCGGCGGAGCAACGACGAGCCGGGCCCACACCGCCATCAAAATCGCGCCGCACTACAGCGAGCCGGTCGTGCACATTCTGGACGCCAGCCGCGCGGTGCCTGTGACTACCAGCCTGCTGAGTGACGACAACAAGGCGGCGTTTGTGATGGAGCATCGCGCCCAGTACGAGTCGATCCGCAAGGCGCACTCTGCGCCGAAACAAAAACTCGTTTCTATCGCGACTGCTCGCGCCAGGCGGATGCCGATCGAGTGGCGTACGGAAGACCTGCCGGTGCCTTTATTTACCGGCATTCGCGTGCTGGACAACGCTCCTTTGGCGACGCTGCGTGACTTCATCGACTGGTCGCCGTACTTCCACACCTGGGGAATGAAGGGGATTTACCCACGCATTCTCGAGGACGAGCGGCAAGGCGCCGAGGCGCGCAAGATTTTCGACGACGGCTGGGCTCTCCTCGATCGCATCATCGATGAGAACCTGATCACCGCGCGCGGCGTTTACGGCTTCTTTCCCGCGAACGCCGTGGGCGACGATATTGAGCTATACACGGACAACACTCGCACAAAGGTGCTCAAGCGATTCCATTTTCTCCGCCAGCAGGCGAACAAGGAAGGCAGCGAACCATGCCGATCGCTCGCCGACTTCATCGCTCCGAAGGAAACCGGGCTGCCCGACTACATCGGCGGTTTCGCGGTAACCAGCGGAATCGGCCTCAAGCAGCTGTGTGACCGGTTCAGGGCGGAGAACGACGATTACAACGCCATCATTGCGGAGGCCATCGCCGATCGTCTGGCTGAAGCTTTTGCCGAATGCCTGCACAAGCGTGTGCGCGAGGAGTGGGGGTACGGCTGCGGGGAAGGCCTGAGCATCGAGGACCTGATCCACGAAAAGTATCGCGGGATCCGGCCGGCGGCCGGTTACCCTGCCTGTCCGGACCACACAGAGAAGGGCACGCTCTGGCGCCTGCTCGACGTGCAGGCGAACACCGGAATGTTGATTACGGAGTCGTATGCAATGTGGCCCGGCTCCAGCGTAAGCGGACTCTACTTCGCTCATCCTGAATCGCGATATTTCAGCTTGGGCAAGATCGGCCGCGATCAGGTCGCCGATTATCACGAACGCAAGGGGATGAGCATCGCAGAGGTCGAGCGATGGCTTGGCCAAAACCTGAATTACGAGCCTGCAGAAGGACGTTTAGATCTCTCACAGGTAGTGGCCATCTGAGGTTCTGAGAATCTCCTCTTGGAACTTCGGATCGCCGGCGTGTTCGTCACCGCAGCTGATTACGGAACTCCGCTGATTGAGAATCTGTAACTAATTCATTTAAATGGTCGGGACGGGCAGATTTGAACTGCCGACTCCGCTGCCTTGCAGCGGCCCCTCGCAGACCGATTCCGCCTCCGCTGCGTTGCTGCGCCGAATTGGGGTGCTCAAGGTCGGCTTGAGAATTTGTTCTGCGGAGTTAGATAGTTGCCACTACGAAAATGGTCGGGACGGGCAGATTTGAACTGCCGCCCCCTCGCACCCCAAGCGAGGGGTTTTCTTTTTTGAAGAGTCTCCGCCATCTGTCGTGGTTTGTCGTTATGTGCGTATTTGTCAATGTTCATAGGGGTTTTGTGCGACTAAGATCAAAACCGTGTTTCCGCCGTGTGCTGTCTTGTATTGTCGCGTGTGGTCGTGTTTTCGGTACGACTTACTACAGTTTTCACGTTTTCACTACAGTCCCCACAGTTAAAAGAACGCTCAATTGTCTGGGCTGTGTTGTGCTTTTGCGTGGTGGCTGGTCAACGAGCAGGTAACCTCTCTGGAAAGGCAAACGGCCCATTCAGATGGAGGTGATCCCATTGTGCGATTCTGGACGATGCCCCCATTCATCCGGGGGTATTTTTGCTTTTCTGATAGCCCCCGAGTTCGAGCACCAACATACGCCTGCGGGCGGCCGAAGAGCTTGCACTTTGCCGAAACATGATCATTCTGGCAATCGTATGTGACGCGGGAGAAGATCTAGCTAAGCTAGTCTAGCTAAGCTAGGGCAATCAGCGCATTAGCGCGAGACGGGCGGCGAAATAAAACGACGTCCGCACAAGGCCTCTTTGATGGCGGGGATGAGATCCGCAGTTAGCCGCGACTTAATCACATAGCCCATTGCGCCTCCTGCCAGGCATGCGTGAACAAATTCGACCTGTTCATGCACAGTCAGAAACACTACTTTAGCCGTCGATCCCCATTCCCGTAATTCATGCGCCGCCTCTATGCCGGTTATACCTGGCATGGAAATGTCGAGCACGATCAAATCAGGGTGAAGTCTCTTCGCCTGATCAACCACGTCGATGCCATTGCCAACTACCCCGACGATGTCATAGTTCGTCTCCAGGAGGTCTCTCACTCGTTCTTGGAGGGGCTGATAATCGTCAGCGACGAGAATACGCGGTCGGTTCAAGGTGTCCTTCTGCAGCTTGGAGTTTAAATCATAGCCGCGCCGGTGATCGGACAGTGGATCCGCAGTCCGCGAACTAACGTTTCGTGGATGGCCCCACGAAACGCCCCAGTAATGGATATACAAGACTTGGCTTCAGATTCAGCTCTGGCCCGAATCGGCGCAACTGGGAAAACTGCTAGGTGACGTGGCAAACGACGACAAGTATCCTGCCGTGACAGGTCGTATCAACTAGAAGGAGTTGTGACGATGACGACGTTTGGACGCTTGCCTGGGACCGATCGAGAAGCCGTGTTTCCTCCCGCAAGCAGAACTGGCGTTGCAGTCCTAAGACTACTTCTCCTGCTCTTGGCAATGATCGTGTGTTCCATGGCGTCAGCGCAGAATCAGCTTGGATCGGATTACACATGTAGCTCACAGCCTCCTCTGTTGAACTACCAAGAACTTGTGACGCTCAGTGAGCAGGAAATCGTCGATCCTGCTCTAGCCGACCGACTCCAGACTCTATTGACGACTCCGTTTATCAATAATGAGGCGTACTTCGCCGGAACGAAGCCTCTTCGCCCCGATCTCAAGGGTATGGGACCCTCGCTACGCCTCGTCGAATGGAACATCGAGAGGGGAATCGAGTTCGACGAGATCAAGCAGTTGTTAACTGATAAGCAAGGATTCATCGCCAAAGTACACAGCGAGGCTGCAAACAATGCGGGCACCGCGAAGGCAGACGACCAGGTTCTGAATGCGCAGATGAACGTACTTCAATCGGCAGACGTGCTCGTGCTGAATGAGGTCGATTGGGGCATGAAGAGAAGCAACTACCGGGCGGTGGTAAAGGATCTCGCCGACGCGCTCAAGATGAACTGGGCCTATGGTGTCGAGTTTGTAGAAGTAGATCCAAAGGTGTTAGGTACACAATCATTCGCAAATGTGAAAAATGAAGCCGAGCGAAAGGAGTTGGAGGGACTTTTCAGCACCAACAAGTCGCGCCTTCTTGGGCTGCATGGCTCTCTGCAATCCTTTCTCGCTATCCCCTTCGCGATGTGAAGCTCGTGCCCTTTAAGTATCAGGCTTACGACTGGTACAACGGGGAGAAGAAATATGGATCCATCGAGGCCGGTAAACGTAAGGGTGCAAGCCTGCTCTTGGGAGAAGAAATCGTGCGCGAGGTGCGTCGTGGGGGCCGCACCAACCTAATTGCTACGATCGATGTGCCTGATCTTCCGGAACGGCAGGTCACCGTTGTCGCGACTCACCTTGAGAATCGCACCACTCCCAAGGGCCGGGTCAAGCAGGCAGATGAGCTTCTTGACATGATTCGCCCGATTCACAATCCCGTGATCGTCGCCGGGGATATGAATACGAAGGGGCAGGATGGCTCGGTTCTCAACATAAAATCAGCAGTGCTGAAAAAGGTGAAGGATCCTGCGCTTTGGGCCCCACAAGGAGTTAAGTATGCGACGGGAGTGGGTCTCATCATGGACGTTGCGAGTTTCGGCTTTAAGACGACGAAATTCCAAGGCGACCCGACTGCATCAGGAGTTCCGCTACTGGCGGCCAATCCCGAACAGGGTTTCTTCAAGGACTTGGACGACTATCGTTTCGACACGGAACCAGGATCGATTTTCGTGGCGATGCGGAACTCTCTGTGAACGACCGCGAGGGTACCCTGGGCAATTCAAACGAACGCGCCAGCAAGGGATTTGTCACAACTTTCTCCTTGCCCCGAACCCTTGGAGCAAAAGGAAAATTCAAGCTCGACTGGATATTTGTGAAGAGCTATTTGAAGGAGGATCCCAGAACGGCTGACTCCTATCGCTTTGCGCCAGGCTTGGCACGCACGATGGACGACTCGAACGAAGCACTGAACGAGCCTCTATCGGACCATGCTGCCATCAGTATCGACCTGCCGATCACACGGCCAGCTTTGCCAGGCTCAAGAAAATGAGTCGCGGGAAGTCCGACTAACCGTTGATTAGACTTTCGCCACAGCGGAGCAAACTTGACTTCTGAGAAACTTGCGACGGTTGAAGTGTTTGTGAGAATCTAACGGGTCGTGTTTGGCCCACGCGACCTACCTTTCCTGCTGCAATAAAAGCGTTGCAGCTCACTCGGTCACCACAAGACGCCGCCCACCGGTTGCTCCGGCGGCGGCAGTTCAGTTTCGCCCAGCAGTTGCCGCAGATTGATCTCGATGGCCGTCGCGATTGCAGTCATGGGCACATCAAAGACGGTGTTGGCGAAGGGCTCTTCGAGGTCATTCCCGATCTTCTTAAGCGCCAGAAACATGAATCCGACCAACGTCGAACCGAGCGGTGTAAACCATCCTAGGGTTTCCACTAGACCCACCGGTAGCATCAGGCAGTAAAAGTGCACGAAGAATCTCAGGAAATGGTCAAACTGCTTAGGCGTCGGCGTATTTTTGATTCGCTCCGCGCCGCCCTGCGCATCCATGAGGTCAGCCATGCTGTCATCGATCGCCTGCCACTCCCATTGGTCCAGCCAGCCACGCTCGCGTGCTGCGATCAGCATCGCGCTCATCCGGCATTGTAGCGTCAGCGCCAGATTCTTTTCGCGAGCGAGTTCCGCCGAGTCCTGGTCCGGCAACAAGTGAGCTACGGCGGCCAACGGGTCAAGCCCTCGGAGCTGTTGGCGAAGCGCGTGAACATACGCCACTTGATAGAGCACCAGCTGCCGCTGTACGGCAGCAACTTCCGCTTGTTCGCGTGCCGTTGCCTCGGGCGACATGGTCGTCACGACCTGCCGCGCGAGCGTGCGGCTCTTATTCACGATTGCGCCCCACAGTGTCCGCGCCTCCCACCAGCGCGCGTATGCTGAGCTGTTCCAGAAGCTCACGACGATGCCGATGGCCAGGCCGTAAAACGTCAGAGGTACGTTCCGCGAGCCCACCCAGCCCCAGTGCATGACTTTATAGCCCAGCACAATCGCAAAGTCCCATCCCAGAAGGAGCAGCAGCGACAATCCCAAACCCCGAATCATCGTCATCAGCTGCGGAATTTTTAGGGAAACAATCATCCTTCGGCTCCGCCGGCCGCTGTCACCGGCACAAATTCCCTCTGTCCTCCTTCGGCGATCCGCACCACCCCGGTCCCAATGTCATACACCCAGCCGGATGTCGTCAGCTCGCCGCGCGCCATCGCACCGGCCACGCTTGGGTGAGTCATCAGGTGCACCAACTGCATGAGCACATTTTCTTCTGTCAGGCTCCGCAGCTTTTCGCTCGGGCGGTCGTCCTTGTGCGCCATGTTGTCAGCCACCATCAGCGCAGCGTGGCCGTTGTGCAGCCAGCTTTTCACTGTCGGCATCTTGTCCGTCGATTCAGGATGTAGAAGTGCCTTCATCGCCCCGCAATCGGAGTGCCCGCACACCACGACGTGCTTCACTTTGAGCGC
>Ga0210386_10001978_pt1 | contig 17886 bp, 21 predicted proteins | sample IncBWH32OmetaG_FD_160091 | JGI IMG/M metagenome (GOLD analysis project Ga0210386, IMG submission 160091) | Forest soil microbial communities from Barre Woods Harvard Forest LTER site, Petersham, Massachusetts, United States - Inc-BW-H-32-O ... | reverse complement strand
GGATATGCCATCCCAGGTAACTTTCGCCCTGGCCACCATTGCCTTCGATTCTAAGCTTTCCCATTTGCTCCCCCGCTTTGCAATGGTGCAGATTGAAGGGCTTAGGCCCCTCCTTGACACCCGATCTTAGCTCACCCGCTTTGGGGCTGCCATGCCACCCAGCCTACCCGATTGCAGAAAGTCCTTCCACCCAGACCAGGACCAGCGCCTTTGCGGCCAGGATGGCTTTGGGAACGGATCATTATCGGGTAAGGGAAAGCTAGAGGAGGGAAGGCTGGGACGTTAGAATGACTGGTCTTTAGGGGGTAGATCGATGCCATCTGATTCAGAGCAGTCCGCCACAGAGCAACAGAGCACGCCTGACGGGAACTGGTATGTTGTTGTTTTTGGGATAAAGTGCCCCGAAGAAAGACTGACATTAGCCCCTGGACTTACACTCCTACCAATTTCGGGGCAGTTAACCTTTTTTGATCTGGCAGCCGCAGGTGGGTCTGGCTTCCACGAATGGGCGCTTCTCGGTCCCCTGTGCGCCAACTTGAATTGTGAGATTGAAACGGCTAAGGACTCCGATATCATCCCAGGCTATGACAATCTCAACAGAGCCTGGTTATCCACCGCTATGCTAGTGCTCAGAGGATTCAGCCGCACTCTGGGAATTGCCGCAAGCGCCTATAGCTGGAATGTGATCGCTGGACACCAAAAACGCACCGCCGATATCTTCAAGACGCAGTTGGCCAGGGAAGGTGTTGAGGCAGCGGTTTATAAGTCAGATCGGCAGCTTCCAAAGTTCCACGGACAGCTTCTTGATTTTCACACAAAGATACTGACGGACAGGGGAGCGAGGGATGGTCTGGTAACCGCTGAAGATGCCTGCTGGATTTCGGATAACTTTAGTAGATTCAACACCCTTGCCAGCGAGAGCAAGGTTTTCGAACTGGCCCTTCAAGCAGCGATTGATTGGCGTTATTCCAGTGACCCGAGAATAGCAGTTAGTCGACTTTGGGCTGGAATTGAAGCTCTAATTGGAATCAATTCCGAACTTGTTTACCGCCTCTCCAATATTTGTGCAAGCTTGTTGGCGGATCGGGGACCAGATCGAGTAAAGAAATTCAGAGCAGTCAAAAAGCTCTATTCTTTGAGAAGCAAGGCAGTCCATGGAGAACAATTGGACCCAGAACAACTCACCATTGCCATGGACGACTCCTTTAGGTTGTTGAGAGATCTGCTTGTACTCGTTACTGCCAAAGGAAAAGTTTGGACAAGCGAAGAATTGGAAGCAATAGTTCTAAGCTGATTTTTCTGTCCTATTCGGGGCGCAAAGAGGGCTGGGGAATGATCAAGCATGTCAAAAGGTTCAACTTTAATGCGATTTTCCTATTGTTCTTTGCTGGTGCAGCTAATACTACTTATTGCGCTGAAGCGTTACTGCTCTATGGCGGAGAAGATCACGATGTCTATTTGGGATGCCTCAATTGTAGTAGCACCGATTCAAATTCAGTTTGGAATGAAATTGGGCAGTATGGGTCAAGCGTATCATCGACTTCTATTTGGAACACCGTTGGGCAATACGGTTCGTCCGTTTCGTCGTTGAGTCCATGGAATTCAATATCTTCGGAGGCCCCTGCAATAGTAGATAGGAATGGAGGCTTCTATGGCTATTTTTCATCCAATACGGTCCTAATCAATAGAACCAGAATAGATTGGCTAGTCTGGATATTGGACAACCACGATTACGTTGTAACCAATTTCAATTCTGTCGTGAATCAATTGGGATTTTAGCTTATCCGAGTCTGCTTCCACCTAGCACCAGACCAGTGCCGATTTGGCCAGGAAGGCTTTTAAGCCCTCCAATTGAAGCCGTGCGGTTCTTAGGGCAGAATGGCAACCAATCTGGGAGGGGCAATGGATACCTGTCAAATCTGTGACCGAGTGGCATTGGCAAAAGCGGAGACGAACCCCTTCCTGATCCACGAATTTGAGCACTCTTACTTTGTCCTGGGCGACCACCAATACTTCAAAGGCTATTCGCTCGTCCTGCTGAAAGACCACGTCAGGGAGCTCCACGAATTGTCCCACGAGGTCCAGCAGGCTCTGTTCCAGGAAGTGATGGCGGCGGGCAAAGCGGTTTTTGAGACCTTCCATCCCTGGAAAATGAACTACTCCTGCTACGGCAACGGGGAGCCCCACGTCCACTGGCACATCTTCCCCAGATATGAGTCCGAGCCCGACCACCACCGCCAGCCTTGGCTTCATAGTGCTGAGTTTAAAGGCCATTTGGTGTCGGAGGCCGAGCGGGCCAGCCTGATCGAAGGAATCCGAGGCAACCTCAAGGGGGGAGCTTAGCGATGAGATTCTATTTGTCATCGTACGGGGTGGGTAGCGACGTCGAACGGCTTAAAGGCCTGATCCCCAGAGACAACGCCAAATTCGGCTATATCCCCAATGCCTTGGATTTCACAGGAGCCGACCCTGAACGTCGAAGGAAGCAGGGTCTTAACACCATGGATGCGTTGCGGCAAGTGGGCATGGATCCCGAGCTTCTTGATTTGAAGGACTACTTTGGAAAGAACAGTGAGCTCGAAGCAAAGATGTCGGAATTGGGCGGCGTTTGGATCAGCGGTGGCAATACCTTTGTGCTGCGGCAGGCCATGCGCCTTAGCGGCCTGGACGAAGTTCTAAAAGGGTCTAGCTTGAGAGCGGATTTTTTATACGGCGGATTCAGCGCTGCAGGTTGCGTCCTGGCTCCCAACCTTCACGCCTACCAGGTCGTTGATAACCCCAATGACTTTCCTTATTCGGAAGTGATAGAAACCATTTGGGAAGGTCTGGGGCTCGTCGATTTTGCGTTCATGCCTCACTTTGATTCCGACCATTCCGAGTCGGCGGACATCGACAGGGAAATCCAGTACTGCAAAGAGCACCACATTCCGTTCAAGGCGGTTCGGGACGGGGAAGTCATCATTATTGGAATGGATACTGGCCTATGACGAGCGTCCGCCTGGCAAAATCCGATGACCTGGCAGGGCTCCTTGATCTCTACATAGACCTTCATTCCGCTGATGAGCCCCTGCCAGCTCAGTCCATCTTGGACAAGGTTTGGTCCGATATCCTTTCCAACCCCTGGCAGCATGTCTTCCTGGCTGAACGGGATGGGCAACTCGTTTCATCCTGCGTCCTTCAGGTGGTTCCAAATCTAACCCGAGGTGCTAGACCCTATGGGTTGATCGAGAATGTGGTCACCCGCAGGGATAAGCGTGGGCAAGGCTTTGGTTCTCAGGTCTTGAAGGCTGCCCTAGAATTGGCGTGGGAGAAGAAGTGTTACAAGGTCATGCTGCTGACTGGGCGGAAGGATACGGAGGTCTTCAGGTTCTATGAAAAGGCGGGGTTCAAGGCAGGAGTGAAGACGGGTTTTGTTGCCATGGCGCCAGGGAAACAGCGGTGAGCCATTTGGGCTAGTCTGGAGCGATGGGGGAAGACGATGATTCAACGTGTGTTTCTGATATTGGCGTTCACCTGTGGTCCCTTAACGGCAGCTGACAAGCCGATGGACGTGCGTGAATGCCGTGTCCGGGCTTGCCAAGCCCTGTGGATGATCAGCGACTTCAAAAAGGCCGCAGATTACTTCAACGCTGGTTTAGCCCAGGATCCGAATGATTATGAAACAAACCTGGATTTTGGCATGGCTTACCTGACCTATTGCCAGCCACCAGACCTAATAGAAGCTCGGAAGCATTTTGAGGCTGCGGCCAAGATTGAGAAAAACGTATTCAATCAGGACCGTTTGGAACACATCGCCTTCACGACGAATGACCTGGCAGCCTATGACAAATATCGAATCAGTGTTTCTGACCTGCTGAGGGCAGGCAAGGACATTGACGTTCAGGTGAGGACTCCCGATCTTGAGTTTGGACGGCAGCAGTACGCCGCCATGCTGGAAAGCGTTCCCGAGATGAAACTCTATGTTCCCAAAGAAGGCTGGCTGTCGAAGTGGGCGGCTGAGAAGTTTGCGGGCGTGGGTCTTCGGACCCATGTGAAGTGGAAGACAGGCCGTCATATGCTGGATTCGCCAGAGGTGACCGTAGACGATGACTCGTGGGCGGGAGACATGGCTTTATTCATCGGCCTCAACGACAAGGACAGAATCGGGCAAAGTGGTTTCAGGTTATCCGAATCCTATTGGGAAAGTTTTGTATTCGAGATGCTAAACGACCAGCACAGGGAACGGACCACCTGGATTTGGATGCTGAGCCGAGCGTTGAAAATGGGTGACTTGGCCTATGGGGCTCAAAACAGAGCTTACGAGCAGCAAACTGATTTGGAGGTCAATAATTTCTATTTTGATCATTGGAAGCCCTACTGCGATCAAATGGGACTGCCGACTGACCAGGCGCTTTGGAGTCCGAGAAACGTGTTCCCCGAAGAAGCCGTTTGCAAGGTGTTCACTGGTTATGACAAGGCGTACCTGGATCAAAAGTCCAAATAAATCAAGGAGTGGGGCCCAATGACCACCATCCGCAGAGCCATAGAGTCGGATTTGGATTCCATAGCTGCCCTCGCTGAGCTGAAACGAATTCAATATGAAGCCTACCAACCCGTCTTCCATCGCCGAGCCGCCAATGCCTTGAACGACCACAGGGTCTTTTTGAAGAGCCTTTTGACCAGGGACAATACCCTGCTGCTGGTGGCGGAACAGGACGGCAAGGTGGTCGGGTTTGTCTTCGCATCCGTGGTGGAGGCGCCCCGGGTCTACGATCCTCAAGGCAAAATCTGCTTCATCGACGATTTCATGGTCGAGGATCCGAAGCTGTGGACCACGGTGGGCCGGGAGCTGGCGGAGGCCGCCTTCCAAGGCAGTCGGCCCATGGGCGCCGTCCTTGCGAACATCGTTTGCGGACCCCAGGACTTGGACAAACGGGCACTGCTGACGGCGCTTGGATTTGACGTGGCGTCCGAGTGGCATGTAAAACCCATTGCTGGCAATGGGTAACCATGCGAGTAATCGTTTTTATCGGAGCGCCTGGTTGGCAAGACTCGTTGATGATTTCTGGGGGATACCTTACGATGGCAGCCAAAATAAAACCCTATTCGTCTAAGTACCTTAAGTTCAAGTCGTTATTGAGTTTTATTAAAAGATCATTCCGAGAACTAATAAAAAGCAAACGTACCGGGGCATTTTTTCTTGGGCTTTTTTTCGCCGTAGTACCTGTGTGGTATACGATCTATTTGGAAGGCATAGAAAAAGCAAAAGAAGAAAGTGCAGCTTTAGATATGTTGGACATGGAATTAAGAGCAAATAAGTCCGACTTAGGGTACAGCTTGAATCAAGTGAATGCAGTCCTTTCAGGTGATCGTATAAAGGGTTTTAGAGTTGATTTCAAGAAACTAGAATCCTTCAGCTATTTTCACGGCCTAGCACCTTCAACTCTGATGATAGAAACTGTACTAACACACGGTTATGGGGCCCAACGCCCAGACACATTTAAATTACTGGGACTGCGAGAGTCGATGCAAAGAATAGTTTCAGACAGACAGGTTTTGGACACATTTGCGGCGGGACCTGGCTCTTCTGATGCAGCATGGGGACAAGCGCTTGCTAAGATTCAAATGGACCTTAATGAAGCATTGGGAAGAATCAATCACATCAATTTATATGACAATAAAAGTGAACACGACAAAGATTATGCTGCTCAAAAGGTAAAGACGCTGGGAAACCTTGACGCAATCAGATCGTCTATCGATATCTATTACGCTGACAATAGCGGAGAGTATCCGAAAACCCTGCACGACACACTAAATAAGAACCAGGTTACATTACCAATGGAAGCAATTACGGGAAGTAATCGAGAGGTCGATGCCTTTGATGGACAAGGAGGTTGGATCTACCTGTCAACAACAGGCGAAGTCAAAGTGAATGTTTCGGGTTTTGAACAGTGATGCAATCGCAGCGGCCATAATTCTCAGAGGCCATTTTAGAATAGCTGGTCTCAGGGGATGATCTTTCAGGGGAAATTGGTATAAGCCTGCTACTGACACCTAGTTATCTCTCTTTAAATGGCTCACCTGAGTTTAAGTTCAACAATTGTTCTTTCATTAAATCAAGATAGGCAGACATCTCTCTACGACTTTGATTCATTGCATCTAAAACCAAGCTATTTCGGCTCAATGTAATTTGATCATTATAAATTTCCATCTTTCCATTGTAATTATCCTCATTTATTTTAAGAATATTAACGGCGATCTCAAGATTTCTCCATTCTTTCGTGAATGCCTTGCTCCTTTCCCTTCGCTTCTCGTAAATGCTTTTGGCGAAATTTATTGGATGGAATTTTGGTTCGCCCGATACCTGAAGCTGTTTCTTGGCGGCCTCAATTATTCGGAGCAAAAGTGTCCGATCTAGCTCGGTGTCTTCGTAGAAATGTCTAAGTTCGATTAACCTATCTTTTTTATCTCGTTTCCATTGAAGCCAAGATTGGAAGCCCAAAAGAAATAGGCCAAATAGGAATGCCAAGAACGCTCCAAGGAATGACCCGAAAAAAGTTGTGTCATACCAGGGCGTCCCGACTACTTGAACCAATATAGGCGTTTTCATTAAGGCGATGTGGTCGGTATTGCTTAAAGAAGCTTCCGCCGTTGCGGTGGTATCCACCCCAAGACACGGCATTGGAATTTGAAGTAGGCAATATATTGAAAGAATGGACCCAAGGACCCTCATCGATGGCTCCAGTGACTAGCGGAAATAGTAATTGAGTCCTGCGTAGTCCGTCCCGGATCCCACGGTCCATTGTTCGCCGTAGAAAGTGGACTCGTCACCGGCGTTGTAATAGGAGGTCAAATTTGTCTTTTGCCAGGACGCAGAGACCAGGTATCCCAGTTGAATCGAAAGGTCTTTAAGCAGGTAGAACTCCACATCAGCGCCAGCTTTGATTCCCAACGTGTAGGTTTCATTGGTATTCACGAAGCCGAACGGCTGGTTATTGAAGGTCTGGCTTAGATAGGAATATGCGTAGCTAACGTAAGGGCCCGCCACAAGATTTAAACTGCCAATATGACCCAAAGGAAATATCTGCCAGCGCTCTAATACGTTGAAGGTGGCATTCCAGCTATAACTTTGGTTGATCGGCAAGTATCCACTGGATTGAGAGGCGCCTTGATCTAAATTCAACAGGCTGGTTCCGCAGGACAGAATGTCCTCTTCGGAATGGCTATCCGAATACCAATGAAGGTAGCCCAAGCCAAATCCATTGAATGCGGTCAATTCAACAGCTTGGCTTCCTCGGGTTGGATGCCAGTCAAAGAAGGTTTGGGTTTGGGTTGTTGAAGGTGTGGCCGTGGCTGCGATGGGCGTAGTTGGTGCCTGGGCCGACGGTGAGTTTGGAGGAGGTGGCATATTCACAACTTCCCCAGTCTGCATCTCATGACCTGGATTTGATGGGACCGGTGTGGTGTCGGCAGGGCAAAGGCTGGAACCCATGAGGAAAGCACCCACGGCGGCGATCTGAAGAATTGTTTTCATACCCCTCCCAGAAGACCCTCAGATCCTACCCTAAACTAGCCGTCAAAAACCATGCCCCCTGCCAGTCTGAAAAAAGTTTCCTAGGTGGGCTTGTAACTCGGCTGGTTAGAGTGCCAAATCCCCTGGCCAAGAGTCCCTGGCCCACCCATCCCATTTGGTTTCCCGATTTGGTTTCGGAGGATCGCCACACTACGATCTGTGGACATCATCTAGAAAGGCAAGGTCATTCTCTTTTTGCCCTTCCAATGACCTTCTTCAATGATCTCGAGCAGATGTTTGTCTGGGTCTGCGAAGTAGAAGGACCGCTTTCCGGAGTCCCAAGTTAGTTCGTGGAGGATTTTGACCTCCTTGGCTTTGAGGCGGCGTTTTGTGGATGTGTAGTTTTTGCGGGGAACTTCAAAGGCCACATGTTGAATTCCACCGGCTCCATGTTTGGGGATGCCACCTGGTTTATAGGAGCGGGCATGCTTGGGGTTGAAACACAGGAGAACACCATCTCCCAGACGGAAAAAAACCAGTCGGTCCTTTAAGTAGGATATGGGTTCTAAGCCCATCACGTCACGATAGAAGCGGGCCGTCCGATCGACGTTTTTTACGTATAGACAAGTTTCTGCGATTTTCACTGATGCCCTCCCAAAGACCCCTGATCCTACCCCAAACGGGTCCCCCAGGACCATGCCCCTAACCAGGCCCAAAAAAAGTTTCCATGGGTGGGCTTGTAACTCGATGGTTTGAGTGCCGATTGGCTCGGGTTCTGGGGCTCAGGCTGACTCGTCCCAATGGTTTCCACCTTTGATTTCATGAGGGGGGTAAGTATCACTTCTGCCCCCCGATCCACAAGATCCCGCATCTTATAAAGCGCTAACAAAGTGCTAACATTTTTGCGGACGATCTGCGGACCGATTCGAGAAACCCTTGGTATCACTAGTTGTCGGCACAGGGGGTTTGTATAACAAAAAGCCCTCCAAAAGGGCTCTTTGGAGGGCTTTAGGAGTGAATACCCATTGGTAGGTATCACTATATTGGTGGGCTTGGAGGGATTCGAACCCCCGACTTCCTCCCTGTGAAGAAGGCACTCTAACCAGCTGAGTTACAAGCCCCTAAACCGGTGGTTCGCCTGCCGGGTCACAACTCCCGGAAGTCATTTGGACCCCAATTTAGCCCTATTTCCCGCAGATTGCCCGGCTAAAAAGGACTGCGAATTTAGCCCAGGCTGGGGCCAGCGTCAAGGGGCGGGAAGGGGTCAAAACCGGGAATGGTGACCGGAGTTACGTTTTTCCGGATGGAGGTTTTTCCGGTCAGTGATACACTTTTTGGCGTGATTGGCAGGGTCGGCGCCGGGGCCCAAGCGGGCTCGGCCGGCTGCGCCAGGACGGGGCTCTGGCCCCTGGGAGGTAAGCGTATGAAGAAGATTCTCGTGGCCATGATGCTGGGCCTGTTCTTCACGACCACACTGCCGTTGCGCGCCGACGACGGAGCCGCTGCCGCTCCCGCCGCCGCCCCGGCCAAGCCGGCCAAGAAGCACAAGGCCAAGGCCCACAAGAAGTCGCACAAGAAGAGCAAGAAGGCCTCCTCGGCCGCTGCCGCTCCCGCGGATGGCGCCTCAAAGTAAGCCGCTCTCTTGAAGAAAATGGGGCCGCCCTTCACAATGGGCGGCCCCTTCGTTTTTTGAGGCCCGTGGATGAGCCGCCACCCCGAAGAAAGTTACCTGGAGATGCTGCGCCACGTGCTGGCCCACGGCGAACGCCGCGAGGACCGCACCGGCACCGGCACCCTGAGCGTGTTCGGGTGGCAGAGCCGCTGGGACCTGGCCGCGGGCTTCCCCCTGCTGACCACCAAGAAGGTCCATTTCAAGAGCGTGGTGCACGAGCTGCTGTGGTTCCTGAGGGGCGACACCAACGTGGGCTACTTGCAGGAAAACGGCGTGAGCATCTGGGACGAATGGGCCGACGCCGACGGCGACCTGGGTCCGGTCTACGGCCACCAGTGGCGCCATTTCGGCTCCAACGCCCAGGCCCTGAAAGGGAAAGGCCCTGGCGCCAGCAGCGACGGATCCGGCCAGGTCTTCCAGGGTATCGATCAAATCGCCGACATTTTGAAGCAGCTCAAGACCAAGCCGCGTTCGCGGCGCATCATCGTCAGCGCCTGGAACCCGGTGGACGTGCCGCAGATGGCCCTGCCGCCCTGCCACACCCTGTTCCAGCTTTATGTGCACGTGGACGGCCGCCTGGACTGCCAGCTCTACCAGCGCAGCGCCGACCTTTTCCTGGGCGTGCCCTTCAACATCGCCAGCTACGCCCTGCTGACCCATTTGCTGGCTCAGGCCGCGGGCCTGAAGCCGGGGACTTTCATCCACACCTTCGGCGACCTGCACCTGTACCTGAACCACCTGGACCAGGCCAAGCTGCAGCTGACCCGCGAGCCCAAGGCTCAGATGCCGGTGCTGAAGTTGAATCCGGCCGTGACCGACCTTTACGCGTTCAAGTTTGAGGACATCACGTTGGAGCATTACGACCCGCATCCGGGCATCAAGGCGCCGATCGCCGTTTAAGAAGGACCCATGGCCCTCACCATCATCGCCGCGCTCAGCTGGCCGGGCCGCGTCATCGGCCAGGGTGGCAAGCTGCCCTGGAGCCTTCCCGAGGACCTGCAGCGCTTCAAGGCCCTGACCTCGGGCCATCCCGTGCTGATGGGCCGCAAGACCTGGGACAGCCTGCCCTTCAAGCTGCCGGGCCGCAGCAACCTGGTGCTGAGCCGTTCGGCCGCGGCCCATTCGACAGGCTCAGGGCAGGTTTTGCCCAAGGAAAAGGGCGGGGCCCCCGACGGGGTCTTCGCGGACCTGGACGCCGCCCTCAGCGCCGCGGCCAAGCTGCCGGGCGGAGGCCAGACCTTTGTCATCGGCGGGGCCGAGCTCTACGCCCTGGCCCTGCCCAAGGCCCAGCGCCTGGCCCTGACCCTGCTGCGCCATCCCTTCACCGGCGACGCCTTTTTCCCGCGCCTGGATTTCGGCCTGTGGCAGGAGCGGGGCCGCGAGCAGGGCCGCGCCGACGGCCCGCCCGCCTTTGATTTTGATTTTGTGGACTACCAGCGCAAGCCCACCGCCTCAGGAGACGCATGAAACCGGCCATCAAGCACCTGCCCAAGCCCCCCTTCACGGAAAAGGCCCTGCTGCGGCACGAGGCCGACCGCGCGCCCATGCACAGCGAAAGCTGGCGGGTGCTGCGCATTCAAAGCGAGGTGGTGGAGGGCTTTGAATCGCTGCGCGACCTGGGCCCGGCCGTCAGCGTCTTCGGTTCGGCCCGCACCCAGCCCAGCCATCCCTTCTACAAGAAGGCCCAGGAGACCGGCCGCCTGCTCAGCAAGGCCGGCTTCGGCGTCATCACCGGCGGCGGCCCCGGCATCATGGAGGCGGTGAACAAGGGCGCCCACGGGGCCGGTTCGCCCAGCGTGGGGCTGAACATTGAGCTGCCCTTTGAGCAGCACGCCAACCCTTACCAGAGCATCAGCCTCACCAACCGCTATTTCTTCGTGCGCAAGCTCAACTTTGTGAAGTTCGCCCTGGCCTTTGTCTACTTCCCCGGCGGCTTCGGCACCTTTGACGAGTTTTTCGAGGTGGCCACCCTGGTGCAGACCGGCAAGATCGAGCCCTTCCCCCTGATCCTGATGGGCCGCGAATTCTGGACGCCCTTTGTGGAGTGGATGAAGAACCACCTGCTGGCCCAGAACTACATCTCGCCGGACGACCCCAGCCTCTTCGTCATCGTGGACAAGCCCGAGGAAGTGGTGGCCCTGGTGAAGCAGGCGGCCAAGCAGGCCGGCGTGAAGGTCGGCAAGGCCCGGCCCGCGGTGGGCTGATGGACGCCGCGGTCCTGGCGGCGGTCCCGCTGGCGCCCCTGCCCATCCCGCCGCACCGGCTGGAGGACCTCTTCTGGGGCCGGGTGCTGCCGGTGCTGGTGGTGCTGCTGGCCACGGGCCTGGCCGCGGCCGCGGGCCGGGCCGTGGTGCTGCTGCGTCACGACCCCAGCCGCCTGGGCCCCAACCAGTTTGTGCGGCGCCTGCTGCGCGGCGCGGTGCAGGGCCTGGTCTTCCTGGGGGTGCTGGCCGGGGCCGTGGCCCTGGACAAGGCCGTGCACGGCGACCCGCGCGGCCTGGACATGACCGAACGCGCCGGCACGGTGGTGGCGGCTTTGTGGGCCGGCTTCCTGGGCCTGGGCGCGGCCACCCGCCACCTGGGCGAGCGCCTGCACCGGGCCGGCCGGGCCGCGGCCGCGGCCGTGCTGCCGCTGCTGGGCAAGATCGCCCTGGCGGCCTGGGCCCTGCTGGTGCTGGTGCTGTTCCTGGAGAATCTGGGCTTGGACATGAAGGCCCTGCTGACGGGCCTGGGCGTGGGCGGCCTGGCCGTGGCCCTGGCCGGGCAGAAGACCATGGAGAACCTCTTCGGCGGGGTCATGCTGGTGCTGGACCAGCCCGTGCGCGTGGGCGACTACTGCCGCTTCGGCGACCAGCAGGGCACGGTGGAGGATGTGGGGCTGCGCAGCATCAAGATCCGCACCCTGGACCGCACCGTGATCACGGTGCCCAACGGGGACTTCAGCCAGCTGCAGATCGAGAACTTCGCCCGGCGGGACCGGATCAAGTTTGCGGCCACGCTCAACCTGCGCTCCGACACCAAGGCGGAACAAGTGAAGGCGATCTTGGCCAAGATCCAGGAGCGGCTGGACCTGCATGCGGACCTGGACCATGGGCAGGTGCGCAGGGTGCGGCTGGTGGGCCTGGGGGCCTATAGTTTGGAGCTGGAGGTGTTCTGCTATTTCAAGACCGCGGATTTTGATTTGTTCTTGGTGCAGAGGCAGGGGCTGTTGTTGGATTTGATGGCGGATGTGGAGAGTGCGGGGGCGCAGCTGGCCTACCCGACGCAGACCACGGTGGTGGAACAAAAGGTTTAGGTCTTGGTATGTCTCCGGACAGGGGGCAGAGTCTGTCTCCGAAGGTCACGGTCTCCCATGTAAAGAAGCTCGCTGGCGCTCGCGTGGAGGGGACCCTCCGCTGTCCCTTCTCCGACAGACTCTGCCCCCTGTCCGAGGACGGCTACCTTACGCCTCTATTAGGAAGCAAATCTTAGGAACGCGCGGTGCGATTTGCACAGGAAATGCTAGTTGTAGTTCTGTAACGTCAATTTTGCTGAAGAAACCTCTCCCGGCCAAAATATCAATCTTGTATAACTTTGACCCAAGTCAACGTTGGTGCCAACGGGAGGTTGAATGGGCAAGGTCTTGAGGGTTCTGAGCGCGTTTGTGCTCTTGGTGGTGGTCCTGGTGGGCGGCCTGCTCATTTATGTGAGCCTGGCCCTGCCCAAGGTGGCGCCGGCGGACGAAAGCGTCAAGGTGGAGATCACGCCGCTGCGGGTGAAGCGCGGCGAATACCTGGCCAACCATGTGGCCGCGTGCATGGGCTGCCACAGCCAGCGCGACTGGTCCACCTACGGCCATCCCATCAAGCCGGGTACCCTGGGCATGGGCGGCGAGCCCATCTTTGACGCGCGCATCGGCCTGCCCGGCCGGCTGCATCCCAAGAACATCACGCCCTACGGCCTCAAGGACACCAGCGACGGCGAATTGGTGCGCGTGCTGCGCACGGGCGTGCGCAAGAACGGCGAGCCCTTGTTCCCGTTCATGCCCTACCAGGCCTTCGCCCAGATGAGCCAGGAGGACCTCTACAGCATCATCGCTTACCTGCGCACCCTGCCGCCCATCCCCAACGACGTGGACGAGCACAAGCTGATGTTCCCGGTCAACTTCATCGTGCGCACCATCCCCAAGGATGCGCCCGCCTATCCAGCCGCGCCGGACCCCAAGGACAGCGTGGCCTACGGCAAGTACCTGGTGACCATGGGCTCCTGCGCCGCTTGCCACACCCCGGTCGACGCGCACCACCAGCCTCTGCCGGGCATGGACTTCGCCGGCGGCCAAATCTTCCCCTGCCTGAACAATCGTTGGCTGTGCCACCCGGGCGGCGGCACGCTGAGGGTGCCCAACATCACCCCGGACAACGACACGGGCATCGGCAACTGGAGCAAACAGGACTTCATCGCCCGCTTTGCCAGCTGGCGGGGCAAGGCCGGGCTGGCCCAGATGCACAAGCTGGACCTGGACAAGGGCGATTACCTGGAGCTGATGCCCTACCGCGAATACAGCGGCATGACCGACCAGGACCTGGGCGCGGTCTACGATTACCTGCGCACCGTGCCCCCGGTCAAGAACGCGGTGGTGCGTTTCGAGCCGCCCAAGATTTAAGAGGTTTCGCCAGACGGACCGCCAAAGAGCCTGGCCCCAGGGCCAGGCTCTTTTTTTGTGCCGAAAAAGCCTTGCTGGCCTAGGATGGTTCTCCTGGCCGAAATAGTGGGTCCAAACGGGAAAAATCCGGCCTCCAAAGAGACTAAACAGGAGCAAGACCTTGGATGATCCCCAGTTCATCGAGCGACTGAGAGCCGGCGAAGACGCCGCGTTCGCGGATCTGGTCCAGGAAACCCAGTCCAGGCTCTACGCCACCGCCTGCCACTTTTTGGGCTACCAGGACCCGGACGCCTGGGACACGGTCCAGGACACCTACGCCGCGGCGCTGAAGGGCCTGGCCGGATTCGAGGGGCGCAGCAGCCTCTACACCTGGCTCAACCACATCTGCGTGAACCTCTGCTTCAGCCGGCTGCGGGGGCGCAAGCGGCTGGTGGCCGAGGAGGCCGAAAGGCTGGAGCTGCGGCTGGCGCCGCTGGCCGTGGAGCGCGGCCGCCACGCCGCGGACGCGGACGAGCAGGCCCAGCGCCTGGCCCTGCTGAACGAGCTGATGGCGGGCCTGGGCGAGCCCTGCGCCGGGCTGCTGCGCTGGCGCTTCGTGGACGGGCTGGATCTGCAGGAGATCAGGGAGCGCTTGAAGTCGCCGCTGGGAACCGTGGCCAGCCGCATCCACCGCTGCCTCAAACGGCTGAAAGAAAGGGCCGGGACATGAGCGAAAAAGACCTACTCTCCGATTTCTTCGCCCGCAGCCTGGACGTGCCCGAGGACGCGGCCCTGGCCGCGCTCTTGGAGTCTTCGCCCGAGGCCGCGGAGCGCTTTGCCGCGCTGGCGCGGCAGGACTACGAGCGCCTGGGCCTGCCCGTGCCGGTGCTGCCCAACCCGCTGCTCGGCCGCCTGAAAGTGGGGGGCCTGGCTTTGCTGGCGGGCGGCGCCCTGCTATGGTGGTGGACCTTGCCCACCCAGACCATGAGCGTGGCCGTGGGCACGGTGGCCGGAGCGGAGCGGGAAGTGGCGCTGCCCTCGGCCCCTGGGCCGCGGCACCATGCACGCCTCCGCCATGACGGGGAGGACTTGGAGCCCCGTACCTTGGACCAGGCCGGCGCCGCGGGCCTGCCCCGCCTGAGCATCCACATGGAAAGCCGCCAGGGGCCCTTCACCGTGAAGGTCACGGGCGGCGCGGCCCAGCCTTTGGGCGTGCTCGACAGCGACGGCAACCTGGTGGGGCACCTGGCCCCCAGCGGCGCCGGGACCTGGGTCTGGGACACCAAGGGCAAGGACGGCGGCCCGGTGGCGCCCGGCCGTTACCGCATCTGCCTGATGGCCGGCGACCGGCCCCTGCGGCAATGGGTGGAGATTGAACGGCGCTGATTCGGCGTGAAGCGGGGGAGGATGAAGCGAAGGCAAAGGGTTTGGCCGGCGCTAGCCTGCTTTGACCACGGCCCCATGGGCACGCCGCCCGTGCGGGAGCTCTTGGGCATGCCATGATGGGCCGCCTGGGCCGCCATCTGATGGCGGCCCTTCTTGTTGTTCCAGGCGCCGCCTTGGCGGCCTCCCAGCCCGACGGCAACAGCTCGGGCGAGGCCTTTTCCCTGCTGAACCAGCCCACCGGAGCCCGTGCCTTTGGCATGGGCTCCGCCTTTGTGGCGGTGGCGGATGACGACAGCGGCCAGCTCTGGAACCCGGCCGCGCCCGGCCTGGCGCCCGGCGTGGAGGCGGGCATCCATCACGACGCCTGGCTGGACAACATCAACCGGGACCTGCTGAGCCTGCAGCTGCCGGTCTCGGCCATCTTTTCGGCCGGATTCTTCGGCGGCCTGGTGAACTATCCCGCGCTGGAGCTGCGGGGCAGCGGCGGCGCGCCGGCCGGCACCTACAGCCCCCAGGAGCACCTCTACGCGCTGTCCCTGGCCCTGCATCAGACCGGGCTCTCCGTGGGGCTGACCGGGCGCTACATGGACCAGTCCCTGCCCGGCGTTTCCCAGTCCCAGACGGCCTGGGACTGGGGGCTGCTGTGGGACCCGACGGCGTCGCTGCGCGTGGGCACCGTGCTCCAGACCGTGCCCCAGGTGGGCGGCGGGCTGGGTTCGCGATCCATCAGCGGGGCCAGCCTGGCCGGGACCCTCAGCGACTGGCGCTGGCGCTGCGCGGGCAGCGGCAGCCTGAGCAGCCTGGGGTCCAACGAGCTGGACCTGGGGCTGGAGCTTTCCACGGGCACGGCCCTGCCGTTGGCGGTGCGGGCCGGCTTCAGCCGCGAATTCCCCGGAACCGGAGGGCCGACAGACCAGCGCCTTTCCGTCGGCTTTGGCCTGGGATACAAGGACCTGGTTTTTGATTACGCCTTCCTGCCCTGGGGCGACTTCGGCGCCAGCAACCGTCTGAGCCTGCGCTGGCTTCAGCGCTGGCAGCCCGGGCACGACGCGGGCCTGGCCCCGGAACCGGACGGGGGATCCGCGGTCCGCTCCCTGAGCGTCGACCAATTGCCCTTGCCCGCGGCCGGGCCGTCATCCACGGCCGCGGGCCTGTCCCCGGGCGCCGGAGCGGCGGGCCCGGCGGCGCAGACCGGGACGGCCCAGACGGATATGCACGTGCTCAGCGATCTGGCCGCCCAAGGCCGGGCCTTGCAGGACCAAGGCCGCGACCAGGAGGCCCTGCAGGCCTACCAAGCGGCGGTGCGGGCCAATCCCGCGGACCTGGAGGCCTGGCGGGGCCAGGCCCGCATCTACCATCGGTTGGGGCGGGAAGCCGACGCCCGCCGCTGCTGGCAGCGCCTGCGTTCCCTGGACGCCGGCGATCCCGAAGCCGCCGCGGCCATGGCCGTGCCGTAGCGCGGAAACTGTGGTGTGGGTCACAACATTGGGGGGATGGAAACATGGAGACCCGGACCGTGGAGAGGTACGATTGATTCATGCGTAAGCCATGGATCCTTCTTTGCTTGGCGAGCCTCGGCCTGGCCGCGCCGCTTTGGGCGGTGCCGCCGCCCTTGGCGTTTTCATTGGGCCCGGTGAATCCCGGACCGCAGGCCACGGGCATGAACGGCGTGCCCTTTGTGATGCAGCTGACCGTCACCAACAACGCCACCGAGTTCGTCAATTTGAACACCCTGAGCTTCCAGGCTTCGGGCTCGGCCAATGACAACAATTCCTCGCTGACCCTGTACCAGGACAACGACCTGAGCGGGATCCCCGATGCGGGCGCCATCGCCAGCGCCACCTTCGGCGGGGACAACAGCGCGGCCACGCTGTCCTTCGGGTCCGTGCAGATCGGCGCGGGCCTGTCCCAAACCTTCCTCATCCAGTGCAGCGGATGGACCGCCCCTGGCACCTTGGTGCAGACCCTCTTCGCCGCCTCGGCCATCGGCGGTGTCAGCGCCCAGACCTCGGTCAACAGCGGCATGCCGCTGGCCTCATCCACCTTGACGGTGCTGCCGCCGCAGCTGGACGTCAGCGTGGGGCCCGCCAACCCCGGGCCGCAGAGCGCCGGGCCGGCGCAGCAGGTCGTGGTGCTGGATTTCACGGTGTCCAACACCGGCCAGGAGCCGGTGAATTTCGGCGGCGTGCAGGTGCAGGCCAGCGGTACGGCCGACGACACCAATGACCACCTGGCCCTGGCGACCGACCCGGCCGGGAACGGCGTGGCCGGGACCAACCTGGCGGGCCAGAATTACACCGGTGACGACGGCTTGGTGACGTTGTCCATCTCGCCCATCCGCATGGATCCCGGAACCTCCCAGACCTTCGTGCTGGTCGCCAACTCAGGCCTCTCCCCGGGCACCATGGTGCGGACCATCAGCGTGGTGCTGGGGAACGGGTTCTATTCCGGCCTGCCCGTCCAATTCAGCGGCGCGCCGCTGGCCTCGGCCGCGCTGACCTTGCCGCCGCCGCAGGTGGCGTTCAGCTTTGGCCCGGCCAACCCGGGGCCGCAGACCCTGGGGCCCGGCAGCCCCGCCGTGTTCATGGATTTCACCATCTCCAACACCGGCCTGGAGGCGGTCTCCATCCAGAGCCTGGTGGTGCAGGCCAGCGGCACCGCCAATGACAGCGGCGACGGCCTGGGGCTTTTCGACGACCCCTCGGCGAACGGGGT
>Ga0210386_10001977_pt1 | contig 17895 bp, 13 predicted proteins | sample IncBWH32OmetaG_FD_160091 | JGI IMG/M metagenome (GOLD analysis project Ga0210386, IMG submission 160091) | Forest soil microbial communities from Barre Woods Harvard Forest LTER site, Petersham, Massachusetts, United States - Inc-BW-H-32-O ... | reverse complement strand
ACGGCGCATAGAATTGCGAGGCCAAAAAGGAGTAGTCCACGACCGACGTCAGCACCATAGACGGCAAACGTAATCACCGAAACAGTGAACGCAGCCAAGCTGGCCGAAACTGACCCGATAGTCCAGACTCTGTTTGGTATCAGTTGCGGTAGGGAATCGGCGAAACTGCGAATCGTTGATTGAGCCATAACGTGATGCACCAGGGCACCCTTCCCAGGAAAAGTAGGGCAGGGAACCGGCTCCTTGTAAGTTCATTGTGCCACTGATACAGCCGGACGCAGTCGGTTTTCTGGAAATCTAGGGGCAATCACCGGCAGGGCTAAAGAAGGACGATTCGTTCTGCAAAGCTGCTCAGCGAAGCATTAAGACCTGATTGATACAGCCTTCAGGCTTTCGGTTTCGTAAGAGCTCAGTTCGCAATCGATATTTCCCAGACTTGGGGTTGTGCCCACTCTGACCAGGTGTTCGCGACCTATTATGTCCTGTTTCCCGAGGTGCCGATGAATGAACCGTCCTCGATCATCGATGGATCACAAGCTCTCGGCAATCCTAATCTGCGATCACTCGATCCCTTCTAATAAATCCACCGTCTTTATATCAAATGCTTGAGCAAGAGCCTGCATGGTGCGAAGGCAAACTTCCTTTCGGCCATGTTCCAGGTCTGAGACATAGTTTTCATTGATCCCGGCATGTTCAGCTAGGTCGATTTGCCTCCAGCCGCGAGCTTTTCTCAATTCGCGTATCCGCTTCCCAAGCGAGATGCAAATGTCCCTTGCCATCCCCACTATAGTCGGATTAGTCTTCAAAGGCTATCCCTACTATAGTAGGGATAGCAAAGAAAGAACCGAGATCATTTGCGATGAGGGATTTCATCGAGGTCTTTGCTACAACTAATGTTTCCCCTAAATGAGAACGTTTGCCAATCAGTAATCACTAGGGATCGAAGCGCACCTAAAGGGCCAAGTTTTGAATTGCAACCGCACGATCTAATCGAGCGGAACTTGTCCGGAGGCAGGATGACATCAGAAGCTGCCTCATTCTTCCTCAAGACCGTGGGAAGCGAGTCAAGAACGACTAAAGCGGAAGTTCCGGCCGCTAGCCTCTCCGCGGAGGACGTTCCTCGGAAAACAGATCTTGCAGATGGTTCACGGTCTGTGGAGAATATTTCCGATGAATTCCTTCTCGAACAGCTTAGAGAAGGCAATCATGGTGCCCTGGCGCTCCTCTTCCGGCGCTACGCGCGCTTGGTGCGTACGGTTGCCTACCGCATCTTGCGGGATGCGGCCGAGGCTGAAGATCTCTTGCAGGAAGTGTTCCTGTTTATCTTCCGCAAATGGGCGCTCTTCGATGCATCCCGAGGTTCTGCGCGCTCGTGGATCGTGCAGGTAACCTATCATCGGGCGATCGACCGGCGCCGGCACCTTGCATCGCGCAATTTTTACGCCAGCGCGGAACTCGACGAGACCCTTCTCTCGATGGATGGACCGATAGCGGATAGTGCATTTTACGAACGGTCTATCGAAGGATCGCTGGGAACGGAGATGCTGAGTAAGATCGCGGAAGCCCTCTCCATCGATCAGCGGAGGACGATACAACTCTATTTCTTCGAGGGCTATACATTCGAGGAGATTGCTGAGCATACCAAGCAAATGGTCGGGAACGTCAGAAATCACTACTACCGAGGGCTGGAGAAGATCCGCAAACTTGTTTTTGCGCCGGAATTGCGCGAGAAATGAGCGATATGCTAGAACATGGCGCCAGCGGAGGAGCCGGACCTTTGCCGCCAGGTGAATCCCACGACGAGTTTCTGGAGCTTTGCGCCACCGCGACGACTGGGTCTCTGAGCGCAGAGGAGCGCAGACGACTGAATGCGCACCTGGCGCAGTGCGAGTCCTGCCGGGAGATCATGGCGCAGTATCAGGCAATTGTCGACCGCGTGATTCCGGCCTGGGCTGCGGACCCCGTCGAAGAGAAGCGTCCGCCATATGCGTGGTCACAGGACGAGGCTGAGGCACAGCTGTTCGCGCGCCTCGGTGAAAATGAGCGTTCTCCAATTCAGCGAGAATCCGGGGAATCGCAACTGCCGTCGGGGCTTCCGGTAGCGCCGAATGTGCGTGACTCTTCGGGAGACGCACTGTGGAGCCACCTGTGGGTCCAGTTTGCCGCCGCCTTATTGCTCGTCGCTGCTTTGGGGATGATCGCCTATCGAACCGGGATTCGCCGAGGACTCGATCTGGTGCAACGCGGTTCGATGCCGACTCCCTCCAGGCCGGCATCGGATGCCGCGACCGCTCCCGAGACCTCAGCTTCGGAGCGGACACCTGTACTCGCGACGAGCGGAGCGGACCAACAGCTAGCCACGCTGCGCAACCAGCTTGAGGAGAGAGCGGCCGAGATCAAACGTCTCAAGGTGCAACTGACCCAGATCCAGGCTGATCTCAACGACAAGGAAGCTGACCGAATCCGACTCGCACAGCAGCGTGCAGATCTGTCACAACAACTCGAACTCGCCAGCGCAAACCTCGAGAGTGTTCAGCAGAAATTGAATTCTCTTAACAATCAGGGCGCTCAGGATATCGCGCGCACGGCAGCGCTAGAAGAGAAGGCCAACCAGCTCACGGCGTCGATAGGCGAGCGCGATCAAGAAATCGCCCGCGAGCGAGAATTGTTGGATAAGGACCGCGACATTAGGGAATTGATGAGCTCACGTGATCTCTATATCGCCGAGGTTTACGATGTCGCCAAGACCGGAGACACGCAGAAACCCTTTGGGCGAGTGTTTTATACCAGCGGGAAATCGCTCATCTTTTATGCCTACGATCTCGATCAGCAGCCCGGTATCGAACGCACAAGCACATTCCAGGCCTGGGGGCGCAGAGGACCCGATCGCGATCATGCCGTGAATCTCGGCATCCTTTATGAGGACAACGCGAACAGGAAGCGCTGGGTCCTGAAGTCCAACAACCCCAAGACGCTCGAGCAGATTGATGCTGTGTTTGTCACCGTCGAGCCGAACGGCGGCAGTCCGCATCCCAGTGGCAAACCCCTCCTCTTCGCCTACCTTCGCATTCACCCCAATCATCCCTAAAGAATCCTGCGACCGAACCCGGCCCCTGCAATGCAGTTCGGAAACGTTCGGGCGAAATCTCTGCGAGAATCTTGATAAGAACGCGAAGGTTCGTCCGTAGACCGGATGACAGGACATTAATCCTGTGCCCTTGTTGAAGGAGCCTCCTCGTGAGACGGACAGACTTTATCCGGCTGCTGCTTATCGTGTTTTTTGCACTGCAGCTTGTCGCCGGACAATCTACGAACGGGACCATCAGCGGCATCGTATTTGATCCAGCTGGTAAGGCAATTCCGCATGCCGAGCTGTTGATCGTCAACGACGCCACTGGGATCTCCTATCCAGGCGCGACAAACGGCGAGGGCATCTACGCGATTCCCAACCTCCCGCCTGGTCCATATCGACTTCAGGTATCGAAGTATGGTTTCAAGACGTTGATCAAGCCGGACGTCGTCCTGCACGTCGAGGACGCCCTGGCCATCAACTTTACGCTGTCGGTAGGCGCGGCATCCGAGATTGTGACTGTCCAAGGTGGGGCGCCGATCATCAACACCACCGATGCTGCGGTCAGCACCGTAATCGATCGGAGTTTTGTGGAGCAGCTGCCGTTGAATGGTCGGAGCTTCAATACGCTGCTGCAGTTGACTCCCGGTGTGGTCATCGCGCCGTCCAACAACATGGGAGGCAACCCCGGGCAATTCAGCATTGCAGGGCAAAGAACTGACGCCAACAATTTTTCCGTGGATGGCGTTTCCGCAAACTTCGGCGTTTCCCTCGGCACCGATGGGTACATGGGTGCGGCCGGGACAGGCAGTGCGCAGGCGTTCAGTGTTCTTGGCGGATCAAGCAGTTTGGTGTCGGTCGATGCACTTCAGGAATTCCGGGTTGAAACTTCGTCGTTTGCACCCGAGTTCGGAAGACAGCCCGGCGGTCAGGTTATTTTGACCACGCGTTCAGGGACAAACGATTTCGATGGCGGGATCTTCGATTATTTTCGCAACACGGTGATGGATGCAAACAACTGGTTTGCGAACCAGGCGAAGGAGCCACGCGCGCCCGAGCATCACAACGATTTTGGAGCCTTTCTTGGAGGGCCGTTGTGGAAGGATAGGACCTTCTTCTTCGCTTCCTACGAAGGCGCGAGGCTCGATGAGCCGGAGACCACACAAATTGAAGTTCCGTCAGCCTATGCACGGGCAACGGCCCCGGCAAATCTCGCTCCATTCTTGAATGCCTATCCAGTTCCGAACGACACGACAGCGGCACCGGGCGTCTACATATCGCCGTTTACGGGCAATTATGCAAGCCAGGCCACACTCAACGCGGGAAGCATCCGAATCGACCACAAGATAAGCGACCGGTTCTCCGTCTTCAGCCGTTACAATGAAGCACCTTCGAGCGAGCAATCTCCGACCTTGAGTCTGAGCACGTTACAAAATACCTCAGTCGATACGAGAACCCTAACGTACGGACTCAATGTGACGTTCAATCGAGACGTTTCGAACGCATTTCGTGGAAACTACTCGGCACAGACGGGAAACACGGTCTACACGTTGACATCGTTTGAAGGAGCAGTTCCGCTTTCGCCGCCGCTTCTCATTGGTTCGTTATCGGCAACGAACACGCTGGGGAGTTTCGCTCCGCTCGATACAGCAGGAGCGGATCTGCAATTCGGACCGGCGGCACGGAACTACGCGAATCAAAACAATTTCGTCGACGATCTGTCCTGGGCGAAGGGAACTCACCAGATCAAAATAGGAGCCGACTACCGCCTTATTCAAACGAGGACAGCTCCGCCAGAGAACACTGCGGCCTTTAATCCGACTTCGGTCCAGAGTTTTCTGGCAACCGGAGATGCCGATCTCGTGGCCTTGACCTCGGGAAGTGCCAAATTCCACACTCAGGCCTTTTCACTGTATGTGCAGGACGGCTGGAAAATCACGACGAGAGCTACCGTCGTTTACGGAGTGCGATGGGATGTCAATCCTGCACCTGCCCCCACGGGCGGCACGGAGTTTGCGACGTGGCAGAATTTGAATAATCCTTCGGAAATCAGTCTTGCCCCTATAGGGAACCCGCTGTGGAAGACCTCGTTCGGAAATCTGGCTCCGCGCATCGGAATTGCGTATGCATTGACACCAAAGGGCGACACGGTTCTTCGAGCCGGTGCTGGAATCTTCTACGACCTAGGTGTGGGGCAGTCGGCAAATGTCGCGACGACTTTTCCCAACGGCGCTTTGCTTTCGTCCTCCGGTGTGAGTTTGCCGGTCAGTGACCTCTCTCCCTATCTTCCCACGATCAGTCTCGAACCGCCGTACAGCGGGCTGATCTACGCATTCGAGCCAAATCTGAAGACGCCGCGTTCGTTCCAGTGGAACCTGGCTCTCGATAAATCGTTCGCGGGGCAGCAGGCCGTGTCGGTCACGTATGTGGGACAGGTGGGCGGGAATCTGCTGAGAGACGAGGGACTCACGACGCCCAACGCGAACTTCGCCCCCGGGACCCTTTTCTATGTTACGCAAAGCAACTCGAGCTCCAACTACCAGGCGCTCCAGGTGCAGTTGCGCAGACCGCTAGCGAATGGTTTGCAGGCGCTCATGAATTACACATTTTCACATTCGCTCGATGACACTTCCAACGACACAGTCAGCACTATTTCGAGCACGGTGTATTCGAACAAGAACGACTGGGGTTCATCTAGCTTTGATGTCAGGCACAGCTTTTCCGGAGCACTGTTGTACGAGATTCCCGCTGCGGCACGATCCGGCCCGGTCGCCATTCTCACCGGCGGATGGTCAGTCAATACGGTCGTAGTGGCACGATCCGGGTTTCCCTTCAATCTCACGTTGCTCACGCTGGGCGCGATCGGGGGCGCCTATCCGCGACCGGATATAGTTCCTGGCCAGCCTCTTTGGGTATCAGCGCCTACCGCACCCGCCGGCAAGGTCGTCAACCCGTTCGCGTTCGCCGTGCCTCCCACCCTGAGGCAGGGGACGGAAGGCCGGAACGATATTCCAGGCCTGGGCTTTACTCAGGTAGATCTGTCTCTCGGACGCAAATTCAAAATCGGCGAGCGCGTCGGTCTGCAATTCCGCGCCGATGCGTTCAACGTGCTGAATCATCCGAATTTCACGAACCCGCCTGGCTACTATGTCTCGAACTCGTTCACGGCCTATCTGCAGTCACTATCGACGCTCAATGAAGGGCTTGGCGGATTGAATCCGCTCTTCCAGGAAGGCGGGCCACGCTCGCTTCAACTGTCGCTGCGGTTGTCTTTTTAGACAACATGCAGAAATCCGCACGAACAACCATGTGGAGACAAGAGATGATCGGGCGGGGCCGCGACGAAACGAAGACGCGATCGACCATGACGCCAAACAAGGGGCGGCGAGCATTTCAGTTTCTTGTGGCCTTCTACTTGATGGTTCTCGGAGTGCTCCTCGCGCGGGCACAGCAGAATCCCATACCCCCCGAAGAGCTTTTGAATGTGCATCTCCTCGGAGAAGGATCACCGCCTGATTTCTCGCCGGATGGGAGTTGGATTGCCTACGCGGTGCGGAATAATCTGCGGGGGAAATCATCTGACTTCGGCCAAACAGATGCAGCTCACTGTTCCGAAGTGCCGTGGCACGCCCAAAACTCATGGATCGTTCTAAAGAATATCCAGAGCGGAGCAACGACACGGCTTGGAGGGGGAGACGAAGACAGCTGGCTACCGCGATGGTCCCCCGACGGAAAGTACGTAGTATTCCTATCGGACCGCGATGGAGGCGGCAGAGCAAAGTTGTGGGTATGGGAACGCTCGAACAATCGAGTGAGAAGGCTCTCGGATGTAGTCGTTGTGGCGGAGGAAATAGAGTGGACGGCGGACAGCCGGGAGATTTTGACAACTGTGGAGCATGGAAACGGAACGACCGAGGAAAGTGACTGTCAGTCTGCGGCGGTGACGGACTCGAACTCTCGGGCAGTCTCTTCTGCACCAGTAATTGTTTACGAATCTCACCCGCAGGCTCGGGAAGCGGAGAGCCCAGGCCCATGGAATCTCGACCGGCATATCCGGGATCTGGCTTTCTTTGACGTCGAGAACGGAGAAATGAGGAAGGTATCGGACGGGGAGCGAATCGAATGGTTTCGGCTTTCCCCGGATGGCTCCCGCGCGGCGTACAGTTCTGCAAAGCGATTCGAGAGAGACGGTTCGCAACAGATTCGATTTGATCTGGTGGTTGTGGCGCGGAAGGACAGTGAACGATCCGTGGCCGCAGGTGATATCCGGCTCTTTGTGCGCGGAAGGGCATTCGGATGGGATGTGAGTGGGAACGGACTCATTTTCGAGACAGGCGGACCGCTCGAGACTCGCGGTGACTGCTACTGGACCAGCGTGGATGGAGGGAAGGCGCGCAATCTGACGCGATTTGCGAGTGACAACCGGACAGCGGTCTTTTTCCCGCCGACTCCGGGGCCGGACGGAACCCATTTCTATTTTCTGCGCGACGGCGCAGTCTGGGAGACGACGCTAGATGGGCAAAGCACCCGCGAATTCGCGAAAATCCCCGGACGGGAGATCGTTCACATCGTAACCGCCGGTGGAGGGCTTGCAACAACTCGACGAGGGAACATGATCGTTGTCACCCGCGATGAACAGACGAAGCGGAACGGATTCTATGCGCTAGATCTGCGAACTGCTTCTTTCACAGTGCTTCTCGAACGGGATGAATGCTACTGGTTCAGTTTCGACAAGAACTTCATCAGCGTCTCCCCCGATGGCGAGATGATCGTCTATTCCGCACAGGATGCAGGTCATCCCCTGGATCTATGGGTCAGCGACACGGGCTTCAGAAATCCGCGGAATTTTACGCACCTCAACGCGGGACTGGAGCGCTATGCAATGGGAGCCGCCGAACTCATTGACTGGCGGAGTCTTGACGGAGAGGAACTCCGAGGGGCACTCCTATTGCCACCGGGGTATAACAGGAATAGAAAATATCCCCTCCTTGTTTGGGTTTATGGTGGGGCGAATCTTTCCGAGCAGATCCACGAGTTCGGCTTCACGGGTCTGGGGCAACCAATCAATTTACAGATGTTTGCGACGCGAGGGTATGTGGTGCTCGCCCCCGATGCTCCACAACATCTCGGGACACCGATGCTCGATCTTTTGAAGACCATTCTCCCGGGAGTTGACCGTGTGGTGGAAATGGGAATCGCGGATCCTGGACGAATCGGGGTGGTGGGACAGAGTTACGGCGGTTACAGCGTGATGAGTCTCCTCGCGCTGACATCCCGATTCAAGGCGGCCGTGGCGGTAGACGGCTTCGCCGATCTTCTCGGAGCCTATGGACAACTGAATGCGGACGGAACGGCTTATGCCGCCTCAAGAGAACACGGACAGGAGCAGATGGGAGGAGACCCGTGGCAATATCGCGATCGCTACATTGAGAACTCACCGATTTTCTATTTGGACCGAGTCAAGACTCCGTTGCTTCTCGTACATGGCACCGACGACGAATGGGTCCATCCGTCTCTTTCCGACGAAGTATTTGTCGGCCTGCGGAGGCTAGGGAAAGAGGTCAGTTATGCGAAATATCCAGGTGAGGGTCACACTCCGGACATCTGGAACGCAAACCACCAGCTTGACCTCAGCAACCGCATCCTTGACTGGTTCGCTCGGTACCTCGGTGACTCCGCGTCTGGATCCGAGAAAAACAAGAGAGAATAGCGAGGCGCAGTCCGAAGAATACGCCCCGCTCCAGAGGAATTATTCGTCCGCTTCATACGCGGCGAAAATGGTTGGATCCCTGTCGGATTCCAGGTTGACAGGGCTGTTCTTCTGCGAGTTCTGGATTGCTTGAACAGCAGACGTGCAGACTACGATTTCGGGTTTCTCGTATCTCATCGGGGTTCACCTCCTTTCCTTGGATTTTCCTTTGCAGCTAGCTGAGGAACTTGTCGAAGGCGTTCTCAATCGAAAGCGATAGGGAGCGACGTTGCGGAGACCGTTGGCTTGCTGAGCACTTCGGAATCGCGTAGCCAAATCTCGAGTGCGAGTGCACGCAATAACGGAACAGAAGGTTCGCCGCCACGGCGACCAGCGTCCAACGCCCGGCGAAATTCCGTTTGGCGAACGATACCGAGGGAATCGAGCAGCATTCCGTGGGTCAGGCCATGTAAAGCCTGTCGTTCGGTCGAAAAGGCTGAGAGCGAAGAGCGCGCCCGAAAAGCTTTGCGCTTGCGCTCTAAAATTTCGTTAGGAAGAATTCCGCGGAGCGCCCTCCGCATGAGAGAGCGCCGCTCTCCAGGGCGTACGAGTTGATCACGGGGAATGGCAAAAAGAAACTCCAGTAGATCGCGGTCCAGGAAAGGGAAACGCCGCTCGTGGACGGGATCCTGGGGAGGAGCCAGCACCGATATCTGTCTCCGTAATGCGTCGACGGTGATCATCGCCTCGTCAAATCCCGGCCGTACCGAGAGGAGCCGTATGCGCCGCGGGTAGCCCAGCAACGCATGCCGGTACTCGTGAAGGAAACGGGGTGCGAGCCAGGATGGTAGTTTGTTGTGCCCTGAGGTGCTCGCGAGGTTCACTGGAAGAAAGTCGCGCAGTGCCTCCCAGAGCAGGTGCGTCCAGGGCCGTCGCTGGATGAGAGCCCACTGTGTCAGCCGGCCAGCCAAGATGCCGAAGCGCGCGGAAGCGATCAGATCGAGAAGTTCAGCGTTTGGCGACGGAACGCCTCCGGTGACTTCGTCTCCGCCGAGCCCGGAGAGAACGACGCGGTATTCGTTGAGAAGAAGCAACTCGCGAAATCGTTTGTGAGCGTCCGTCGCGGTGCCATTCTCAGAGGGAGTGGGTCGAAAGCGTTTCGCTCGAAGCGCGCTCTCAAAGAAGACCTGCGATCCAACGTCGATATGACAACCCGAACGGCCACGTTTGCGCTCGACGCTCTTGAAATAAGGTTGTTCGTTCCAGTTTGGTTCGAGGTCGTCGTAGTAGGAGACCGTATCGAAGCGCGGCGTTTCGCGATTGCCTTGGTTAAGAACCAGGTCGGATACCGAGACGATCGAGGAAGAATCCATGCCGCCACTCAATTCAGCCAGTACAGGCGCAGAGGATCGCAGACGCCGACGGACAGATTCGCCAAATACGTTGAGGAAGTGGTCTTCATACTCCGCGTCCCTCTTGTATCGGAGTGTCTTTCCAGGATCGAAATCCCAAAATCGCGTCGTGCTGGTCCGACCGTTGGCAAAGCGCACAAAACAGGAAGGTGGGACAGAGTGGACGCTACGAAACGGAGTGCGGTGAGGTGCTGGAAACATCCCAAGCCAGCCCGCAAGGTATTCCCACTCGAGAGGAGTTCCACGAGCCTGCAACGCAAGAGGATCAAGGACGCTGCTCCAGAGAACATGGTTTGCATCTGCAGAATAGTAAAGGGGACGAATTCCCATGGCATCGCGAGCGAGGAGGAGTGACCGTTCTCCGGGATTCCAGACCGACAATGCCCAGTCGCCAACAAATTTTTCGAAGCAATCGGTTCCCACACGGGCATAGCATGCCGCTGCCACGTCAACATCGGCTGAAGCATTCGAAACTCCTTCGCCTGCAAGCGCGAGGCAATCGCTGCGGTTGTCGAGCCTGCCGTTCCAGGTGAAAACTGTTCCTGAAGGAAGGACCAGCGGCTGTTTCTCGGAGGGGGATTCCGGCGTTGCGTGGAACGCGTAGTAGAGGACCTCCACATCGTCCTTTCGATAGCAGGAGCAGCCATCGGGCCCGAAGGGAGCGAGCAAGGTGTGCAGGTTAACTTGCTCCGGATCGTCTGAATGGTTTCTGAAATCCCATCTTCCTAATTGAACGCTCACGTGAATCCTCCCAGCCCTCCGATAACTCAGCAGCGGTCCAGAACCGAATAGATTTCGGAAACATAGGATTTGTCATTGACCACGCAACCGTCTATTTCGACCCAGGCATGGGCTTTGAAGGGCAGTGGCTGAGCGCCGATGGCAAGCTGCGCCCGGACGCCATAGCTTCTGAGAAGGCAGACAGTAGCAGCGGATCGCTGCAGACAGAGCACTTCCTTCCAGTACCAGATACAGGCGACGTCCACGGCCTTGCAGATCTCCTGAACCGAGTGACTCTGGCGTTCCGACCGCCTCTTGAGCGGATAGCCGCGGACTGTTTCGTAGAGGCCATCAAACCTATCCTGTGCAACATAGGAGTCAAAGCGAATCAGTTTCGAATACGCGCGGAGAATAAGAAAAAACACGGCAACAGCCTCCTTCAGAACGGCAACTGCAGTTGGTCGCAGACGAAGGCCAGGCGATCGGTCAAGCCTTCGACGCGGTCGGAGAGTGGCAGCACGGGCGAGTGGCCACGCATCGGGTTGTAGTCGAGAAGGATCGGGTGATCGGAGAGAGTCGCCGCCTGCAGACGCGCGGTCATCTTCCGGGCATGCAGAGGATTGCAGTTCTGGTCAGCGTCACCCGAGACGATCATCGTTGCGGGATAGGCGACACCGTCCCGGACGTTGTGATAGGGAGAGTATTTGCGAAGAACGGCGAAATCTTGTGGGTCTTCGACAGTACCGAATTCGTCCTTCCAGACATGCGCGCTGTCAAACAGGTGGTAGCGGAGCATATCGAGCAAAGGGACCATGCAGATAACCGCACGGAACAGGTCCGGCCGTTGCGTCATAGCGGCTCCCACGAGGAGGCCGGAATTAGATCCCCCAAAGATGACCAATCTCGCAGGCGAAGTTCGCCCGGTTTCCGTGAGCCATCGGGCAGCAGAAAGAAAATCGTCGTATGCAGTCTGGCGGTTACGGCGCCTAGCGGCGTGGTGCCAGGCTATGCCCAGTTCCGAACCACCCCGAATCTGCGGCAGACAAAACAGGCAGCCACGCTCGAGGAGGAAGTTGACGAAAACGCTGAACATCGGGGTAGTCGGAACACCATAACCGCCGTAGGCCGTCATTACCGTCGGACTGTCGGTCCGCATGAGAACATCGTGCCGACCGACCAGGTACATCGGAATCTCTGTGCCGTCGTTCGACAGATAGCTCACGCGGAAGGTGCGAAAATCGCCAGATGCAGCCGGCACACGACCTGGTGAGAAGCGAGACCGGTTGCCCGTTGCCGGAGCGTAGCGAACCGTCTCCCGAGGATGCGTGAACGATTCGCGTTCGAGTAGCAGTTCATCGTCATCGGGGCTCGACGCCGCAACCCGCAGCGTCTCGTCCTCTTCGGACGGAAGCTCTCTCACGTGCTTGCCGAATTGATCGAATACGACAAGTTTCGTCTGCGTGGGCCCCTGGTATGACACAACGATGTGATGAGCGGTCACGAACCAGCCACCGATGGGTACGTCAGCCTCCGCAACAAGATCGAAGTACAGCGGGCTCGCACCGCTCTGGGCCTGAACCTCTACGATTCTTCGATTGGCTGCCTGATGATTGGTGAGAGCAAAGACACGCCCCGGAACGAGTTGCGGCACGAATGCGTATTCCGCATCGCGCAGAATCGGAATAGCTCGCGACGAGTCTCCTATTCCGCAGATGTAAAAATCGGTGTACCTCTGTTCAAGAAATCGATACACCAGAAAGCCAAGTGTCCGCCGATTCGAAAGGAGAATGAGCCTGAGTTTTTCATCTTCTCCTGCGTGGAAGATCTCCTGGTCCCGGCTCCGGTGGGTCCCGAGGATGTGCTGGTAGACGGAGCGGTAAAAAGGTCGCTCTTGCGCGCCAATCGCTTCGTGTGAGTAATAGAAGCTCCTGCTGTCCGGTGCGAATGCGAACCCCCGCAGGTAACCGCGCGGCAGCAAATCGGGCAGGCGCTTCTGACTCGCAATCTCTAGCAGTTCGAAAGTTCCGGTTCTTTCTCCCCCTTCTTTCAGCTCGTAGAGGAGCAACTGGCCGTCCGGCGAAATCTTCAGTGGTCTGACGGCTGCGTATGGGCCGCAGCATCTTTCGAGAGGATCAATCAACAGCTGGTCAGGACCTTCCGCGCCATCACGCATGCAGATGCACTGCTGCTCCCGGCCTCGGATTCGCTTTCGGAAAAAATACCGCTCTCCACTTCTCAGGAATGAATCGCAGGTCTCTGTCTCCAGCCAATCTCGAACGCGCGCAGTTATCCGATCCCTTCCCTGGATTTTGTCGAGATAGGTGCGGGCAAAACGCGTCTGGCGGTCGATCCATTCCCGTGTTTGCGCCGAATCCTGCTCTTCGAGCCAGCGATAGGGGTCGGCTACAGAGACTCCGTGCAAAACGTCAGTCACGATTTCGATCCTGGTGGGCGGTAGAGGCTCGATCAACGCGGACATGGCACACTCCATTCCGGGAGCATCCGGGCTTCGCGGCTCATCCGCCTCGTGAGGCTACGCAAAGCCGCCGCCGTGCGCGATTGCTCGATCTTTCTCGGATTGTTCCAGAGCTCGTTCGCTGCGGCGTAGGTGAAGGCCGCCAGCAAAGGTGCTACCTTGCGAGCACGAAGCATGTCGTCGTCTGAAGCAAACGCTTGCCATGACGAGGAGTAACTGTCAATGAGCTGCGGTTCCTGCGGATAAGCCTCACCGAAAGCGCGGCGAAAATGTTCGAGCAGATACTGAAAAGTCAGAAAGGGATGGCCTACGAAACCCTCCGCCCAGTCGAGAAACACGGCTCCGACCGGGGAAACGATGACGTTTTGAGGATGGAGATCGAGATGGCCGAGTGTCGCAGGAAAATCCGTTCCTTGCAGTTGGGCAAGTGCATTCACAACCTGCGAAGCAAGACCGCTGATCTCTGCGCGCGAAAGCGCTAGGGGCGGGATCTTGATCTGCCGTTCCATTAAATCGCCCATCATCTGGAAAAAAGGCTCCACTCGCTCGGCGAGCACGTTGGGACGCAGGTCGCGCGCACCGGCCTCAAGAAGGTGCAATTCCCGGTTGAGCGAGGCGATTTGCAACTCGGCAAGGTCGTGTGCCGCAACGATCCAGAGACCGAGTTCGTAACTGGCGTTCAGGGCGGTCCCTTGCACCTCAAGCGCAAGCCATCCGTTCCATTCCGGATGGGTGGCGATAATCCGGGGCAGCAATCGGGGATGAAGCCGCGTGAGGGATTGTGTCAGTGGAAACTCCCGAAGATTGGGTGCGCCAGTCGCTTTGAACCAGACCGCCGGCCCGTCCGTTTCGAAGCGAATCAAGCTGAACGTACGGGACGCATTCAGTTGCCGGAAGCGGCCATTGAGTTGTAACCCCTGCGCCTCGATTGTTTCTCGAACCCAGCCCACAAGCTCGTCAAACCAGCCCAGTTTTCCGAACGCATCGTTAGCGCCACTTCCTTTGATTTGGTTGACCGCCAGTCGAACGGCCTCGGCATCCCGTGAGTCTCGAAATATCAGTTCTTCGAATGCCTCAACTGAGGCCCAGTTGTTAGCGTGAGCCGAATTGCCGTCTGAGGAGCAGGATTCCATGACTTCATACTGGATCTTGGATTGTGAAGAGGGGACCTCCAGCAAGAAGAGCGATATAGCGGCGATGCCCAAGATTTTCTCTACACCGGAGATAAGGTGCTCGGCGATTCTCTCCCGACCGAGAATCGGGATATCTGGAAGTGTTCTATGTGCTCCTTCGAGGCACAACCACACTTCGGGTTTATCGCCTCGCAAAAGAATGATCCGTCGGGTCTCGCGTTCTTCGTGCTCCAGTGTAGGCACAGGTTCACTCCAACTTTAGGTGAGGGAATTTCCGTTCTGTGAGGTCACGAGGTGGTGTTTCTCGAGCGCTTCGAGAAACTCACGAACATCTGCTTCTGCGGTAGTCCGCTCGATCCTGAATTCACGCATGAGTTGTTCCGCGATTTCGGGCTGTCCCATGCCTTGCTTCGAAAGCTCCAGAATCATCGATCCTACGAAATTGAGGCGGAACATTTGCCCGTGGTGAATGTCGAGGATGGTTGCGCCGTCGGTGCCGTGGGTCGTACGCACATGCTCCGGGATCCTGAATAGTTTCTGCTTCTGACTTTCTGGCTCGACCGGGGCACGGTCCAAGGCACGATCTGAATTCATGGCCATCTCCCTTTCCGGGCATCGATATTCCGTGAAGTTGCGTGGAATTAATTTCAACGGCTTTTCAACTCTTGCAAACGATGGCATCATTTAACTGTAGATTTGGAGTTCAAGCCCCGGAAGTTACGACCCGGTCTCGATTGCGACCGGTTACGAAGATAGAAGAGGCAAAGCTCCGATCGACTTCGTAGAGGCGATGCTCCTGCCGGTCGCGGCTTCGACCGCGATGATTCGATCCCTGTTCCGCAAGCAAAATTGGCTGATGATCTACACAGTGACGAGCCCCGTGCTCGACTTGACCAGACAGGCAAGAAATCCGTACATGACAGGTTGGGCCCTGCTGATGCCTGCTTCGAGACCAAGTCCGGAAGTCGGAAAGCTTCTGAGAACTGAGCGTATGCGTGTCCAACTGTCGACTCGCGACGTGGAGGGCCTGAGCCGGAAAATCGCGGACGAGAAGAAGAGCCAGGACTATTACATATCCCATGCCTGGCTCACCGATGCGGAGAACGGAGCGTTTACGCCCAGCATTTTCAAGCTCTACAGTCTCAGCGTCATCTACAAGAAACGATTCGATGAGATCCTGGACTTCTTCGGTATCCATCTGGATGACATCGAGCGTGAACAGATGTGGTTGGCTCTGCCTCGCACCTACCTGATAGGAAGTCAGCCGGAAATTCCGATTCCGCCGGTCGAGATTCCTCCGGACATTCGCGCGAAGATCGATCTCGGGAAGACCGATCTGGTTTCGCGGATGTTCAGTCAGTGGGGTGGCGTACCAGCGTCACTCTTCGGCGCCAAGGATGGCGGCAAATCCGTATATGGTTATGTCGGCACGGAGGACTTCACGCTCTATCCTCTGATCCGCCCCGGTTCCTTTGTGCAGATTGATGCCAATCAGACAAAGGTCGATCGCGGTGGATGGCACAATCAAATCGACCGCCCCATCTACTTTGTCGAATTGCGTGACAGCTATGCCTGTTCGTGGTGCGAATCGGGCGAAGGCAGACTCCTGCTGATTCCTTACCCACATTCGACATATCAAGTGCGGGAGGTGCGCTTTCCCGGAGATGCCGGAATTGTCGGGAGGGTGACGGCAGTTTCGATGCGAATAGCGGAGTAGGGGTTTGCTTGGAATTCGGTCTAGGTCGTTGTCCTTCCGAGGTCGTGCGCCCGTATTTCTCCGAAGCCAATGAGTATGCGTGCTACCCTTGTCTCATCCGCAGGCGCTGTGTCGAGTTCATTGCTAAGCGGTGAACTCGGCGGTCATGCCATCGGCAAGGCACCCTTGGTTTGGTCTTTCCGTTGAGAGTGGACGTTGCTCTGAGAAGAATTGCACTCAACCGCTCAGCTTCGATCGAGAGCGATACGACCATAAACGGGAGGGTCGCAAAACGCGTTGATGACGCTGTCCGTCCGCCTCCCAAAATGGACTTGATGATGCGAGACGGGAGATCCTTGAAGCCAAACGGAAATGTAATCTGGGAATCAACAGGCGATGGAATCCTGGCCGGGATCCGATTCAATGTAAGATGAGGCTACTTCGGCAGCGTGTTCACTCCAGGCATAGACTTGGGCATGGAACTAGTCGCGCGCCGCCAAGGCCGCTGAAAGCGAACGAGACGTGCGCAGCCGAAAGGGAAGCGGCTGCGCACCGCGTATTTGGGGACGCCGCCGAATCTCCGTATTCGTTGTGGCCAGCGAATCGAGCTTGTCTACAATGGACTGCAGCTTGCCGCGAACACGTTCTTGAGCCTTGTCCTCTGAACTACCCCAGATTCTGAGAGCGGTCTTAAGAGCGACGGAAAGCGCCACAAGCTCCAAGGCCGTAAGCGAGAGAGTCTTGGTATTTGAAGCTGTCATGGCGGTGGGTCTCCAATGAGTCTTTGTGCTCTGGAGTATAGCGCGATTCTTTCCCTTCCATTTTCGTCCCAATACTCTTATCGTTGCGACAAGGCTTTCATTGGATTAGATTGTGTCCCAGCCTGACAGTCGCAGCAATAAATCTCAAAAAATATGGCAACGCGTAGTTATGGTAGAGGGACGCGCAAATAATCAAAGACAGCCTTTATCAAGATGCCAAGTAGTGCCCCTGCCAAAACAATCAACGCCGTATAAGAGAGCGTCGGATCAGAGCCGGTCGAATTGTCACGCTTCATTTTCACATCCATGGGACTTCGCTAGCTTCGCTTGGCTGTCATTATGCTCTCATGCCCAAGTTGCCTGCGCATGCGCGGTATCATTCTGATCGACTTGCGCAGCCTAGCAAGCCGACTCCAATTCGGTGCCCGCTCTTTCATTGCGCGCCTAACTTGCAGCTGAAGCGGACGCCGCCAACTAAGCTTGCCGGTCCCTTCGCTTCGCTCAGCGCCACTTAGTGAGGCGTTCGGCTGGTGTCGTCTAGAGCGCTTTTCGCCGGGAAGGACTCTAGATTGATGCCAAATCGCAATGCGCTCATTCAAGGCGAATAGATCCTCAAACGTCGGCATGGCGACTGGAATCTCGTATCCTGCCGCCGGGCTGGGAACCAAGGACACTCCCGGAGCCTGGGGCGTTTCCCAGTCCCTATACGGTCTCTTGTGCGCAACCCAAGATCAGTGCGCGATTTACCCCGAAGCCGCAAGGGTACGCATTTGTTTGTTCACTCGTGAACACTTTGTCTCGAATCCGGACAGGACCTTTGCTGTTCTGACAGCCTTAAGCTGCCTGTTTTCATGATGCAAGCCCCGGCCCGGCAGCTGCACAATCGAAGACCTGGAGAACTTGATCCCATAGCGCTTGTACAGGGAGAATTATGACCT
>Ga0210386_10001975_pt1 | contig 17897 bp, 18 predicted proteins | sample IncBWH32OmetaG_FD_160091 | JGI IMG/M metagenome (GOLD analysis project Ga0210386, IMG submission 160091) | Forest soil microbial communities from Barre Woods Harvard Forest LTER site, Petersham, Massachusetts, United States - Inc-BW-H-32-O ... | reverse complement strand
CCGCTGGCGCGGGGGAGCTGATCATGCTCTCCAGCATCTGTGTGGCGACCACCACCGGCTTGCCCAGTTGTCGCGCCAGGCGAACGATCCGCTTCTGCGCCAGCGGCACTTCCTCGGGCGGCAGCTCCACGCCCAGGTCGCCACGCGCCACCATCACCGCGTCGGTCTCCGCCAGAATCGCGTCCAGATTATCCAGCGCCTGTGGTTTCTCCAGCTTCACCATCACCCAGGCGCGACCGGCGACGAGCTGTTTCGCTTCCGCGACATCCTCGGCGCGCTGGACGAAGGACAGACCGATATAGTTGGCGCCGTGCTCCAGCGCGAAGGCCAGGTCCTCGCGGTCCTTGGCGGTCAGCGCCGGGATCGGCAGCACGATGTCAGGCACGTTGACACCCTTGCGATCGGACAGCGGGCCACCGACCACCACCTCGGTCTCCAGCCCGTCGGCGCGCTTGCGCGTCACCCGCAGGCGCAGCTTGCCGTCATCCAGCAGCAGCGTCGCGCCGATGCCGGCGGCCTCGATGATCTCCGGATGCGGCAGGTTGACACGGTCGGCGCTGCCGGGCGTGGCATTGAGATCAAGCCGGAACGATTGGCCGGTCTGCAGATGGACGCGCCCGCCACCGAAGGTGCCGACACGCAGCTTCGGCCCTTGCACATCGGCCAGGATGCCGATCGGCCGCTCCATCTTCTCCTCCAGCTCGCGGATCATCGCGAAGCGGGCGGCGTGGTCCTCGTGCGTGCCGTGGCTGAAGTTCAGACGGAAAACGTCGGCACCGGCCTGGAACAGACGCGCCAGCACCTCGGGAGTGGAGCTGGCGGGGCCGATCGTGGCGATGATCTTGGTGCGGCGGCGGCGGTGGATCTTGGGGCGGGATGCCATGCGTGCGGGGCCTCAGGCGATCAGCAGGATACGGATGTCGTTGACGTTCGTCAGGGTCGGACCTGTGACAATCAGGTCGCCGATCGCCGCGAAGAGCGAATAGCTGTCATGGCCGGTCAGCACGGCGCGCGGGTCGAGGCCCACGGCACGGGCGCGGGCCAGCGTGTCGGGGGTGACGATGGCGCCGGCGGCGTCTTCGGTGCCGTCGATGCCGTCGGTGTCGCCCGCGGCAGCCCAGATGCGCGGCGCGCCGGAAAGCGCGATGGCGAGCGACAGCGCGAACTCAGTGTTGCGCCCGCCGCGTCCGGCGGGACCGCGACCGATGGTCACTGTTGTTTCGCCACCGGTTAAAAGAACCGCGGGCGGGGCGATCGGCTGGCCGTGCGTGGCGACGGCATGCGCCATGCCGGCGAACAGGATACCGACCTGCGCCGCCTCGCCTTCCAGCGCGTCGCCCAGGATCAGCGGCGTCAAGTTCAGGGCGCGCGCGGCTTCGGCCACCTTGTGCAACACGGTGATCGGCGTGGCGATCAGGCGGAAGTCGGTGTTGGGCAGGTCGGCGGGCTTCGGGGTTTCGTCAGCGGCTTCTTCCAGGCGACGCGCCGCGGCGGGCGACGGGGCGATGCCGTAGCGCGCGATGATGGCACGTGCGTCGGCGAAGGTGGTGCGGTCGGGCACGGTGGGCCCGGAGCCGATCACCGCAGGATCGTCGCCGGGCACGTCGCTGATCGCCAGCGTGATGACGCGGGCCGGCGCCGCGGCGGCGGCGAGGCGCCCGCCCTTGATCGCCGATAGATGCTTCCGCACACAGTTCATTTCGGTGATATTCGCCCCCGATGCGAGCAGCGCACGGTTGATCTCCTGCTTATCGGCCAGCGTCAGGCCAGGGGCCGGCGCAGCACACAGCGCCGAAGCGCCGCCCGACATCAGCGCCAGCACCAGATCGTCAGGACCGAGGCCGCGCACGCGCTCCAGCAGACGATGGGCGCCACGTGCGCTGTTCACATCAGGCACGGGGTGGGAGGCTTCGATCACCTCAATCCGCTTCGTCCGCACCGCGTGGCCGTAGCGGGTGACGACGGTGCCGATCAGGTCGATGTCAGGCCAGGCGTCCTCCAGCGCGGCGGCCATGACGGCGGCGGATTTGCCGCCGCCGACGACGACGCAGCGGCCCTTAGGCCTGTCGGGCAGGCGCGCGGCCAGCACCTTGTGCGGATCGGCCGCTGCCACCGCTGCGTCGAACAGAGTGCGCAACGCAGCGCGGGCACGTCCGTCATCCCAAACCATCCGTTGTGCGTCCTCCGTGCGAGCGGCGGCAGTATGGCGGAGGGAGGCAAGGCACGCCATGTTGTGCGGCAACGGGCTGAGGAGGTTGTGATGGCCGCACCTGAGATGGATCAAGCGACGCGGACGGAGCTGGAGGCGGCGGCGTTCCGCCGTCTGGTGGAGCACCTGCGCGAGCGGACGGATGTGCAGAACATCGACATGATGAATCTGGCGGGATTCTGCCGGAACTGTTTGAGCCGGTGGTACCGGGAGGCGGCGGAGACGAAGGGGATTGGGCTCGCCGATCCGGACGCACGGGAGATTGTGTACGGGATGCCGTACAAGGAGTGGCAGGCGAAGTACCAGAAGGAAGCAAGCGCCGAGCAGAAGGCGGCGTTTGTGCAAGCGAATCCCGGGCATTGAGGCGTACGCCTCTCCCACATAGCGGGAGAGGTGTTACGTAGCGGCCCGCACGGCCTTAACAAACTGGTGGATCAGGGCCGGGTCTTTCACGCCGGGGGCGGTCTCGACGCCGGAGGAAACGTCGACGGCCAGGGCGCCGGAGACACGGACGGCCTCGGCGACGTTGCCAGAGGTAAGGCCGCCAGCCAGCAGCCAGGGGCCCGGGGCAGGCCAGCCACGCAGGATGGCCCAGTCGAAGCTTTGGGCATTGCCCCCGGGGCGAGTGGCGTCCTTTGGCGGCTTGGCATCCAGCAGCAGCGCGTCGGCACGGTCCAGGGTGCTTGGCAGGTCCGGGCCGCTGGAGACGCCGACCGCTCGCCAAACCTGGACGCCGAAGCGCAGACGGATCGCGGCCGCGTCGACGTTCCCATACACCTGCACCACGTCCAGCCGCACCTGAGCCAGCACCTCGCCAATCGCGGCCAGCGTTGGCTCGACAAACAGTCCCACCCGCGGTGGCCCTCCCAGCAGTCGCGCACTCAGCAACCCGGCCTCTGCCGGGGTCACGTAACGCGGCGAGGGGGGGAAGAACACGAAGCCCACCCAATCGGCATCGGCGGCGATCGCGGCATCGAAGGCCAGCGCGCTGTTCAGGCCGCAGATCTTGACCCGGGTGTTCACGCGATGTCCGCGGCGATGGCGGACGCGGCAGCGCCGGGATCAGCAGCGCCGGTGATCGGGCGGCCGACCACGATCCAGTCGGCGCCAGCGGCCACCGCCTCGGCCGGGGTCATCACACGGGCCTGGTCCCCGACGGCAGCACCAGCGGGGCGGATGCCCGGCACCACGAGCTTGGGGCCGGGTCCCAGCGCGGCGCGCACGGCGGCGACCTCAAGCGGGCTGCATACAATGCCATCGGCACCGGCGCTCACGGCCAACTTTGCCAACCGCACCACCTGCTCGGCCGATGTGCCGGTGATCCCAATGGACGCCAGCGCCGCTGCATCCAGACTGGTCAGCACAGTCACCGCCAACAGCAATGGTCGGGCGGTGCCCGCGGCCTCGGCGGCTTGCCGTGCGGCAGCGATCATCGCGACGCCGCCGGCGGCGTGCAGCGTCAGCAGGCGCGGCGCCAGTGGCAACACCGCACGCACGCCACCCGCCACCGTATTGGGGATATCGTGCAGCTTCAGGTCCAGAAACACCGGGCGGTCCGCGATGGCGCGATAACCCATCGCGCCGTTCGCCAGAAAGAATTCCAGTCCCAGCTTGAACAACGCGCAATGCGGGCCAGCCGCGCGCGCCCAGGCGGCGGCCCGCGTCACATCGGTGGTATCCAGCGCGACAATCAGCCGCTCAGACAGGATCAGGTGCTCCGCGGTTCGCCGGCCGTGGAACTAGGGGCGGCGAGGTTGGCCTGCAACCCCTTCACCTGCTCCTCCAGCAGCTTCAGCGCCTGTTCGGCCCGCCGCGCACGGCGGCGCTGGCCCAACTCGCTGATCCACATCAACAGCGCGCCGGCCATGAACGCGATCGCCATCGCCACCAGGATCACCGCGCTGGCGGGCCATTCGATCGTATAGTCCGTCGGCCACATCCCGAGCTTCAGCGTCGTCGTGTTCGACAGCGCGAACAGCACCAGCAGCAGCAGGAAGGGCGCGGCGATCAGCCAGCGCAGATAGCGCATGACCGCCTCAGAACGCGCCGCGCGGCTTGCCGCGGTTCACCCGCTCACGCAGTTCCTTGCCGGCCTTGAAGAAGGGCACGACTTTCTCGTCCACCGGCACGGCCTCACCCGTGCGCGGATTGCGGCCGGTGCGCGCGTTGCGGTGCTTGATCGTGAAGGCGCCGAAGCCGCGCAGCTCGACCCGTTCCCCGCGCGCCAGCGCAAGGGTGATCTCGTCGAAGATGGTGGCCACGATCACCTCGACATCCGCCGCGCGCAGATGCGGGTTGGTGGCCGCAAGCTCGGAAATCAGCTCCGATTTGGTCATGGCGACCTGGTCCCCAGCGGGTCAATTACCTGGACGCTGCCAGATCGACCACGCTCCGTCAAGGATAACCCCTTGGGAAACCACACTTTTCCATACGCTACCAAACAGCCCGCCGAGACTGCCGGCAAACAACCGGTCGCTCAGGGTGCCAGTGGTGACGGCCTGCATCGGCAGATCCTCCGGCACGTCCTTGCCCGCAAGCCAGATGCGGGCCTGTGGCATGCCGCCGATCGCATCGATCAGCCCCAGCTTCAGCGCTTGCCGCCCGGTGTAGGCGCGGCCATCGGCCAGCGTGCGCACCGCATCAGCGTCCATGTGCCGCCCGGTCGCCACCATGGTGACGAACTGATCGTAGAGGTCCGTCACCAGGCCTTGCAGCACAGCGCGGCCTTCCGGGGTCAGCGGCTTGGTGTAGTTCGGCTGGTCCTTCAGCGGGCCAGAGACGATCTCGTCGACGGAAATGCCCAGCGTTTTCAGCAGGCCGGAAGCCTCGGCGGTGGGCAGCAGCACACCGATCGAGCCGGTCAGCGTGGCCTGCTTGGCGAAGATCCACGCCGCCGGTACGGCGATCATGTAGCCCGCGGAGGTGGCGATGCCGTCCATCACCACCACGACCGGTTTCTTCCCGGCGACAGTGGCGATCGCGTCATGCAGGCTTTCGCCGCCCGACACGCTGCCCCCCGGGCTGTCGATCTCGACGATCAACGCCCTCGCCCGAGGCTCCTTCGCCAGCTTGGCCACCGCTTCATCGAGTTTCGAATCCTCGGTGATCAACCCGGAGACGGTCAGATGCGCGACATAGGATCCGCCGAACATGGCCCCGCTATCGCGCACGCCCAACAGGATCGCGCCGACCAACACCAACACAGCCAGTGTCCGCCAGATCACCAGCCGCCGCTTCAGGCGGTGCCGGTCCAGCAACAGGTCGGTTTCAAGAGACAGGGATCGGTGCGCAGTCGTTCGTGGTCAGCGGTACGACACCGCTGACCACGCCGACTGACCCTTTCCGATGACAGGCCACTGCTGGCTAGTCTTCCTGCGTCTGCTGATTGCGGCGACGGATCGCCGCGCCGAGGATGTCGCCCAGCGACGCGCCGGAGTCTGAAGACCCAAACTCGGCCATCGCCTGCTTCTCTTCCTCGATCTCCTTGCCCTTGATGGTCAGGCTGAGCTTGCGCGAGGCACGATCAACCGCGGTGATCCTGGCATCGACCTTCTCGCCGACGGCGAAACGATCCGGCCGTTGGTCACCCTTGTCGCGGGCCAACTCAGCCCGGCGGATGAAGCCGCTCAGCGCGTCGCCGACCTTCACCTCGATACCGTTGGACTGGATCGCGGTGACCACGCAGGTGACGATGTCGCCCTTGTGCACCGTATCGAGCACACCCGCCGCCGGGTCTTCCTGCAGCTGCTTGATGCCCAGGCTGATGCGCTCTTTCTCCACATCGACGTCGAGCACCTTGGCCTTTACCACCTGGCCCTTCTCGAACTTGGTGATCGCCAGCTCGCCCGCCTCGTCCCACGACAGGTCGGACATATGGATCATGCCGTCGATGTCGGCGGACAGGCCGATGAACAGGCCGAACTCGGTGATGTTGCGGATCTCGCCTTCTACCGTCGAGCCGACCGGATGCTCCTCGAGGAACTGCTCCCACGGATTGCGCTGGACCTGCTTGAGGCCGAGCGAAATGCGGCGCTTGGAGCTGTCCACATCCAGCACCATCACCTCCACCTCCTGACTGGTGGCGACGATCTTGCCGGGGTGCACGTTCTTCTTTGTCCACGACATCTCGGAGACATGCACCAAGCCCTCGACCCCCGGCTCCAGCTCCACGAAGGCGCCGTAGTCGGTGATGTTGGTGACGCGGCCGGTATATTTCGCGCCCGGCGGATACTTCGCCGCCACGCCTTCCCATGGATCGGCCTCGAGCTGCTTCATGCCGAGGCTGATACGCTGGGTGTCGGAGTTGAAGCGGACGACCTGCACCTTGACCTGCTGGCCGATCTGCAACGCTTCCGACGGGTGGTTGATGCGGCGCCAGGCGATGTCGGTGACATGCAGCAGGCCATCGACGCCGCCGAGATCGACGAAGGCGCCGTAGTCGGTGATGTTCTTCACCACGCCATCCAGTATCATGCCTTCCTTCAGGCCCTGGATCAGCTCGCTGCGCTGCTCGGCACGGGTTTCTTCCAGCACGGCGCGGCGCGAGACGACGATGTTGCCGCGCGCGCGGTCCATCTTGAGAATCTGGAACGGCTGCGGGCTGCCCATCAGTGGGCCGACATCGCGCACCGGGCGGATATCGACCTGGGAGCCGGGCAGGAACGCCACGGCGCCGCCGAGATCTACCGTGAAGCCACCTTTCACGCGGCCATAGATCGTGCCGTTGACGCGCTGCTGGGTCTCGAAGGCCTTTTCCAGGCTGGTCCAGGCTTCCTCGCGCCGCGCCTTCTCGCGCGACAGCACAATGGAGCCGTCGCGGTCTTCGTACCGTTCGACGTACAGCTCGATCATGTCGCCGGGCTTGATGTCCGGTGCGGTGCCGGGCGGGCCGAATTCCTTGAGCGCGACCCGCCCTTCGGACTTCAGGCCGACATCGACGACGGCGAATTCCTCGGTGAGGCGGACGACACGACCGGTGACGACCGATCCGTCGAAACCGCTGTCTCTGCCGAGGGTTTCATCGAGGAGGGAGGCGAAATCTTCGCCGCGAAAATGGTCTTGCGAGGCAATCACTGTGGCTGAGGCCATGAGGCAAGGGGTTTCCGTGACTGGGTCCGAGCCAAAAGTGGCGACCGGACGAGGTCGTGGTTGGCGCGTTTCGCGTCCGCCGCGGCGGGGAAGCACGACTTGCCCGCGCGAGCGGGCCGGGTTGAGGATGGGCGGAGACATACGCGCGATGCGGGCGAAGTCAAGGCCCGGGGCCGTGATGGCGGGACGACAGCGGGAGGGCGGCATGAGTTTGGTGGGTCAGGTGGCGGTCGTTACCGGGGCGGCCCAGGGCATCGGCAAGGCGACGGCAATGGCACTGGCCGAGGCGGGGGCGACGGTGGTGGTGGCCGATATCGCCGGGGATGCGGCCGAGGCGGCGGCCGCGGAGATCGCCGGCGGGCAGCGACGGGCGCTGGGCGTGAAAGTGGATGTCGGCGAGGTGGCGGAGATCGACGGACTGGTGATGCGGGTGATCGAGGCCTATGGGCAGATCGATATCCTGGTGAACAACGCCGGCGTGACGCGGCGGGCGGACATCATGGAGCTGACCGAGGCGGATTGGGACCGCATCCATCGGGTGAACGCGAAGGGTGTGTTCTTCTGCCTGCAACGTGTCGCGCGCGAGATGATTCCGCGGCGGAGCGGGCGGATCATCAATATCGCCTCGATCGCCGGGAAGGGGTACGCGGGGGCGTCAAACGTCGCCTATGCGGCGAGCAAAGGGGCGGTGATCGGCATGACCAAGCTGGCCGCGCTGCAACTGGCGACGCACGGGATCAATGTGAACGCAGTGTGCCCGGGGGTGACGCGTACGGCATTGTCGGATGCGAACCTCGCGGTGCGGGCGCGGCGGGAAGGGATGAGCGTGGCCGAGATGGAGCGGCGGCGGGCGGCGGCGATTCCGTTGCAGCGGGTGAATGATCCGGAGGATATCGCGGCGATGGTGGTGTTTCTGGCCGGGGTGGGGGGGCGGAATATCACCGGGCAGTCATTCAATGTGGATGGGGGGTTGATCCCGGATTAGGGCGGCCGGCGCGCGTGCCTTGTCCGCGACACCCGGGTGCACCTTCAACAAGAGGCGTAGTCGGCCGCAGCAATCTAAAGTATGCGGCAAGACGCAGCTGGAACCAAACGCAGCGGCGCGCAGCGACCATCGTCAGAGATGGCCGGAGGCATCTTCAACGCGGTGCGCGCAGCTCGTCGCAACAGCGCTCGCGAAGGCGTAATCAGCCCACCTTCTCGCACCAGATGCAACAAATGTCATGATGCGCGCGGTCATGGTGTCGGGTTAGTCCGGATCAATTTTCTGCTCGTCGAGTTCTTCCGCCGCTTGTCTCGGAAGCTTCATACGGCGGCAACTGAACTGTCGTACGCTCCGGCTAACCCAGGCTGAGCGATCGTCGATCGCCGTCGCCAGTCCCCATCATAACGGAGTTGCTTCATGCACAGGTTGCTCGTCCTCGCCGCCGCGGCGGGGATCGCATTGGCTACCCACGCCGCCCAGGCAGCCGCCCCCGACTGTCCCAACGGGGGCACCGTCCGCATGGGGGTCGAACCATACGATGCGACGGCGAAACTGGTGCCGATTTACGGCCACATCGCCGACCTGATCGGCAAGAAGCTGGACTGCAAGGTCGAGGTATTCATCGCCACCAGCTACAATGCCGAGATCGAGGCGATGCGCAACGACAAGCTGGAATTCGCCGAGTTCGGCCCGCTGGGCTACGTGTTGGCCCATCAGGTGGCAGGAGCCCAGGCCGTCGCGTCGTTCGCCGACAAGGACGGCAAGCCCGACAGCTACACCGCCGGCATCGCCACCTGGCCCGGGTCCGGCATCACCAAGCTGGCGGACGTGGCCGGCAAGAGCTTTGCCTATGCCGATCCAGCGTCCACCTCGGGTCACCTGTTCCCAGCCTATTGGCTGGCGAAGAATGGGATCGATCCCGACAAGGGGATCAAGGGCTACTATGCCGGCTCGCACGCGGCGAGCTACGAGGCGCTGCTCAACCACAAGGTGATGGCCGGCGAGCTGAACAGTGAGCAGATCGCCTCGGCCACGGTCTCGGGCAACTACAAGCCGGGTGATTTCGTCGAACTGTGGCGCTCCAACCCGATCCCGATCGACCCAATGTGCGTACGCGGCTCGCTGCCGGATGGGTTCAAGGCGCGGCTGACGACGGTGCTGCAGAACCTCGATCTGCGCGACCTGCCGGCTAACGACAAGAAGATCATCGGCTTCAACGGCACCCGCCTGGTGCCGCAGACCGATGCCGCGTTCGACCTGATCCGTGACCTGGTGAAGGTGCTACATATCGACCTCGCGAAGCTGAGCTGAATGCGCACCGCATTGGTCGAGGCCGATGGCCTCGGCATGCGCTACGCAACGGGGCGGCTGGCGCTGGATGGCGCCAGTCTGTCCGTTGCGGCGGGCGAACTGCTGGTGATCCTGGGCCATAACGGCTGTGGCAAATCGACCTTGCTGAAATGCATCGCCGGCTTGCTGCGCCCAACCGCCGGGCAGGTTCTTGTGGCTGGGCGCGACATCACGTCGTTGTCGGGACGCGCCTTGTCCGAGGCCCGCATGGCGATGGCCATGGTGTTCCAGCAGGCGCGGTTGGTCGGCCGGCGCAGCGTGCTGGCCAATGTGGTGTGCGGCACGCTGGGTCGGCACCGGAACGTCACGTCAGCCCTCGGCATCCTTCCGCGTACGGAGCGGCAGCACGCCATGGAGTGTCTGGAGGAAGTCGGCCTCGCCGGCTTTGCCACGCAGCGCGCCGGCACATTGTCTGGCGGCCAGGCGCAACGCGCTTCCATCGCGCGCGCCCTGGCGCAACGCCCCGCGGCGCTGTTGGCCGACGAACCGGTGGCGAGCCTTGATCCCGAAGCCTCGGAGGAGGTGATGCGGCTGCTGCGCCGGATCTCCTCCAGCGACGGGCTGGGGGTGATCTGCGTGTTGCATCAGCCGGAGCTGGCACGGCGCTACGCCGATCGCATCCTGGGGATGCGTCAGGGCCGCGTGATGTTCGATGACACGCCGGGCGCCATCGCGGACCGGCAGATGCAGGCTTTGTACGAGGGTGTGGTGATCCAGGGTCTCGCGGCATGAACGCCACGGTCAAGGTTCGCGTCGAGCGCGAGCGTGCCTCGCGCGGCGGCTTGATGACGCCCGGGCGATGGGGGGGCAGCGCTTTGGGCTTCCTTGGGTTGTTCGTGTTCCTGGTCGTGCTCGCGCAATCCGCCATGGTGGTGCAGGCGCGCCCGCAGGACCTGATCACCGGTGCGCACGGCATGGCCGATATCCTGCGCCGTGCCATGCCGCCGGATTTCTCCAAGCTGCAATCCGAGCTGTGGCCAGCGCTGGAGACGGTCGACATCGCCTTCTTCGGCACCACCGTCGCCGTGCTGCTGGCCGTGCCGCTGGCGATCATGGCGGCGCACAACACCTCGCCCGGTCGGCCGTTCTATGCCGCGGCCCGCAGCCTGATCGCCCTCTGCCGTGCGGTGCCCGACCTGGTCTGGGCGCTGCTGTTCGTGACCGCCGTAGGGCTGGGACCGTTTCCCGGGGCGCTGGCGGTCTCAGTGCATTCCGTCGGCATGCTCGGACGCCTGTTCGCCGAGGTGATCGAGGACATGGACATGGGGCCGGTGGAGGCGCTGACGATGACGGGCGCCAACCGGCTGCAGGTGTTCAGCCACGCCGTGGTCCCCAGCGTGCTGCCGTCGCTGCTAGGTATCGCGCTGTACCGCCTGGATGAGAACATCCGCTCATCGCTGGTGTTGGGATTTGTCGGCGCCGGCGGGCTCGGGTTCGAGCTGCTGACCGCGATGAACCTGTTCCAGTACCGCACCGTGTCATTGCTGCTGGTGCTGACCTTCGTCATCGTCATCCTGACCGAGCGCATGTCCGCAGCGCTGCGCCGCCGGATCGGCTGAGCGGCACGGAAGGCCAAGGGCTGAGCCCTTGGAACCCGTCCGTTGGTTGGCGGGGGGGCGCCTACGCGGACCTGTCAACCGCACCTGCGGCGCCCACCCTCAGACCAACCAAAATGATTGGATTGCAAAGCCTATGCCTTTGCCGGGGGGCCAGGGGGCAAAGCCCCCTACCCTTCCTCGCCAGCAACGGACACGGACGCCATCGTTTCGAACACGCCGTCGTTGCGGACCAGCGCGTGATACAGTGCTGCCGCGACGTGCAGCAGGATCAAGGCGAACAGTGCGAACGCCAGGTAGAAATGCGCGTTCCACAGCAGCGTGTGAAGGCTGGCACTCAACGGCAGGATCGACGGCAGGTGGATGCCGGGGAACAGCACCACCGGATACGCGGCCGCCGACATCATTGCCCAGCCGATCAGCGGCATACCGATCATCAAGAGATACAATACGACGTGCGACAGATGAGCGGCGAGCTTCATCGGTTCCGGCAGGCCGGTCGGCAGCGCGGGCGCGCCATCACGCAGGCGCAGCGCCAGACGGATCAGGGCCAGCACCAGGATCGCGATGCCGAGCGGTTTGTGGATCGAAACGAGGCTCAGATAGGTCGGCGTGATGGTGGACACCATGCCCACGCCGATGAACAGCATGGCCAGGATGCACAGCGCCATGACCCAGTGCAGCAGGCGCTGGAGCGGGGTGAAGCGCTGACGGACCTGGGTCACGGCTTGGCTTCCGTTGCTGTTCCGGGATAATATTTCGCCTCCGCCGTGCGGCGATCGTACGATTTGGCATAGGCCGCGGACCGCGCGGCGGGGAACGGGTCATCCGAGGTCGTGATACCCTTTGGCAGCACGGTCGGATCGAAATTGATGTTGAGGCATGGGCCGTCCCGTTCGGGCTCGATCTGCTGCACGACCAGCGTGCCGACCTCGACCTTGCGGCGGTCCGCCGGCCAGGCCTTGCTGGGATCGGCGGTCGGGTCGCCTGGATTGGCGAGGCTCACCACCATGGTCCAACGCGCCGGACCGGCCTGAATGCGCGTGGTGATTTCCTGTTCCAACGCATCGGGGCCACGCTTGGCGAGGTCATCCACGGAAATGGGAACTGGTTTCGCTTGCGGGATCAGCGACCAGCGCACGGCGTGTTCGGCGCCGGACCCATCGGTGAAGATGAAGCTGTTCAGACCATTGTACGGCTCCTCGGCGTAGCTGCCGGTCCAGGGTGCGCTGCCGACCCAGGCGGCGAACGCGCCGAATTCGCGATGTGCGGCGATGAACTCCGGCATCGCCTTCGGATCCTTGCTGCCGGAGGCCTCCAGCAGCGCGTAGAAGGCCTGCGGTGTCGCCACCGCGAAGAACGGCGCATCGATCATGGCGCTGCGCCATTGCTGGCCGTCGGGCGTCGTGATCCGCAGGCCCATGCCGCGCACCGGGACAGTGGCGTCGGGCGCGTCCGGGTTTGGCGTGGCGAGGTTGAAGCGGCCGAGCACGGGATACTGACCGCTGGTGAAGACCCGGGCGGTCGAGAGGGTCGCGCCGGCGCCGTTGGACTCGAACACGCCGGTGAAACAGATACCCTTGGCGTGGTTGCGGCGATGGCCGAGCGGCTCGGCGTTGGGCGGCGAGAACGCATCCACCAGCCGGTCCGGGGTCAGGCGCCGTGGCGAGAACCAGCCGGCGGTATAGGCGAAGGCCGCCGCGCCACAGCCGACAACGGCGGCGATCAGGACCAACGATCCGATAAGGGAACGAGGTGGCGACCGGCGTGGTTCGGGCATGCAAACCTCGTTGGACAACGCGGCAACACAGGGCCGGTCTCGCACGCGGTGCGGAGCCAGGGTGCTACGGCGTCCCTTTGGCGCATCAGGTGCCTTGTCGCTATGTCAGAGACGGTGGTTCTTGGTATGATTTTGTCGGAATGTGGTGTGCCCGCGCCGATGGTGGCATCGCGAGGACGACCGCAGAGAACGGCGAGGCGACAGTGGGTAGGGGCGAGCCATGCGCCGCGTCATTCCCGCGAAAGCAGGAATGACGCGAGGGGACACTCCCGGATGGTCATTGAAGCTGTCGTCTTCGATGCACAACCCTATCGAGGGGCGGTGATACGATAGATCCGCGCCGCCGTACCGCCGTAGAGTGCGTGCTTTTCGCCCGCCGACGCCCCCGCCGTGATCCGCTTGAACGCATTCCACAGCTCGGTGTAGCCGCAGCTCTGCTTGTCCGGCGGGAAGTTACTTTCGATCATGCAACGATCTACGCCGAACGCCTCGATGCACGGTTCGACATATTGCCGCCATGCCGCCGCCAGTTCCTCCGACCCCGGCGGCACCTCCCGCTCGTGGAAATCGAAGCCGAACGACGTCATGCCGATCCCACCCAGCTTCACATTCACATTCGGGCATTTCGCCAGCTCGGCGATGTCCTTGCGCCAGCCCGCCAGCACCTCCTGCCGCCGGCCGCGATAGGGGCCGACGCCCAGAACGCCTCCGACATGATTCAGGATGATCGTCGTGTCGGGAAACGCGCGCGCCAGGTCGATCGCGTCAGGCAGTTGCGGATGATACTGCCAGGATTCGAAGCTTAGCCCGAGTTTGGCGAGCTGGGCGAAACCCTGGCGGAAGGTGGGGTCGCGTACCAGATGCGGCGGCACCACACGCGAAACGAACTGCCCCACCACCGGGTCGGCGTCCCACGATACACCCTGACGGATACCACGCAAGCGGCCGTTGCCGGCGGCGATCGCGGCTTCCAGCACCGCGCGCGCGCCGGCGCCCTGGCGCAGGTCGGCGTACCCGATGATTGCCTCGGCCACGCGGCATTTGCCGTAGTTGCCCGACGCACTCATCGCGGCGATGCCGTTGACGAATTCCACCTCGCCGACCGGGGCCATCGCGTCGGGACCGTGCGCGCGATACATCGCCTGGCATTCCAGGAAGACAGTGGCGACGATGTTGTGGCCACCGCCAAGGTCGGCCAGCAGTTCGGGCAGCAAGTAGCGGCCGCGGTGCGGCGTGTCCCAGAAATGATGGTGCGGGTCGATGATCGGCAGGTCGGGTTCCAGCGCGGCCTCGCGCGGACGCTTGGCAAGCCAGGTGGCGAGGTCGGCGTCGGTGCGGTGGCTCAGGCCGGGGTAGGGGCCGGTCGCGTCGGACATGGGCGGTTCCTCGTTGTTATCGACGTCATGGTCCGCGAAGCCGGAGCACTGACGTCTTTGTTTGCTGCACCAAAGGAAGACCTGGGTGGCCCGCCTTCGCGGGCCCTGACGCGGGGTAGATTTGCAGCTTGTACGGTCACGGCTTCCTTGGAAACACCACCCGCCGCTTGATCCCACCGCCCTCGCCCTTCACTCTGCGCGTCATCCTCCCAGGACCGCGTCGATGAAGTTTGGCTGGCTGACCCTCGCACACTCCCCTTCCCCCGACGAAGACGGCGTTCGCATCGATCAGCAAATCGAACAGGTTTGCGCCGCCGAGGCCCTGGGTTTCAGCGATGTCTGGCTGACCGAGCACTATTTCACCGGCGAGAGCGTCTACAACGATGCGCTGTTGTTCGCCGCGGCGCTGACGATGCGCACGACGCGGATCCGCATTGGCTTCGCCGTGCTGCAGATGCCGTTTCATCATCCGATCCGTCTCGCAACGCAGTTGTCGCTGCTGGACAACCTCAGCAAGGGGCGCATCGACGTCGGTATCGGCAAGGGCTCGGTTTATAACGAATACGAATTTGTCGGCCACGGGCTGCGCAGCGCTGACAGCCGCGCGCGCATGACCGAGGCGCTGGAAATCCTGCAACGCACGTGGCGTGACTCACCGCTGGTGTTTGAAGGGACGTAGTTCAATCTGCGCGTGCCGGCGCTGCGGCCGAAGCCGGTGCAACAGCCTGGCCCACCGCTGTGGCGCAGCGTGATCTCGCCCGCGTCGTTCACCGAATGCGGGCGGCTGGGCATCCCGATCCTCACCGCGCGGCTGCCAGTCGAGCGGATCAAGCAACGCTGGTCGCTGTATGCGGCAGGACTTTCCGCCGGCGGCCACGATGCGGCGACGCGGGACCGCTTGCTGTCGCAGGCGGCGCTGTGGCGGAATGTCTATGTCGCTGAAACCGACGCGCAGGCCGAGGATGAGCTGTCGGCGCTGCTGCTGCGGACACGGGCGCACATGATGCATGTACGTCACGCCTACAATCCGGCTGATTTCGTGATCGATCCGGTGATGCTGAACCCGTGGACCGATCCGGCGATCAGCGATGGTGATGCGCTGCGCTACGTGCTCGCCTCCGGGTCGATCTGCGGGTCACCCACGCGGGTGCGGGACCAGGTCGCTGAGCTGCGCGCGGCCGGCGTGCGGCATCTGCTGTGCCAGACCGGGTTCGGCGACATGAGCCATGAGCAGAACCTGCTGTCGATGCACCGCTTCGGCGAACAGGTGATGCCAGCGTTCCACGCCTAGGGGGATCGGCGGGGCGCCCAGGTCGCGTGGGCGCCGGGCGACGGTCGGCCGCGGGACCAATGCCGCGCCGCGCCGGGTATGCCGTTGCCGCCGCATCGCCCCGCCCAAAGGGGCGCAACCGTTGCGCACTGCGAAGTATATCAACTGATTGACAATATCAGTTGATATACTGTAGACCCCGCGGCCTTGGCCACCCCGGCGAGTTCATGCCCCTGCCCGTCCACCGCTACCGCCCCGGCACCCACCCGCGCGGCGAAGACACCAGGCGCCGCATCCTGGAGACCGCGCTCGCCCTATTCTCAAGCGGCGGGTTCGAGGGCACCAGCACACGCGACATCGCCGAACGGGCCGGGGTCAACCTGCCGGCCATCCAATACTACTTCGGCAGCAAGGAAGGCCTCTACCGCGCCGCCATCGCCCATATCGGCGACCAGGCGCTGCAGGCCATCGAGCCGATCGCCGCACGGATCTGGCGGGCGCTGGACGCCGGCATGCCGACACAGCCCGAGCTCATCGCCCTGTTGTGCGAAATGATCGACGCGCTGATCTCGCTGTTCCTCGACGACAGCCTGCCTGAACGCGAAAGCCGCAGCCTGTTCGTCTCGCGCGTCGAGGTGGAACACACCGCCGCACTTGATCCGTTGAACGAGGTGATGCGCCAGCACCTGCTGGCCCCCAGCAGCGCGCTGGTCGGCCGGCTGTTGAACCGTCCGGCGGACGACGAACAGGTGGTGCTTCGCACCCTGATGATCCTGGGCCAGGCGAAAATCTTCTGCAGCCGGTCCGTGATGCGCGGGCTGGGCTGGAACGCGATCGGCGAAAGCCGCGTGCGCGCCGTGCAATCGCTGGTGAACGAACACACAAGCGCAATCTGTCGCGCCCTGAAAAGTCCCGCCGCATGACCCGTCGCACACCGCTCAGCCTTGGCTTGCTGCTGGCTCTCGCCGCCTGCGCGGTCGGGCCGGATTTCCAGCGCCCCGCCGCACCTGCCGGAGCCGGCTACACGCCGGAAACCCCCGCCGATCCCATCGCCACGGCCAACCCTGTCGCCGGCTCGCCGCAACATTTCGATATTGCACGGGATCTGCCTGGCGAATGGTGGGCGCTGTACCACTCCGATACGCTGGATGCGCTGGTGAAGCGTGCGCTGGCCGCCAACCCGGACCTCGACGCGGCCCAGGCGGCACTGCACCAGGCACAGGAGAATCTGTACGCCGGCCAGGGCAGCTTTTTCCCCACCGCCAGCGCCAGTTTCCAGCCGGAGCGCGAGCGGATCAATGGCGCAAGCTTCGGCGCGCCGAACCTGCGTCCCACCTTCAGCGTGGTGACCGCGCAGCTCAATGTCTCCTACGTGCCGGATGTCTGGGGCGGCACGCGGCGGCAAGTCGAATCCCTGGCCGCGCAGGTGGACTATCAGCAGTTCGAGCTGGAAGCGACCTATCTGACGCTGACGTCGAATATCGTTGTTGCCGCCATCAATGAGGCATCGTTGCGTGGCCAGATCACCGCCACCGAGCAGATCATCAAGGCCGAGGGCGACCAGCTCAACGTCGTGCGCCAGCAGTTCGATCTGGGCGGTGCGTCGCGCGCCGACGTGCTGCAGCAGCAAGCGACGCTGGCGCAGTCACGCGCCACCTTGCCGCCGCTGCAAAAGCAACTGGCACAGCAACGTGACCAGCTGATCGCGCTGCTTGGCGGCTTCCCCAACGAGGCCCTCGCCGCGCAGTTCAACCTGGACAACCTGACCCTACCGCAGGAGCTGCCGATCAGCCTGCCGTCACAACTGATCGAGCAGCGCCCCGATGTGCGCGCCGCCGAGGCCCAGTTCCACACGGCCAGCGCCAATCTGGGTGTCGCCATCGCCAACCAGTTGCCGCAGTTCAGCATCACCGCCGGATTGGGCAGCGCCGAAGCTGGCTTCACCGATCTGTTCACGCCGGCGTCCGGCATCTGGTCCATCGCCGGCGGCATCACCCAGACCCTGTTCGATGCCGGCACGTTGATGCACAAGAAGCGCGCGGCTGCCGACACGCTGGAGCAGGCAGCGGCACAATATCGCAGCACGGTGATCAAGGCGTTCCAGAACGTCGCCGACGCGTTGCGCGCGCTGCAATCGGATGCCGCCGCGCTGCGCGAACAGCAGGCGGCCGAGCGGGCCGCGGCCGACAGCCTGACACTGGCCCGCGCGCAGTACCAGGCCGGCGGGATCAACTATCTGACGCTGCTGAACGCCGACCGCACCTGGCAGCAGGCGCGCATCTC
>Ga0210386_10001974_pt1 | contig 17904 bp, 13 predicted proteins | sample IncBWH32OmetaG_FD_160091 | JGI IMG/M metagenome (GOLD analysis project Ga0210386, IMG submission 160091) | Forest soil microbial communities from Barre Woods Harvard Forest LTER site, Petersham, Massachusetts, United States - Inc-BW-H-32-O ... | reverse complement strand
TATTCATCAAGCCGTAAAAACACAGCGACAGAAACAATACAGCGGATGCGCCCCCGAGAAATGGGATGGGAAGGCGGGAGCCCGCATCATCGAGACGATCGTAACCGAAGTCACCATGCAATCGAATCGGCTATCCACCACTGCGGACCCTGTCCTCAAATAGCTTTCCGCTTATTGCAAGAAACAAAGTGATGATTTGCTTGCCGATTTGTCCGGGTACAGTGCCAAGGACTGACAATAAACTGGCCTGGCGGACAGTAGCGACGCTTCATCCACGCCATGTACTTTGACCTCGGAAACAGCGGACAGGAGAAACGACTTGAAACGGTTCATTCTAACTTCGGCGTTGCTGAGTTCGGCCCTGGCGCTTTTCGTGATTTTCTTCACCGCAAAGAGTGTTTCCGCAACAACCTATTACATCGCGGCCAGTGGCTCCGATTCAAACAACGGAACCGCGAAGACCACGCCGTGGCTGCATGCGCCGGGGATGCCGAACTGTTCCAGCACCTGCTCCTCTATCACGCCCAAGGCGGGAGACAGCTTTATTCTTCGCGGCGGTGACACCTGGACTTCTTCTTCTTTCCCCTGGACTTGGACATGGAGCGGTTCGAGCAGCAGCCCAATTCAGGTGGGAGGTTTGGATCAGACGTGGTTTGCCGGCGCCTCCTGGACCCGCCCCATCCTTACGGGTGGAGGGACATTTCCGAATGGCGGATCCGCGCAGGTATTCTTTCTGGCGCTTTCCGACGTTTCTTCTGTAACTGTATCGTGGATTGAGTTCACCGGTTTTTACCTCGGTAGCAGCGCTACCGCCTGGGTTGGCTATTTGGATCGCGGAGCCACCGGGACGAATATCACGATCGGCAACAACTACTTTCACGGTTGGAAACATGCGGCGGGAATCAATGAAGGCGATCCTGGCGGGAACGTGACCGCGATTCTATGCCATACCGGAAACACCGATGCGACAACGAGCATCTACCGCAACGCGATTGACGGCAGCGACACGGCAAAAGATGATTTTACCGGGATCTATACCACCGGCGGCTGCGGCGACATTTATCAGAATTATATTTCGTGGATTATTGATGCGGTGAACGAGGGTTCCATCGTCTCATTCCATGACAACGTGCTGGCCAATGACGGCGGCGAGTGTTACGCCGGATGCGCCTCGCACAACAATGTTATGGAGGAAAACAGCGGCCCAACATCCGCGAATTCATTTTTCTACAACAATTACTTTGTCAATCCCGCGTCCACTGACAATAGCGGTGGCATTGTTTTGCAGCTTGCCCCTCACTCCGGGCAAACAAGCTGGTTCTTCAACAATGTCATCACGAACGGACCACTTTATCAGGCGAATGAAGTGGTGTGCGCCGACGCGCTAAGCGGCGGCGGCGGGACATGCACCATTTTCAATAACACAATGGAAGCCGGTACGGATTCGACGCCGCCCGGAGGAATGCCGATTCGTGCCGGATCGTTCAACGGAAGCAAATCTCCGGCTGCTATCAATCTCTACAACAATCATACGATTTCAAGTGCAAGCCCAATGTATACGACCAGCGATTGCACTTCTGGATGCAAAGTAACGCAAAATCCGAATCCGAATCTGATCCAGTCCAAGGCTGCGGCGAACGCGCAAGGATACACTCTGGCTCAAGCCTTTTCATTCTCGCCAACTGCATCGTCCGGCGCGACCGTGGGGTCTGGAGTCAATGAAACTTCGTTGTGCACCACAATCTACAGTTTAAATGCAGCTGCCGGCACCGCATGCCAGTCGGATACCACCTACGGCATCGTTTATGACACAACAACCCATACGGTGACTGGTCCCGCGCGAACGACGGTAGCACGCCCATCGAGCGGCGCCTGGGATGCGGGAGCGTATCAATGGAATAGCGGTTCGGGGACTCAGCCAAATCCTCCGACAAACGTAAAAGCTGTGGCGCATTAAATTATCGGATGGTTGACGAGAACAAATTTCGAGGAACGACAAGCAGATGGAAAGTTGGCAATCCGCAACGCAGGCTTGGAGATTGCCCACGGCGCAAAGACCGTCCAGTTCGATGATTGAAATGACAATGACTGCCGTGAAAAAGACACCTGGGAAAAGTGGAAGAGGAGAACGAAGGCGATGTCAAAACTAATACCTAATGCAATCTTCCTATTGTTGGCCCTTTGCTTTGTGGCGCCCAGAGCTATGGGGCAGAGCACGTATTACATATCCAGTTCTATCGGATCCGATTCAAACACATCTGCGCAGGCTAAGTCCAAGACGACTCCCTGGAAGAATGCACCGGCAATGCCAGGAGCGAGCGGTAACGCCAATTCCTATAAGCCTGTGGCGGGCGACAAGTTCATCTTCATGGGATGCGATACCTGGACATTCAATGGATCATGGAATTGGACTTTCAGTGGCACGTCCGGCAACAACGTCTCAGTTGGCGGACTCGACCAGACTTGGTACAACACGTCTGTATGTCCAAATGCCTGGAATCGTCCTATCTTGAGCGGTGGCGGGACATGGCCGGGTTCTACCGCTGCATTCATGGTCAATATAGACGCCTCTTATCTGGAAATCGCATGGTTTGAGTGGACAGGATTTCACTACAATTCCGTCAATACCTCAAACGAGATAGGAATTATCTCCTTTGGCAGCGGTGATTACCGTCAACTTCACGATAACTATTTCCATGGCTGGAGTCACGCAGCCGGAGCAACTGAGAACGAAGATGTTAACGTAATCTACAGCGGCGCTGCCCATGACCGCATATCCTACAACGCTTTCGATGGAGCGGATACGGACCAACGCAGCACAGGGGCCATCTATGCTGGTGCAGAAGGGGAAGAAATAGACCACAATTACTTCGCCTACCAGAACGACACGATGAACTTCCTGGCCACGCTCGTCCATGACAACACGTTCAACAACGCTGGTGTGGTCGAATATATCGGCGCTAACGATCACAACAATGCGATGGAATCCAATCAAGACCCAGCCAGCGGGATGCTTGTATACAACAACTACTACTTCCAGATCATGGGTGGACCTAACTGTGGCAACCCTGCCGGCGACATGAACACATGCGGGGGCGTGGGTATTCAAATTGCGCCGCCCGCAGGCGCAACCAGCTATTTCTTTAATAACGTAGTTGCGGATGCTTCACCCGCTGGAAACAATGTGATGTGCGAGCAGTCGATCACCAATCCAGGCGGTACATGCTACATATTCAATAATACCGAAGAGTGTGGAGCGGACAGCTCGCTCCAGAATGGGGAGTGCGTGCGACTCGGCGGCCTAAGTGGAAAATTGCCTGTGGAAACTCTCGTTAACAACCACTTCATAACCGATATTACCCCTGCTCCTTCCGGAACCAATCTGGTTACACAGACCAAGGCCACTGCCAATGGACAAGGTTATACCCTGGGACAAACATTCAGTTTCTCACCTACAAGTCCCAATGGCGCCACCGTTTTGGCTGGTGCAAATATGACTGCGACCTGCCAGGCAATCGCGAAGCTCAATCAGGCTGCCGGCACAGCATGTCTCAGCGACACCACGTACGGCATCAATTACAACACGGTCACACACCAGATCACTGGATCGCAAAGAACCGCGGTTGCCCGCCCCACCAGCGGACCGTGGGATATTGGCGCATACCAGTTCAACGGCGTGAATGCGTCAAAGCCGAATCCGCCGACAGGTCTCACGGTCATTGTTCACTAATTTTGTTCAATTATCTTGCTATAGATAGAAATCTTGATTTACGAGTTGACTTACACTGCGCGGGGAATTTAGGCCAGATCGAAAAATGAGTGTGATTGCGCGCCGGCACGTTGAAATTGCCCAACGTGCTTAACGGCTGACAATGCCGGGAACGACCTCACCGATTCATTCAAGCACGACTCTGAAAACATCGTTGCGAATTACCAATCTAAGCTAGACATAAGAAGCGTGAAACATACTTGCGCGGTTTTTCTGCTGAAAATACTTTCAGCGCGAAATACACGCTAGATACTGCTTTCAATCGCATGGACCTTTGCAAACGGGAGGTAACAAATGGAACTTAAATCGAATTCCGAGTGGGTTGAATGGGGTCGAAGGGACCCCCTTTTCGGAGTGGCCAGTTGGGCAAACAAGAACGTCGAGGGCGACTCGCCATGGACCGATGCCGAGTTTTATGCACTGGGCGAATCGGACTGGCAGGATTTCAATGAACGGTGGGCAAAATACGGTTATACGCCCGGGACATTTGTCGAGATCGGTTGCGGCGCGGGACGAATTACGAATCAGCTCTGCAAGGCGTTCGAGAACGGTAACGCTCTCGATATTTCAGAGGACATGATTCGTTATGCGTCCTCCCGCGTCAGGGCCGACAATGTTCAGTGGCATACCACCAAGGGCATTGCAATCCCCCTCGAAGATAACACTGTGGACGGCGCATTTTCTTGTCACGTCCTTCAGCATTTGCCTTCTGCTGAAGCCGGCTATACCTACTTCCGGGAGGTCTTCCGTACACTGAAGCCGGGTGGATCGTTGATGATCCATTTGCCAATTCATGTATTCCCCACCATTACGAGCGCGAAATTCGTTCAGCTCTGCAATTTTCTTTACCGGCAATTGCTCTCCATTCTCGATCTCCGGTCAGGTTTGCAGCGTTTTCTCATGAAACATGGCGGAACGCCCCCTATGCTGGGAATGAGTTATGAACAAGGCGCGCTCAACGAAACCTTGATGAAAATGGGGTTTGAACGCGTCGAATTCGCAACGTTTCCGCTTAGAAGCAACGGCGGCCTCATCCAGTTTGTCATGGCAACAAAGCCTAAAAATTGACGAATCGTAGATTCACATTGCGTGAAATCAATCGAATGTTCGCCAGTCAGCCTGGTTTCCGATCAAGTTATTCAATCCGGCCAAAGCAGGTAAGGAATTGCGGGCTCCGATCGCCGGAGAGTTTTAAAACTTGTTCAATTTAAGAACGCAGGATAAGCGGATGACCATCATTCTAGTGGTCATTTTCCATGGCGTGCGAGGAACTGCTAATCCCGACGGGTATTCGGTTTAAAGATATCTAAGTAGGTTGAGTATTTTGGAGCCTGTTATATGAAAAATATGATCGCAGATCCATCCCCCTCCGACGCACCCGATTTGGACGCATCAAGTCCTGGGGCAAAGTCTAAGACAGCGGGAGACCATCTAACCAGCGGGCGACTGCTTGCACGAAGTACCGTGTGGAACCTCGGCGCGAGCGTGGGGTCCATTTTAATTGCGCTGGTTTCAGTGCCAGTTTTGTTGAAGTACCTTGGGACCGACCGTTTCGGAGTCATCAGCTTGATCTGGATCGTCGAGGGTCAATTCGGTGTTTTTGACCTGGGTCTTAGCGCGGCGCTGACTAAGTTGGTGGCAGAAAAGTTGGGACTGGCCAAGGACGAGGATATCCCCGCCATTTTTTGGAGTGTGGTTCTAATAATGGGTGCGATGGGGCTGGTGGCGGCTGTCATCCTGCGTTTATTTTCACCGCTGCTTGTGTATCATATTTTAAAGGTTCCGCCCAAAATCGCGCTGGAAACCTTACTATCTTTCCATTTCGTAGCCATCTCATTGCCAGTCGTCATTAGTAGTGCGGCTCTACGTGGTTTCCTGGCCGCGTATCAAAGGTTCGACCTTCTTAGCGCAACCCGGTTGCCGATCAGTTTATTTTCATATCTTGCGCCGCTCCTGGTCCTTCCGTTTTCAAGGACACTAGGTCCCGTCGTTCTCGTTCTTGTTATTTCGCGTTTTATTGCGTGGGCGATTCACTTCGTCTTATGCCTGCGAGTCACGCCCGCATTGCGTCATGCGATAACAATAAAGGGCGCCCCTTTCAGGCACATGTTTTCCTTTGGCGGATGGATGACGGTAACGAATATTGTGAGCCCCATCATGGTTAGCCTAGATCGGCTTCTTATCGGGGCGTTAATCTCGATGTCCGCGGTTGCTTACTATGCAACGCCGTATGAAGCCGCCACGAAAATGTGGATCATTCCGAGCGCTATCGCTGCCGTCCTGTTTCCAGCGTTTGCGACAGCATTTGTCCATGATAAAAATCGCGCGGCGATGCTCTATGAAAAAGGGGCGAAATACATCTTTCTTTCGCTATTTCCAATTGTATTGTGCGCACTGGCCCTGGGGCAGTTCGTTTTGCATCTCTGGCTTGGCTCTACATTTGCGGCCCAGTCCACGACAGTTCTACAAGTGCTCGTTGTTGGTGTCTTCGCAAACAGCCTGGCTCAAGTCCCATTTTGGCAAATTCAGGCCGCTAATCGGCCTGACCTGCCAGCCAAGGTTCATCTCGTTGAACTTCCCTGCTACCTTTTGTTATTTTGGGGATTGACCAAACAATTCGGCATTGAGGGTGCTGGAATAGCCTGGGCGTTGCGGGCTACCATCGATTCCCTAATTATGTTTTGGCTTTCTGGCCGGCTTCTCGTGGAAAGCAAGGCAGGCACCAGGCGGCTTCTGTGGATGGTGCTCTCGGCTTGCCCATTTTTCTTGTCAGCGATCTGGGTCAGCAAAAATGTGCCCGCGGCAATGGTTTATGTTCTTATCGTCAGTGTCGCGTATGTATTTTACGCATGGTATTCATACCTGACGTCAGATGAACGCGCCTTTGCGCAAAGGATTGCTCAGTCCCTATCATTCGGGCGGGGCCCAATCTTGAATCAAGTCGAAAAATCTTAGAAATGACGTTGCATCTTAATGAAAGGCCAGCTTCCAGGCTTTGAGCCGAAGTTATCCATCGTCCAACCTAGGATCAAGCAAAATGGCTACTCCACAAATTTCAGTCGCCATGTGCACCTACAATGGTTCTAAATACTTGTGGGAGCAATTGCAGAGCATCGCTTCGCAAACCCAGCTTCCCAGTGAATTGGTGATCTGCGATGACGGCTCTGCTGATAATACGGCTCAACTCCTTCAGACTTTTGCCGCACAGGCCGCATTCCATGTTCAAGTTGTCAGCAATAAGGAGCGGCTGGGGCCGGCTAAGAATTTTGAGAAGGCGATCCGACTATGTACCGGCGATATAATCGTTCTTTCTGATCAAGACGATATTTGGAAGCCTCAGAAACTCGCGACACTCTTGTCTGCTTTTGAGGAGCATCCTGAAGCCGTATACGCTTTTTCAAACGCGGAGTTAGTGAATGCAGATGGGACGCCGCAGAATTTACGGCTGTGGGACACAGTAGAGATCCGAAAAAATTGGGAGCGTTTCTCCGGCCCTGAACAACTGAAAATCCTGCTCAAACAAAATGTGGTCACCGGCGCAACAATGGCGTTTCGTTCCAAGTTCAGAGATATTTTTCTCCCGGTCCCACCGGGTTGGATGCACGATTACTGGATCGCCGCCCTGGGGTCAGCTCTGTATACGGGAATTCCTATACCGGAACCTTTGATTCTGTACAGGCAGCACGCTATGCAGGTCGTCGGAACCGTTAATAAACCCCTCCCACAGATGTTGGCCTCGCTTGCGTCCAACCGTAACAGCAGGGTGGAAAAGGTGGAGGCTTTTCGGGTTTTTTTCGAACGCATCCAAGGCGTCTCTGAACTGCTTCCATGTCCCGACGCATCACTTCGACTGATTCAGGAACAGAGAATCCATCTCTTAAACCGCGAGAAGATCAGGTCGGCTCGAAGGGTCGCAAGAATTTCCAAAGTACTTATGGAAGCATTTACCGGAAGATATCAGCGGTATTCCGAGTCATGGCGAAGCATCGCACGCGACCTGTTAATGCAATAGTGCCTGGAAAATATGTGCTAACCCCTGCTAAGTTAATCGTAAATAGGATGATAGGGGCGTCTGGGAACATTAAGCGAGGGATAGCGCGTGGAACCTGAACATCTACATTTCGGAGGCGGGCCGGGGCAGACTGTCGTCAACCCCGTTGTATTGCTGGTGGTCTTGATTGCGGGGATTTTGATCCTAAAGTTGCCCCGAACCAAAGCTATCGTGCCTCTTCTCGTGGTTGGCCTGCTAGTCCCGATCGACCAGATTATCGTCTTGGGCGGAGCTCATTTCCCAATGCTTCGAATTCTGCTGCTCTTCGGGATGGTTCGATTGGCCTGGGCAAAAATTGGATCGAATGAAAAAATTTTCAGCGGCGGAATAACCCGCCTGGACAAGACCATAATCGTTTTCGAGCTCTTCACTTTTTTCAATGCAATTCTTCTCTGGCAAGATTCGGGAATGCTCGTTCGGCAGCTAGGCGATCTTTATACCTTGTTCGGATTATATTTTTTGATGCGATATCTAATCCGAGACCCTTCGGATGCGGATAAGGCTGTGCGAACTCTGATCTATGTTGCCGTTGTTGTCGCAGGCATTATGTCCTACGAACAGTTAACGGGGCACAACCCTTACGCTCTGCTTGGAGGGGTGCATGCCTCTTTTTACGGTTCCCTGATGGTGAGAGGCGAGCGCTTGCGGGCATTAGCCGGGTTCGGCCACTCAATTCTCGCCGGCACGTTCGGGGCAATTTTGGCACCGCTCTTTATTGGCTTATGGCTGAAGGACAGGAAGAATCTGAAGCTTGCCCTGGTTGGGCTGGCTGCATCGACGGTGATCGTGCTGGCCTCGGCATCAAGCACACCCATCCTGGCTTACGCGGGAGGCATACTAGCCATTTGCATGTGGCCCATGCGCAACATGATGCGCCCGATCCGATGGGGAATCGTCATGCTCCTCGTTTCACTGCACATCCTGATGAAAGCGCCTGTTTGGCAACTGATTGCTCGTGTGGATTTAGTGGGCGGCTCGTCGGGAGACCATCGCTATCAACTCGTGAATCAGTGCATTTTACACTTTAAGGATTGGTGGCTCTTTGGAGTGAAGGACACGGGTGCATGGGGTTGGGATATGTTCGATACAGCCAATCAATATGTCAGCATCGCGGATTCCACGGGGCTGATCCCCTTCCTTCTTTTCGTCGCAACTATCGTCTATGGGTTCAAGTTTGTGGGCAAAACCTGGAGGGCTTCGATCGGGAATAAGGATATGGCGCTCTACAACTGGTCGCTGGGAGCCGCGCTGTTCGCAAACGCGGTGGCATTCTTCGGAATATCTTATTGGGACCAAACCCAGGTGGTGTGGTACACATTCCTGGCCATCATTGTTGCTGCTTACTTCAGTGTCCCTGCGGAAGCCACCGCAACGGTGCCTGGGCAAGTGGAGCCGGCCAAGGTTGTAATGGCATTGCGCCCTGCTTACGCGTCGGAAAACTCCAAACCGCTCGAATCTTATGGACGCATGGTCACTGGGCGATTGTCAGCGAAACCCATAAGGAAATAAGTCTTTCGACAAGAATTTGTGATTGATCCATTTCATGCGGCGCTAAACCAAACGTGTCTTCGTAAATGACACCGGGCAGCCTGCGTAGGTTAATTAAAAATGATTACAAGCTCTCAGACAACCCAAGAGCAACAAATTGACTCCAAGGTTCCCGTGACCAATCTTTCAATCATAATCGTTAGCTGGAACACCAAGAAGTACATGGAAGAGTGTTTGACCTCATTGGGTACGATCGACGGAAATCTCTCCGCGGAAATCATCGTTGTGGACAATGCCTCCGCCGATGGCACGCCTGAGATGATTCGCACACAATTTCCCAATGTGAAGCTCATAGAAACTGGCGCCAACCTGGGCTTTGCAAAGGGAAATAATGTCGGGATTAAAGAAGCGACCGGCGAATATATTTGCTTAATCAACTCGGATGTAAACGTTCCCTCTGATTGTCTGCAGAAAATGTATTCTTACATGGAACAGCAGCCCACCATCGGGCTTTTGGGGCCCGGAATGTTACGAACGGATGGGCGTGTGTACCGTTCCGGAATGCGATTCCCGACTCTTTGGAATATTTTCGTGCGCGCTCTCTTTTTGGACTCCATTTTCAAAGGTAATGGGCCATTCGGCGGTTTTCTGATGAAGGATTTTCATTTTGACCAGATTAGGGATATGGATGTGCTGAACGGCTGGCTATGGATGGCCAGGCGGGACGCCTTGAAAAAGGTTGGGCCGCTCGACGAGCGCTTTTTTATGTACGCGGAAGATGTGGACTGGTGCCAGCGATTTCATCTGGCGGGGTGGCGAGTGGTTTTTTATCCCGAAGCCAAGGCGATTCATTACGGCGGGGCCAGTTCCGCGAACGCGCCTTCAAGGTTTAATGTCGAATTGCAGCGTGCCAATCTGCAATACTGGAAAAAATATCATGGCCGTTTCTCCATGTTTCTTTACTTGATGATTGGATTCTTAAGTTACGCCGTCAGAGCGATAGGGTGGGCCATCGTATTTCTAACGAAAAAATCCTCGCGGACCAGGGCAAATAATGAAGTAAAACAATATTTGAAATGTCTACGCTGGGTTTTTGACTTCAGCACCCTGAACGAACTGGTGAAACAATGAGCGAACCCGCGAAAAACAGGCGTGCTTACGTTCTGGCAACCGCAGCATACAACGAAGAAGAAAATATCGAGAAAACGATACAGTCCATGCTCGCGCAAAACGAGTTGCCGCAAAGGTGGGTCATCGTTAGTGACGGCAGTATTGACGGGACAGATGAAATCGTCCAGCGCTACGCGGCACAGCATGATTTCATCCGTTTTTTGCGTGTAACGCGGCCACCTGGGAGAAGTTTTCGCACCAAGATTATGGCCCTGCAGGCCGGCATTCAGCTTCTGGCGGACATTCCTTTTCAATTTATCGGAAATTTAGATGCCGACATTTCAATCGGCCCGTCATATTTCGCGGATCTGATCGACAAGTTTGAAGGGAATCCCACACTGGGCATCGCCGGCGGGTTTGTTCACGAAGGAAAAGACGGAGAGTTCCACACACGCAGCAGCAACCGGGTATATTCAGTAGCCCACGCTGCCCAGCTTGTCCGTCGGGAATGCTACGAAGCGTTCGGAGGCTATGCCGTTCTCGAATACGGTGGCGAAGACTGGCATGCGCAAACTTCGGCCAGAATGTTGGGCTGGTCAGCGGAAGCGTTCCCGGAACTCCCAATCTCGCATCACAGGCCCACAGGGACAGGCGACATCCTGGTTCGACACAAATTCCGCCAGGGAAGAATGGATTATAGCTTTGGCAGCGATCCCATCTTTGAAACTTTCAAATGTCTGCAGCGCCTTGGCGAGAAGCCGCTCATCCTGGGCAGTTTCGCAAGACTGGCGGGCTTTTTCTGGTCCTCGATCATCCGCGAGCCGCGCCCGGTAACCGCGGAATTTATTACTTTTTTGAGAGCCGAACAGAAGCAGAAAACGATGTCTCTTCTCCATTTGAATCGGCGACCCGACCGCTCATTCGGTGTACACTAGCGCATAACCGCAGTTGGAGTGGAACTGCTCAAACGGAGTTGAGCAAGATGCGGCGGCTGGCGAGAAATGCATGCGTACTCATATCCGGCGGGACCACTCGCCGGGGCGAAGCCCATCCTGTAATATTAGTGAATTTACTGATTGCGGTTGGAACTGTCGAGAATGAGGGCTCGGCGATCAGCTGCAATTTTCTTCAGCCCGGTGGATATCCACAGCAAACTTCATTTTCCGGATCCGGCTCGTGCTCTGGCAATCGGCATTTGTTGCGATTTTTAGTAGCGCAATGAAATACCCGCAGAGTTTCATTGCTGTCAACTATGAACGGATCTCATTCTTTGTCCGGCTTGGTTTAGATATGTGTTTCAGGCATTTTCTGAAGCTCAACTTTTCCGCCACACAAAGATTGCGCTTTCGTTCAGAAAGATGGCCCAATGAAAGACCAGCTTGAGGACAACCTGTTGCGCTTGATCAAACTTTCCGTCAGCCTGGGCTACTTCCTGTGTATAGAAGCAGGAAATGCAATCCGCTCACTGATGGGAAATACACCCGCGGGCACGTGTGTCGTAATTCACTATCATGCGGTAGCTCCCGAAGAACGAAACCGTTTCGCCGCGCAAATGGATATCCTGCTGCTCCACGCCAAACCCATTGCTGCAGATCATAATGAGCCATTGCGGCCCGGCCAGAATCATGTCGCGGTGACATTCGATGACGGCTTCATGAGTGCCGTGGAGAATGCCATACCCGAACTCAAGCAAAGAAAAATTCCTATGGCTTTTTTCATTCCACCTGGCCTGCTTGGAACTTCTCCTCATTGGCCCGGCTATGGGCTTGAGGGGGGCGACCACGAGACCATTGCCACCGCGGAATGTTTAAGACAGCTGCCGTCCGATTTGATTTCGTTTGGATCCCATACAATGACCCATGCGTGGCTGCCGTCCTTATCCGACGAAGAGGCGAAGTTCCAAATTTCCGCATCCCGTGCTGAATTAAAAAAGCTGTTGAATCGGGATATTAAGCTCTTTAGCTTTCCCTATGGAGCCTTGAACTGGCGCTTGGTGGAATTGTGCCGCGAAGCCGGCTATGAACGAGTTTTTAGCGTTTCGCCCACGCCCGCTTTTACGGATCCAAAAGAATTTGTTACCGGCCGCATTGCCGTGAACCCCACGGATTGGAAGCTTGAGTTTCGGCTCAAGATCCTCGGCGCATACCAATGGCTGCCGAGAGTCATCGCTTTTAAGCGGAAGCTTCTTGGAAGACATTTTGATGCGAAAACTGAAATCTCACAACTGAGCAAGGAAACACGGTCCGAGCAATATGGCCTCAATTGAAAGCAGAGTAACGAACGCGATTCTTGAAAAGATCAGGTCGCGACGAGATGCGTCCGCCGATCCTGCAAACGAGGCAGCGGGACCAACTTCGCTCGTGCCCGCTAAAATCCGCGAGGCAAAGCTCTCGGATTATCAGGCCATCACGGATCTGAAACAGCGCTGGGGCCTGACCCCGGATCCGCTGGATAACTGGAAGCATTTATGGGAGCGCAACCCGGCGCTGAAGCAAATGAAGACGAGCGGTGCGATTGGCTGGGTCGTGGAAGCGGAAGGAAAAATAGTCGGTTACCTTGCGAGCATTTCCTCTCTCTATCATTTTGAAGGCAAAACGTTGACCGCTGTTGTAGGGTCGGGATTCGTGGCTGAACCCGCCTACCGCGCACATACCGTCAGGCTGATGGCTGCTTTTTACGCTCAAAAACCTGTCGACCTGTACATTTCCACGACCGCAGTGGAGGCTACCGGAAAAATCGCTTGTGCCTTCGGGTGCGTGCCCATGCCTCAGCCGGATTATGAGACTGTAATTTTCTGGGTATTGCGGCCCTACCCTTTTGTGCAGACGGTGATGAAAAAACTGCAAGTCAAGCCGGCGCTTTCCACAATTGGCGGCGCCTTCGCTTCGATTGCCGTAAGGATGGACAAGATTTTTCGCAGACGCTACCCGCGAGGATCGGCGAAAGAACTTAAAGTAAGCGAAATCAAAACCACCGAAATCGGAAATGAATTTGAAATTCTGTGGAATGAAAAACTTGCTGAAGGCGCCCGCCTGCTTGCCGATCGCAGTCTGGAATTTTTGCAATGGCACTACAATCTCCCCAACGACGGAGCAAAAACAAGCGTGCTTTGCTGCCGCAAGAATGGCCAACTGGCAGGCTACCTGACGATTCGCGATGAAGCGGGAAACTCGAACGGGCTGCGGCGATCCTGGGTGGTGGACATGATCGTGAAACAGGATGATCCGGAAATTATACGGGCCCTAATATCCGCGGCTTATAAGCATGGAAAAATAGCGGGAAGCCACGTTCTTGAATTACAGGGATTCCCCCCAAACATCCGCAGTTTGTGTGCGCAGTGGAATCCGTACTCGCGAACATTCCCCGCCACTCCTTTTTATTACAAAGGCGCAAATCCGGCGTTGCACAAAACGCTTTCAGATGGTGCGCTTTGGTATGGCACTCCCTTTGACGGCGATACAACCCTCATGCCGGAGATTTAAAGGAACGGAAAGTATTCCTGGTCCGCGCGCATCTTCTTGATCAAAATCAGTTCGCACTGCATCGCCTGCCGGTAACTTCGCAAAAATAGTCCTCTTCGAAACATTCGCACCCAGCTAACAGCAATATCCCGCCAATTTTTCTCCACGCAAAAAACTTCACGTAAATTATCACCGCTTGCAGCGCGAGCACCCTACGCACAACACTTCAATTCGTCATCTTCCCTGCCAGATTGAATCTCATCGTTTCTGGAAACCATTTGGCTCTGCTGACATCCTCGATAAGGCGGTGCACGATTATGCACCTGACAAAAGTAAGGCAACGGCGAATGATTTACACATGGACGCAAAGCCTACTACTTCTTCAACTTACCGGAAGACGCTGCGCGAATCTGACGCCTCAAGTCTTTCTTTATCGACGCGATGAATTTCCGTGTTGGTACCCGGTGCAGCATCTCACGCTTCTTCTTTGAGTCCACGGAGCCTCCAAATGAACCCACGAAATCTAACTGACGTAATCTCTCGGTTTGGTACTGACGAACAATGTCGTGAACTGCTTGGACGGCTTCGCTGGCCCGAAGGCCCGCGCTGTCTGCGATGTAATGCCGATGTCGTAGAACTCGAAACCGACAAACAGCTTTTTTACTGCAAAGATTGCGACTATCAGTTCACCGTAACCGCTGGCACGATCTTCAATGACAGCCATCTTCCTCTGGAAAAGTGGTTCCTCGCAACCATGCTTCTCTGCGAAGCGAAGAAGCGAATGTCGGCCTGCCAGATTCAACGCACGCTCGGAATCGGTAGCTACAGAACCGGATGGTATCTCTGCCATAGGATTCGCGCTGCAATGGCAGAAGCGGACAAGCCGATGCTCGATGGCACGGTCGAAATCGATGAAACCTACATCGGTGGAATTAACCGTGGACGTGGCCGACACCGCCGACTGGAAAACAAAGAAATCGTCGTTGGGATTTGGCAGCGAAACGGAGAGCTTCGATTATTCCATTCCAAAGACGTGAAAGCGGGTACTCTCGCGAAATACATTCCTGAGAACATCAGCGAAGACGTGATCGTGACCAATGACTATCGGTCCTATCCATTCGCAATGCAAAGGGCTGGCGTTAGTAGAGAAAAACACAAGACCATCAATCACAGCTGAAACGTGTACGTCACGGCTGGTAACATTCACACGAATACCATCGAAAACGCCTTCTCTCTGTTCAAGCGTGGCGTGCGCGGAACTTGGCATCATGTGAGTGCAAAGCATCTGGCGGCCTACCTCGAAGAAATGGGCTTCCGGTTCAATCGCCGAAAGAATCGTGACTTGTTCCTGGATACGCTCCGTAATATGGTCACTGCTCCGGTTCTGACTTTTTAGAAACTGACGGCTTGAAGCTCTCATGTTCTGTTTTTGACTTTTGAAGCCTCACCGCCTGCACGCTTTGGTTTTGTCCTTAGTGCATTGCCATCGCACGATCTTGACTCCTACGTGTAGTTTTGGCCGTGTGTCCTTAAAGGTGACGAGAAAATCCTTACCATGAATCTCTATGTAATTGAGTGCTGCCTGCTCGGGTTGTTCCTGCGTGGCTTCTGGATTGTCGTAGGCGTGCGATCCTATGAGGTTCACTAGTGATCCATTTCAGTCCATTTTAGTTATGTCGGAGATGAGTAAATCAGGAAACTCCGAATGAGCCTCACAGTCTTTTAGTTCACCCTCATCCCACTAGTCGAAGTACACGCTCCATTTCGTCGATTTTGGCGGCACGGATTTCGGCTTGGACGGAGAGGTTTGGCCGCGAATGGACAATGTGGCCGTCAGCAATCCGCACGCTGCCAGAATGATTTTTCTCATTGTTTACGTCTGCCTCATTTCTTTTTTGGCGATTTTGGAGACAGGTTGAGTTTTTGCACTTTAGACATGACGCCTTCATTCGTGATTGTCAGATACTCACTGTCATAGCCGCAAAAAGCATCATACTTCTTGACGTTATTCAGGGCTGTGACGGCCAAGCGACGGACAAAATCTTCGGAATGACGCGGGCGTTGGGTAATGTCAGTAATTCTACGATATTTCGGTCTGATGTATTGTTGGGCCAGCATCTCTCCACTACCGAGGCAGTCATAGCCGTAACACCGGATTACTGAAGTATCTTCGGTGCTCAGGAAGGCCACGTCTCCTTTTGTTTTTGCCGACCATAAACCGATCAGGAACTGCACGGTAATGTCGTCACGTCGGGGATGTTTGAAAATGTGCCCGTGATGAAGCTCTCTAACACATGAAATAAGAAGTTGTTTCATTTTACTAAGCGTACATTCTGGTGCGGGAGTGCCTTCAACCATCTCTTCGTACAGATTTACGCACATCCGCGCATAGCGCAGATTACCAATTATCACGAATGCGGACTTGCTCCCATCGGCATAAGATTTAGCTAGGATTTTGGAACCGCGAAATTTAATCTGGCCAGTATATTGTGTGTCTGCACAGAGAAGAAGGCCATCGTCGTACCTGAAACCGACCGCAATTGTCACAGGACCACCCTCTAAGGGCCGCTTACGTGACGGTATAAACTCGCCAAAGAGCGGCTCTGAGGTCATTTATACATCCCCACCGCTCTTTTGGAAGTGCATAATCGTGAGACGGTGAGGTTTAGATTCCCCGTCCTCAGGGTCGATGTGTGAAATATAAATCCCTGCTCTAAAATCGCGGTCTACTGCAGAACTGCAATTGTTTAAGGATGTCAACCCAGCAAGACCCGCGAAAACATCGAAGGCTGGATTGTTTCAGATTTCAAATATCGCAATTCTGTTTCCACATTCTGAATCTCAGATTTGCGATTTCAAATTTGAAATTTCTGATTTTAGATTCGGAACAAGGTTCTAAAAACATTTATGGAATTAAAATTCTACGGAATCGGAATAACGGCGGTCACGGAATCCGAGAAAGGACTCTCGAGCGTATCGGAATACACAGCGGTCACCCAGTAGAGATAAGTCTGGCCTGGAACAACCGTCAAATCCGTAAATTGGGTAACGTTAAGTAGCGCGGAGTTGAGTTTCGTGTAGGGCCCGTACGGGTCTGCCGCTCGGTACAGATTATAGCCGAACACGGGGGAAGAGTCCGGATTCCACGACAAACTTGCCGAATGCGCTGGAATGATTCCTGAACCCAACAGAGGGATACTGATGGGAGAGCCTGTCGCGTCACTGTTGATGACCACACTGCCCGTCGCGGCACCGAATCCCGATGGGGTAAATTGCACATTCAAAGTCGCAACCTCTCCAGGAGCCAGAATAATGCCGGAAGGCACGCCACTGGCACTGAAGCCTGCACCGGCGACGCTTGTGTTGGAGAGCGTGATGTAATCTACGCTCGTGTTGGTGAGCGTAATGCTCGCGGAGCTCGTCGTACCGACGTTTACATTTCCAAAATTGAAACCAGTGGATGGGTTAAGAGTCAGCTGACCCGGTGCCGCGCTAACCGAAAGTATTGCTGGGCTGCTGGTCGCGCTGCCCGCAACATTACTCACAACGACGCTAAACACCGTTCCATCCGCCGAGCTTGCTGGAGATATCAATGTGGACAACGTTGCTCCGGAGATGTTGGCTCCATTCTGTTGCCATTGGTAATTTAAAGGTGCGGATCCTGCCGCGATCACTCTGAATGTCGCCGTTTGGCCCGCTACAATTTCCTGCCGAATTGGCTGCTGCGTGATGATGGGCGCAACACTTCCCGCGTCCGATTGAAACTGATACGCGCCTGCATCCCATGCCGTCGAACCGCTCGGGCGTAGAGCATTCAAACGATCGCTGCACAGAGGGGCGCCGATCGTCGTGCAATTGGAACTCAGATTCAAGCCAGATCCAACGGTAGCGCTGTTCGCAGCGGTTGGCTGAAAGCTAGCGTTGAGGACATATCCCGCGGAAGTTGCCGCACTGCTCGTCATCAACACGTTGTTGGCGAAAGTAACATTCGATATGGAGCCGCAACCGAAATTGCCTCCCGCCTG
>Ga0210386_10001969_pt1 | contig 17918 bp, 15 predicted proteins | sample IncBWH32OmetaG_FD_160091 | JGI IMG/M metagenome (GOLD analysis project Ga0210386, IMG submission 160091) | Forest soil microbial communities from Barre Woods Harvard Forest LTER site, Petersham, Massachusetts, United States - Inc-BW-H-32-O ... | reverse complement strand
AGGAACTCGCTTACCAACTCAAGACGTTGCCCCTCGACCGTGACCACAGCTATGGACCAATTTGGCCGTTTGTGCGGTGTCTGTGCAACGGGTGAAACCAAAAAAAGCTGTTAAACTAGAGTTATCTATCACTTAGAAAGCAAATGGCGGCTAGGAATCGATGTCCACTGAAACCATCATTGTTCGCGGCGCCCGGGTTCACAATCTCAAGAACATAGACTTTGAGATCCCGCATAACTCCCTGACGGTGGTTACCGGGGTGTCGGGATCGGGCAAGTCGTCACTTGCCTTCGACACAATTTACGCCGAGGGCCAGCGCCGGTATGTTGAATCGCTTTCCGCCTACGCCCGCCAGTTTCTGGAGCGGATTGAGAAGCCAGACGCAGACAGTATCGAAGGAATCGCCCCGGCAGTAGCGATCCGGCAGAAGAACACTACACGAAACCCGCGCTCCACGGTTGGCACGGCAACCGAGATCTACGACTATCTACGCCTGCTTTTCGCCCGGGTTGGCCGGACTTTCTGCCTGCAATGTGGCAACCAGGTTAAGAAAGACACGGTCGACCAAGTAGCGGATGCGGTCCTGAGCATGGACCAGGGAACACGGCTCAACGTACTTTTCCCGCTGCAGAGCAATACGCGGCAAGCTTCGAGCCAGCCGAACGCACCTCCCGCCGCAGCCAAGCGCAAGGGCCAGAAGAAGCCGAAAACTGATGCGAAGAAACTCGCATCGGATCAACTTAAGAGTCGTCTGCTTGATCTGCGCACCCGCGGCTTCAACCGCCTCTATCAGGACGGACAAATCTTTGAGTTTTCTACACCTGAGTCCTTGCTGAATATTAATTTCGCCGAACCCGTTTTTCTGTTGGTGGATCGGCTAACAGTATCGTCGGAGTCTCGGGCTCGAATCGTGGATGCGGTTGAGATCGGTTATCGCGAGTCCGGTGAAGTCATCTTCGAGACGGCTCCGGGCGAAGGACAGGCTTCTGAACAGTTGCGTTTCTCCCAGCGCTTCGAATGCAAAGTTTGCAATATTCGCTACGAGGAACCGGAACCTCGATTGTTCTCTTTCAACAACCCGTACGGCGCCTGCCCGCGGTGTCAGGGGTTCGGAAACACCATCGACTTCGATCTGGACCTCGTGATTCCTGACAAATCCCTGACCCTGAATCAAGGCGCGATTGAGCCTTGGACCAAACCCAAGTACCGGTCGCTGCTTGGCGACCTCAAGCGCTTCGCCCGCGAAACCGGCATCCCAATGGATGTTCCCTGGAGCGAACTGGACCGCGAGCATCGGGAATTGATCATTGCGGGAGAGGGACGCTTCCTCGGAGTGCGGGGTTTCTTCAATTATTTGGAGCGTAAGAAATACAAGCTTCACGTCCGCGTTTTCCTGAGCCGGTACCGCGGATATTCGGTCTGCTCCGCCTGCAACGGAGCCCGCCTGCGCATAGAGGCGCGGCAGGTGAAGATCAATGGCAAGAATATTCGCGACGTGTGCTCCATGACGATCGAAGACGCGTCGAAGTTTTTTGAAGCGGTAGAACTGACGGACCAGGAAACGGGCATCGCCGAGAGGTTGCTGCAGGAGATTCGCGAACGCCTGCGCTTTTTGAATGAAGTGGGACTGGAGTACCTGACCCTCGACCGGCTCGCGTCCACGCTATCGGGCGGTGAAGCGCAGCGCATTCAACTGGCGACATCTCTGGGCTCGCGCCTGGTGGGAACGCTTTATGTGCTCGACGAGCCATCTATCGGACTGCATAGCCGGGACACGCACCGCCTGATCAAGATCCTGCACAATCTGCGCGATCTGGGCAATACGATTCTGGTGGTCGAACACGATCGCGATGTCATGCAGGCTTCGGACACGATTCTCGACCTGGGACCTGGCGCCGGAGAAAATGGTGGCAAGGTGATCGCCGCCGGAACCTACGATCAGATCCAAAAGATGCCGGGTTCGCTTACCGGACGCTATCTCTCGGAAGAGCTGCGCATCCAGATACCAAGCGCTCGTCGCAAGCCCGGACCGCAACAAATTAAAGTCTTCGGCGCCCGGGCCCACAACTTGAAAGGGATCAACCTTGAGATCCCGTTGCGTATGCTGGTGGCGATTACAGGGGTTTCCGGTTCGGGGAAATCCACGCTGTTGCACGACGTGCTGTATCGGGCATTGTCCGAAGCGAAGAAGCAGCCCAACGCAGGCACCAGCGCCGCGGCCGCCTGGGATCGCGTGGAAGGTGCCGAGTTCATCGACGAGGTCGTGCTGGTTGATCAATCTCCGATCGGACGCACGCCGCGGTCGAACCCGGTCACTTATATCAAGGCCTTCGATGGCATCCGCGATCTGTTTGCTTCCTTGCCAGAGGCCAAGAAGCGCGGCTTCACCGCCGGACATTTTTCCTTCAACGTTCCCGGTGGACGCTGCGAGACCTGCCAAGGCGACGGGACCGTCACGGTAGAAATGCAGTTTCTGGCCGACGTGGAGCTCATCTGCGAGGAGTGCAAGGGAGCGCGCTACAAACCACAAGTGCTGGAGGTTCGTTATCGTGGGAAGAATATTCATGAAGCCTTGAATCTCACCGTGAAGGAAGCGCTGCAGTTCTTTGCCGGCGCACCCAAGATTGGGGAGAAACTGCGCGTCCTGGAGGAAGTAGGTCTTGGCTATTTACGATTGGGGCAGTCGGCCGCGACACTCTCGGGTGGTGAGGCCCAGCGCATGAAATTGGCGGCTCACCTGCAGCCTACCGCGCGAGAGGCCAGCAGGCCGCGCACCTCGGACGACCGTGCTCGCCGCAGACCGCACATCCTGTATATTTTCGATGAGCCGACCACCGGGCTGCATTTTGACGATATCAGCAAACTACTCTCCGCCTTCCGCCGTCTAATCGATGCAGGCGGCTCAATTCTGGTGATCGAGCATAACCTCGAGGTGATCAAGACAGCGGATTGGGTGATTGATCTTGGTCCCGAAGGCGGCGAGCGTGGCGGGTATATTGTCGGTTCGGGTCCGCCCGAGGCGATCGCCAATCTACCGAAGTCGTACACAGGAAACTTTCTGGCAGGTATATTGAACGGAAATGGATCGTCGGGAAATGGGTCATCCGGGAATGGATCGTCGCGGAACGGGGGCAAATAAGCCAACCTGGACGGTGCTGCTCGTTCTGGCGTTCTTCCTCGACGGAACCCTCCTTGCCCAGAGTACCGGCCAGACCATACGCCATCACAAGGTGGCCGAGCAGGATTCGTCCTTCCCCCCGGAGCTTACCCAAGCCGAGAGCGCCCTCGAAAAAGGCGACGACGCTTCGGCTGAACCTTTACTGAAGAAAGTGGTGGCAGCGGATCCAAACAACTTTCAAGCCTGGTTCGATTTGGGATTTCTGTACAACCGGCGGGGAAACACTCAGGAGTCCATCGCTGCCTATCGAAAATCTGTAGCTGCCAATCCGGACGTCTTTGAGTCCAATCTCAATCTCGGACTCATGCTGGCCAAGACCGGCCAACCTGATGCCGAGCAATTTCTTCGCACTGCAACCACTCTGAAACCGACTGCCAATGTGGACGAAGGCCATGCGCGGGCCTGGCTATCTTTGGCTCATGTGCTTGAAAACAGCGAGCCAGACCAGGCCATCGAAGCCTATAAGCAGGCTGGTGCCCTCGAGCCCAAGAATACTGAGCCGTATCTTTCGGCGGGGTTGTTGCTGGAGAAGGAAAATCGCTTTGCTGACGCGGAGCAACAATACCAGCAGGTGCTGGCCATCGATCCTAATTCCAGCGATGCTCTGACGGGCATGGCCAATATCTACATGCGGGGACAGCGGTATGCGGATGCCGATCCAATTCTGCGCAAGATCATTGCCATGCATCCGGAAGATGCGGCTGCCCGGATGCAACTCGGCCGCATCCTGCTTATTGGCGGAAAGAACGACGACGCAATCGCCGAACTGCAAGCCGCATTGAAGCTGGATCCCGGGAACTCTGTGGTGCAGAACGATCTCGCTGAGCTTTACCTCCAGAGCAAGAAATACGATCAGGCGGAGGCCCTGTACCGCGCGCTGCTGACTGCCCACCCAAATGACGCGCAATTGCATCATTCCCTCGGCGTAGCCTTTTTGAAACAGCTGAAATACGCGGACGCGCAACAGGAATTTCTGAGCGCCGTCAAGCTCAAACCCGATTTCGGCGAGGCCTACGGCGATTTAGCGGTAGCGGCGGTCGAAAACAAGAATTACGAACTCGCAATCAAGGCAGCGGACGCGCGCGCGAAGTTTCTACCCGAGATTCCCGTCAGCTATTTCCTTCGTGCCAGCGCTTATGATCATTTGCGCGACTATAAATTGGCTGCGCAGAATTATCATCGGTTTCTGGAAGTCGCGAACGGAGCGTATCCTGATCAGGAGTGGCAAGCTCGTCATCGGCTGATTGCAATAGAGCCGAAAAAATAAACGCTATGCGTCTGCGGATCAGAATTTTTGCGGTTCTCGTGGCGGCTTCACTCCTGGCGTCCGCCAAGACCGAAACTCTGCAGGAACTGATTGCGCGGGAAGAAGCCGCCAAGGTCGAGGATCGCCCCGCCTTGTGCACGGAAATCGCCGAACGCCAACTCAAAGCCGCTGACGAGCTATACACCGCCGGCAAAGTTGAGGAAGCTCAGGCTGCGCTGAAAGATGTGGTTGCCTATTCGGAAAAGGCGCACGACGCGGCAATTCAGTCGGGTAAAAAGCTCAAGAACACGGAGATCGACTTCAGAAAAATGGCAGCCAAGCTGCGAGACATCAAGCGTAGCTTGAACTTTGACGATCAACCCCCCGTGCAAGAAGCCGCCGATCGCCTCGAAAGCTTGCGTACCGATCTTCTATCCCACATGTTTGGCAAGGGTAAATGATTTCGACCTCGGGCAAGCTCGTATGGCTGGCGTTGGCGATGTTACTGCTCTCGACCGCCTGGGCACAGCGACGCGGCGACCCGCTTAATCCTCTCGAAGAGGACCAGTTGCGCGACGCCGCCCAGGACCCGGCTGAACGCCTGAAGCTGTACATCGTGTTCGCACGCGCCCGGCTGACTTCGCTGGAACAGATGCGCGCCGACCCCAAAGTCACCGACCGCGCCCAGCAAACCCGCGATCGCCTGCAGAACTTGCTGGATGTCTACGATGAGTTGAATGACAACATCGATACCTTTGTGGAGCGAAAAGCGGATCTGCGAAAGCCTTTGAAAGCGGTCATCGAAGCCGATACCGAGTTCCAGGCCAAGCTGCGCGCCTTGAAAAGCTCCGTGGATGGCAACAAGGACGAAAGTAAGCAATATGACTTCCTGCTGACCAATGTCCTGGATGCCGTCGACGGCGGCGTGCAGGACCACCGGCAGTTGCTAAACCAACAAGAAGAAGCCGCCAAACACAAGAAAAAGTAAAACTCGCAAGACCTAGCTGCTGTCCCTCCGCGATTCCTCCGCGTCTTTGCGTTTTAGGATTCAGCCCGTGCTAATCTAAGCACAACGTGAGAGAGAGGCTTCTTCAAGTCTTCCAGGAAAGCTATCGTGAACTGCGTCCTCGCGCGCCCATGCCGGACCTCGCGGTTGAGTTCTTTGCCTTCGTAAACATCAACAACACCATCCGCTTGCGGGAGGGAAAGTTATTGGTTCGTCTCTCGGACCTGCTGGAAGGAGCGCCGGAAGAGGTGCTCAGGGCAATCGCTCACATTTTGTTGGCCAAGATGTACCGCAAGCCCATCGAGCGAGGACTCGCGACCCGGTATCGCCGTTATATTTCCGGTCAAGACATCACCAGGAAAGCCCACGTCGTGCGTCAGATGCGCGGCCGCAAGCGAATCGAAAGTGCCCAGGGCCGGACTTATAACCTGGAGACTATCTTTGAAGAGCTGAACCAGCAATTTTTTTATGGCTTGCTCGCTCGGCCGCAGATCACCTGGAGCCGCGATCAGGCTCGGAACCGGCTCGGCCATTACGATCCCGCCCATAATGCCATCGTCGTGAGCCGCGTCTTCGATCACCCGCGGGTTCCGTCCTACGCCGTGGAATACATCGTTTACCACGAAATGCTGCACCTGAAACATCCCGTGAAACTGCGCGGCAGCCGGCGTTGCGTGCATTCGTCGGACTTCCAGGCAGAAGAAATGCTCTTCCCTCACCTGGAGCAAGCGAAAGCTTTTCTTAAACATCTATAGTCCAAGCGGACGACAGCAGCATCTGACTAAGAACGTGATCTAAATCGGGCTCGCGATTCCGCGCGTTGACGTCATGGAAGGCGAAAGACTATCCTAGATAATGAAATTGAAATTCATTTTCAATATCGCGGACTCCTAGAAAAGGCTGGATTTTAGATGTTGGAAGCATTCATCGTAACCTTGCGGGAAGGCGTCGAAGCCGCCCTGATCGTCGGCATTACCTTGGCCTATCTGTCAAAAATCAATCGGCCAGAGCTTCGCAAATCCGTGTACGCGGCCCTGATCTCCGCCTTCGTGGGTAGCCTGGGAGTCGCGGCTCTGCTTTCCCGGACGCAGTGGAATCAGGACATTTTCGAAGGCTGGGTCATGCTGGCCGCCGCCTTCTTCGTCGTCACCATGATCATTTTCATGATGAAGACCGGCCGCAAGCTTAAGGGCGAGATCGAAGGCAAAGTTGGGTTGCTCGCAGGAAGGAACGCCTGGTTCGGGCTGTTTGCATTCGTATTCTTGATGGTGCTCCGGGAGGGCGTGGAAACGGTTCTGATTCTCTCCGCAGTCTCTTTGAACTCGACTGAACTGCTCAGCTTCATGGGCACGTTTCTAGGCGTAGTTGCGGCGGTTGTATTTGGGGTAATGTTCGTCAAAGGCAGCGTCCGCATCAATCTGCAAAAATTCTTCCGTGTCACCACGGTGATTTTATTCTTCGTCGCTGCGCAATTGGTGATCTCCGGTTTGCATGAGCTTTCTGAAAATGGCGTCCTCCCTTCTTCGAAGACGGAGATGGCGATTATCGGCCCGATCGTGCGCAACGATCTGTTCTTTTTCATCACGATTCTCGCTCTGGCCGCGCTGATGGTGCTGTTCGAGGTCAAGCGGCGTGAGGCGGAACCCTTGCCTGTGTCCGCAGCCGAAAGACGAAAAGCTGTGTGGAGTGCCCGCCGTGAACGACTCTGGATGGCCTCCGTCTATGCCAGTTCGTTTGTATTCATCGTCCTGGTCACCGCTGAGTTCATCTACACCAAGAGCGTGAGCGCACTGTCGCCCGCGACGGAAGTCACTTTTGTGAACGGCCAAGTCAGCATTCCGCTGACCCAGGTGATGGACGGTGACCTCCATCGCTTCTCCGCTCAGGAAAGCGGCACCACGGTACGTTTCTGGCTCTATCAGAAACCCGACGGCAAGATTGCCACGGTTCTGGATGCCTGCGAAATCTGCGGCGCTGTGGGCTTCTACAAAGGGCCGAACGGAGTGGTTTGCAAGAACTGCGCCGCGCCGATTAATCCGCAGTCAGTCGGAACAGCCGGCGGATGCAATCCCGTGCCCCTCAAGGCGCAAGTAACCTCCGACGCCGTCATCATCCAGGAGGCGGACATCGCGGCAAAAAGCCACATGTTCCAGGAATAGCCATGTTCGGACGCCTGGTCTACGAATCCTTGCGGCGGCAAAAACGCCGCAAGCTGCTGGCTGGGGTCGCGATCACCTTAGGCGTAGGCGTCGCCACCGCCATGATCAGTGTGGCGACCGACATTGGCGACAAGATCAGCCGCGAACTGCGCGCCTATGGCGCAAACCTCGTCGTAACTCCGCAGGAAGATACTCTGGATGTTCAAATCGGAGGCGTAGATCTCAAGCCACCCAGCGACGGCGCCTATCTCAACGAAGCCGACCTGCCCAAGATCAAAGGGATGTTCTGGCGAAACAATATCGTGGGCTTCGCGCCCATGTTGCCGGTAAGTGTCCGCCTGAGCCAAAGCGATGATACGAACAGCCTCACCTTGCTCGGAACTTACTTCTCGAAGCAGCTCACTTTCGGCAAACAGGATTTCGTAACCGGAGTGCGTAGCACGCATCCCTGGTGGAAGGTGCAGGGCGCGTGGCCCAACGACAACTCCTCCGACGTGTTGCTAGGTGAAAGCCTGGCCGTAAAACTCGGTCTCAAGACGGGAGATGAAATTGAAATCGCGGGTCAAGCACACCGCGTCGCCGGCATTCTTTCTACCGGCGGAGCGGAAGACAATCAAATCATCGCTCCCCTCGCGCTGGCCCAACAAATTCTCGGCAAGCCCGATGCCGTACGACGCCTGTATGTGAGCGCTCTGACCAAGCCAGAAGACGCTTTCGCCCGTCGTGATCCCCAAACACTGCGAGGGGCAGAGTACGACCGCTGGTACTGCTCGCCGTATGCGGCTTCGATTGCTTTTCAGTTGCAAGAGGCAATTCCGCACTCCCATGCAGAACAGATTCGCCAGGTCGCGCAGAATGAAGGTATAGTGCTCTCTCGCATTAAGGGCTTGATGCTTTTGGTGACGCTGGCGGCGTTGTTCGCGTCCGCTCTGGCTGTTTCTGCAGCCATGGCCACAGCCATTTTTGAGCGGCGCACCGAAGTAGGTTTGATGAAAGCTTTGGGTGCCGGCAATGTTTCCGTAGCGGCCCTGTTCTTCGCGGAAGCCTTTCTGCTGGCCCTGATCGGTGGCGTCGTGGGTTTCGCCGGCGGCGCACTGCTCGCCCGACAAATCGGCCGATCCATCTTCGATTCGCAAATTGCCATGGAGCCGGTTCTTTTCCCCGTGATCCTCGCTATCGCTGTGATCGTGACTTTCGCCGGCAGCGCAATGGCGATTCGCCGCGCCGTCAAGTTTGATCCCGTCTATGCGCTCCGAGGTGAAGCGTGAGTTCAAATCGCAACTCTGATTTGGTTAGCCGCCGCGCCGCCAAGCCTCACACCTCGATGTTCCTGCGCATGTTGATGCGCGCCGCCGTGCTCCGTCGCGGACGCGCTGCCTCGGCCCTCGTGGCCATGGTAGTGGCCGCCGCCGTAGCCACGGCCATGCTCAATCTGTACGTGGACGTACAAGCCAAGCTGCGCAAGGAGTTCCGCAACTACGGTGCGAACATCGTGGTGGTTGGGAAGGACGGCCAGGCGCTTCCCGCCGACGCCGTCGATAAGGTCGAGTCCGCACTTGCCGGACACGGTCGAGCAGTGCCCTTTGCCTATGTTGTCGCCCGTACTTCCGACGGTCAATCCGTCGTCGTCTCCGGAACCAATCTCGATCAAGTTCGCAATCTGAATAGCTGGTGGTCGGTTACAGCGTGGCCAAACGCCTCGCTAGATGCGCTGGTTGGAACGCGCGCCGCCGCCGTAGTCAGCCCGGAGAGAAAAGCTTTTGATCTCACCTTCCAGGGACGCAACATTCATCTCAAGCCTGCGAACCCTGCGCACCGGAGCATCGGAAGACAGCCGTGTCTATCTTGCATTGAAGGATTTTGAAAGCTGGACAGGAGTTCAACCTTCGACGATAGAGATTGCGTCCTCCGGTTCGCCGGAAGAAGTCAACGCCTTGCTTCAAAAACTGTCGCAAGCCGCACCCACTGCCGAGGTCCGTCCCATCCGTCAGATCATGGAAGGCGAAGCCCGTGTGCTCGGAAAAACCCGCGCAACTCTGGCTGCGGCCGCTATCCTCATTGTCGCGACCGCGGCTCTATGCGTGCTCTCTACCTTGATCGGATGGGTCTTTGACCGGCGCCGCGACTTTGCCATCATGAAGGCTCTGGGCGCCTCCGAAGGACTGATTGGCGGATTCTTCGCCGCCGAAGCCGCCGCTTTGGGAGCCGTGGGAGCCGTCCTCGGATTCGGCATCGGGGTAGGAGTTGCCGCGTGGATTGGCCGGGTGAACTTTCATGCGCCGGTGGTCCCGCGCTTCACTGTCTTGCCGGTAGTCTTCGTGGGAAGCATTGCCGTAGCCTTAGTTTCCGCCGTGCTACCGATTTTCCTGCTGCGGCGGGTGCAACCCGCTATGATCTTGAGAGGGGAGTGAGATGATCAAGCTGAACCACGTCAGCCGCGTGTTCCCTGCCCTGGCCGAAGCCAACGGCGTCGTCATCCGCGCTCTCGACGATTTCTCCCTCAGCGTCGATCCCGGTGAGTGGATCGCGATCATGGGTCCGTCCGGCTCCGGCAAGTCGACGCTGGTCAATCTGATCGGCTGCCTGGATCGTCCAACTTCCGGTGAGATTTGGCTTGACGGCGAAGACGTGGCCCGCATTTCCCCGGGCCAACTGAATCGCGTGCGCGCCGAGAAAATCGGTTTTGTGTTTCAACAGTTCCATCTGATTCCCTATCTCACGGCCCTCGAAAATGTGATGCTGGCGCAATACTTCCACAGCATGACGGACGAGCAAGAAGCGCTCGAAGCCCTGCAGCGCATGGGATTGAAGCAGCGTGCCCACCACGTCCCGTCCCAGCTTTCCGGTGGTGAACAGCAGCGCGTCTGCATCGCGCGCGCCTTGATCAACGATCCCAGGATCGTTCTTGCTGACGAGCCCACTGGTAACCTCGACGCCGTTAACGAAGAGATTGTCCTGCGCTTGCTGCGCGAACTCCATCAGCAAGGACGCACCATCGTCATGGTGACGCACGACCCCGTCGTCGCCCGCCTCGCTGACCGCCGCATTGAGCTGCACCACGGCAAGATCGCAGCTCAGGAAGTCTTCGCCATGGCCGACGAAGAACAATTCGATGAGGTTCTCGAAGAACTCTGGGCGCTGGCCGAACATGGCGAGATCGCCGAAGTCGGCCGAATGGAAGTGCATGGCGCACTCCCGGTAAGCATCGCCGTCGAAAAAATGACCGCCATGGGCTTGGTCACTGCTACACCGCATCCCCCCGAGCCGCACGACCACAAGCCGTTCATCAATCCCTGCCACGATGCCCTCAAACCGACCGGAGTCTCAACCGGCGACGGCAGCATGATTGTCGAACTCACGCCCTGCGGCCGCCAGCGCGCCGCCGATATCGTCCGTCGTCACCGCCTTGCCGAACGCCTGTTCACCGACAGTCTCGCCATGGACAGCGAAACCGAAATCGAACAACAGGCTTGCAAGTTCGAGCACATTCTGTCCCCCGAAGCCACCGACAAGATCTGCGCCTTCCTGGGCCACCCCCGCACCTGCCCCCACGGCGCGCTCATTCCCCCGGGGCCATGCTGCGGCAGGAGCGGAGACTTCGCCAGCCCTTCTTTCGCAAAATCCGAGAGGCACGCCTGATCTTTTCATGATCGCGCGCAGAACCTGCATCGGCGTTTTCGACTCGGGCTTTGGCGGCCTGACTGTCCTCAAAGCTTTGCTTCGACTGATCCCCGACGCTGACTACCTCTACTTTGGAGACACCGCCCGACTACCTTACGGGTCGAAGTCCGCGGGGACTGTGGCCAGATACGCTGTCGGCGCAGCCCACTTTCTAGAGCAGCGTGGCGCCCAGACGCTGGTAATCGCTTGTAACACGGCCACGGCTTTGGCGCTAGACAAGATCATCCAAGCGGCAAGTGTTCCGGTGGTAGGTGTCATCGAACCTGGGACCGAGCGCGCCGCGGGTGAGAGCGAGAACAGGAAAGTCGTTGTCATCGGTACCGAAGCTACCGTCAGCAGCCATGCCTATTTGAAAGCTCTGGAGGCTCGAGGCGTGCAAGCAAGAGAGAAGGCGTGTCCGTTACTGGTGCCGCTTGTGGAGGAAGGATGGATCGATCATCCGGTCACCGAAGAGGTGGCCCGGATTTACCTTAAAGAAGCCTTCGCCGACGAATTCAAATCGGCCGATGTGCTCTTGCTCGGCTGCACGCATTATCCGCTCATCCAACCGGTGTTGTGTAAGGTCGCACCCAAGCATGTCAAGATCGTCGACTCCGCCGATGCCACAGCGGATGCCGTTGGCAGGCTGCTGCGCCGCATTCCCTTGCCCTCCGCGCCTCAACCGGAGCGCCGCAAGTTAGCTCGCCTGACATGTTTCGCCACCGACTCAGCGGAAAAATTTCGCCGCCTCGGCGCACAGTTCCTCGGACATCCGGTTGATGATGTGCAACACGTGGATCTCGTAGAGTAATCCTCGAATCTAATCGGATTGGACTTCCATCTCTCACTTTCGAGTTTGAAAGCAAGAGTCGGATGGACGGCAATACTGCATCAAAATAACCTGACCTGCGATGCCCACGTACTCCGGACGGGGAGCCGAGCAAAGCTCGGCAGAACCAATTTGACGAGCCATGCACGCACTCGACAATCCGATCTGGCAAGCGTTGATCAGCACGCATGCGCACTTCGCAGAAGCCCGCAACGGAGCGCGCAAGTTCCCGCACGAAGTAAGCGTGCTGGCAGGTTTTTTCGAGCCGACACCGGAGAACTACAACTCCCTGGCTGCTCTGCTTCGCCCGGACGAACGGGTTGGGCTTTTTCTCGAGCAGCCGCCCGACCCACCCGCTCCGTGGACCATCGACCGGACCACCCCGCTGCTCCAGATGCTCTGCGAACGTCGCAGTCCGGCGGGCGTTCACTCCAACCCGGGAGTGATTCGCCTCACCGAGGACGATGTACCCGAAATGCTGGCTCTGACCAAGCTGACCAATCCCGGACCCTTCGGCTCGCGAACCCACGAGATGGGAGATTATTGGGGCATCCGTATCGCTGGAACATTGGCGGCCATGGCTGGCGAGCGCCTCAAGCTTCCGGGCTACACCGAGATCAGCGCCGTATGCACGTATCCCGACCATCTCGGTCACGGCTACGCCAGCGTTCTGATCGCCAAACTGGTCGACCGCATCTTCAACCGTGGCGAACAGCCCTTCCTGCACGTCCTTCCGGAGAACACTCGCGCCATCCAAGTGTACGAACGCCTGGGATTCGCGAAACGCGCTCTGCTGCACCTCGTGGTCCTTCGACGGAACCCTGCGAACTCATTCCAAGCGAACTTCTCGACAAAACAAAGCGGCCGCGATTTTTCGCGACCGCCTTCGCAAATAAAAGTTTGAATTAGTACAACCGGAAAGTCACTTCCACATTGATCTGGACTGCCACCGGTTTGCCATCCTTCATCGCGGGCTCAAACTTCCAGGTCTTCACCGCTTCCATGGCCTTCTCGTCCAGCCCGAGACCCAGCGTTCGCGCCACTCGGATGTCGCGCGCCCGTCCGTCTGGCCCTACCACTAACCACAGAACGCATGTCCCCTGATATTTTGCCTTGCGTGCTTCCTCGGAATACTCGGGATCAGGTGCGTAAATCGCTTTAGGCGCGGACACGCCACCCCCCACTTTGAACGCTCCGCCACCAGTCCCACCGCCGTGGCCCGGTCCATATCCGGGTCCTTCACCCGAACCTACACCGCCACCATTGCCCGAGCCAATACCGCTGCCCGAACCCGTGCCGTTTGACGGCGGCCCAGGCAAGTGCGACATGGGATCGCCCAAGTTCGGCAGGTTGTTCGACGCCAGATGAACTTCCGGCGGAATCACCACGGTAGGTTCGACCGCCAATTTCGGATGATCGTTTCGCACTACCACCATCGGAGGCGTGATCTGTTCCATCGACTGCTTGGGCAGCCTGCCCTTGGAGGCCTGCAATATGTCACGGTCCCCACCGCCGCCGCCACCACCCGCTTGCGTTTTAGAAGGCGGCAGAGCAGGAAGATCATCGGGCGTGATCAGGGTGACGACCTCGGCAGGTTTCGTGATCTGCTGCACCACACGTCGTCCGAGTATGGTTCCACCAATGATCAGTATTATCGCTATGACATGAACGACGCTAGAGAACAGCGCGCCGTTTTTCTTGTAATCGTAGAATCCCCAGATGTCCTTGACCGGGATCGGCTTGGAGGTTAGCACCAGCGGCGCCTGCTTCTTGGGGAAGAACATCTCCTGGATATTCTGAACCAGGGACTTCCACAGAGGCTCGTCCAAGACATCCTTGGAAAGCAGCAGGTTTAGTTCGGGTTCGCCTCCCCGTGTAGGCTGAATGTCGTCAGTTGCCATAGTTGACCCGAGTAGACCGGACCCCCAAAGAATTACCCCACACTCTATGCTTGATGAACCCTCGCCGTAGCAAGTTGCTTGCCCGGTGTTATTAACTCGTGCCGGCGCGCGCTATTCGTCGTCAAGACGACAGAGGCGGCGCATCTCAGACATTTAGATGCGCAACCGCAGTAAATCGTCTTCTAACAAAATTGTACACTTTTTTACTCCCTTTTCCACAGTGCTTTCGGGGCTCCCTTCAGGAAGGTCCCGGCCGCCCCATGGACGTTAGTCGCGGCGCTCCCTATAATTAGAGAATTCAATCATTTGGGAGTAAATGAACCGAGTGCCGCTCGACCTCGAATCCAGCTTCAGCCAGCCCCAAATCGGCCTTGCCACGGAGGCGACTTTCTGGGGTCCCGAGCGACGCGCTTGCCAGGTCCGCGGCGTGAAAACTCGCCAATCCTAATGACTCATCCCCACCTAATGCGCCGGTTCCATTTCCTGATCGCCTTTCTAGTGGTGTTGCTCGATCGCGCCACCAAGTGGACCGTCGCGCAAAATATCCCGCTGCACGATGGCAAACAGGTCATTCCAGGTTTCTTCCGCATCACCCATGTGGAGAATCGCGGCGCCGCCTTCGGCCTGTTCGCCGATTCACCCGCCCAATGGAAAATCGCGATGCTGGTGTTGTTTTCTATTGTTGCGCTGATAGTCGTCTCGGCGTTGCTGTGGCGCAACAGTCATTCCATGACCACCACAGGGATCGGCCTGGCTCTGATTCTCGGGGGAGCTCTGGGAAATCTGTGGGACCGCCTGCTCAACGGTCGGGTAGTGGATTTCCTGCTCTTCTACATCGGCCAGTATCAATGGCCCGCCTTCAATGTAGCCGATAGCGCCATCGTCGTCGGTGCCGGCCTGCTCGTCGTCGAAATCCTGTTGGCAAAGACCCCCGCCCACGAAACGTCCGCCTAGCTGCGAAGCGTAGCGTGTTGTCCGACTTCCTTGGTGAACTTCGTGTCCTTCGTGGTTAAAAACTTTGGGCTCTACGGCTCCCCATATAACTGCCGGTAAACATTAGCATTTCGCAGAATAGCCTGCACGTACTCCCGCGTCTCGGTAAACGGAATTGACTCCACAAATTCCTGCGGATCTCGATAGTGGCCCTGGCCCAGCCAGTCCTGAACCCGTTCCGCGCCCGCGTTGTAGGCCGCCAGCGCGTACTCGAAGGAGCCGAATTTATCCACCATGCTGCGGAAGTAACGCGTACCCAGCTCCATGTTCACTCCCGGCGTGAACAACTCGTTGTTCGAAAAGTGCTTCATCTTTTCCTGCTTCGCAACCGACTTCCCTACCTTCGGCAGCAATTGCATCAGCCCGACTGCGTTTGCCCGCGACACCGCGCTCGGATTAAACTCCGACTCCTGCCTGATCAGCGCCGCCACCATGTAGGGATCCAGAGCGTTATCGGACGAGAATTTTTTCAGGTCGATCCAGTAAGGCTTGGGAAACAACGCCTCCCAATACGGCCGTGGCAAACTTGGAATATCCACCGCAAAATAACCTGGCACCGCCTTTTTCAAAGTCTCAATCGCGATGTCATAGCGACCGGCATCCGCATAAAGATGCGCCGTCTCGGGCGCCAGCCAGTTCCCTTTCGTCTCCTCCGCCGCCGCGCGCAGTTCCCGCACCGCCAAATCCAGCAGCGCTCCATTCGCCAGAAGTTGCGCCTTCTGCACTCGCAGATTGTCGGTCGGAAGCGGATCGGCTGTAATCTTCGTGCTCGGGTCGATCGGCGGGACCCGGTCCAGCAGCGCATAATGCACCGGATCGCTCTCGACTTTCATCTTCTTCAGCCGCTGCCGCGCCTGCTCGCCATAGTAGTAGTTCCGAAACCGCTCTGAGACTTTCTGGTAATACGCCCGCGCCTTGGGCGCTTCGCCATCTTCTTCCGCCAAACGGCCTCGCCAATAAAGTGCCGCGGGGATTTCCCCCGACGACGGATACAACTCAATCTGCTCCTCGAAACCTTTCTCCGCGTCCTCACGCCGGCCTTGCCGCAGGCTCAGCCAGCTGGCTTTCCACAGCGCGTACGAGGCCCGTCCACCGTCAGGAAAACGCTTCTGCAATTCCCGGAAAGAATCGATCGCCCGGTCATAATCGTGTCGTAATAAGTAAATATTTCCCGCCGAAAGCAGTGCCTGCTCCAGCCATGTGCTCGTGGGAGCCGTTTCCCGCAGCTGTTCGAGAATGCGCAGAAAAGCTTCATCATCATTCGCACTACGCGCAATCTCTCCCAGGTTGAACAAGCGCTCGGCATTCATCTCCGGCGTCGTCTCAGGCATCGACTCCAATGCCTTCTTGGCTTCCTTTGCCTGTCCCGCGTGCCGCAAAGCTTCCGCCATCGCCATCTCGATCACAATGCGATTCTCCGGGCCCGCATCATTCAACAGGTCGTGATACTCATTGGCCGCCTGGTTGTACTGTTTGCCTTTGGCCAGCAAGTCGGCGCGCGATCTTCGCTCCGCAAAACTTGGCGGCTGCGTCCCCGGAGTTCCCGCCAGCTTCCTCAAATCACCCTCGACCTGGCTCGCTTCCCAACTGAGCGGCATGGTGAAATGCAAATTTCGCAAGATGACCAACGCCTTCGCCGGCTGCCCCGCAGCTTCGTACGCCCGTCCCAAAGCAAGTTCAAGGTCCGCTCGAATCGGTTCCCGGTCTTTCTCCAGCAACTCAATCGCATCCTGCGGCCTCCCCTCCGCCACCAGAGCATTGGCGTAAGCCACATGCACGTCGCGAGTCAACAACGATTCCGGATACGCCTTATCAAACGCTCCCAGCGCCGCCACCGCCTCCGCCTGCCGCCCCGTCTGATAGTACGAAGTTCCCAAATAGAAATTGACGTAATCCCCCAGATCCCCGGCCCTCGGCTTCGCCTGGTTCAACGGGTCAATCGCCTGCGCATACCCTTTATCCAGCGTGTGCGCATACCCGACCACCAGCCAGGCCAGCGCTCCCGCGTCTTCTTTTGCATGACGCCGCGCATACCCTTCCACGCCCGCGTACGCCGCCGGAGTTCGATCCTGTAGCAGTTGTTGCGCCATCGGCTTCAAACTGGCCGAAGCCACAAACGCCTCATGCATGCGCTGCAACCGCGGAGACGCGTGCTTCCGCCGCGTCGCGCTCGCAGCCGTCGTTCCCGCACTCTTCCTTCCCGCAGACGGGTTTTTATGCGTCGAGGGAGAAGAAGGTTTGGATGAGGAGTGAGTCGTGGATGATGGAGCTTGAATCTGTCCCGTCGACTGCGCGGACGGTGTCGCCGAGGGCGCCGAAGATGGAGACGAAGACGGGGCCGAGGCCGACGGCGAAGATGGCGCGGAAGATTGCACAACCGCGGCAGCTCCCGGAACAAAAACACTCCCGGACCAAGCTGCCAACATCCAAAACAGAATTTTCAAAACGCTAACCCAACGATGGAAAAACACTATTACTAATTATCTGCTTTTTCTCCCAATCGTCAAAAGTCGCTCGCGTGGTGCGGGCCACTCCTGCGGTGCGGAGCCGAGTGAACCTCTCCGTGAGGATCTCAAACTCGAGTCAGGAAGCCTCACTCGCGGTCACTCTGGAAAATTCATGCGGCGAAGCAGATCGTCAAAGCGCGGCTCGGAGTGCAGTGTATCCAGGGCAGGATCGACTTTCAAAAGAGTCACCAAGGGAGCCCTGTCCTCAAAGTTTTTTTCAAGCGAGACCATGGCCTTTTCTTTTTCTCCGAGCCGCGAATAGACTTGCGGTATGTCGAACTCTCCGACGTTCGGAAAATCTCTTTCGTTCCAGTTCTGAATTTCTTGCCAGAACCCCTTGGCTCCCTGTGCCGCAAATACCTTTCTAAGGGCGATCTCATCGGCAGCGACCTTGGCGTGATCGTCCCCTCGAAGGAATCGTCCATTCGTGAGCTCTGTG
>Ga0210386_10001968_pt1 | contig 17925 bp, 17 predicted proteins | sample IncBWH32OmetaG_FD_160091 | JGI IMG/M metagenome (GOLD analysis project Ga0210386, IMG submission 160091) | Forest soil microbial communities from Barre Woods Harvard Forest LTER site, Petersham, Massachusetts, United States - Inc-BW-H-32-O ... | reverse complement strand
GTTTTATATCATATAACATCTATACTTCTAAAACCAGACCAGCTGGTTATACAAATAGTGCAAACGTTTCACCAGACAATCAAAACTCAGTAACCATTAATTCAATTAATGCCAGTACGGTTCCTTATTATTTTTATACTACAACGACCTCGGGTACTGTTTCAACTTCGAGCGATACAGCGGAAAGTATTTTTCTGAGTGTTGCTAATGGCGGTGGTGTTGCTCTATTAAAGTGGACACCTATGTACACTCCTAATCTGTCAACTTTTAATGGCTGGTACTATATCTATAGAGAATATAAATATACATGGACTTTATTAGATTCTACGAAATCGTTGAATTATTCAGATACAATCACCTACTGTACTGCAGCCTTAAAATATAGGATCGTGGCCAACGATTCAACTGGGTGCCAATCATCTTCAAACTGGGCAGGCGGTACTTTTCAGGATAATATTGCTAGCGCTTCGCCAGTAATGGATTCAGTTAGTGTAGGACCTGGAGGAAACGTGGAAATATCATGGTTCCCCAGCTCTTCTCAAAATGTAGTTGGATATTATATATATGAATATATTGCTAACATATGGACTGTTATTGATACAGTAAATGGTTTGAACAGCACCTTTTATAACTTAACGGGAGCTTCTCCCGGTACAGGTTCATTAAGTTTCCGGGTTGCCGGTTTTGATAGTTGTAATAATGTAAGTCCTTTAGATGGGGCACAAAAAACAATTTACTTGCAACAAAACCCAAATCCATGTTCGCACAATAATGAATTAAAATGGAGTGCATACGTAGATGAGCCTCCTGTTACAGGGGGTGGTAAGTATAATTTATATGAATATGAAATTTATTCAAGTATAAACGGTGCTCCATTTACACTTTTGACTACATGTTCAGATACTTTGGATTATATGGATACAGGCCTCAGGCAGTCAGAAACAATCTGTTATTTTGTAGTGGCTGTAGACTCAGCCAATCATAGTATAACGGCATCATCAAATATTGTTTGCTATCAGGTAACAACCCCGCCGCCACCAAAGTTTGATTACATGCGTGTAGCAACCGTAATTAATAATTCGACCCAGAACCAGGTAAACTGGTATATAGATACAGGTGCAGGGATAGAAGAAAATATTATTGAACGTACCGATGCCCCGGGAGACAAACCTGTATATGTAGGAACAGTTACAGCAGCTCCTCACACGGTATTCTATAGTTTTGTTGACCCTTCGGCTAACCCGAATATTCAAAGCTACACATACAAGGTATTTGCGCAAGACAGTTGTAATTTTATTACAGATTCAACTCAAATAGGGCAAACTATTTACCTTACCGCAACCGGTGATAATTCAGGTACCAATACACTTAATTGGAATGCCTATGCAGACTGGGGCCTAGGAAATGTTATCAGGAAGTATGATATTTACCGTGATGAAGATGGTGGGCCATATTCGCAAATTACATCGGTTTCAGGAACTACACTTAGCTATACCGATAATGTGAGTGCAATTATTACCGGGCAGGGAGTATTTGGCTACTATGTACAAGCAGTTGAGCAAGGTACACCGTATAATCTGCCTCCCGATACCAGTACTTCTAACATAGCCATTGCCTACCAGGATCCAAGAGTGTATGTGCCTAATGCATTTAACCCTAAAGGGGTTAACAAGGTATTTATACCTGTTGGTGTATTTGTCGATCTTCAGAACTACGACTTTACTATTTATGACCGTTGGGGCCAATTGATATTTGAAACTACTGACCCTACACAAGGATGGGATGGTACATACCATGGCAAACTGGTAGAAGAAGGTGTATACATATACCATATTCAGTATACTTCAGGTAAAGGTGAGTATTTCAACCTGAGGAGCTGGGTTATGATGCTTAAGTAGCCAGATTCCCTATTATTTAAGGTTGTGATCGAGCTCTATCATAATGATTGGTTGTTTATCATCTGATACTACTAAAACCTTCACTGAGTTTTACCCCCTGAATTAAATACAGTAAAGCGCATGAACATAGAATAAAGGTAGTGCTAGTAAATAGAACCTGAAAAACTACTTGATCAGAACAGTCTGGGTAGCTGTGCCACCAACAATAAGCTGTATTAATCCGCTTCCTGTCATGCTCCCTTTGGTTGCCTGAATATCAAAAATTGCGGGGTTAGGGAATGAATATTGAAAATGGCCTGTATTATCTGTTGTGCCTGTAGCCTGTATTTGTCCCGGAGGGTTAATGTTTGCATATAATTTAACAGTGGCTCCCGCAACCGGCGTTTGAATTCCGCTAAAGCCGGTAGTATCTACTATTAAAATATCTACGTTACATGTTGTATTTTTAGTGCAGGAAGACTGTGTTCCGCAAAGCAGAACAAAGAACAAAATTGCTGCTAAGAAAAATGAATAGGTAATTATTTTCTTCATGAAAAGCTAAAATCGTTTACTTTTACGTTTCACAAAAATAAACAATTTTTCGAATGTTTAAAAAAATTCTGTTCGGATTTATAATATTGGGGATATCTTCCTGTGGTTTATCGCAAAGCGGAAAATCGAAAGAAGTAGAGACAAAAGTGAAAATCCGCACCACAATGGGCGATATTGTGGTGAAATTATACAATCAAACTCCTCAAACAAGAGATAATTTCATAAAGCTGGTCAATCAAAAGTTTTATGATAGTACCCTTTTTCATAGGGTAATTGAGGGATTTATGATCCAGGGGGGCGATCCTAACTCGAAAAAGGCTCCTGCAGACGTTATGCTGGGCAATGGAGATGTAGGATATACTGTGCCTGCCGAAATTGTTCCCGGCTTATTTCATAAAAAAGGGGCATTAGCTACAGCACGCCAGGGCGACCAGGTAAACCCTTCAAAGGCTTCTTCCGGCTGCCAGTTCTATATTGTACAGGGCAAAAAATTCAGAAACGGAGAATTGGATACAATGGAAGAACGTGCCAATTTTGGCATTAAGCAGCAAATATTCACAAAGATCATCAGTAAGCCTGAAAATACTGAGTTAAAAAGGAGATTTATCAAGTATCAGAATGAAAGTGCGATAGATAGCCTACAAGCGCTCACGAAAACCATAGAGCCGCAAATAGATTCTATTTATGCCAAAACCGATAAATTTAAATTTACACCTGAAGAGAGAGCAGCATATACAGCGGTTGGCGGTACGCCGCAGCTGGATAATAACTATACTGTTTTCGGTGAAGTTATTGAAGGTCTTGATATTGTTGACAAGATTGCCGGTGTAAAGACGAATCAGGCTGACAGGCCATTGACCGATGTAAGAATTTTGAGTGCAGAAATTGTAAAGTAATTGATGGAAAGTAAAGTAAAGGAATTAGTTGAAGAAGTTGGCGGAGTAAGTATTTCAAACCCTGACCAGGCTGAACAATTCAGGTTGAAGTACCTGAGTAAGAAAGGTGTGCTTGCTGATCTTTTCGAAGAATTCAAAACCCTTGCCCCGGAACAGCGCAAAGTAGTAGGCAAGCAATTGAACGAGTTAAAGCAAATGGCCGAAAAGAAATTTGCTGAGGCTAAAGAAACTACCTCTGCTCAAAATGGTTCTTCAGCAGATAAGAATATAGACCTTTCATTACCTTCAGAACCAATTGAACTAGGGTCAAGACACCCTATTTCATTAGTAAGAGCAAGTATTACAGATATATTTACCAAGATAGGCTTTACTATTTCTGAAGGCCCGGAAATTGAAGATGACTGGCATAACTTCGGTGCATTGAATTTTCCTGAAGATCACCCGGCAAGGGATATGCAGGATACTTTTTTTGTTGAATCAGACAGTGCAGACAAATGGTTATTACGTACCCATACTTCATCGGTACAAGTTAGGGTGATGAAGAACCAAAAGCCACCTATCAGGACAATTTCTCCAGGAAGGGTGTACCGTAATGAAACAATTTCTGCACGTGCGCATTGCCAATTCCACCAGGTTGAAGGCCTGTATGTAGATGAAGGAGTTTCCTTTGCTGACCTTAAACAAACACTTTATTATTTTGTGCAGGAGATGTTTGGTGAAAAGATAAATATTCGTTTCCGCCCGTCTTTTTTTCCTTTTACCGAGCCAAGCGCTGAAATGGATATATCATGCATTATTTGTGGCGGTATAGGCTGCCCGGTATGCAAACAAAGCGGCTGGGTTGAAATTTTAGGTTGCGGTATGGTTCACCCCAATGTGCTTGAAAACTGCGGTATAGACAGTAAAAAGTATACCGGTTACGCATTTGGCATGGGTATTGAACGTATAGCCATGCTTCGTTTCCAGATAAAAGACCTTAGGTTATTCTTCGAAAACGATATGCGTTTTCTTTCGCAATTCAAATCGGTTTTATAAACCCTGTTTGTATGAAGGTAATTGAATGCCCACGTGATGCAATGCAGGGGATACATGACTTCATCCCCACCGAGAAAAAGGTTGCCTACATAAACTCCTTGCTTAAAGTTGGGTTTGATACTATTGATGTAGGCAGTTTTGTTTCACCCAAGGCTATTCCTCAAATGAAGGATACAGCAGAGGTGTTAAATAAGATAGACCTCACATCAACCCAAAGCAAACTGCTTGCAATTATTGCAAACATTCGTGGTGCTCAGAATGCAGTTCAGTTCGACCAAATAAATTATTTGGGCTTCCCTTTTTCAATATCTGAAACATTCCAACAGAGGAATGCCAATTCTTCAATTGCAGAGTCATTGGTTAGAGTAGAAGAAATACAAAACCTGTGTATAGAACATAAGAAAGAACTGGTAGTATATATATCAATGGCATTTGGTAACCCATACGGTGAGGAATGGAGTAGTGAGATAGCCATGCATTGGTCAAGGGAGTTGAGTGGTATGGGCATTAAGATATTAGCCTTGTCAGATACTATTGGAGTTTCCAATCCGCAAAATATTACAGAGTTATTCTCAACTCTTATACCTGAACTGAAAGATGTTGAGTTTGGCGCTCATTTGCATACTACCCCGGATAAATGGGAGGAGAAAGTAAAGGCTGCATATGATAGCGGTTGTCGCAGGTTCGATTCAGCAATAAAAGGTTTTGGCGGCTGCCCTATGGCGAGTGATAAGCTTACCGGTAATATGCCAACCGAGAATCTGATAAGCTATTTTAAGGCAAACAATATTCCATTTTCACTTGACCAGCAAGCATTCAACAATGCCATGATAATAGCCGGGCAAACATTTCCTCTATGATAATTGTCACAAGCCAGACTGGCTTATTTACATATATTTGCTCAGCATTTTAAGTATGTTATCATTCAACGACACAGCTATTGCATTTTCAGGTAAAACTGATAACGACCTCAGGCGTTCCTATTGGCTTTTTAAATTAGTTGGTAACAGCAATTTGGTTAACGTTGGCCAGAAGCTTACAACATTTGCTATCAATACACATCTCCCAATACGTGGCTTTATTAAGGCTACCATTTTCCGTCAGTTTTGTGGTGGTGAGAACATTACTGAATGCTTGGAAACAGTTGAAGCATTGGGTAAGTACAATGTTGGCTCAATACTCGATTATTCGGTAGAAGGCAAGGCAGAGGAAAATGTATTTGACCAGACTGCACATGAGATAATAGAAACATTAGACCTGGCAAAACAAAATAAACACATTCCATTTGCAGTATTCAAACCAACCGGCCTAGGTGATATTAACCTGATGGAAAAAGTTAATTCAAATGCAAAACTTTCTGCCGAAGAACAAAAGGCATGGGAGAGAGTAATTGCCCGTTTCGATAGTATTTGCAGCAAGGCACATGACATAAAAGTAAAATTACTGATTGACGCTGAAGAAAGCTGGATACAGAATGCCGTTGATGGCTTAGCACAGAAAATGATGGCTAAATACAACAAAGAACAGTGTATTGTATTTAACACGGCACAAATGTATCGCAATGACAGACTCATCTATTTAAAGAATGCCTTGAATGATGCTAAAAAAAAGAAATACTATTTCGGGGTAAAAGTGGTTCGCGGTGCATATATGGAAAAAGAAAGAGCTCGTGCAGCAAAGATGGGTTATGCCTCTCCGATAAACAGTACGAAAGCAGAAACGGATGCTGAATACAACTCTGCGCTTGAATTTTGTATTAAAAATATTGAATTTGTTTCTGTATGTGCAGGAACACATAATGAAGATAGCGCTATGTTATTGGTTAAACTAATGCAGCAAAACAACATCCCTGTTAACCACCCTCACGTTTGGTTTTCGCAGTTGTTAGGCATGAGCGATCATATTAGTTTTAATATTGCCAATGCAGGTTATAACGTTGCCAAGTATGTGCCGTATGGCCCGGTAAGAGATGTATTACCTTACCTGATACGCAGGGCAATGGAGAATACTTCAGTAAAAGGGCAAACAGGCAGAGAGTTAAGTTTGATCATAAAAGAACAGCAGCGCAGGGCGGCTTCTAAAAATTAGCCCATGAGACTTCAGGAACATTTTCCTTTAAAAGATATAACTACTTTTCATGCTAAGGTATATGCAAAGCATTATACTGAATTTGCCTCTATAGATGAATTGAAAGAAATTTTATCATCTCCGGAAGTAAAAGGCAAACAGTTTATGATCTTAGGTGGTGGTAGTAATGTATTGTTTACGGGTGATTACACTGGTATAATTATTCGCAATGCAATAAAAGGAATTGAAATAATAAAAGAAGAGGGTAATACTGTTTTTATTAAAGCCAGAAGTGGTGAAAAGTGGCACGACTTTGTTTTGTATTGTGTCAGTAAGGGATATGCCGGAATAGAAAACTTATCTCTCATTCCCGGCACGGTTGGCGCGGGGCCCATACAAAATATTGGAGCATACGGTGTAGAGCTAAAAGATGTATTAAGTGAGGTAGAGGCTTTGAATATTCACACATTGGAGGTGAGGAAGTTCTCTAATTCAGAATGCAATTTCGGGTATAGGGAAAGTATTTTTAAAGGAAAAGAAAAGGGCAATTATATTATACTTTCGGTTACGTTGAAGTTAAACAAAGATCCTAAGAAAGTAAATACAACCTACGGAACAATTAGCAAAGAACTGGAAGTAATGGGAGTAAGTAACCCCACTATTGCAGATATAAGTAAAGCTGTTATTAATATCCGCTCAAGCAAATTACCCGATCCGGAAAAGATAGGTAATGCAGGCAGCTTTTTCAAGAACCCTATTATTGCCAATGCCCAATTTGAAAAACTAAAAGCAAAATTTCCCGATATTGTTTCTTTTGCCGCACATGAAGGCCATACTAAATTAGCTGCCGGATGGCTCATTGAGCAATGTGGCTGGAAAGGTAAACGTATTGGTGATGCAGGTGTACATAAAGATCAGGCATTGGTGCTTGTAAATTACGGCGATGCTACCGGCAAGGAGATATATGATATTTCGACCCAGGTCATTAAATCAGTGAAAGATAAATTTGATGTAGAGCTGGAGCGTGAAGTCAACATGATATAAGCTATGAGAAAGCTTTCAATGGATGAACTTAACCGCAAAAGCAACGAAGAGTTTAAGAACGCTTCAAAAACACCTATTGTATTAGTTCTCGATAATATACGGAGCATGAATAACATTGGCTCTGTATTTCGTACGGCCGATGCGTTTTTATTAAAGGGTGTTTATTTGTGTGGTGTGACTGCCACACCACCACATCGCGAGATACAAAAGACTGCCTTGGGTGCAACGGAATCGGTAGACTGGAAGCATTTTCCTGCAACAATAGATGCTGTGAATGACTTAAAGAATGATGGCTTTACTGTATATGCGGTTGAACAGGCAGAAAATAGTACAATGCTGAATGCGCTGAATGTTTCAGATAAAAAGAAGATTGCACTTGTTTTTGGTAATGAAGTAAGTGGAGTGGAACAATCGGTAATAGATGCCTGCCATGGCTGCATTGAAATCCCTCAATATGGTACAAAGCATTCGCTGAATCTTGCTGTTAGCGTAGGCATAGTGGTTTGGGATATAGTAATGAAATTGAAATAAAGTCACACCTGATTATTCGGGTTCATACTTTTATTTTAACCACGGGTCAATTTTATTATATCTTTGCGCGCTCAAAAGCGATAAATACTTTAATAATTATATGAGGGGGATTTCAAAAAGGGTATTATGCCCATTATTTTTTTATTGCGTTCTATTGATTGTTTCTTTTAATAAAGCATCTGGTCAGGCAGCTATCTATTCAACTGTTCTTGCCTCAGGTAACTCTAATACTTCCCTGACAGTTGTTTGTGAAGGTAGCTCAATGCAGCTTTTACTTGTTGTTCATTACACAGGGTTTAATTATGTTTCCGCTACATATAACAATAATGCCAGTAATGATATTGGAAACATAGCAAGCGGCAATGACCATATCAGCATGTTCATGTTCAGCGCGGTTTCTGGCGGTAAACAAACGGTCAAGTTATCTGTGGTGGGTACAGGTACGTATTATACTGAATTATTCGCATTAAAAAATGTAAGCAGTACTAACAGTATATCTATAACAACTACAAGTACCAGCGGCACTAATGCATCTGTATCTGTAAGTGGTGAGAGTAAAGATCTGCTGATTGGCGGAATATTTGACCTTTCCTGCGGTGTAACATCTATATCCGGAGCAACATCGCAAGAAAAAATAGCTTCATTTACCAGCCCCTATGCAGGGGAAGATGATTATGTTTCAGCCTCTTCATCATCCAAGTTTAGCTGGAGCTTTTCAAGTAGCACCAGCTATACAGCATGGGCTGTAAAAATAAGCGGAACCATCGCTTTGCCTATCAGTCTTTTGGATTTTGACACACAATATGTACCGGATAGGAGCATTGTTGATATTAACTGGACAACAGCAACCGAGATAGATAACAGCTACTTTACTATTGAGAAAACAACAGACGGCATTAACTATACTACCGTTGCTACAGTTGCCGGTGCCGGCAACAGCGACCATGTATTAAATTACAGCACCGTTGATGAAAGCCCCTGGGGAGGTACATCGTATTATCGTTTAAAACAAACCGATTATGATGGAAACTATACGTACTCGGGAACTATGATTGTTAATGTGCCGTTACATTATGCGGTAAATATTTTTCCGAATCCTGCCTCGGACCACACAGTGGTACAATATAATTCTGATAGCCCTGCACCGCTTATAGTAGAGATATTTAATGCACAGGGAATGCTGGTTAGTTCATATGACTTTGCTACTGTTCAGACCGGCGATAATAGATTTACCATAAATACAGCATCTCTGTCACAGGGAGCGTATATTATGAGGCTTACCAGTGGAACTACCACTACCAGCCACAAGTTCATTAAGCAATAGTATTTCTACTTTTAATGGATATTGTAACCAGGTTAAGGTTTCTTCTGGTTGTCTATTTGCCCCATTAACACATATTGCATTATGTTAGCCCCCATTTCAAGGGCTTTTTCATGCAGGTCGGGCGGGTCATTATATATTTCATGGTCTTCCCAGCCGTCACCAAGGTCGGCATCGTAGTTGTAAAAACAAACCAGGCGGCCGTTATATATCAAACCATACCCGATTGGCCGCTTGCCATCGTGTTCATGTATCTTGGGTAAGCCGTTGGTGAAATTATATTTCTGGTGGTAAATAGGATGGTTGAATGGTAGCTCTACCAATGTAAGTTCAGGGAACACTTTTTTTATTTCTCTTTTAAATGCAGAATCCAACCCATAGCTATCATTCACTTCTAAAAAACCTCCGCCTATCAAGTAGTTTCTTAAATTCTCTGCTTCCTCAGGTGTAAATAATATGTTCCCGTTGCCAGTTATGTGCACCATAGGGTAGTTGAAGATCTCTGGGCTGCCTGGTTCTACCAATGCTTCTTCCGGGTTAATGTTCATGCCCAGGTTTTTGTTGCAGAACGCAATAAGGTTAGGCAGCGATGTTTTTCCGTCATACCAGTTTCCTCCGCCTTTGTATTTCATGCGGGCTATCTGGTAGGTATAATTGCCGGTATACGTTCCTTTGAACGAAAACAGTGTAAGCGATAGCAATACAAAAAACAGTGCTTTTTTCATATCCTCAAAGGTAAGCAATTTGTGTTTCTGACCTTTGCTTGGTAATGTTTGATAAATTTTTTTGGGGTTTGGCGGGGCGGCTCTTCTTCCCTGCTTGCCTGAGTTAACTATGCACGCATCATTTGCAGCTAACCCGCGCCCACCATTTACCTATTTCTAAATCAGTTATTCATTTAAATAGGGCAAGTTTTTTGTACAGGAACTTTGCTGACTTGAAGGAATGCTTCCTTTTAAATTCAACTAGTAGTTTAATGTATGTAATGCACATGCAGCCACTAAAGCAGCAGTCTCAGTACGGTATCGAACACTACCTAAGGTAATGGGAGTAAAGCCATGGCCGATAGCCTGTTCAACTTCATTATTGTGCAGGTCGCCTTCAGGGCCAATAAGTATTAACGCATGTTCTCCTTTTTTATACACTTCCTGAAATGTTCTCTTTTCTTTTTCTATGCAATGCAGCACAAATTTTTGCCCTTTAAAATCTTTCGTGCTTTCAAGCATTTCAGCATAGGTACTAAGCTCCTCTACCGCAGGTAAATATCTTCTGCCCGATTGTTTCATGGCTTCCATCACAATTTTATGCAGACGCTCGGTCTTCAGTATTTTTCGTTCAGAGCGTTGTGTAATAACAGGAATGAATGAAGTAATGCCGATCTCAGTTAGCTTTTCAATAAGCCATTCCATGCGGGCAATATTCTTTGTAGGAGCAATAACAACATGCAACTGCCATGCCGGAGCGGACTCAAAATGAGACTCTAAAATTCTAAGGGTACAGGCTTTTGCATTGGCACTTTCTATTTCGGCTTTGCACAAATTGCCTTTTCCATCTGTTACCTGAACATGCTCACCTGCCTGCAGGCGCAATACCTTTACACAGTGATGCGATTCTTCTGCACCCAGGGTGCAAACTGAACCGGAAACATCTGTGGCAAAAAATAAATGCATGGTTAAACTACAGCTTAAGCACGGCCATGAATGCCGATTGTGGTATTTCCACATTACCTACCTGGCGCATACGCTTTTTACCTTTCTTCTGTTTTTCTAACAGCTTACGTTTACGCGAAATATCACCACCATAACACTTTGCGGTAACGTCCTTACGTATAGCGCTTATGTTTTCACGGGCAATTATCTTGGCTCCTATGGCAGCCTGTATAGCGATCTGGAATTGTTGGCGTGGTATAAGTTCTTTTAACTTTTCGCAGATCTTCCGGCCGAATTCCTGTGCATGGTCAGTATGTATAAGTGCAGCAAGTGCATCCACAATTTCTGCATTCAGAAGAATATCGAGCTTAACCAATTTCGATTGCCTGTATTCCAATGGTGAATAATCGAATGAAGCATAACCCTTCGAAATACTCTTTAACCTGTCGTAAAAATCGAATACTATTTCAGCCAATGGCATTTCAAATACCATTTCAACCCGGTCGGTAGTTAGGTAAACCTGGTTGATTATGGCTCCGCGTTTTTCAATGCAAAGCGACATAATTGCACCTACATATTCTGTTTTGGTAATAATATTGGCCTTTATATATGGTTCCTCTACGTAATCAATACGGGTAGGGTCAGGCAGATCGCTTGGATTATTTATAATCAGCTTTTCTCCACTCGGGGTGTATGCAAAGTACGATACGTTAGGAACCGTAGTAATAACGGTCATGTTAAACTCACGCTCCAAACGTTCCTGAATAATTTCAAGGTGAAGCATACCCAAAAAGCCGCAACGGAAACCAAAGCCCAATGCAGCGGTTGATTCTGGTTCGTATACCAATGCTGCATCATTCAATTGCAGCTTATCCATACTTGCCCTTAATTCTTCGTAATCATCCGTATCTACAGGGTAAATACCTGCAAATACCATTGGTTTTACTTCCTTAAACCCTTGTATAACTTCCTTGCAAGGGTTGGCAATATTTTCGAGGGTATCGCCCACACGTACTTCCTTTGCAACTTTTGTACCTGTAATAATATAGCCAACGTCTCCCGCCTCAATTTTATCTTGCGGCGAATATTGTAATTTCAATACACCTACCTCTTCAGCAACATATTCTGCACCGGTAGCAATAAATCGTATTCTGTCGCCTTTGCGTATGGTACCATTTACAACCTTATAATAGGCTACCACACCGCGAAAAACGTTAAACACTGAGTCGAATAAAAGCGCCTGTAATGGAGCTTCTCTGTCACCTTTTGGCGCAGAAACCCGTTCAATTATAGCAGCTAATAATTCTTCAACACCTTGCCCTGTTTTGCCACTGGCAAGTAATATTTCATCGCGTCGGCAACCAATAATATCTACCATCTGGTCCTTTATCTCTTCTATCATGGCATTTGGCATGTCTACCTTATTCAGTACAGGAATAACGGTAAGGTCATTATCTAATGCCAGGTAAAGGTTCGATATGGTTTGGGCCTGAATGCCCTGAGTAGAGTCAACCAGCAATAAAGCGCCTTCGCAGGCAGCAATAGATCGTGATACTTCATATGAAAAGTCAACGTGGCCGGGGGTATCGATAAGGTTCAGCACATAGGTCTGTCCCTTATATACATAGCTCATTTGAATGGCATGGCTCTTAATGGTAATGCCTCTTTCCTTCTCCAGGTCCATGTCATCAAGCACCTGTGCCTGCATGTCCCTGCCGGTTACCGTTTTAGTAAATTCCAGTAAGCGGTCAGCCAGGGTACTTTTACCATGGTCAATGTGAGCTATAATGCAAAAGTTCCGTATGTGTTCTATTTTCGCCATAAGAGGCGCAAAAATATACTATTTTTTGGTTGTATAGCTATAATTCATTCAACACAGAGTATACGGAGAAGCATAGAGTTTCACTGAGAAAGTAGCTCTTTGTACCTGATTTAGTTTTGAGTTGAAATGCCTAAATTCGAAGTAAGCATAATAAATGATGAAAATAGTTCACAGGTTAAGCTGTTATTTTCTATTTATATACCCAAATTCAATAAGTTGGTTTTCATTTGTAATACTATGGCTCTTGCCTTGATGTAATAAATACATGGTGTCACTAACCTCCTGAACATCTTTATACATGTGGTCAGTAATAATTATACCTTTATTACTCTTTTCCAATTTCATTATCTCTTTTAGTTTCTGAACCTGAAGCGGAGCAAGATAGGAGAACGGTTCATCGAGTAAAACAAACTTCGCTTTTTTCTTCAATATCATGTAACACTCTGCCAGTCTATGTTCTCCTCCTGAAAGGTTTTTCATTTTTTCATTCATCAGACCATTGAATACTGGAAAATCACTTATTAATTCTTCGGGATCAATCTCATATATGTTTAATGCCGTTTTAAGTTTTATATGGCCGGGTACAAAATCATCTTGCGGTAAATAGCCCATTATACCTTCTTCCTTGTATGGTGTTTGTATCCTTTTTTCATTTATTCTTATCGACTTTTCTTCCAGTTCTAGTGTTCCAAAAATTATTTTCATCAAAGTAGATTTTCCGGTACCATTCCTTCCAAATATGCCTGTTATGCTACCTGTTTCAAACCGCATAAATATATTGCTTAGCACTTTCTTCTCCCTGAATGCTATAATTACGCTATCAATTGTCAGGACATCACCCATGCTTACCTTGGTTGAAAGAATAGAATAAGTATTAAAATAAAAAGTATCATATCGATTGTAACTATACTGCCAAATAATTTTGTTCTTCTAATGCCACGGTTGTAATAAAAATATATTTCATCTTCTCGAAACATATTATTAAAATAAATGATAACCAGTGTAGTTATAATCTTAAACCAGAATGCTATTGTGAAAAGGATCCATCCATAGCTATGTACAACTCCACTTGCTACTAAAGAACAGATAGAAGTTGGAACAAATAGTTGAGAATAATATATAAAGATGGCTTTTACTTTATTCATTATGGTAATTAACTAGGCACTAAATGTGAACCGGATATTAAAGATCTAGTGCTTAATACGTTATAAATGAATATATATTGTAAGTTTTGGTGGAATCTTAAGCTATTTTTTTGTTGTATTGCCACATAGCTGACACAGAGAAGTACGGATTTTTACAGAGAAAGTAGCTCTGTGTAGTTCCCTTAGCTATGCGAACGCTATGTTAACCCCTTTCCACTTCATTCCCTATATTTGCCCCTGCTAAAACTGCTTCACTATGAGCAAACCATCAGAGGAACAAAAATATTTTACCGATTCAGGTATTGAAATAAAACGCATCTACCCAAAGCAGGATATACCTGATGAACAACCTGGGCAATACCCGTTTACCCGTGGTGTGTACCCTGATATGTACCGCAGTAAACTATGGACCATGCGCCAGTATGCAGGGTTCTCCACCGCTGAGGAATCGAATAAGCGTTACCATTATTTATTGAACAACGGTACTACCGGTTTGTCGGTTGCATTTGACCTGCCTACCCAAATGGGCTACGATTCCAGCCATGAACTTTCGGAAGGGGAAGTAGGTAAATCGGGTGTTGCAATAGATACACTTAAGGATATGGAAATTCTATTTGATGGAATTGACCTTGAGAAAGTATCTACATCAATGACCATCAATTCTACCGCATCTATTTTATTGGGGATGTATATTGCCCTAGCGAAAAAGAAAGGCTCGGATGTAAAGAAGATATCCGGTACCATACAGAATGATATTTTAAAGGAATACGCTGCAAGAGGTACCTATATCTATCCTCCAACGCCTTCCATGCGCATTATTACCGATATTTTTGAGTATTGCAGCAAAGAAGTGCCAAAGTGGAATACTATTTCCATTTCGGGGTATCATATTCGCGAGGCGGGATCTACAGCCGTGCAGGAACTTGCGTTTACACTGGCTAATGGTCGCGAGTATGTGCAGGCAGCTATTAAAAAAGGCTTGGATATTAATGTATTTGCAAGGCGTTTGTCGTTCTTTTTCAATGCGCATAATAATTTGTTTGAAGAGGTAGCCAAGTTCCGTGCAGCAAGGCGTATGTGGGCAAAGATCACCAAAGACCTTGGCGCGACTGATGTGCAGGCACAGATGCTGAGGTTTCATACACAAACAGCAGGCTCTACACTCACAGCACAGCAACCACAGAACAATATTATTCGTGTAACCATACAGGCTTTGTCCGCAGTTATGGGTGGTACACAATCGTTACATACAAATGGCTTTGACGAGGCCCTTGCATTACCAACTGAAGAAGCAGCTCGCATTGCATTACGTACCCAACAGGTAATAGGCTATGAAAGTGGGGTTCCGCAAACGGTTGACCCGCTTGCCGGTTCTTATTTTATTGAGGCACTTACGAATGAAGTAGAAGCAAAAGCCTGGGAATACCTGAACAAGATCGAGAAGATGGGTGGCGCTGTAAAGGCAATTGAAAAGAGCTATATGCAAAACGAAATTGCAAGCTCGGCCTTTAAATACCAGGATGATATTGAGAAAGGAGAGAAGATAATTGTGGGTGTAAATAAGTTTGAGGTAGAGGAGAAGAGGCCGGAAAATCTGTTTACCGTTGATGATTCCATCCGCCAGTACCAGATCGATAAGATAAACAAGGTAAAAGCTGAGCGTAATAATGATAAGGTAAAAGCATCACTTACCTTGCTTGAAAAGAACGCAAGGGAAGATGTGAACCTGATGCCGGCAATTATTGAAGCTTGTGAGAATTACGTTACACTTGGCGAAATAGCTGATACCTTACGAAAGGTGTTTGGTTTGCATAAAAGTTAAAGGCTCATTTCATACTTATCAAAACCAAAGCCAAACCCATTGGGAGTAATTTTTACTATTTTCATTCCCAGCTTTTCAAAAAAGGCGTAAGTATATTGACTTGTCCATAAGGTAGCCTGACGGCTAGGAGCAATTTCTTTTATTTTATTTACGCGGTAATCAAAAAGCAATTTCCCGTATCCTTTGTTGTGGTGATCGGCATGCACCATGCCCCAATTCAGTTGCCCATTGTTCTCTCCCTTCATTAAATAGAAACCGGCAGCGCCAATAATTTCATTTTCAACCTCTAGTACATAAAAGTAAATGGCTTCGGCATAGGAAGGAACAGTGCCATTGTGGAGTGCGTCCAGCCAGTTATCAAGTTTTTCAAGTTCCTCTTGAGCAAAATACTTAGGTACGTTGCTGATGAATATTTCACGACACTTAATAGCGTCAGCAGGGGAATAAGGACGAATAGTCATAAAAAGGCGGGCTATTTTGGAGTCGTGTGCAGGGTATCTAGCAAATGGCTATTCTTGTCGGTGATAACGTAAACATCTTCGTTATCTTTTTTCATCAGGTACTTTTCACGGGCAAATTTTTCAAGACTGGCGGGATCTGTCTGCAATTCTTTTAGCTCTTCGTTTGCAATATCGGTTTGCTTTTGAAAATAGGTGCGTTCGGTTTTAAGTTTATTTATTTTATAAATAAGCTTGGCCTCCGATATAATGTCGTTTCTGTCGAAGAAACATAACCACACCAGAAAAAGCATGGTTGCCGTAAAATATTTATTACGCAAATAGCCAAGTATCTTTTTAATTGTAGGATGCATCTATATACAATTATGGAACGCAGATAAACGCAGATTTTTATGATCCAGTACGACTTCAGAGAATATCTTAATCAATCAGCGTCATCAGCGTTCTGTTTTATTACACTGAATAACGATACAAAAGTATAGCTAAAAAAAGCATCCTTTCTCTCTTTATAAGGTATTTTTTCAACAGAGTTTTTTTATAATTTAAAATCTTGCCTGTAACCTAAAAAAATTGCCCCGGGAAACCCGGGGCAATTTCTTTTCTTAATTCATTTGACCTTTACCACATTGCAATTGTTTGGGTGCTACCCGATACAGTAACAGTTTTGTTAGCGTTGCAATCGCCTAATGTGCCATAGTTGACTGTCATAGTAACAGAGTTGCCACCGGCAGGTGAAGTGCGAGTAATTGTAACAATACCTGCTTCAGGCCATGGACATCCGCCAGCCCACCATGGTAACACGGTAACATAAATAGGGCTGGCAATTGTAACGGTATAGCTATTACCATCTCTGGACATACCATGCCCGTTACCGCTAACCTCATAATACCATACATTATCGACCTGTGTAATTGCATTATTACGCGCAGCTACCCAGGTAGCTGTTTGACTATTAGGGTAGGTAATAGTAAGGTTAGCTGTAAAATTCCAGTTTTGATAACCATTTACATTATGCCCTTCATTGGTCCATGTTCTTGTTCCGGATATACCATTATCTCTTAAATAGTAATCCTTGAATGTAAGGGTTATAGTGTTGCCGGAGTCAGAATAGGCCTGGAACCATGATTCACCGGGGTGTTGCAGGCCCCAGTATACTATAATGGTACCTCTTCTGTTTCTCTTATCGAAACAAAAGCAATCAGTAGTACCAAATTCAATATGAATAACAGTATCCTGCGCACCACCAACTATGGTATCATTTCCTGTAACCTTTGCACAATCGCCATAAATTAAACTTAGTTTATGTGAAGCTTCCTTATCAGCGCTGCCGGAAGCAGATTGAGACTGCATTGAAGCATCTGCTATATTTTTCGAATCATTTGATGCATAGGTACCATTTGCATCATCTTCTGCTGCCATCACATTTTGGTTTGTATTTGTAACCGGCGCAGTTGCGTTATCTTTATGACATCCGTTAAGGGTAAGCCCCGCAACAGCCAGGCCCAGAATGCCACTTAATAAAATTTTTTGTGTTTTCATGACTTTTGATTTTATTGGTTAATTTTTAAAGAACCAGAGAACATTGAAAAAAAGAACCGGAGTTTTCTGTCATGCTTTTTATTTAAGTATTAGACCAGTTTAATTTGTAAATGCAATTTAGTGCCGTGATATGCCTGTGGTTTATAATTTTCTGTAAATAGCAGAAA
>Ga0210386_10001967_pt1 | contig 17925 bp, 12 predicted proteins | sample IncBWH32OmetaG_FD_160091 | JGI IMG/M metagenome (GOLD analysis project Ga0210386, IMG submission 160091) | Forest soil microbial communities from Barre Woods Harvard Forest LTER site, Petersham, Massachusetts, United States - Inc-BW-H-32-O ... | reverse complement strand
TCGAAGTCGAAGGGGCGCACCACGAGGTGCTTGCTTACCTTCCAGTCCACGCCGCCGCCTAGCGCGATATCGGCGAACCGGCCGTAGGCGTCGTTGTATTCGAAATTCATCTTGCCGAGCCCGAAGAGAACCTTGCCGTACGGCGTTAGACCCTGCCGCTTGAATTCATGAATCGGCACACGCGGCCCTATCAAGTAGTTATCTTCGGTGATATCGAGATAGGAGTTTTCGCGAAGCCAGCGGGCCTCTCCCTCTATCTGTATCCAGCGCGTCATTTTCAAGTCTACGTAAATACCGGCGCCGAACAGACGCTGAGGGCTGGCCTGCGGAAAGCCGTTACCGGCGTAGTCCGGTTGAAACAACGAGCCCATTCCGCCTGCGGTCAACGACAGCTGGCCGCGATATGCCGAAGGGGCCACCTGCGCATGCAAAGAAGCAGCAGCGCAAATCAAGCAGGTGAAAACAAAAACTGCAATCTGTCTCATGAGAAAGGGGATTGTCCACTCCAGGCGTTGAATATTTAACCGTGCAACTCAGAATTGGCACTCAGTATAAAGGCTCAAGCACGGATAGCGAATTTGCCGCTATCCGTTCCTGAGCCCGGTAAGACTAATTTACTGCTGCGGGTTTGGTGATCCACCCGTCTGCTGCGGTTGAGGACCCTCGGCCTGGGAAGGTACCGGTTGGTCCGGTCCCGCCGGGGGTTGCGTTCCACCCGTGGTCTGTCCTGCCGGAGGTGCAGGAGGCGGATCGCCTGCTGCCGCCGGCTGAGCTGCACCTGCTGCGTTGGGCTTAGCCGCTGCTGCATTTGCAGCCTGCGACTGCGCTTCGTCGTAGCGCTGCAGCCGGTAGTAAACCGGGGTCACTTCCAGCGGCATCTTGTCGCGTGGATTCAGCGGAGCATAGAGCTTGGCATTCAACTGATGCACGTGGTCATCCCACGGGTCGGTCTTCAGCCAGCTTCCCAGGGGAAGCGCCGGAATCTGTGCGAGGTCGTCCCAGTTGAGCTTCGGTGCGCTGTGGGCCAGCGATGTCATCCACGGCGTGCCGTCGGTCTTGAGCAGGGAATCGCCCAGCTTCGGCGTGTTCAGGGCCTTCAGGACCGCGCCACGATCGGAAAGCTGTGTCCAGTACAGGCCGGCGGTGGTCAGCTGATCCTTGTACATCGAGGCATCCAGATATTGCTGGGCCTTGGCGGCAGCTTCCTGGTTGTCGTGGTCGGTATGATTCATATTGATGCGGCGGAATGACGATTCATCCGGGAACATCAGGCGATCGTTGAACGCATACCGCGTATCGATGTGGTGGCCGAGCGCGATGTGCGCCAGTTCCATCGAAATCACGGAGGCAATCGTCGCTTCGTTGCGCGGCATGGTATCGATCAGGCCCTTGCTGAGGAGGATGGTGTTGCCGACCGTGGTGGTCTCGATCGTGTCGGTCAGCATAATCCGGCAGTGGACCGGCATGCTGAGTGCGATATTGTTCGGGACCACGAGGTTGGTCACGATCTGATCGAGCACCGTGGTCTCAAAGCCGTTGGGAGTCAGGGGAGCCACAAGGCCGGCCTGCTCGAGGCGGTCGATCACGTTGTTCTCTGCTTGCAGCACCCACTCGCGCGAGGCTTGCAGCGGGCTCACATCCCCGGAGTCGTCGCTCTTGTCTTCGGCGTCTTCCACCTTCATGCTCACGCTCTCGCTATCGCGCGTGGGCAGTTTGAGGCTGTAGCCCCAGAAGTGTGTCTGGGCCTTCAGGCCTTCCTGCTTATCGCCGTTGCGGGTCGTTTCTTCAACGTAGATCGCCACCGGAAGCCATATGCCCGGCTGGACGTTCATGCGCCAGCTGTCGAAGTGGAAGTAGTAGCGCGAATCATCCTCTGACCGCGGCCCAGTGTAGGTTCCGTTGAAGCGGACAACGTTGCCATCCTGGTCTTCAATCCAGATGCGTCCGTAGAAGCGGCCCATGTCGGTGACCTTCGGATGTACGTCAAACACCCAGGTCCGCACCGATCCCAGAAATTCGCGGCGCACATAGTTGAACTCATAGTGCTGCTGATCGAATCCCGACGGATCCAGAAACATCATCTGCATGAAGCCGGTCGGATTGTAGGTGAAGTGCTTGTCGAGACCAAGCGCCCTCGTGATCCCTGAGATGGCCCCGAACGATCCTTTGAACCACCCCTTTTTGTCGCTGGCGTCTCTCGGCTCGTAGGTCTTGTCAAAGAAGCCCTTGCCAAAATCGACGCGGCTCAGCGTGTACTGATCGCCCACGGGAATTTGGTAGAGCTTCACATCGGGGCGCGTGTCCTGGATGTACGTCTCAACGAGCGGAGTGCGCTGCTGGATCGCCTTGATCAGGATCTTCTCCTGCCCTATAGCCTTCTGTACAAGCGCGGCCTGATCCGCGGTCAACTGGTGAGTCTGCTCATATTTTGGGGCTTTTTTCCCATACGCCCACGACGTCCCAAGAAGCAGGGTCAAGAGGGTTAGGGCGATCTTTCTAGACATCATGTCATCTCCTAGGATGATTCCGGTCTTGCTGTAAGACAGTGTTTGAATCCCGGCTGCTCTTTGCCCACTGTCGTGATCATAGGTGCGAATTGGACGTTATGCCAATTGAAACGTGATGGTGATATTGGTTGTCAGATCCACTGCCTGGCCATTGCGGGTGGCCGGACGAAAACGAATTTGCGAAGCAACGCGACGGGCTTCTTCATCCAGTCCGTGGCCCAACCCGTGAACCACGCCTTTGATGATGACCTGTCCTGCCGCGGTAAATGTCACGCGCAGGATCACATCTCCCTGAACCCGCAGCTGGCGTGCTTCCGGCGTGTACTGCACCGATGGCTTCGATAGAACCTCGAGATTGGTGGGCGCTACCTCCCGCTGCGACTGCGCCATGGCGGGCACTGCGGCCATCTGCGTCTGAATTCCTGCCGATGCTACCTTGCCGCCGGTCGCATAGCCGGTCGTTGCGGTTCCCGTCCCGCCGGGGATTCCCGCTTGCGCAACCTTTCCGACGGTTCCGGCGTTCGAACCGGATTTCAGTCCATTGCCGATTCCGGCCGAACCCACCACGCCATGAGGAGCGACGGCTGGGCCCTGCATGCCGCCATAGGGATTGCCGATCGCCGCCACCGTTGCGGGCCGGGTCGCGTTCGGATTCGGCGTCACGCCAAAGGTCTCGCCAAGGTGTACAGGCGCCGTCGAAGCCTTTACGGTGTTCGTCTGCGCAGGCATCGCCGCGGTCAGCGCAGCCTTGGGCTGAGGAGCCAGAATGATTGACGGCTTTGCCGCCTTGATCTGCGGCGTGTTCAACTTGGATTCCATCTCCAGAGGCTTCAATACCGGCTTAGTCTCTGGTTTGGGCATATTAATCTTGGGCTGCTCCATGGGCATTTCAAGCTTCGGCTTGGGCGGCTCGGGGAGCTTCGGCGGCGGCGGAGTCTTGAACTTCGGAGGTGGCGGCGGGGTGGTGGGGAAGATCAGTTCGGTTTGCTCGAACTTGTGCTCTTGTATGACGTGCTTAGCCGTCATTCCGATATAGATAGCCAGGCCCAGAATAATTACGTTAACGGTCGCGCTTGTTAAGAATGGCGCGGACCGCCCCTCGGGCTCGGGAAGCAAGCCAAATGTACTACGACCAGGGTAGCCACTCATCTGCATCTTCATACCTCGGGGTTAGCCACGGAGACGGTAGAGGATGGATGCGCAAAAATGACTCGAAGTTGCCATTTCGGCCCTAGCCTTTTCCGGGCGTGCTGAAATGAATTCCAACTGCCGCAATTGATCCTCAATCTCCGCGGCAACCAGCTGATTCCAAAAAGGAAAATGTTTCGTGTTATACGGTGCCTGAAGACAGGGGATGGTTGTGCCTGTCAGGCCCGCTCGCTCTGTTTGACGCTGCCCCTCGCCATTCGGGAAGGGCTGGTCGTGAAAGTCTTCCACCATGCTATCGGATGGGGATGCGCAAAAGCTAGTCCCGGCGCTTCCCGTTCCCAAAGTGCGAAACCCTGCCCTAAACCCGATTTTCTGAGTTTGACCCGAATGCATTCCGATTCACTCCCCATCAATTCCAAAAGCATCGAAACCTCAGTTGCAGATCCTCGCTTTGGAGGGAAGGGAAAAAAAGGAACTTCTGCCAGCAGACTCTATCCATCCGTAGACCCGAAATATGAATTATTGTTGCGTTCACATTTCGCGTAGTTCCGGCAAGCCGCCTTTTCGGCGGTCTTCAAGTTGAACGGCCTAAACCGCTCCCGCTTGCCTACTGTAATAGACTCACGGTAACCCAATCCGCTCTGGAAGGACAGTGTTTTTGTGAGAACTTTGGTTACCGGCGGTGCAGGATATGTCGGCGGCACCGTTGCTACTCTGCTCGCCGCGCAAGGCCATCAGCCAACTGTATTTGACAACCTCTCCCACTCCCGTTTTGAGATGGTTCCGGAAGGGGTTGATTTCATCCAGGGCGACCTGGCAGACCGAGGCCTGATTGAAAACATTTTCGAGCGAGCGAAAAGCGATGGCAAGCCCTTCGATAACATCCTCCACTTTGCCGCGCTCATCGAAGCCGGGGAGTCGATGCAGCGGCCCGAAATCTACTTCCGCAACAACACCGCTTCCACGCTTGCTTTGCTTGAGGCAGTTATCGCCGAAGGCCCCCGCCGGGTTGTGTTTTCCTCCACGGCGGCGGTTTACGGCGAACCCGAATCCGTTCCCATCAAAGAGGATGCGCGGCTGAAGCCGACCAACGTGTACGGCGAGTCAAAGCTGCTTGTGGAGACGATGCTGAACTGGTTTCACGCGATCCACGGGCTGCGCTCCGTTTCGCTGCGTTATTTCAACGTCGCGGGAGCGCCAGAAGGACCGGACGGCATCACCCGCGGCGAAGCCCATGAACCGGAATCGCACCTCATCCCGCTGATACTTGACGTTGCGCTGGGACGACGCCAGTCGATCCGGATCTATGGCGACGATTACCCCACCCCCGACGGGACCTGCATCCGGGATTACATCCATGTTTCCGATCTGGCAGATGCGCACTTGCTGGCGGTGAAGGCTCTTGAAACCGATGCAGCCGCAAAGAACCGCCTGATCTTCAATCTCGGCAATGGGCAGGGATTCAGCGTTCGCGAAGTCATCGAATCTGCCCGGCGCGTTACCGGCCACGCGATTCCGGCTGAGTTGCACCCGCGACGGGCCGGCGATCCGGCGGTGCTGGTCGCCAGCTCTGAGAAGGCGATCCGCGAGCTTGGCTGGAAGCCGCGCTACACACAGCTCGACGAAATAATTCGCACGGCGTGGATATGGCACCAAAAGCGGTATCAATCCTGAGAAGGTCGCAGGCGACCGGGCAATGGATGGCAGGTACAGGTATTCGAGCGTAACTGCCGTTTGGGGGGCACACCCGGAATCCGCCCAAAACCTGCTCAATTGGCCTTCGATTTGGCATTTTCCACCTTTTCTTTTCTGTGGAGCATCCGCTTGACGTCAGGCGCAAACTCCGCGAGCGCGTCGGCGATGACACCAATCCATATCTGCGTCACCACCTGGTCGTCTGCCTAAGGCGCCACTTCGTTCACGCGCCGGCTTGCGCTCGAATTTCCTTGACTCACACGCTTTCCTGCCAGCAGAGTGAGCCTAGAAGTCCCCGGTGCTGCTCCGGTTGACCCGTGGGGGACTCTTCGCGAGGTCGACGGCGAATGTCATCGCTGGCTCTTTCCCGGAATGCCGGGAGCGTGAACTCGATGGTGCGCGTCGTGCTCGGTTCGGCAACCGGAACCTTGATCGAGTGGTATGACTTCTACATCTTCGGGTCGCTAACTTCCGTTTTGGCGGTCAAGTTTTACCCTCCCGGCAATGACACCTTCGCACTGATTGCCTATCTCGCCACATTTGCGGTTGGATTTCTGGTGCGTCCATTCGGCGCTCTCTTCTTCGGCTGCGTCGGGGACCTGGTTGGACGCAGAATTGCCTTTATTGCGACGCTCACCATTATGGGTGCTTCTACAGCATCGATCGGCCTGCTGCCCACGTACCGAACCGCTGGATGGTTTGCGCCAATCGCCCTCATTGTTATCCGGCTGTTCCAGGGTCTGGCCCTCGGTGGAGAGTACGGCGGCGCAGCCGTTTACCTTGCCGAACATGTACCCGATCGGAGGCGTGGCTTCTATACGAGCTTCCTGCAAATCACGGCGGGACTGGGGCTGGTTGTTTCGCTCGGCGTCATACTTGCCACTCAACACTTCATGACCGGCGCAAGCTTTCAGGAATGGGGATGGCGGCTGCCGTTCCTGCTCTCCATTGTGTTTGTCAGCATCTCGCTTTACATTCGCATCCGGATGAAAGAGTCGCCAATCTTCTCCCACATGAAGGCTTCCGGAACACAATCCGTGACGCCCATCCGAGACGCTTTCGGAAAGTGGGAGAATCTGAAGCAGGTGTTGATCTCGCTGTTCGGCGCTGCGGCGGGGCAGGCCGTCGTTTCTTACACGGGAATGTTTTTCGCGCTCTTTTATTTGCAGAACATTGTGCGCGTGAACGCCCACACGTCAAACGTTATTGTCGCTGTTTCGCTGCTGGCCGCGGTTCCATTCTTCACCGTCTTCGGCGCGCTCTCAGACCGCATCGGACGCAAAAAGATCATGATGGCCGGACTGCTGCTGGCCGCGGTTTTCTCGATTCCTGTGTACAAGGGGATGCAGCAGGCTGCCGGCAACAACGTCGTTTCAGTGAGTTCGGCAAAGGACAGAATCACAGGCGACATCCATCTCACGCCGCTCACGCGCGATGAAGGCAGCGGCAAGCTGGTTCCCGCACCAGAAGCTCCACATCCCAATCAACCGGCGCTTATCTTCTTCGTCTGGCTCCAGACCGTCTTTTCCTGCATGGTCTACGGTCCCATCGCCGCGTATCTCGTCGAGGCATTTCCGGCGCGGATCCGCTACACCTCGGTCTCGCTGCCGTATCACATCGGCAACGGAGTCTTTGGCGGGCTGCTGCCAGTGATTGGGGTGAGTATGTGCGCTTCCACGGGTAATATTTACGCCGGGCTGATTTATCCCGTCGCGGTTGCTTCACTCAGCTTCGTGGTTGGGTGCTTCTTTCTGAAGGAAAGTCACGGCACCCTGATATGGGATGAAGTGAGCCTCACGAAGCTCCCATCGGAAGCGGCTACAGGCGACTGAACCGGACACGCGCCCGGTAGGTACGTTGGCGGGGTGGCTTGCCGTCTATGCCCCTGCCTCGATAAAGTGACACCCACATGCAATGTTTACTGGTGCGGGTAGCATTTCAGGCTCCCCGGCCGGATTGCAGCATTGTGTTTCTTCCTGAAGGGACTTATTCATGTCTTCGACGCACGTTCCCGCTGATCCAGCATCGGTCTCATCCCTCTCCAATCAGGATCTTGAATCGACTCTCCGCGAAAATCGTGTCTTTCCGCCGCCCGAAGAGTTCTCAAAGCACGCCTACATCAAGAGCCTCGAGCAATACGAGGCCATGTATAAGCAGTCCATCGAAGACCCTGAGGCGTTTTGGGCCGGCATCGCGAAAGAGCTTCACTGGTTCAAGACGTGGGACAAAGTGCTCGACTGGAATATCCCCTCGGCCAAATGGTTTGTCGGCGGCAAAATGAACTTGAGCTACAACTGTCTCGACCGCCATCTCAACGGCCCGCGTCGTGACAAGACCGCCATCATCTGGGAAGGCGAGCCCGGCGAAGTCCGCCGCCTCACCTACGCCGAGCTTCACGCCGAAGTTCAGCGCTTCGCCAACGGCCTCAAGGCACTCGGCATCAAGAAGGGCGATCGCGTGGCCGTGTACATGGGCATGACGCCCGAATTGGCTATCGCGCTGCTGGCCTGCGCTCGTATCGGCGTCATCCATTCCGTTATCTTCGGCGGATTCGCCGCCAACGCCATCGCCGACCGCGTGAACGACGCCGGCTGCATCGCCATCATCACGCAGGACACGAGCTATCGCCGCGGCACGGAGATTCATCTCAAACGCACCGTCGACGAGGCGATGCCCGCCTGCCACACGGTTGACCACGTTATCGTCTACAAGCGGACCGGCTCACCGGTGAACATGATCGAAGGCCGCGACCGCTGGTGGCACGACATCGTCGCGAACGCGCCGACCGAGTGCCCTGCCGAGCCGCTGGATTCAGAGGATCCGTTGTACATTCTCTACACCTCCGGAACGACAGGGAAGCCGAAAGGCCTTGTCCACACCACCGGCGGGTACGCGGTGCAGACCTACATCACGACGAAATACGTCTTCGATTTGCACGACGATGATATCTACTGGTGCTCGGCGGATATCGGCTGGGTGACTGGACATTCATATGTCGTCTACGGTCCACTGCAGAACGGCGCCACCGTACTGATGTACGAGGGCGCGCCGAACTGGCCGGATTTTTCGCGCTTCTGGAAGATCATTGACGACCACCGCGTCACCATCTTCTACACGGCGCCTACGGCCATCCGGGCGTTCATGAAGTGGGGCGACCAGCACGTCGAGAAGCACGATCTCCGATCGCTTCGGCTCATTGGAACTGTGGGCGAACCGATCAACCCTGAAGCATGGATGTGGTATCGCGAGAAAGTCGGCCACAATCGCTGCCCCATCGTCGACACCTGGTGGCAGACAGAGACGGGCGCCATCATGATCGCGCCGATTCCCGGCGCAGTTCCCACCAAGCCCGGTTCAGCCACGCGGCCTTTCTTTGGCATCCAGCCTGAAGTCATTACCAAGCCCGATGCAGAAGGGAAGTTCCACACCGTACCGGCCGGCTCGGGCGGATTACTGATCATTCGCAAGCCCTGGCCTTCGATGGCGCGCACTGTCTACGGCGATCCTGAGCGCTACCAGAAGACTTACTGGTCCGACGTGCCCGGCTGCTACTTCACCGGCGACGGCGCGCGCCAGGATGCCGATGGCTACTTCTGGCTGATGGGCCGCGTTGACGACGTTATCAACGTGAGTGGGCACCGGCTTGGCACCATGGAGGTCGAGTCGGCCCTGGTCGCGCACCCCAAGGTTGCCGAAGCCGCCGTTGTCGGACGCCCTGACGATCTTAAGGGGCAGGCCATCTCAGCCTTCGTCTCGCTTGAAAGCGGCAATGAGCCGAGCGAAGCGTTGAAAGACGAGTTGCGCAAGTGGGTCTCGAAGGAGATCGGGTCCCTGGCACGGCCGGATGATATCCGGTTCACCGAAGCGCTGCCCAAAACGCGGAGCGGCAAAATCATGCGGCGATTGCTGCGCGAACTGGCCACCCATGGGGAGATCAAGGGCGACACGACTACGCTGGAAGATTTTACCGTGATTGCCAAACTCCGCGAAGCCGAAGAAGGCTGAGTTCTGCACGCTACGCGAGCGAAAGGACGACGCATGTCAGCTACGAATAAGGAAGTCATCCGCGCATTTATCGAAGAGGTCATCAATGAAGGCCGCTTCGAGCGCATGACTGATCTCGTCAAGGAGGACTTCATCGAGATCGACCCGCTCCCCGGCCAGCAGCAGGGTAGAGAAGGACTGAAAGCCGTCCTCATGCAGATGAGGTCTGCCTTCCCTGACATCCATTGGGTCGTCCTGGAGATGATCTCGGAAGATGACAAGGTTGTCACACGCTTCACTTGGAGCGGAACCCACCGCGACCAATTCCTGGGGATTCCCGCCACAGGCAAGCCCGTCGTAGTCAAAGGCATAGTAATCGATCGCCTGGAAGCCGGCAAAATGGCCCACAGCCGCATCCTCATGGACACGTTAGGCCTGATGCAGCAGCTAGGCTGATCGTCTCGGAGAACGTCCATGCGCCAGCTTGTCTATAGCGTTGCCACCAGCCTTGACGGCTTCATCGCCGGTCCGAAGGGTGAATTCGACTGGATCATCCAGGACCCGACTATCGACTTCGGCGAAATCTTTGCCGGGTTCGACACTCTCGTGATGGGCCGGCGAAGTTACGAATTAATGCTGCGCGAAGGCCGCTCGCCGAGAGAATTCGGCATGAATGTCTTTGTGGCCTCGACGACCCTCGACCCGGCCCAGCATCATGACGTCAACATCGTCGCCGCCGATCTCGCTAGAATCGTTGCTGGCTTGAAAGATGCATCGGGCAAAGACATCTGGCTCTTCGGCGGCGGCACAACTTTTCGCAGTCTGCTCGACGCGGGGCTGGTTGACCGCGTGGACGTCTCCATCATTCCCGTGCTGCTCGGCGGCGGAATTCCCCTCGTTCCCGAAGGCCGCCGCTGGCCCCTGCGATTCAAAGATTCGCGGACATTTCCCAGCGGCATTGTGTCGCTTGCGTATCTCACCGCGCGCGAACCGCAATTGTGAAGCAAAACAAAAGGGCGGGAGCACACGGCCTCCGCCCTTTCGCGTTCACTGATTTCTCAGATCAGAAGTGGTACACCAGTCCGATGCCTGCGCGTGCATTCCAGCGCGTATGCGCTGAGAAGCCGGGTTGGTAGGGAACCACCGTGAACGCCGATCCGATGTCATCGCCATAGGCGCGAATCGACCAGCGCGCATTTTTGTTGTAATCCAGTCCTACCCCAACGCCGCCGGCGAACGAAACATCCGGTTGAATGGTTACTCCGCCCGTTTGCACTCCGCCTAACAAGCCCTCGGCAAAAGCGCTCCACTTTTCGAAGAGGTGTCCATGAACTTCAGGACCTACGAGATACATAGTCACGGTTGGGTTTCCGGTGTTGGTTGCGGTTACGTCCCACGCATAGTAGCCAATATCTGCCTTGAGTCCGAAGTGATCGCCGAATCCGCGCATAAGCGAACCGGTGATGCCCTGCAGGCCGCTGCGCGACTGGCTTACCTGATTCAAGCTTGTGTATCCATAGCCAATATAGGCCTCGTATTTGTAATCCGGACCGCTCAAATCCTTCGGCGGTTTCTCAGGGGCGACCTGGCCATTCGCAGAAATCGGAACAACAATGGCCGAAGCCACGGCCAGGATCAAAAACAGCAACTTACTCTTCAATGCATATTCTCCTCAACACCATAGTGCGACGCGTCAGCCATCGACCGGGTCCGCGGTTGTGTATCCGTTTCGAGCATGCTTTCAGATGGCGTTTTCCTGATGAAAACGCCACTCAGCCAAAGTGGCTTCGCGGACACAGTAACAGCGGAACCGGTGTGTGGCCTCCGCCCTCAGGGTGCCGTCACTCAAATTCGGTACCCTCCTAGACTACCTTCTCGCACCCGGTTCCTTCACCCCGGCGGCCAAAAATCAGTCGCTGGGAACCCCGGTTCCACGAAACGCCTCACCGCATCTGAACGGATAGCGGCGAAGTCAAACGGATCAGCGCTCCCGATTGCTCTGTTACTGTGACGCTCGTCCCGCCGGGAAGGTAGCGTGCCATTGCCTCGGAACTGGTCCAATCGAGTGCCCATCCATCCTCGATGGCGACCACCGTGTACTCTCCTGGAGCAACATTCTGCAGCGAGAAGCTCCCATCCGAGTCCGATTGATCGCGACGCGTGAGCGCCCTCCACAGTGCGGGATTTTTCGGCAGCAGCACAATCATTGCTCCCGCGAATCCCTTTCCATCCTTGCGTGCGAATCCGTCCACGCGCGTCGCTGCATCGCTGAGAGTGACGACAAGATCCGGCCCCCGGTCGCGGAGCGTTACGACGTTTCCGGCTCGCTGCACACCTCCAACTGACACCGCCACCGCCGACAGCGCTTTGTCGCCGCTCGTCGCCATTACCGCCCATTGCCCCGGCGACACTGCATCGAACGTGAATTGTCCATGCTGCGCCGGCGTTGCATACACGGGCTGCCCCGTTCCGCCATCCATGCGTGCAAGAGTGATCATGATCGGCACCCCGGCAACCGGCGCGCCCGAGGCCATGCGCACCCTGCCCGTCACCGCAATTGCGGCACTGCCCGCGTTCGGATCCACCTGCTGGCTCGAGGAGAGATCGAAATCCACAATCCGCGGCGGATCACCCTGCGTAAGCTCGTAATGGCCCGGTGCGATGCCGCCGATCTCCGCTGTTCCGGCACGGGGATCGCTCATTTCGCTAGCGACCTCTGAGGGAATTGCGTTGCCGAAGAGGGTCTGCTGCAACTGCGGCATCGCCACTGACCCGTCTGGTTTTCGCGGGGTTGAGATCGAGAGGTGGAGTGCAGGCACAGCGTGCAGACTGATATTCGCTTCTTGATGGCTCCCCCCCACAAGCACAATTGGAGTCGCCGACCCTTCTTCTGTCGTCGAGTCGAAGTAGGTGACGGGGAACGCCACGTCGAGTGCTGCATTCCGCTTGGCTTGCGCGCCTTCGTGAACCGCAAACCATGGCTCTGCCACTACCGCCAGTAGATATTCGCCTGCCGCAAGTTCACTAAACTCGTAAGCGCCGGTGTCGTCCGTTATCGTTCCATCCACCTGCGCTATGCGTTCGCCCGCAGCGGGATAATTCGGTTGCTTGAACAGCATCACCCGCGCACTTGCGACCGGCTCACCATCATTCCCGGTCACCACGCCGCGCACCACTGCTCCCGGCATCAGCTTGAATTGCAGGTGAGTGGTGTCCTGGTCCGGCCCGGTTACGATGGCAGTCGAGAATCCTTCGTGCTCATCGTAATATGCGGTGCGAAATCCGCGCTTCGAAGCGGTCAATTGATACTTGGTTCCCGCCAGCCGCTCGAGCGCGAAACGTCCTTCGCCGTCGGTTACGCACGAAGCCACCGCGTGGCTGTCGTCTTCCTTGAGCGCTTCGACGGTGGCTTTTCGCACCGGCTCGCCGGAAGCCGCATTTACCAGAACGCCTGCGATGCGATACGGTCCCGACATTGTACCGGTCGCGGCTGACTGCGATGGCGCAAGCGTGTTCTGGGCCGTCGCCAGGAGTGCGCCTGAACACGCGGCGACCACAAGCCAGCGAGCCGGTTCGCATATTGCCAATCTGACAGACCTCACCGCTGCGGCACCTCAACCGTGAGTTCCGTTTCCACGCCGGGTGCGACCGCGACTGCCTGTCCCTGCAACGAAGCCAGCACCGCCGGATTGCGATACTCAAGCGACACAGCTTTGTCGAATGTGTAGACGTGATAGTTGCCGGGCGTAAGTCCCGTCAGCGTCACCTTGCCGCCGGTCGATGCCCGCAGGGTCTGCGGCACGACATCATCTGTTGAATCGAAATCGGGTACCGCATACACGGTGTAGAAACGCTCAACGCCCGCGCCCAGTCCCACCGACCCCGGCAGCGAGAGCGTCAGGCGCGCGCAATCGTCACGCAAGGCGAGAACCAGTGGAGCTGATGCGCCCGCGACACTCAACATCAGCGGCTCACGCGCGAGGCTTGCGCCTCCCGCGGTGAATGACGCTTCACACATTGTCTTCGCACCAACAGCTGTATGGACCCAGTAAGCGCCCGCGGCAGGCGGCGTTCCTACCAGCGTGCCGGAGATGTTGCCGTCGGCGAAGTTGTTTATCATTCCGTCCGTCATCCATCCGCCCGACTGGCTCAGCGTGATGAAGACCTGGGCATCGGCGGTCTGCGTGGTTGCATTCGGGCTGCGCTGCAGCGTCACCTGGACCGTGCTGCTCGCGATGGGCGTCAGTGGAATGCGGAGATTGGATACCGGCCGACCCTCCACCGCGAAACCGACATCGCCCGTGATCGTGCGCTGCTCCCCTGAGGTCACATTCAGCGTCCCGTCACTTCGCGATGACAGCACGTGCAACATATTCGAAGTGACGATTGCCATCAGCCTGTAGGCGCCATCCGGCAACCATGCCTGCAGGATGTGAGTGGCTGCATCATACTGCGCGCTGTACGGCAGTTGATGCTGCTGTCCGTCCATTACTTGAGCGGAAACGTCTTCGCTCTCGCCTGCACTCCCTTTCGGCATCGTCACCGTTGCGGTCACCGAATGAAACGGTTCCAGCGTGAGAGCAATATTTGCCTGCACCTGGTCGCCGCCGGCGACGCGGATCTTCGCCGCGCTGGCCAAATCCCGCGCATCGGGGTAGAAGACGCTCGCATAGCCCTCGCGCGGCACCGTGTTTCCGCTTCCGTTCTCCACCAGGTTGGTTGCTGCGTCGCTGTCCATCGTGGGTTGCGTATACACGGCATACAAGCCGTCTGGCAGTTCGCCAAACCTGTAAGTGCCTTCAGTGTTCGTCTTTGTGTTCGCAGCGGACTGCCACACCACACGTCCATCCTGCACGGTGCGCCGCAACAGCATGATCTGGATTCCCTGCGCTACGTCGCCGGTCGAAAGCTGAATCTGCCCTTGAATCGAGTTGGTCGGCACCATGGTGAACACGACATCGCCCATCGGCGCCGCAATGATCACGTTGTGTCCGAAGCCATGCGTATTCGACGCTATGCTGTCGGTGCCGGCCTCCTCCTCATCCATGAATCCCGGTTTCATGACCGTGAATTCCTGCGGGCCGAGGGGCACGTCTGCGATTTCAAAACGCCCCTCGCCATCGGTCAGCACGGCGGTGGCAGCGTCGCCGTTGATGCGTACCAGCGTACGGGCCAGCGGCTCATTGGAAACCCCGTTGCGCACGATGCCGCGCACGGTGGCCTGCGGACCGGTATTTGCAGATTGGCTGGTTTGCGGGGAATCCTGCGCTGGAGCGTTCAGACGAATGAAGGCGATAAAACTACAGACAAGAGCTCGGGCCACGATGCGACCGCACAGCATCCGGCATGATCGGCGGGAGATGTCGCCGAGCCGTCGACCGGAGCACGCAAATATTGTCGTGGAGTCCACTCACCATTCTGACGTTTTCGACCGGGGAAGGGAATCGCCAGCAGAACAAAGGCCAGCTCGCCCGGATCATCCCCGTTCGAGGTACCACGGGATGTTAATCACGATGATGCGGCGGGTGCCTTTGATCAGCAGCATCGCCTTCAGCAGATTGGCGCGGCGATTGTGCAGCAGGTTCTCCCACCAGTGCAGCACGACCAGTTCCGGCACCAGGACGCAGACCTTGCGGACTTCCGACTCCTTCTCCGCCTTCAGGATGTAGTCCACCATCGGCTGCAGCACGTAGCGATACGGGGACTGCAAGATCTCCAGCTTAGGCACACACTTTCCGGCCGCCTTCAAGGGATCCGCAATAAAGCTGTCGAAGTCCTTGCAGATTTCGTCCGGCTCATCCGCTACCTGCACATGCAGGCAGCGAATGTCATTCGACATGGAGAGAGCAAACGACAATGCCTTCTCTGTAATCCGGCTCCAGCGGTCGATCGGGACCACCACAATCGGCTCCTGCACTAGCGCTGGCACGATCGGCCGGTCGAGAAACACTTCGCGATCGACACGCACATAGTGCCGCTTTACCGCGTGCATGAACACGATCATCAAGGCAACCAGGAGCGCGGTGATCCATGCGCCTTCGGTAAACTTCGCCAGCAGTACTACGACCACCGTGACGCCGGTCGCCAGCGCCCCCAGCCCGTTGGCAAACATGCGGAAGGGATGGCCGCCCTCGCGCTTCCAGTGCATCACCATGCCCGCCTGCGACAACGTGAACGCCAGGAACGCCCCAATCGCATAGAGCGGAATCAGGCGGTCGGTAACGCCGCGAAAGATGATCAGCAGCAGTCCCGTGAGGACGACCAGGATATAAATGCCCCACGAGTAAAGCAAGCGACGGCCGCGCAGCAGAAAGACGTGCGGCATGTAATCGTCGAGTGCAATCGCGCGCGTCAGCCGGGGAAAATCGGCAAACGCCGTATTCGCAGACAGCGCCAGCACCAGCAGCACCGACCCGATGGTGACGTAATAGAACCAGCCGTGTCCCATCACAGCGCGCGTCAGCATCGAGAGCACGCTCTCGTAGTGCGATCCATATGGATCGGTCGCGCCGATGCCGTAAGCCCGGCACAGCAGGGCAATGCCGATCAGCAGAATCATCAGCAGCGCAATGATGATGGACAAGGTGATCTTTGCGTTTTTGCGCGTGTCGTCGCGAAACGCCATCACGCCGTTGCTCACTGCTTCCACGCCTGTCATCGCTGTGCAGCCGGACGAGAACACCTTCAGCAGCAGCCACGCGCCCACCGCGGCAGTGGCCGGAGGCAACGCCGGCATCGGCATTACCGGGTGCGGATGTCCGCCATTCGCGATCGCATGGAACATGCCTACCGCAATCACGATCAGAAGCGTTCCAGCAAACAGATACGTGGGGATCATGAACACCACACCGGTGTCGTGGACGCCGCGCATGTTGATGATGGTCAGGATGAGTAGCACGGCAAGGCACAGTTGCAGCGTGTGCGGCTGCAAACCGGGAACCATCGAGATCAGCGCGCCGACACCGGCTGAAATGCCCACCGCGGCCGTCAGAATGTAGTCGATCATTAGCGCCGCTGCTGCCAGCAGCCCCGCGCCTTCTCCCAGGTTTTGCGAGGCGACGGTATAGGACCCGCCGCCCCTGGGATATGCATCGATCGTCTGCCGGTAGCTGATGTAGACAATAACCAGCAGGATGACGATGGCGACGCTCACCGGCACGATGTACTTCACGCCCAGCAGGCCGAGCGGCAGCAGCAGCGTAAGCGCCGCCTCGGGTCCGTACGCGGCTGAGCTCAGGGCGTCCAGGCCGAAGATGGGAATGCCCGCAATCGGCCCGATGTGCTCGGCACGCTCTTCGCTGGTGGCGAGAGGACGCCCGAGGAGGAGCGTGAAGAAGTTTCGGGATAAATTCATAGAAGAGTCGCGCGGCAGCCAGTTAGATGCGGGGAAACGCCGTCGAGCGCATTGTCTCACGGGCCGATGCTCTCGCGATGAATCCCGCCAAGAAGCGGCAAGAATCGGTGGCCATCAGCCTTCTTCGAGCAATTTGAGCAGCCGTTTCGGCGCCGTCTGTGCGTAGCTTCCTTGCACCAGCTCTCTTACTTCAGCCCAGTCCACGGTGGGACGATCGAGACGCAGCCCGACCCATCCTCGCGGGCCGATGTAGTCAGGCATATAAAACTTTCGCGGATTGGCTGCGATCAGACGTTCGTTGTCGCCGGGCAAGACTTTGCAGCAGACACTCACGATGCCGTCGCCGTGATGGTTGTTGAGGTAATACGCAAAGACCTTCTTCGACACCGTGAAGCTGGAATGCGAGTCCTTGTCCTCGCGTAGGGCCTGAGGAAGCGCAAGGCAAATTGCGGATAGTCTTTCGAGTCGCTCTCGGGTTTTTGCTTCAGGCATGCGCGACCTCCGACGAAGATCAAAGTCCCGGTGAGTTCCGCTTGCGATAGGTCGAAACAGGCATCAGTTGCTGGACGGCCACGATTTGCCCGATTCCAGGAGTTGTAGGTTATTACAGCCGGTGATGAGGCGCCGGAATGTTGCCGAAGTAGTAATTGCGGGTTAGACGGTCACTCGCTAACAACGCTCACACATCTATTCGCGAAATGAATCCTCGGATGCAGGATCGACCTTGTTCGGTTTAAAGGCATTCCAAAGAGGCCGCACGCTTGTCAGCACAAATAGAACTGCGACGGTGAAGAGAGCCACGCTATGATCTTCGAGCCCCGTCCAAAAGAAGCAACCGCCAAAGAAGAGGAAAAACGTCCCCAAAATGCCAGCCCCGACGCGCCAGATTAGAGGAGGCCGAGGTCCCGAATTCCACAGTGGATCATAATTGCGGTTGATCCTCAGGAGCTTCGCCGCAAGGGCTGCGTTTCTGTGCCCCTCCTCAAATTTTGGAAACTCTCGCTCGGGGTCCCGATCTTTCTCTTGGCCTCTCATGGCCACCTCGTCGCGTCGCAGTCGGCCACTTCGATGAATGGAGCAGCAACCATCATTGAGACATCGTAATTGAATGTTGCGGGCGTGTTGTTTGAATGCTAAGTCAGGGAGGAGCACGAGGTGTTGCAAAAGGCTGAACTCAGCTGTGAGGCTGATTCAGAGAACAACCTCGGAGGCTCCTCAGAGACTATGTATTACATC
>Ga0210386_10001966_pt1 | contig 17926 bp, 17 predicted proteins | sample IncBWH32OmetaG_FD_160091 | JGI IMG/M metagenome (GOLD analysis project Ga0210386, IMG submission 160091) | Forest soil microbial communities from Barre Woods Harvard Forest LTER site, Petersham, Massachusetts, United States - Inc-BW-H-32-O ... | reverse complement strand
GCGTTTCCGGGCACCTCTACCAAGCGGTGCGACAGGCAGCAGGGCGACCGCCGGCCGTGCCGACGGAGCTGACAGCATGACGAGCACTGCACGCCCAGCCGCGCCAGCGCAGCCGCTTCCGTCCGCGCGGCTGCTCGACCTGGCCGACCTGCCGATCGAGCGCACCGACATCGAACTCAGCGCACCCGGCGACACGCTCTGGCCCGAGAACGCAACGGCCGACACACAGAAAATCCTCGCGCTGGTCCGGCTGCACGGTCACCCACTCGGCGTTGTCGTGCTCGACGGGAACGCGAACCATCATTGGCGGACGCATTCGGCAACAGTCTGGTCGGCGCTGCGTGACGCGATCGATTCGCACCTTGCCGCCGATGGGCTGCCGCCGGCCCGCGAACCCGACGACCTAATCGCGGGCCACGGCGCCCTGCCTCGATGCATACGCCGGCGCCGGGCGGTACTGGCCGATGCGCCACCCATCACCGTCGTCGTCGCCACCCGCGAACGGCCCGACAGTTTATGGGTCTGCCTGGACTCCCTGCTGTCGATGGAGTATGTGGACTTCGAGATTGTCGTTGTCGACAACGATCCTCAGACTTCGCGGACCGCGGACCTTGTCGCAGATCGGTTCGCGCCGCTGGTGCGCTACGTCCGCGAGAATCGGCGCGGGCTGGCAGCGGCGCACAACTGCGGCCTCGCGCAGGCACAGGGCCAGATCGTGGCCTTCGTCGACGACGACGTGGTCGTCGACCGGCATTGGCTGACGGGAATCGCCGAGGGGTTCGCCGCGACAAGCCAGGTGGGGTGCGTCACCGGCTTGATCTTGCCCGCACAGCTGGATACACCGGCCCAGTTGCTCCTGGAGCGCCACGGCGGCTTTGACAAGGGTTTCAAGCAGCGGATCGTCGACACCGATTCACACCGGCCGCAGGACCCGCTGTTCCCATTCACCCCGGGGCGACTCGGTTCGGGAGCCAATATGGCTTTCGACGTCGAGGTACTGCGTCGGCTCGGCGGCTTCGACTCCGCCATTGGCGCCGGAACGTTCGCGCGCGGAGGAGATGACCTGGCGGCGTTTTTCCGCGTGGTGGTTTCCGGACAACGACTCGTTTACCAGCCCAGCGCCGTCGTGTGGCATCGCCATCACCGCGAGATGGCGGCGCTGCACAACCAAGCGTTCGGCTATGGCGTCGGGCTGGGCGCATACCTGACCAGCGCACTGGTGCACGAGCCCAGGATGTGGGGCGCATTGCTGCGCCGGCTGCCGGCGGGCATCGCCTACGCATTCAACCGCAAATCGGCCCGCAACCACCAACGCTACGATGGCTTGCCGAGCGCGCTGGCTCGCCTGGAGAAGCGGGGCTTGGTTTTCGGGCCGGCCGCATATGCGGTGAGCAGGTTGCGTGCGCATCGAGCGGCGAAGCGTGATAATTGACGGCGCCACGACCGCGGCGCGCACGGTGATCACCGTTGGAGGCGCGGTCGACTCGCACGACGACCGGGTGCGCCGAGTGAGCTCCGACCTCCTCGTCCGCTCCGGACCTGCGGCCTCATCGCCGTCGGCGCCACCGCGGGGAATTCTCGGTGTGTTGCGTAACCCGTTGTTGCGCAACGGGTATCTACTGGCATTCAACTCCGGATCGACCGCGGTGGTGGGGTTGTTTTTCTGGACGGTCGCCGCCTGGAAATACGACCCAGTCGTCGTGGGCTGCAGTACGGCGGCGATTTCGCTGATGAGGCTCGCGTCGGAGGTCGCGGAGGTCAACTTGGGCAGCGCGATGGTGCGCTTTGTTCCGTCCGCTGGCCAGCAGGTCCGGCGGCTGGTCGCGGGCGCCCACCTGGTGTGCGGCTGCCTCGCCCTACTGGTTGGCATCGGCTGCGTGGTGGCGGTGCCGATAATCTCGCCGAGCTCGAAGTTCCTCCACGGCCCCCTGGCCACGGCGATGTTCATCGTAGCCGTCGCCGCGTACCCGGTGTCCGTCATCCAGGACGGCGTTCTGGTGGCGCTGCGCCGGGCGGCCGTGGTACCAGTGAAAAACTTGGCGGTCTCGGTCATCAAGCTGGCGCTGGTCGGCGTGCTCGCCGGAGTCATGCCCTCGCTCGGCATCTTCGCCGCGTGGGTCCTGGCGTTAGGCGCTGTGGACACGGCCGTGGGGGTCTACTTGTTCGGGTGGGCTATTCGGGGTCATCAACGCCGCGAACGCGGCGCGCCGACCGAGACGCTGCCGCCGGTGCGCCAGCTCGCGCGGTTCGTGGCGGCCGACTACGGCGGCACTGTCTGCCATATCGCGGCGGCACAACTGCTGCCGATCATGGTCCTCGGCGCTTTTGGCGCCGAGCAAGCCGCCTACTTCGGCATCGCGTTTATGATCGCGTACTCTCTGCATCTCATCAACATCAGCATGGGCACCTCGCTGGTGGCCGAAACCGCGCGCGATCCTGCGCGCCTCGCCCACAGCGTGCGCCACGTCGTCGCACACACCGCGAAACTGCAGGTACCGGTGGTGATGTTGATCATGCTGGCGGCCCCCGTACTGCTCGGCGTCTTCGGCGCCGGCTATCGCTCGGCCACCGAAACGCTGCGGCTTCTGGCTCTGGCGACCCTGCCGCACTTGCTGTTTGCGGTCGCGATCAGCTCTGCGCGGGTGCAACGCCGCCTCAGATTCCTGGTGTCGATCCAGGCCGCTATGTGCGCGCTGGTGCTGTCCCTGACCTGGCTGCTGATGCACGTGATCGGCCCATCCGGGCCAGGGTGGGCATGGCTGATCACCCAGTGCGTGCTGGCCGGGTTCTTGCTGATTCGACGCGACCTGTGGCTCAGCGTCGATTCGCATGCGATCACTTCGACTGCCCGTGCACGGAACGGCGTCGCGCTGCACATGCCGATCCCAATCATCGTCCTTCGCCTGTTCACTGCCCTGCGGGTGCGGCGGTTCGCCGACCGGGCGGCGGCGTGGGTACGGACACGCCGGAGGCCTTGGCCGGGCGGCGAACGCTGGTGAATTGGACCCACGGGGACTACATCCTCGGTAATGTTCGGTTGGCTGGGGCCGGCGGCCCGGTCACCGGCATCGTGGACCGGGGTGGGGCGCGGCTGGGGCGGCCGGCCCTGATTGACGAACACCTCATGGCCCTGACCGCTGGCCGCATAGTCCAGCGGGCTGAACTGGGGGCCGTGGTGACGCCGCCGCTGCGGGCCGGTGGCCTGTCGAATCGGGACGTGCACGCCGCGCATGCGCTGTCGAACGCGGGCTGTGGCCAAGAGGAGCGCGGCGAGGGTCTCGATGAGTGCACCGCGATCTTGCCGGCCTGGCTGCACCACATCGCCGACCTGTGGCGCAAGTGCGGCACCTTCCGCACTCATCCCATTTGGTGGGCCGCCGACTTCGCTCCGGTGCTCCGCACCGTCGCCGCCGGACCCGCATGCGGCAGCGGGAGGGACGACACAGCGACGGTGCGCCGATGACTGCGATGTCGGTCGGACACAACGAGCAGGACCCAGGACGCGCCGATGGGGCGCTCACCCAGCTCACCGTGTCGGTGGTAATTTGCGCCTACACCGAAGACCGTTGGGACCAACTGGTGGACGCCGTCGCGTCGGTGCGGAGTCAGAGTATCCCGGTCGCCGACATCGTGCTGGTGATCGACTACTGTCCCGGGTTGCAGGCGCGCGCCGCCCGGGAGCTGGACGGTGTGACCGTATCCGCAAACCGCTATGCGAAGGGGCTTTCCGGTGCGCGCAACACCGGCATTGCCACCGCCAGCGGGGATATCGTCGCATTTCTCGACGACGATGCCGCCGCAGCGCCGGACTGGCTGGCAGTGCTGCTCGCACCCTACAGCGATCCTGCTGTGCTGGGTGTCGGTGGTCGGGTGGTGCCGGACTGGCGCTCGGGGCGACCCGGTTGGTTCCCGGTGGAATTCGACTGGGTCGTCGGATGCAGCTATCGCGGCCTGCCGTCCGGGCGAGCACCGGTGCGCAATTTCATCGGGGCCAACATGTCGCTGCGCCGCGACGTTCTCCTGGTGTCCGGCGGCTTCGCCACCTCGCTAGGCCGCATCGGTACGCAGCCACTGGGCTGTGAAGAAACCGAGCTGTGCATCCGGGTCCAGCGGGATAATCCCAACGGGCTGCACTTGTATGAGCCGGGGGCGCTGGTACGCCACCGGGTGCCGGGCTCGCGGGCCACCTGGTCGTACTTCGTATCACGCTGCTACTCCGAGGGCCTTTCCAAAGCGACAGTGAGTAGGCTTGCGGGGGCGTCTCGGGCTTTGGCGGCCGAGAAGTCGTATCTGCGCTCGACGATTCCCCGTGGCATCGCGCGTTACCTGGTCCAGGCCGTGCGTGGCCAACTGCGTTCGCTGGCCACCATGGGCGCCCTGCTGGTCGGCGTCTTTGTTACCGCGTTCGGGTACGCGGTCGGGCGGGTACTCGCTCCCGCGGCGACGGCCGCCCCGAACCCGGGGAGATTCGCGAAACTGAGACCTCCGCCGTTCGAGCCGAGCGAGCGGATCGCAGCCTTCGGTCTCCTCGTTGCCGTTGTGTTGTGGCTGGTTTCGCTGCCCCGGATCCGATTGGACCGCATCGGCGACTACGGGCTGATCCCGCTGCTACCGGCGACATTCTGGATTGCGGTGGCGGTGGTACTGGTCGGTTTCGCCGCCGCGGTTCTGCGCGGCGAAAACCGCACGGCGCTGCTCGCCGCGCACCCGGTCGTGCTGATCGCGATCCTGCACGCCACCCCGAGCGTGCGGTACGAGACGTTGCGGTATTGCTGGGCATGGAAGCACATCGGAATGACCGACTTCTTCATGCACCACGCTGGCGTCGACCGGACCATCATTGAACTCGACGCCTATCAAAACTGGCCCGGTTTTTTCACTTTCAACGCGGCACTGGTCAAGGGCGCCGGTCTGCACTCGGCGCTGGGCTACGCAGCCTGGGCGCCGCCGCTGGTCAACCTTGCGATGCTCGCACCGCTGTGGCTGATCTTTCGATCCTTCACAACCGACCGTCGGCTGATTTGGTCCGCCGTGGTCATCTTCATCCTGGGCTCTTGGGTCGGTCAGGACTACTTCGCGCCGCAGACATTCGGCTACTTCTCCTATCTGACGCTGATCGCGTTGTGCCTCCGATATCTTGCGCCCGGTCCCCGGGGCGATGCCGTTGACCGGCGGCGTCGCGCGGTGATCATCGCTACCGCGGTGGTGCTCGTCGCCGCGGTCGCGCCGACACACCAACTCAGCCCGATCATGATCATAGTCGCGCTCACGGCGCTGGCGTGCTGCCGATACCGGGTAAAAGTGTTGCTGATCGCCGCCATCGCGCTTGGGGCCGGATGGGATTTTTCGTTCGCCTGGCCGTGGATTGTAGAACACCACGCCGAGTACACCGGCTCGATCGGCAGGCTCGGCCACAATGCCAAGTCGGGGTTCGTCAACCTTTCCGCCGTCAGCCCCAGCATGGTCGTGATCGCCCACATCGACCGCGCGCACAGCGCCGCGGTCTGGGCCCTGGGGATCGTCGGTTTCGCCCACCGTTGGCGTCGCCACCGCGAACCCGTGATCGCGGCGCTGGCTCTCGCGCCGCTGCCAATGTTCGCGACCAACGACTACGGCAGCGAAATGATCTTCCGCGTATACGAATTCACGTTGCCGTTCGTGGCGTTCTGCGCGGCCAGCGTATTCTTTTCCCACCACACCCGTGGGCAGAGCAGATTGGCGCGGATGGCCCTGCCGGTGGTGCTGTTGGCACTGGTCCCCGGGTTCGTCGCCGGCTACTACGGCAAGGAACAGGCCAACTTGTTCACTCGCAACGAGATCGACGCAGCCCGGTTCGTCTTCGGCATCGCCCCCCGTGGCTCGCTCATCGTCGGCGAAACCGGCGATTTCCCGTGGGGTTTCACCAATTTCGAGTTCTACGACTACGAGCGGATCGCGACGCTCACGCCTGAGCAACGGCGGGCCATCGTCAACGACCCCGTCGGGCGGCTTCATGACTTGATGGCAACCCATCACCATGCCTATCTGGTCATCACACGCAGCCAGATCTTCGACACCGAGATGGAAGGCGCCTTCCCGCGCATCGTCGAACATGGGTCCTGCGCTAGCAGCGTCTGTAGGACGCAAGGCATGAAACACATCCAGCTTGCCCTGACGACTTCACCGTACTTCAGGATGATCTACCGCAACCCCGAAGCCATGGTGATCACGTTGGCCCTACCACCACAGGAGGCCCAGAGATGACGCAGACCATTTTGCCCGACAGTTGCCGGCACCCCGGCCACGCCCTCCTTGACCACCTTGCCCGGGTTCCGGTCGGGGAGCTGCTGCTGGGCGCATCAGGATGGCTCACGCTGGTCGCCGCGCAGCTGCCGCCCGGTAACCCGGCCCGAATCGTTGCCGCGTTCGGTTTCATGCTGACCTGCCCGGGATTGGCGATCTCGCGCCTGGTCAGCCGCGACACAATCGAACGCTGCGTGCTTACCGTGACGCTCAGCATGTCGCTGGCGGTCCTGGTCAGCGTTGCCGCGACGGTGGCGCGTAACAACTCGATGACGCTGCAGCTCGTGGTGCTCGCCGCGATCACCTCAATAGCCGTTCTCGCGGGCAACATTAAGATTCGCGGCACCCGCGTCGCCGTTCTGCACCGGAAAGCGGGGGTGCTCGCGGGCAACATCAGGATTCGCGCCCGTGCCGCCGTTCTGCAAAGGAAAGCGGGGGCGCGGCAATGACAGTCATCCCGATCCTGCTCTACCACTCGGTATCGGAGAACCCGCCCGGCTGGATCGCCCCGTACACGGTGACCCCGGCCGCCTTCGCCCGTCACGTAGACCTGATGATCGAGAGCGGGCTGGACGCGATGACAATCTCGCAGCTAGGTGCTGCGCTGCGCGGCCTCACCCCGCTGCCTGAGCGGCCCGTGGCGATCACCTTCGATGACGGCTTTTCCGACTTCGAAAGCGCCGCAAGGGTTTTGGCTCACCGCCGGCTGCCTTCCAGCCTCTATGTCACCACCGGAGCATTGCGTGGTGGCGGCGGCCCCGCCGCCGACATGGCTATACCACCGGCCCCCATGCTGGACTGGTCGCAACTTCCCGAACTTGCCGAGCTGGGCGTCGAGATCGGCGGCCACACCCATACCCACCCGGCGCTGGACATCATGCGCCCCCAGGCGGCCGCCGACGAAATTCGCCGCTGCAAAGATCTGCTCGAGGACACGCTCGCGGCGCCGGTGCACAGCTTCGCCTACCCACACGGGTTCCACACGGCCCGACTCCGCCGGGCAGTCGAGGCGGCCGGGTACCACTCGGCATGCGCTGTGATAAACGCGCTTAGCTCCGAATCCGACGACGTCTTCTCTCTGGCCCGGCTGACTGTCCGCAGCGATACCAGCGACGAGCAGATGCGTGACTGGCTCGCGGGCCGCGGTGCTCGCGTGGCCCCCTGTCGGCAGCGGTGGCGCACCGCCGTGTGGCGGTGCTACCGGCGCGCACGCGGACCCGGATCCAGCCGCGGCGTCATCGACGTCTAGCGAGGAGAACCCACCAGCCACGATCGCATTGGAGCGAGCTGATCATGCACACCCTTGTCACCGGCGCCGCCGGATTCCTCGGTTCCACCCTGGTCGACCGACTGCTGCAGGACGGACACCAGGTCGTCGGCCTGGACAACCTGGCCACCGGTTCGCTGACCAACCTTGAGCACGCCCGTCGACACGCGAGGTCGGGCCGTGATGCCTAGTTTTGCCCGACGGGCCGCGTCGGCACCCCATCTGACCCGCGCCGCCACCCGATTGGCCGTCGCAATCATCGCCGCGGCGGTCGCCGCGTGTTCCCCCGATCACACGCCGTCCTCCGAGCCCTCGCCTCCCGGGCTATACATCTACGTGGTCAACGCCCGAACTAGCGATGTGCAGATGATCGACACCGCGACCATGGCCCCGGTGGGCGCCCCGATCGGTGTCGGTGCATTTCCGTCGGACATCGCAATTACCCCCGACGGCCGCCGCGCCTACGTGCTGAGCCCGACCGACGACAACCTCACCGTGATTGACACCAGGAGCCATCGCCGGATTGGTCAGCCCATCCCGGTCGGCCACTACCCGTTCGGCGTCGTCGTCAGTCCCGACGGGCGGCGCCTCTATGTCACTAGCGGGTCTCACGATGTCCGCGCCTATGACACCGGCACCCTGCGGACGGTGGGCGGCCCGCTCCGGACCGGGGATGCGCCCGGCGGCCTGGGCATCACCGCTGATGGCGCGCAACTCTATGCCACGAGCCAGTACCAGAAAGACGTGCGGGTGATCGACACGCGTGCCTGGGAGGTGATCGATGATCCCATCCCGGCTGGCGACGCCCCCACCCAGGTTGCGCTAAGCCCCAATGGCGCACGAGCATACGTAACCAACGTCTACAAAGACACCGTCACGGTGATCGACACCGCCACCACCGAGCAGGTCGGCGAACCGATCGAGGTCGGCCAGTACCCGTGCGCGCTGGCCGTCAGCCCTGACGGACAGCACGTTTTCGTCGCCAACCAGAATTCCGCCGATGTCTCAGTCATCGACACGCGAACACTGCACGTGATCGCCGAGATCGAGACCGGCGCAGCCCCGAGCAGCATGGCCGCGGCCCCCGACTGGCGTCGCCTCTACGTCGCCAACATGTACTCGGGCACGGTGTCGGTGATCGACACCGACGCTCTGCGAACCGTCGCGACCACTCCGGTGATCGGCGATAACCCTCGCGGCATCGCGGTAGGCGCGGTGCGCGACACCCCGCGTTAGCGCATGTTTCGGCCATATTGTCGGAATCATCCGAGGAGACGAATCGGATGCCGTCGATTGCGTGGAATCGTCAGGAATGGGGTCGCGATCACGCGTAGGCCGCGCTGGGCGACGAGTGGGACGACTTGGCCAAATATTGCGGCCAGCCCTACGACGAGTGGAAGCCGGCACCGGTCGAGACATTCATCCGGCCGAACCGACCGCGCGCACCGCGATCTCATCAGCATCCTTCGCAAGCCTCTGGATTAGCTGGACCCCGCGCGGCTGCTCGACGAGCAAACCAAACTCATCACCCACGCCATCCGCATGGCCGCCTACACCGCCGAAACCGCCCTCGCTCGCCTGCTGCGCGAACACTACGCCCGCGCCCACGACCAAGCCCGCGTCCTGCTGCGCAAAGTCATGCGGCTACGCCGGCGACATCCACATCGATGGCTACACACTGCACGGGCTGCTCGACCCCACCACCGCGCCCCGCCGCACCCGCGCCATCACCGGCCTCTGCCACGACCTCACCGCCACCCAAACCCGATACCCCGGCACCAACCTCAAACTCCACTACGGCATCAAAACACCGCAGCAACGATCACACTCATGTCAGGAGACCAGAGGCTGCAGTGCCTCACCAAGCGCGCCGGTCAAATACACGGCGTAGTGCTGACTCAAGTGGAAGCCCGTTTCGAATGCTCGCATGCCGGCGATGACGGGCTCACAACGGCTGGCGCACACCCACGGAACCGTGGATATGTACAGCGCTCCAGCGCCCGCTGCAGCTGCTTTCTCGGCATCAAGAGCCTGATGGCCGTTGGTTTCACCGTTGCCGTAGTCCAATACCTTGTCCACTGCATCACTGCACGCCTGAATGTTAGATTGATGTTTGGCGAGACAGGATGGTTGTGCGTTTCCCCATTGTGCGATAGAGCCGATCATCGCCAACTTCGTGCCAGGCTGAGCTAGATTGCCCATTGTCCGGGTCCAGCCGTCCTGCCACTGGCGGGGTGTCGGCTCGCTACCGTTTTTGCCGTGGCCTAGTAGGTGTTCGCCGAGCCATCCAAGGATGTGGGCGTACCAAGGGAACTCGTCGTCGGGGTTGCTGTCAGCGAGTGTGCCCCACGGAATGCTTGTGACGAGTACTAGATCTGGATGCAAAGCCTTGATTACGGCCGGTGTTCTTGCGTGCCAGTCGTCGCATGCGGTGAATGGCGTCTTGGTTTGGTCATCACGGAAATTGAGGTCTTGGACCGGGCACCCGCCCTTGCTGAACACTTTTAGTTTCCAACCATGCTGAGCAGCAACGCCTTCTAGTGTCGCACCCCACATGTGGGCGCGTGAATCGCCATACACCACCATTAGCTTGGTGCCGTTCTGATCACCAAGAGTGCATTCCCCGTAGTTGTTGTATCTCAACTGTGTTTCGTCGAAATTCGTGCTGCAGTCGAACCTATTCTGGCCGCCAGCGGGATCTTCGTTGTTGAGTGCTGTGGCGACCGGTTCTGGCAACGCCTTAAGGCATTGAGCAGCTTTTACCGCGTCAAGGACTTGAGCCGTCGTTGCATAGGTTCCGGCGGGTGGCGCGCTCGGCTGCGCTGTTGACGAGCACTTCGCGCGCGCGGCCTCGTTGCTGATGTCGAACCGGCCGCCCGACGAGGACGAGGATGATTCTTCCTCGGGGGCGGCCGAGCATGCCGTCATCGCGAGTGCAGCGAGAGCTGCGATCGCCGCCAGTCCGGTCCTAACGTTCTTCAAATACGTCCTCACGATCATTTGTAAACATCTCCACTGGTTCCCTGTTCGAATGGATTCCATGAGCCGTAGTGCTCGGCGATCTGCCACTGAGCGACGAGAATGGTGGCCACGATCAGGGCCGCGCCCATCGCCAGGCTCAGTCCGGTCCTCGAATTTAACACTCGAGCGCGCCGCACCGGATTCTCCAAAAACGAGTACGACAACGCGGACGCCGCTACCGCTAACGCGAGGAGGGCCGTGCTTTGCCATCCGCCCAAGTCATGTTCGGTGTATTGCTGGGCAAGAATTAGGACAGGCCAATGCCAAAGGTAGAGGGAGTAAGATCTAGCGCCGACCCACTGCATTGGCCGCATGGATAGTGCCCGCCCGACAATTGTCCTGCTACTAATGCAGCCAGCGGCGATTAGCGCCGCGCTGCTGACCACGGGCAGAGCCACTGCCGAACCTGGGTAAGGAGTGGTTTGAGTGAACAGCACCGCACTGATCACGATGCCAATCACGCCCGCGACGGCTATAAATTCGGAGAAGGCTTGCGGTAATTTGGATATGACCGGTGCCAGCAGGGCGACAAGGGCTCCCAGGGCCAGCTCCCATGCCCGCGTGAGGGGCGAAAAGTATGCCCACGTGGCGTTCGACATCGTCTCGACGACCGACCACGCAAGTGATGTCGCGATAATCGCACCCAACACCCCGGCCATCGCGGCGCGGTGCCGGGGTCCGCGAACAATGAGCACCATCAACAAGAACAGGCCCGGCCATAGGACGTAGAACTGTTCTTCAACCCCCAGGGACCACATGTGTTGAAGTGGCGACGGCGGAAGTTGTGACCCGAGATAGTCGGTTCCCAGGAGCCCGAAGTGAATGTTCGCCGCGAAGATAGCTGTCCATTTGGCATCAGCGGCTGCCTGCTTGCCGGCGATGAATGCAAGGAGATAGTAGGTCGCGAAGACGGTGGCGACCACCACGAGGGTGGAAGCCGGGAGGATGCGCCGCACGCGTCGGGCGTAAAACCCGGCGATCGAGATCCGCCCAGTCTTGGTCTGCTCCCGCAGAAGCAAGCTCGTGATCAAGAACCCGGAGATGACAAAGAAGACGTCAACCCCGACGAATCCGCCGCTGAACGGCTGCCGGTAGGCGTGAAAGAGCAAGACCAAGCCGACAGCGACAGCGCGCAGCCCTTCGATGTCTGGCCGGAACTGAACCGATTTCGCGGCCGGTTGTGCCGGTCTCTGCTGTTTAACGTCTGGCTTTATCGCGTCAGCGGACATCGCTCCGTTGTCGGGGCGCGCGGGTAAGGATCCACCTGGTCTCGTCGCCACCGCAAGCTGCAGCGCCGACGCGCTGTCACTGGCTTGGCCTGCGGACGATCCGGATGTCATAAATCGGCTGCCGATCTGTTCAGAAGTGCTGCTGGCGAGTTCCGGCATCCTCGGCAAACGTGGCCGCAACTCGTTCGACGACTTTGCCGACCTGCAGCGATCTCCGACGTGGCATACCGTGCACCCTCCTTCATGGAGTATGACATACTTTAAAAATGATTTACAGCGCCGAGGGTAACTTAGGGTATTTGGTCCGGGGGTTGCTGCTCAGCTCTGTGCTGTTCGTTGGCTTGGCGTGCTGCCCTCATGCATCGGCAGCGAAGCCATGCCTGGGCCAAGGTGAACCGAGGGCGGTGTTCGTCGGAGACTCGCTTACGTGGGGGCATGGTCCGCGGAACTCGTGGCCCACCAAGCTGGCGGGAATGTGCGGATGGCACGAGGTTTTGAATGACGGCCGTGGGGGCACAGGGCTATTCGCGAACGGCCACGGCACCTCCGCGAGCTACATCAATCGTGTACCCACTGAGGTCGCCCCTTTCAGCCCAAGCATCGTATTCATTACCAGCTACTTCAACGACACCGATCACACACCATCGGACCTGGCAACTGCGCTTGCCGCCTTGATCGATGCGGTTCACGCCCTCCCTACCCATCCAACTGTGGTGGTGACCGGCATCTATGACCCCACTGGCGTTAACGGTGCCCCATACACACAGATCGACCCAGCGCTACGGGCAGTTTGCGTCCAACGAACGGTGCCATTCATCGAGCCGCGGACCGGAACTGTTTATGATTCCTCCGGAAAAGGAACAGACGTTGGCGGACCGTGGATTACCGAAGCCAACAAAGCTCACTACATCAGTGATGATGGCTTTCATCCAAACGATGATGGCCTGGTCTATGTAGCCCAGCGTACGTTTGACGCGATACAAGCGTTGAGTTGAGCAGCGAGTCAGGGCCGATCACGGCTCCGGGGCGATCCGATCGCATCTGGCGCGATTCCCTTTAACCCTATCAATCAGGCGCAGGCCCGCCACACTAAACCAGCCTTCAGGTGGGGAGTTTCCGTGAGACGCGCCCGGGCAAATTCGGCGCCTAGCCCGTCCTGGGCCGCGCGTTGAGCGGCGTCATAAGTCGGTACCGTAGATGCCTCGGATCCTGTGCATCGCCGTCAGCGCCATCGCTCGCATCGCTAAACGATCACGAAAGGGAAACGAGTTCGCCGCCATCCGCACTGCCTTAATAAGGTTTATGGCTGCGCGCACTTCTTCGGGCTCGGCGGCCGGCCCGGTCAGAGCCGCGTACGTGCCGGCTTCGCTGAATCCAAGGAGTCGTTGGCTAAGTTCCTGGTGAGCCTGTGCGGTCTCGACTGCATGCACAAGCTCTTTCTGCCAAACCTTCGTAGCCGAAAGCTGTTCGGCATGGCGACGATACAAGAGAGTCGGCAAGGCGATTCGACCCAAGCGGGAGCCCCGTAGAGCCATCCGGATCCACAAATCCCAATCTTCGGCAGGCACTCGACGACAGCATCCCGCGCCCACAATGGCGCTTCGCCGAGCGACAAGTGTCGGAAGCGCAAGTTTATTGAGCAACAGCAACTCGTATGGCGACGCGGCCGGTCCAATGGAGAGCGGAGCTCCGAATTTGATCCCAGAACGACCGAATAAAATTGCTGTCGCGAATACGGCATCAAGATTGCTTCGATACATTGCAGCAATCTGATGGCGAAACCGCCATGGAAGCGCGATATCATCCGCATCCATGTTGGCAATAAGCGGGGTATCGGCAGCGTCGATCAATGCGTTCAAGGCCCCGGCATGACCTAGTTGCACATCGGACGTTAATACGCCGACGCGGCCGTCGGCGCGAGCCAAACCTGCCAGAAGTTCGCCGGTAGCGTCGCTGCTCGCATCATTGAGAATTACGAGCCTCCCATCGCGCGGAAGCCCTCTAAGAACTGAAGAAACCGCGGCACGGATCGTCTTCTCGGCATTCCGCGCGCGCAAGACTACCGTCAGGCGCTCCACAATTCACCCGACAACACATAATAGAATGAACCAGGGCACACAGCTATATACCGTTGTCGTCGGGCGACCCGTTTAGTGTCGGCAAGTGAGTCACGATGTAGCCACCAAGCCGCGCTCGGTGTACAGGAAGCACGACCATACCAAGAATGCATTTCTTCCCACCCAGATTGCCGCAGGAGCGTCGCAGCCAACCACCGTAAACAAACGCCATCAAGCCGAAATCAATCCTCAGCGGTACCGCTCACAGCACAAGTACCGCCACACTATCAGCCTCACGGCACACCACGGTCGACGTTGCTTGACTAGCCAACGGACGCCCGATGAAAGCGTCCCCATGGTCATCGACCGCACCGGGGCTGCCCCCGCCGCCTATCGAGACGCCGGTCACGAAACCGTGATCAAACCCAAGCCGCTGCGCCCGGCCGTGCCCGGCCGGTTCACCCTCGACGATTTCACCGTCGACGAGCCGGCCAGCGGTAGATCCCGATCGCTTGCCCTCCGTCACGGTTCCGTATGATCAGCGCGGTCGACTTCGAAGACCGACTCACTCAGACGGCACAGCCGCCTCACCCCGTGTCAAACTCCGGATTAGCGAGCCACCGGTGGGTGAAGTCGGATTCCAGCGCGCATTGGGCAGTTGGGCGGCGAACCGAATGTAGCGGGTTCTAGAAGATTTCTTGGTTGCCGGGCGAGACCGGACGCGACGGGCAAGTGACTGGCCAGTATGAGCACCACGATGTCGAGGAGGAACGCCGAGGTGATCCGCGGCCACGACAGGGCCAACCCGAACCGGCGTTGCGCCTTCATTGGCGCCGCGGCGATCGCCGCATCCACACCGCTTCACCAAACACCATGCCGGTCACCAGCAGCATCGGCGCATCCTCTCCATCGCCGTCCACTAGAATACTATAAGTTTGTTGAATGATGTGCATCATTCAAAGAGTATGTATAGTGACCTATAGCTGAATCATCCGTTTGTACGTGATCAGCCCGGGATCGCTGCGGCCGGACGTCACCGCAGCGGTTGCGGTCGCTTTGCGGGTCGGTCCGTGTCCGTGAGGAGAAGCGCATGTCGTTTGTGACCACACAGTCAGTGCGGGTTGCGATCGCTGTCGGCTGCGTGTTGGTCAGTGCGGCGGCGGGGTGTTCGTCGCGCTCGCCGGGGAGCACACCGAGCACACCGGCAAGCACATCAGCCGTCGCGCCGCTGCCAGCAACTTCAGCCGTCCAAGGCGAGTCAGTTCCTGGCATTGGAGCTACGCGGGCCGCCTGGGACGACTCGCACACGCCAAACGCCGCGGACACCAACGGTTACGGTGATGATCCCAGCTTGCCGGAGTACCTGGCGGCTAGCGGTGCTGTCTACAGTGAGGTGGACGACAAGGGCACTGGAAGGATCCAGGTCTACGCCCTGAATATGCATACAAGCGACCGATCCGCGGTTCTACCGCGGGTCCGGCAAGAGTTACCTTCCGACGCGACGGTCGCATGGTATGTAATGCGTGACCAGTGTTATCGAGTGGCTTTCAATAGCCCGACCCTGCAGGCCGCCGGGGATTACATGGCAGAGGTTCAGCTTCAATACATTCAGGAAGACGGAACGAAGCTGACGAATTCTGACAGCTTGAACCAAGCTGTGTTTTGGCTTAACGGAGCCGGCTCGCCACCAGACCGTGAAGACGGCTGCGACTGAGCCGTAAGCCGTAAGCGTCCATGCGCCTGCCCAGCTCCTGAACCAGCTCGCGGATCGAGACCCATCACGGATGTCGAGCGCTACCGCCTTCGGCGCATCTTGCGGTTCTTCGATGCCGTCCTCGATGGGCTCGCCCCGGCGAGGATCACTTCAGCCCGCCACGAGCCGAACGCCGCAAAGTGGTCCCTAATAAAGAAACGGTGTCTTGCGTGGCCCAGATCGTACGACCCCAGTTTGTGTGTGTCGTGGGGCGATTTTGGCGCGCCACCTGCGGAACCCGGCCGGTGGTCACATTGGCGCCGATTGTGAACGCCAGTGTTTTAGCGGCTATGCGGTGTTTATCGCTTTCGCGTCGTTTGCCGCGTGCTGGATGGCCGGTCAGCGGTACGACGATCAAGTTGCGGGCGCCAACACGGCTGCTCGCGGCGCGTCATCGCTCGCCTCAGCCGGGCGCATCAAGTGTTGCGGTGCCGCACCCACCTCTGTTGGCCCCACCCGCAGTGTGAGCTGTTCGTCCTCGCGCAGCGCCCGCGCCGGGACCACCAGCGGTGGGCGCTTCACTGGGGCCGGCAGACTGGCCCGCACCGCGGCCAACTGGCGGCCGGTGAGCCGATTCAGCCCGGCGCACACATCTTTACCCAGCCGCCCCCGGCTGTGATAGCGCACCCAAGCCGACACCTCGGCACCGCCGTCGGCGGCGGTGAGTCGGATCGTCAGCACGGTGGCATCGGTATCGTGCAGCCACAACCAGTCCAGCGTCTCGGAAGTGATGTACCGCGGCGACACCCAGAAGCTGGTCGCATACCCGTCGGGATGCTTGAGGCGACCCCACCCCGGCCGACTCCAACCCGGTCGCAGACCGGCCAACACCGCGGCGCCTACCTCGGCGAGCTCATCGCCGGTCAACGGCCGGGCCGTCAAGCCCGGTCCGCCCAGATCGTCGGCGAGCCGCTCGACGGTCGCCGCCAACGTCGAGGCCAGCGAATCGCGGAGCGCCAGCGCGGCGACATTGTGCTGCGGATCCATCCGTAGCACAAGCCAGGTGCCGTGCTGGACATCTACGGGCTGATGATCATCCGCGGTTGGCGGGGCGGACGGATCGGCGGCCTCGCCGACGTCTCGCTTTCGCATCGAGACGATGTCGATGGCGTCCAGGCGCACATCGAACTGGCGCAGCCCCGCAGCCACCGCCGCCACCGGCAAAATAGCCGGCCTCGCCTCCCACCGCCCGTGCCGCCCGGCCGGTGGGTCCGCCGGCTCGTCCACGGCGATCACCGCGACCAGCTGGCCCCGGTACTCGTACATCCCGACTACGGCGCGGCCGAAGCGGCGCCGGTGAGTGATCGCAGGTATATCTCCCGCGACCAGTGCCGCCTCCGGGGCGGATGACCAATCCCACGCCCACCCGGCTAGCGCCGAGATCAGCGGGATTCCCCGGTAGGTGAGCACCGCGGCGATCATCACCACCGCCGCACCGGCCACACCCACCCACCACGCGACGGGCAAGTGACTGGCCGGTATGAGCACCGCGACGTCGAGGAGGAACACCGAGGTGATCCGCGGCCACGACAGGGCCAACCCGAACCGGCGTTGCGCCTTCATCGGCGCCCCGGCGATCGCCGCATCCACACCGCTTCACCAAACACCATGCCGGTCATCACCATCAGGGGCATCCTATGCATCGCTGCCCACTCTACTACAAGTTTGTTCAAAGCGATATATCATCCAATAAGGATATATAATGAACCCAAGGCTGAATCATCAGTTTGCACCAACCGGCCGCATCCCAGCCTCAAAATGGACGTGCCATGTCAGCCCCGGCAATAGGCCGTCGTGCGTCCAGAGGACACCGCCGGGCGCGCTCGCCCGGCCCTGCCGGTGGGCCCAGCGCTCCGGCGTGTCGTCGCTTCTTTACTTTAAGTTCGGCAGCAACAACGCACCGCACGCGGCATGTGTCAGCCTGTGGGCGAACTGGCTTTTGCGCCGCTGGGGAGCGCGGTTCGGCCAGCGGCGCCAGATAGCTATATATCGAGCAGTACGAACTCCGAGTACAGCAGGTCGAGTTCGTTGGGGGTGAATCCCGGCGACCGGTATTGGGCGATGTCCTTCTTTCTGATCGCACGCGGCGCCTTGGGAAAGAGACGCTCGTTCATCGCGATGCCGAAGGTCTTCTGTTGCCACATGATCGCCAGCTTGATTCGTTCGAGGTTGCGCGCAAGCACGTCCGGCGCGCTGCAATACAGTATCTGGGAGAACGGAAACCTTTGCCACCACGCCACACGGGGCAGACGCCGCTTGACCACCAGATAGGCCGTGCCGCGGGCATCGCGGGCGGTCATGTGCAGGCAGTCATAGG
>Ga0210386_10001961_pt1 | contig 17949 bp, 17 predicted proteins | sample IncBWH32OmetaG_FD_160091 | JGI IMG/M metagenome (GOLD analysis project Ga0210386, IMG submission 160091) | Forest soil microbial communities from Barre Woods Harvard Forest LTER site, Petersham, Massachusetts, United States - Inc-BW-H-32-O ... | reverse complement strand
CCGACATGTCAGGAATACCAAAATAGGTACATCCTGCTGTTGCCTGTGTTGAAGTTGAAGTACAGAAAATACCTACTCGGGCAGGGCCTGTACCACCCGATCCGTTTGTAAATGCTGTGTTACCGTATACTGCCGTTCCTGATGAAAATGTTTCTGTTCCGTTCTCTACCGCAGGAGCATTAAATGTAGTTGCCTGAGATATAACTACTGATCCCCATGCATACGCTGCAGGAACGGTAACTGTACCTGGTCCACGGCAAGCCTTTTCCCATTCCAATTCGGTAATAGGCCTCAGACAATCCCACTGTAAAAATGCGGCTACATCGCCCCATGCTAAAAAGTTTTGGGCACGGCTGGCAGCTGTTGTCGTAAATGGTGCCGTTGCAGGCTGTAATTGGTTTCTGTTCGTTCCTACGTTACCAGGCGCTCTTTGTGCCTGTTGCACAGAACCCAACATATTTAAAAATGCTGCATACGCATCCTCCGTAATTTCATACTTCATAGTATAAAAACCATACACGCCTTTTGGGAACGCCGCCGGCACAGAATTTACCTGCTGTACAGATGTACCAGGTGCATTGTTTATATAAAATGTTGTAGCACCTGTTTCATTTGCTGTACCCAGCTGCATTGCAGTAGGCGTTGCAGAATATGTTGCTGAGTTTACAAAGCTGTATGGTGAAGCATTTGCTGATGCTCCGTTTCCATCACCTACCATTAAAGACGTTGTTGAGCCTTCAGGTACATATACCATTTCCAACCCGAATACTTCAGTTGTTATTGATGTTGCATTCGATGGAAGGTTATTTACGTTAAGTGTAACTGTACATGTTGATACGTTGCCTACGCCCGATGCGGTCGGGCTTAACATTATTCCATCATTAAAATCAAGGTTTGTTCCAAGGGTTGACATGGGAACACTTTCCGTTATAAAACCTGCATAGCTATTAGCTGTTCCATTGGCATTTACTGATGCCATGGCCTGCAATGATGCTGGTATGGTGTGCGATGACAATAATGGATTCAAGGTACCGTGAGTATAGGGTGTTGATGAACCTGCACTACATGGTTTAAACCATACGGTTATCCATACTGCATCCCAGTTGTTGGGTGAACCTGCTGTTGCTATGTTCCAGGCATTGTTCCATGATATGGTGAACTGCACTGTTCCGCCTGTTGTGGCATTCTGCGTTACTACAGGTGTACCTATAGTCAGGCCATTGGCCGATACTTTGTTTGTTGAAAATAAAATACCCGCTATAAACAGCAAGCCTATTTTCATTCCTCTTACTAGTGTTGTTGTTCTCATGCAAAAAAAATTAATTATGTCGTTTAGTTTTCAACTAAGTATAAATACGTAACATCTTAAAATAATTGAGTCTGTATATACAGACAACCAGCTTATTTCCTCGTATGCAAAAATAATGCTTTTTAGCTCACTCTAAAACTGATATATATCAATAAATCAGAAAAATTAGTCGCCAAAAACAGCTAATTTAACATAACATTGCTTTTCATTTAATACAAAATCCAGCTATTATTTGCTATTCAGTCACTTTAATTTGAAAACATAAAGGACTACGAATAAATACCTATGTATGTAGGCAGAGGGTGTGCCAATTTCTATTGGCCTATTTCTTTTTTGTAATCAGCAGCAGAAAGAAGAGAAGTCAGTTCAGAGGTATTTTGCACAGATACCTTTACCATCCAGCCATCGCCATATGGATCTTTATTCACTAATTCAGGGTTAGCTTCTAATTTCGGATTAACCTCAAGTACCTTACCTGAAACCGGCATAAAAAGATCAGAAACCGTTTTAACCGCTTCAATTGTTCCGAAAAGATCGCCGTGTTTAATTTCCTGACCAACTGTATTAATATCCACAAACACTATATCGCCTAATTCGCCTTGTGCAAACTCGGTAATACCAATATGAGCTTCGTTGCCATTTATGCGAATCCATTCGTGATCCTTAGTATACTTTACATCTTCAGGAAAATTCATAAAACTTGTTTTTTAGTAAGGTGACAAATATAATCTCTATTTTTTTACATTTGCAATAATAATTAAGTCTTTAGAAATATGAACGAAGAATTGCAATTAATACTGGAAGATGCAAAAGAGCAAATGCAGAAAGCTATAGGGCATTTGGAAAATGAATTGGCAAAAATACGCGCCGGTAGGGCAAACCCAATGATGCTTGAAAACATTATGGTTGACTATTATGGTAACCGTACTCCTCTTCGTCATACGGCAAATATTAACTCTGCTGATGCTCGTACACTTGTTATACAGCCCTGGGAAGGTGGAATGCTTGAAGCTATAGAAAAAGCGTTACAGGCAGCCAATTTGGGTATTACCCCGCAAAACGATGGCAAAATAATCCGTCTTTCTATACCTCCGTTGACTGAAGAGAGAAGGAAAGAAATGGTGAAGAAGGTAAAGGCAGAAGCTGAAAATTGTAAAGTATCTATACGTAACCTGAGAAGAGATACAAATGAGGCCATTAAAGCTTTATTAAAAGAAGGTGTACCTGAAGATGAAATTAAAGAAGGTGAAGAAAAAACCCAGGCACTTACCAATACTTTTATTGAGCAAGCAGATAAACATTCTGAAAAGAAAGAGCAGGAAGTGCTTACTGTTTAAGGGCCTTTACGATTTCCGTTTATTTATCAGGAATACTCCCGTAATTACTATTACGAAACCGAGTATTTGAACCCAGCCAAGGCTTTCCCCATCGAGCACGCCCCACAGAATGGCTACTATAGGGATAAAGTAAGTAATAGATGCAGTAAATAAAACACTTGACGTTTTAAGTAATTTATTGAACATTATTTGCGATACACCTGTTCCGAAAACCCCTAGCAGCACAATATAAAAGAAACTTATCAGGGCATGGTTACCTGAAGAAATGCGTGTTACAAAATCAGTTGAAAATAAATAAGCAGCCGTAAGCGGCCCAACCCCGAATAAGGCAAAACCCGATAGTTGAACACTGTTTATCGGACCTAAATAGGTCTTTATGATATTTACATTAAATGCATAGCAAATGCATGCTACTATTATATAAATACCATAGTAGTAATTTCCTTCTATTCCGCCTTTAGCATTGTAAAGCACTGTTAGCACAGCGCCTGCTAATCCCAGAAAAACACCTGCAACCTTTATAGTTGTGGTTTTCATATTGAAAAATAGCACACCGGTTATAAGTGCAAAGACCGTTGTAAGTGAATTCAGAATACCAGCAATGGAACTGGAAAGGCCTGTTTCAGCTTTGGTAAATAAAAAAGCAGGAATGCCATTGCCTAAAATACCTGCTATGATTATAAATATCCACTTATCGCGTGGTATTTGTTTAACATGGCCAATTACAAATGGGAATAGAAACAAAAAGGAAACCACCATGCGTATGGCTGCAACCTGCGGCGGAGTAAATGCTTCAAGCCCCCGTTTCATTAATATGAAAGAGCTACCCCATATAAGTGCCAGCAGAACAAATAAGAACCATTTAAGAAACGATGAGTTGGTGTTCGTCATATTACATTACTCTGCCCAACTTGTTTTTGAACATACGTTTAGCACTATCAAGCCTGCGTTTACGCTCCATCATACCCATAAGCTCATCATCATTGAGCGGGCGTTTTATATTTTCAGAAACATCACGGATCATTATCTCTATCTTGCGGCTCTTTAAAGCATATACTGCTTTCTCCGTTGTCCTGCCTAAGTCATCCGCTTCATTCTTGATTCCAATGCTTCTGCGTTCCCAGTTACTTGCAGTATACAGATCAGTAAGTAGTGTCATAGCCATTTGGCCTATCTCCTGGTCTTCATGACGTAGATAATAGTCCTCATTTATCGGTAATTGCTTATCAAAAAAAGCACAATACTCCTGGTACATCCTGTCACATACAGCACTTTCAAAAGCAAAATCATCTTCACGCATACTCTGAATAATGAAATCTGCAACCTTCATTACAATCTTTTCAGGCTCTTCACCATCTTCGCTTTCACCCAAAAAAGTGGCATCCCTGTCTCCATATTTTATTAAAACCCGCAGCACTTCTTTCTCCTGTGGTACTGAAGAAAACAGGTCGTAATTGCCATTTTCTACAAGGGGTTGCTTTACAGTATTATTGTTTTGCGCTTGTGTTCTGCTTCCATTTTCATCAATAACCTGCCGGCGTATTACTTTCATTTCGCTCCACAATACATCTTCTTCCAATTCCATTAACCTGCTACACTCTTTTACATAAACAGAACGGGTAATACGTTCAGGAATTACGGCAATTGTTGAAACTATTTCCTTAATAAGTTGCGATTTCTTTATAGGGTCGTGCATGGCTTCTTCGCTCATAGCACGGGTTTTAAATACTATAAAATCAATTGCTTTGGTTTGCAGGTATTGCTTTAGTTCTTCCAATGAATGTTTGCGCGCAAATGTATCAGGGTCATCTTCTGCAGGAAGGGTGACAATTTTCACATTCATTCCCTCCCTGAGTGCAATATTAAATCCACGCTCACTGGCTTTTACACCTGCCGCATCACCATCATATAATATAGTCAGGTTAGGCGTATACCTTCGTATCAACCTTATTTGCTCAACCGTAAGTGACGTGCCCGAAGATGCAACCACATTCTCTATTCCTGATTGGTACATGGAAATAACATCGGCATAGCCTTCTACCAGAAGACACATATCTTCAGCAGTAATGGCCTTACGTGCAACATTCAATCCATATAATACATCGCTTTTATGGTACAAAATTGTTTCAGGAGAGTTGACATACTTGGCAACATTTTTGTCCTTACGTAATGTGCGTCCGCCAAAAGCTATAACACGCCCGCTTGGATTGTGTACCGGGAACATTACACGGCTTGCAAAACGGTCGTAACAGTGATCAGGATCCGCTTCTTTTTGTCCAGAATTCTCTTCTTCATTATTACTGCGTACAAGGCCAGCCTGTATCAGGTACTTTAATTTATACCCTGCCTGCAATGCGGCATTCAAAAATGCTTTTGAATTCTCGGGCGAATAACCTAACTGAAATGTTTCAATAGTTTTCGGGCTGAAGCCTCGTTCCTCTAAATAGCTTAAGCCTATTGCTTTACCGGTTTCAGTTTGCAATTGTTCGCTGAAGAATTTCTGTGCAAACGAACAAACAACCATAAGGCTTTCGCGCTCATTATCCTGTTGCTGTTGCGCATCGGTTCGTTCCTCTTCAACTATTTCTATTTTATATTTCCGGGCTAAATACTTCAGTGCGTTTACGTAATCCATTTTTTCATGCTCCATCACAAAGTTCACCACATTGCCACCTTGTCCGCAACCAAAGCATTTGTAAATACCCTTTGCCGGAGATACAGTAAATGAAGGTGTTTTTTCGTTGTGAAAAGGGCACAGGCCCATATAGTTCGTTCCGCGTTTTTTCAAATTAACGAAATCGCCAACTACCTCTTCTACACGGGCAGTCGTAAAAATTCTATCTATTGTTTCGCGTGGAATCATACAATACAAAGGTACGATAAACTTACCTTAACAAAAGCTCTTTTACCTGTTCTGCGGTAATTGAATTTATACAGGCACAGGCACCGCCTTTTTTGCAGTCAATACATTTTTTATCGAGCACAAGGAATGATGCATTCGACCCTAAAGGCGCCCACCTGCCAGGATGTATTGGTTTCATTGGCGGAAATAAGCCGATAGCCCTTCTGCCCATAGCTGCAGCTAAATGCAAAGGGCCGGTACCGGATGCAACCAATCCATCTGCCTTGGAAATAAAAGCAAGCAGTTGGGTAAAATCCTGCTTGCCGGTCATATCTGTTACTTCAGGGTGATTCTTCAATAGTTTTTCACGTATTACTTCACCTTCCTCTTCTGTTCCGGTAACAAACAGTTTAAATTTTTCCTTAGGCAATATTTCAACCAGCTTATTATAATGTTCCCAATCCCATTCCCTGCCACTACCCCTTGATTTAGGATGAATTATAAGGTTGAAGCGGTTCTTATCCAACACATTCTCTTCTTTCAATTCAGGAATATGAGTAAGTCCGAATGCGGTTCTCAGTTCAGAAAGTTCAGGTATGCCAATTCCCAATGGAGCAAGCAGTTTAAAGTTCAGCTGAGCTTCGTGCAAGGATGATCTTTTTCTTGAAAAGTTAACCAGTTTATTACAATACAACCAATGATACGAACGATGGCTTGTACCTATTCTATATGGTATGCCAGCCTTACGGGCCAATAAACCCATTTCAATATTCGGGAAAACATGAATGATAACGTCTGCCTTCAATGTTTTAAAAAAATCTATTTGCATGAATGTCTCCGGCAAGGTCGAAATTCCCTCCAGCTCAAGGAACCCGTCAATATTTTCACACGATTCTATAAGTGGTTTTAAATAACTTTTTGCTAAAAACAGGATCTTAGCCTTAGGGTATTTCAGCCTGATATATTTTGTAAGCGGTAGTGTAAGCACAACATCTCCTATATTATCAGTACGGCTGATTATAATAGTAGGATTGTCTTTTTTCAGAATGCTTTTGGACATACAAACAAAAATAGGGAATTTTAACTATTCCCTATTTATCAACACTTTAATAGAATTTTATGCTCTTTTCAAAAGGCCACCGCATGATTCACGGATAACGAGCTTGGTAGGTAATATTTTTTCTGCCACTAAAAATTTCTTACCATCAATTTGCTTCATTAATAGTCGTACTGCTTCTTCAGCAATCTGTTCAAGTGGCTGAGCCACTGTAGTTAGTGGAGGATGAGAAAAATTAAATGCATCGAGGTCATCGAAACAAACAATTGCAACATCTTCAGGAATGCGTTTTTTCAATTTATGCGTTGCCTGCAGGCAATTAATAGCAACATAATTGTTGATGGTAAAAATAGCATCAACACCTACCGATGAACTAAGTAGTTTTTCTACTGCCTGCGCTGTTGTGTTACCAATATCATTATACGAAACAGATTGTATCCATTCCGGGTTAAACTTTATTCCGTTTTTTTTCAAAGCTTCCTTATAGCCTTCTACACGTTCGTTCAATGAGCTTAAGTGTGAAGGAGTAACATTTACCACACCAATTTTTTTCATACCCATTTTAATAAGGTGTTCAACCATTTGGTATGCACCCTTATTATTATCTACACCAACGTAACTACATCCGAAGCCAGGCAGCTTACGATCAATAAGCACCAGTGGGTACTGTTGTTTCTTTAGATGGTTAAATTGTTCTGCATTTTGCTGCGTGGTAGCTATAATCAAACCTTCTACACGTTGCCTGTCACGTAATAACTCTATAAGTTTGGTTTCCTTTTCTTCTACTTCATCTGAACTACAAACCAATAGATGGTAACCCAATTGAGTTACTTCATGTTCTATAGTACGAGAGATCTTTGCGTAAAAAGGGTTTGAAATATCTGCCACCACCAATCCTATAATGTTGGATTTTCCGGTACGTAAGCCCCTTGCCATTTGGTTGGGGTAGTAGTTAAGTTCTTCGGCTTTTTTACGAACCTTCTTCTGGGTTTCTTCGCTTATTCCCCATTCGTTTGCCTTGTTATTCAGTACTAATGAGACCAGGGTTTTAGAAACATTTAGCGCTTCCGCAATGTCTTTTAGTGATGCTCTTTTCATTTTTTACATAAACTTATAATATGTTCAAAGCGGTGGTAACGACCTAAATCGATAAAAAATGGTACGTACTGCTCTATTTTGTAACTCAAAAGTATATATTTTGTTAAGAACTAAACACAAATAATAAAAAACTTTAAGACAAGCTATCTTTTTCAAATATACTAAAACGTTTTAGTAAAACAAGTACAAAACACGGAACTTCTCTGGAAGGGCTTTTTTGTCTACTATTTCCGCTGAAACACCCAAATACCGTAATCGAGACCTCCTATTACGGTAAATTTCTCATCAGGGTCAAACTTTTTCAGTAAAACCAAATTAGGGTTCTTCAATAGTGTATCAAGCTTTATCCTTCCTTCATTGGGTCCATAGTGGCTATCCCACATCATAACGCTTCCTTGCGGCATGTTCAGGTCAGGTCGTTGAGGGTCCATATTAAAAAACATACCATTCTTCGAGGTATCGTTCGGGTCAATGTCAAGAGCAACTGTAATATAAGGTGCAATGTAAAATACCTTTTTACCGGCATCGGGAGATTGCTTTAACCAATCGGCTGCTTTTTTTATAACTGCATCTTCGGCACCCAGCCTGTAAGGGATTTTATACCACAGCGTATAAGGAGCATATAAAACTGCAACACCGAAACCAATTGCAATTATTCCATTTAACCAATGCATTTTTATTTTATCTAACAAAATAGTAACGAGCTGTAACCCACGCAAGGCAATTATTGATGCCAGAGGTATGAGTGGCACCATATATCTTGTCGGGCCAAGGGTTTGGCATATTCCGGTTGCCCACACTAAGGTCTGCCCCAATAGAATCCCAAGGAAACCGCCGAAAATGAGCATTATTTCTTCCAGGTGATAATCGGCTTCTGATAAAGCTCTACTGTACTTTTTGAAATACTCTCCTCCCGCATACCATAGCAGTCCAATCGCTATAAGTATTTCAAACGCTTTTCCTGTAATTTCAAGTCCATTACCAATGTAACTGAACATATCTCCCTTTAGGGTACCGTAGGCCTGTGTTCCTATTGAATAAGGGTTTTGATCAATAAGCCAGTGCAAATTCCTGTAATGGAAATAACCAAGTAAAGTGATGATAATGGTTCCTACAGGAAGCAAAAAATTAGCCAGGTATTTTTTCTTTAACACATAGTAAAAGGTAAATACAGGAAACAGATAAATATAATCGGCTCTTACAAACGGAAAAAACGAAAACACAATTGCACTCAGGTAATACTTCTCATTCATTACCAACCAAACAGACCAAATAACCATTAACGCAAATAAGGGTTCTGTAAGGCCGGAATAGATGACCCCAAAAAAAACAGGCGCCGAAAAAGTAAGTACTATGGCAAGGTATGGAAAAGGAATGTTTAGTTTTTCTGCAATTCTATATGCCAGGTACGATGCAGTTAGCGAACAAAGAATATTAAAGAACTCTATGCCCTTCATTCCAAACTGCGAGAAAGGGGAAGAGATCATGGTAAAAAGCGGCTTGCCCCATTCATCGAGCAGAAATAAGGGGTGTTTCCATGAATATCGTGAAATAAGATAGTGTGTCACTCCATCTCCCGTATCGTAAGAACCATCTGAAAGCACGAGGATAATTAATGCGTAGATAAAAAGGCCAAAAAGGATACATAATGCAATTAACCTTTGCCTGGGTATCTGCTTAATATCTAGCTTCATATTGGTGGGTATAAGGAACAAAAATATGTTTTTAATCTTTAGACTAAGCATATGGCTTGTTGTGAAACATACAAAACATATTGATAATCAATATTTTAATTAACTATCAGTTTTATCAGGAATAGCAACTCAAATCACACTCTAAGTCCCGCAAAATGCGTATATTTGTAGGCTTAATTAAATATGAGCACAACATGATAACTATATCGGAAAATGCAAAAGAGAAGTTGGCGGTCCTCATGCAAGAGGAAAAAGCCCCTACTGAAAGTTTTGTACGTGTAGGCGTAGAAAGCGGAGGATGTTCAGGCCTTTCATATAAAATGTTATTTGATACCCAGCTTAAACCGGAAGATAAAGTATTTGAAGACAAAGGAGTTAAGATAGTGGTTGACAAGAAAAGCTTTTTATACCTGGTAGGTACTGAACTTGACTATAGCGGAGGACTTAATGGAAAAGGGTTCTCATTTAATAACCCTAATGCCAACCGCACCTGTAGCTGTGGCGACAGCTTTGCTGTTTAAGTTAATTGCTTAAACATAATTCAATTAAACTAACCTGATACAATGGCCGGTTCTGATAAAATATTGGAAGAAGTTACGTCGAGCGACTACAAGTATGGCTTTACCAGCGATATTGATACTGAAATAGCTCCGCCCGGACTGAATGAGGACGTAGTTCGTTTTATTTCGGCTAAAAAAGAGGAGCCCGAATGGATGCTGGAATGGAGGCTAAAGGCATATAAGCACTGGCTTACATTAAAGGAACCACATTGGGCACACTTAAAATATCCTGATATTAATTACCAGGCCATTAGCTATTACGCTGCACCTAAAAAGCAGAAAGTATTGAATAGCCTTGATGAAGTTGATCCGGAATTATTGCGCACATTCGATAAGCTTGGAATATCACTGCAGGAACAAATGCGCTTAAGCGGCGTAGCTGTTGATGCAGTAATAGATAGTGTTTCGGTAAAGACCACTTTCAAAGAAAAACTCGGCGAGCTTGGAATTATTTTCTGCTCTTTCAGTGAAGCTGTTAAGGAACATCCTGACCTGGTTAAGAAATATGTTGGCTCAGTTGTACCTGTTGGCGATAATTATTTTGCTGCATTGAACTCTGCTGTTTTCAGTGATGGTTCATTCTGCTACATACCAAAAGGCGTTCGTTGCCCAATGGAATTATCAACCTATTTCCGGATCAATTCTGCCGGTACAGGCCAGTTTGAACGTACACTGATTGTAGCTGATGAAGGTTCATACGTAAGTTATTTAGAGGGTTGCACAGCACCTATGCGCGATGAAAATCAATTGCACGCTGCAGTAGTAGAGATTGTTGCGCATAAAGATGCCGAGGTAAAATATTCAACCGTGCAGAACTGGTACCCGGGCGATAAAGAAGGCAAGGGCGGTATATACAACTTTGTTACCAAACGTGGAATTTGCTTAGGTAACAATTCAAAAATTTCATGGACGCAGGTAGAAACAGGCTCTGCTATTACATGGAAATATCCTTCGGTAATTCTGAAAGGAGATAATTCAGTTGGAGAATTTTATTCAATTGCTGTAACCAACAATATGCAGCAAGCCGATACCGGTACCAAAATGACGCACATTGGTAAAAACACCAAAAGCACTATTGTATCGAAAGGTATATCGGCCGGTAAGAGCAATAATAGTTACAGGGGATTGGTACGCATAAATAAAGGCGCAAGCAAGGCGCGTAATTTTTCGCAGTGCGATTCACTTTTAATGGGTGACCGTTGCGGAGCACATACCTTCCCTTATATAGAAATACATGACAAATCTGCAATAGTTGAGCATGAAGCGACTACATCGAAGATTGGCGAGGACCAGATATTTTACTGCAATCAACGTGGTATTGATACTGAAAAAGCAATTGGCTTAATTGTAAATGGCTATTGCAGAGAGGTACTGAATAAACTGCCAATGGAGTTTGCGGTAGAAGCACAAAAACTGCTTGCAGTAAGTTTAGAAGGAAGCGTTGGTTAATTAATTAAGAATTGAGAATTAAAAATTAAGAATCGAAAGAACATGCTCGAGATAAAGAATTTAGAAGTATCGGTTGAAGGGAAAGAGATCCTGAAGGGATTGAACCTGACGGTAAACAAAGGCGAAGTACATGCTATTATGGGCCCGAACGGAGCCGGTAAAAGCACATTGGCTTCGGTTATTGCAGGTAAAGAAGAATATGAAGTAACAGGCGGTTCTATACTGTTCAACGGAAAAGACATTTCAGAACTTTCACCTGATGAAAGAGCAAAAGAAGGTGTCTTCCTTGCATTCCAATACCCTATTGAAATACCGGGTGTAACAACCATCAACTTCTTAAAGACAGCCGTTAGCGAAATACGTGCATACCGTGGTTTAGAACCAATGGAAGCAAAAGATTTCCTGGCTATGCTGAAAGAAAAACAAAAATTGGTTCAGATAGATACCAACCTAACAGGTCGTTCAGTAAACGAAGGTTTTTCTGGTGGCGAAAAGAAACGCAACGAGATTTTTCAGATGGCAATGCTTGAACCAAAATTAGCCGTGCTTGACGAAACTGACTCAGGGCTTGATATTGATGCGTTACGAATTGTTGCAGAAGGTGTAAATAAACTCCGCACCAAAGAAAATGCATTCCTTGTAATTACGCACTACCAAAGATTATTAGATTATATCGTTCCTGATTTTGTACATGTGCTGTATGATGGCAGAATTGTGAAATCGGGCAAGAAAGAACTGGCGCTTGAACTGGAAGAAAAAGGCTACGACTGGATTAAGAAAGAGTTTCCTGAAATGATTGCATAATGAGCGCAGTAGCAGTTAAGAAAGAGGTTTCAACAACAAAGTGGACCACAGCATTTGAAGCAACAACCGCCAACCGGTTGGGTGCTGCAAATCCTTCTGTTAAAGAAGTACAGGAAAAAGCCATACAGGATTTTGCCAGCCGCGGCATACCCGATAAAAAAGTAGAAGATTATAAATACACCAACATACGCCTTTACCTTAACGATGAATTCTTACTTAAGGGAGAAGTGCCAATGTTGAAAAAAAGCAATATAAGCCGTCTGCTTATTGGCGATTATATAACTTTAGTGATTATTAATGGAAGATTTGTAAAAGAACTTTCTCTATTAGAGAAACTGCCGAAGGAGATAACATTAAGGAATTTATTTACCGCTATAAAAGAGAGTAAAGTTGCCGGCATATCAGAAGGTAAGGGAAACCCTATGGCTACGCTTAATACGGCCCTGGCACAGGATGGCCTCTTTATTCATGTTCCTGAAGGTTTCCACTGTACTGTTCCTATACATCTGTTAAATGTAAGCACGGGACTTAACAAAGTACTTTATAATCCACGTAACGTAATTCAGGTTGAAGAAGGAGCAAATCTTACCCTGATAGAATCATTCCATTCATTCGGGCTTGAAGAAAAAGTATTTACCAATCTCTTTACCGAAGTAGAAGTTGGAAAAGAGGCCACTTTAAATAACTACATTATTCAGGAAGAAGAAACACTTGCGGGCAGGAGCAATATTCACCAGGTGTCGGTGGGAACTGCAGGTAAGTTCAACAGCGTAGTAGTTAGCCTCGATGGCGCTATGGTACGCAACGACCTGAATGTATCTATTAACGGAGAAAATGCCGAGATACACATGCACGGACTTTTTGTAGTGAAAGACGGACAGCATATTGATAACCATTCTTTGGTAGAACATAATGTGCCTAATTGTTTCAGCAACGAATTATATAAAGGCGTTATAGCCGATGGCGGTACAGGTGTATTCAATGGAAAGATATTTGTAAAGCAGGACGCACAAAAAACAAATGCATACCAATCGAACAAGAATATATTACTTGGCGATAATGCATCGATGAACACAAAACCGCAGTTAGAGATTTATGCCGACGATGTGAAATGTTCGCACGGAACTACCACCGGCCGCTTAGATGAAACTGCTCTTTTCTATTTAAGAACGAGGGGCCTTAATGAAACCCTTGCACGTAAAGTGCTTTTAGGCGCATTTGCAAAAGAGGTGAGCGATACCGTAAAAGACGAAGCTTTCCGCCTGTATTTAGAAGAAAGGATACACGACCATATTGCTTAAATTTGCATTATGGATACAACCCTGAAAACCAAGGCAAGCCATACGGAGTTTGATGTAGAAAGCATCCGCAGGGAATTTCCTATTCTTTCAGTAAAGGTACATGGCAGGCCATTGATCTATTTCGATAATGCCGCTTCATCGCAAAAACCATTAGCTGTAATTAAGGCCATTTCAACATATTACGAAACGGTGAACAGCAATGTACACCGTGGAGTACATCATTTAAGCAGTTTGGCTACTGACCAGTTTGAAGCAGCGAGAAAAACAATTGCAACCCATTTGAACGCCAACGTTGATGAAGTTATTTATACACGTGGCACTACCGAAGCAATTAATCTTGTTGCATTCAGTTATGGCGAGGCATTTGTAAAAGAAGGTGATGAAATTATTATATCGCAAATGGAACACCACTCCAATATTGTGCCATGGCAATTACTTTGCGAACGTAAGAAAGCAGTATTGAAATATATTTCTATTACTGAATCGGGCGAGTTGAATATGGATGAGTATAAAAAACTGCTCTCTGCAAAAACGAAACTGGTAGCGGTAAATCATGTTTCAAATTCATTGGGCACTATTAACCCCGTTGAAGAAATTATTTCACTGGCGCATGCTAAAAATATTCCAGTATTATTAGATGGCGCACAGGCAATGCCACACATGAAGGTTGATGTAAAAAAACTTGATGTTGATTTTTATTGTTTTTCGGGACACAAAGTATACGGACCAACAGGTATTGGCATATTATATGGTAAAGAAAAGTGGTTGAAACAAATGCCTCCTTACCAGGGCGGTGGTGAAATGATAAAAGAAGTACACCTTGATAAGAGCACCTACCAGGAGCCACCATTACGCTTTGAAGCAGGCACACCAAATATTGAAGGATCAATAGTACTGGCCACTGCAATAGATTATATGAATAAACTGGGTTTTGATGCCATTGCAAAGCAGGAAAATAAATTGCTGGCATATACAACTGAAAAGCTGAGTGCAATTCCGGGTATAAAATTTGTAGGTCAGGCAAAAGATAAATCGGCTATTGTGGCATTTAATATTGATGGCCTGCATCCGTATGACATTGGTGTAATGCTCGACCAACAGGGAATTGCAGTACGCACAGGGCACCATTGCACACAGCCTATAATGGACTTATATTGTATACCGGGCACAGTACGCGCATCGTTCTCTTTCTATAATACCATTGAAGAAATTGATGTTTTTATAATTGCATTGAAAAAAGCTATTGAGATATTAAAGAAGTGATGAGCATTGAAGAGGCAGAAAAAAGATTGATTGAAGATTTTGCAGTCTTTGAGGACTGGATGGGGAAGTATGAGTACATCATAGACCTGGGAAAAGATGTGCCGATGATAGATGAGAAATACAAAGACGAGAATCATACCATTAAAGGATGCCAGAGCAAGGTTTGGCTGCATTCGGAAATGAAAGACGGACGCATTTTCTTCACAGCAGATAGCGATGCGATGATAACCAAGGGACTTGTGGCTATGGTAATTAGTGTACTTTCAGGCCACACGCCGGAAGAGATAATGCAAAGCAAATTAGAATTTATTGATAAGATCGGTTTGCAGGAGCACCTCTCTCCCACTCGTGCAAATGGACTTGTGGCTATGATCAATCAAATACGGTTAGATGCGAAAGCCCACCTTATTGCAGGGAGGTAGGTCAATTAGTAATTAATAATTAGCAATTAGTAATCATGAGTACAAAATAAAATAAACACTTCACGGATAACTAGTAATGAAAACGGACAATATAGTACAACAGAAAAGTTACGCCTTTGCATTAAGGATTGTAAACCTGTACCGTTATTTGACCGAAGAGAAGAAAGAATACGTATTATCGAAACAAGTATTAAGAAGTGGCACGTCAATAGGTGCTAATATAGAAGAAGGCATTGGCGGGCAATCGAAGAAAGATTTTTTTGCCAAATTAAATATTGCATACAAAGAAGCTCGTGAAACAAATTACTGGTTAAGAATACTAAGAGATACGAATTATCTCTCCGCCAAAGAATCTAAAGCTATATTAGAGGACTGTAATGAATTATTGAGAATAATTACAGCCATAATTAATACAATGAAAAAGAAATTGAATTACTAATTGAATAGAAATAGAGGAAAGAATGAGATTACTAATTGCTAATTATTAATTACTAATTAAATTAAAGTGCCTGCAGTAGTAAAAAGCGAAAATACAGAGTTAGCAACCAAGGTAATTGATATGCTTAAAACCTGCTTTGACCCTGAAATACCGGTTGATATATGGGAGCTTGGCCTTATATACGAGATTCATATAAATGAAGCTAATGAGGTACGTGTTATTATGACACTCACATCTCCATCGTGCCCTGTTGCTGAAACCTTGCCACCTGAAGTAGAACAAAAGATAAAAGAAATAGAAGGTGTTAAGGATTGCAAAATTGAACTAACCTTTGACCCGCCCTGGGAAAAAGAAATGATGAGCGAAGTGGCTCAGTTGGAACTGGGGTTTATGTGATTTTAAGAGGTTTCTTCCTATTTTTGGTATAAATAATTATGCCTAAGAAAACATATATTCGGGATGGTCGTGCTCCTATTCCAAAGAGTGAAAATACCTCTAGGGTAATGAGTGCTAATAAGGCAAAGAATACGAAACCGGAAATAATACTAAGAAAGTTGCTTTGGGCAAATGGAATAAGAGGTTATAGATGTAATTATAAGAAAGCCTCAGGAAGACCAGATATAGCTTTTCCAAAGAAGAGAATAGCACTATTTGTCAACGGATGTTTTTGGCATAGGTGTCCACATTGTAAATTACCGCTACCAAAAAGCAACATAAAATTCTGGGAAGCGAAATTTTCAGCAAATAAAAAAAGGGATAATCTGAAAATCAAATCGTTAAAAAAGAACGGTTGGAAAGTTTTCGTAATTTGGGAGTGTGAAGTCCCTAAAAAACTGCAATCTTTGTTTGAGTTTCTAAATAAGGAATTAGGAAACCAAATTTCAGTATGACCAAAAAGAATGAACATATACAGGTAATTGAGCTTTTTGCTGGTGTAGGTGGTTTCCGTTTAGGCTTACAACAAGCGTCTGATAACTTTAAGATTATTTGGAGTAATCAATGGGAACCTGGAAGTAAAAGACAGGATGCTTCTGAGATCTATGTAAAACAATTTGGTTCAAAAGGTCATTCGAATAGAGATATCGCTCAAGTTCCAACAAGCGACATTCCTAAATTCGATATGCTTGTTGGTGGATTCCCTTGCCAAGATTATTCTGTTGCAAGAACGTTAAAACAAGCTGAAGGGATCGAAGGAAAAAAAGGAGTACTCTGGTGGGAGATACACAGAATACTTAATGAGAAAAAAGAAAAACCAAAATACCTTTTCCTTGAAAATGTTGACAGACTTTTAAAATCTCCTGCTAGCCAAAGAGGAAGAGACTTTGCTATAATGCTTGCTTCGCTTTCTGATCTGGGTTATATAGTTGAATGGCGGGTTATAAATGCTGCCGAATATGGAATGCCTCAAAGAAGAAGAAGAGTTTTCTTAGTAGGGTATCATAAGTCAACCGCTATTTATAAAAGAATTGTTAAAGCCAAGAACCCAACTGAATGGTTATTAAGTGATGGTACTATTGCAGAAGCCTTTAATGTCATCCCTAAAGAGAAAAAATTAATAACACTTAGCTTTGAGATAAAAGGAGATCTTCCAGAGATCTCAAGTCATTTTAATAAAGGAAAAAGCAAAGCCAGTCCGTTTGAGAATTCAGGTATAATAATTGATCGACAGGTATGGACAATAGATACGGCTCCAAATTACGATGGGCCTTATACAAAGCTTGGAGATAGAATATTATTGAATGGAGCAGTACCCAAAGAATATTACATAGACGAGAAATCAGTTGACAGGTGGCTATATTTGAAGGGTGCTAAAAATGAGAAAAGAATAAATAAAGCCAGCGGTATTGAATATCAATACAATGAGGGCTCTATGGTGTTCCCTGACCCTTTAGATAAACCTTCAAGAACTATTATTACGGGTGAAGGTGGTGCATCCCCTTCGAGGTTCAAACATGTTATAAGAACTAAAGAAGGAAAATTGAGGCGCCTAACTCCTCTAGAGTTAGAAAGATTGAATATGTTCCCCGATAACCACACAGAGGGTGCCTCTGATATAAAAAGAGCGTTCTTTATGGGCAATGCCCTTGTGGTAGGGGTAATTGAAGGTATTGGAAGGTCACTTATAAATAAAGTATGATCAATGGAAAAGCCACTACCTTACGACAAAACAAGCCCGAAATCAATTGAGGCATACGCTAAAAAACTTCTCAATAAGTCTTTATACGATGTTCTCGGTAGTGAAATAAAACAAACATATAAAGGGAAAGGTAAGCTAGGCCAAGCCTTAGAGGAACTTTATTTTCAATATATGCCTAATTCAAAATCAGAACCTGATTTTGTTGAAGCCGGGGTTGAATTAAAGACGAGCCCATTA
>Ga0210386_10001960_pt1 | contig 17953 bp, 14 predicted proteins | sample IncBWH32OmetaG_FD_160091 | JGI IMG/M metagenome (GOLD analysis project Ga0210386, IMG submission 160091) | Forest soil microbial communities from Barre Woods Harvard Forest LTER site, Petersham, Massachusetts, United States - Inc-BW-H-32-O ... | reverse complement strand
GTTTCAGATCTTCCTGGAATGGCAGCCGTGCGAGATACAAATCTCGTGAATCCCTGGGGGCTGGCACGCAGCACAGGAAGTCCCTGGTGGGTTTCAGATAACGGAGCCGGGTTGTCCACACTGTACGACGGCACGGGAACACCGCGCCCATTGGTTGTAACCGTTCCGCCGCCTCCAAAAGGATCCGCACCATCCGCACCGACGGGTGTCGTCTTCAATGGCAGCTCTGATTTCGTGATTCCCAAAGCAAAAGGTGGCGATGGAAAGCCGGCGAGTTTCATATTTGTCACCGAAGATGGGACGATTTCTGCTTGGGACGGAGGCGCGGCAACAAACGCCGTGCTGCTTGTTAACCATTCACCCGATGCGGTCTACAAAGGCTGCACGACGGCCGACGTTAAGGGAGTCCGCTATCTCTATGTGACAAATTTCCGTTCCGGCCACGTCGAGGTCTACGATACCAATTTTAATGCAGTCACTTTCCACGGCGATGGAGATCATGATGCGGATGACCATAACGGTCCCTTCTCTCGAGAAGCTTTTGACGACGAGCGCATTCCCCATGGCTTTGCCCCATTCAACGTCCAAAACATCGGTGGAAGCCTGTTCGTAACTTATGCGAAGCAGGACGCGGCCAAGCATGATGACGATGCAGGGCCCGGCAACGGTTTTGTCGATATCTATAGTCCATCCGGCAGGCTGGAAACTCGCCTTCAACATGGCGACTGGCTGAATTCCCCCTGGGGAGTGGTTTGGGCGCCCCGCGATTTCGGAGAATTTAGTAATCGAGTGCTGGTAGGAAATTTTGGCAGCGGGCAGATCGCAGCGTACAACGGCTTCGATGGCCAGTTCATCGGACTTGTCAAAACCTATACTGACCCCGTAGCACTGACAGGCGAACATGTACTGAGCATCGACGGGTTGTGGTCGCTTACGTTTGGCAATTCGGCAACTGGTGTGTCTGGAGCTGGCGCCGGCAGCGCAGGCCCATATAACTCACTCTTCTTTACCGCCGGAATCAACCATGAGCAGGACGGACTGTTCGGCACGCTGACTGCCGTGACAGCCGAGCAAGACGGAGATGAAGAATAAAAAGCAAATGTACATTTGCTTACTTAGCCGACCGAAAAAACGGCGGAGATGAACGCATCTCCGCCGTTTTTTTCGCTGTAAGAATCCATATTTCTCGAAGATGTGCGGATCATCAAACACAAAACTACGACGAATTTACTAGGTTTCCACCAATATGCGATTCCTTCCACAGGTGATCAACTTCCGAAATATCTTTATGCAAAAGAGAAATATGGTGGGGCTGGGGAGAGTCGAACTCCCGACCTACGGTTTAGGAAAACAAGGGACAGTTCTGATTGGTGTTGAAACTTTTGGACTCTACTATATTCGTCAACAGCTTACAACGTAGGTGAGTTGATGGTAGTGACTCATTTTGGTTGAACTACAAACGTCTTGAATTCTTCTATGGTCTTAAGGCTTCCAATGGGAAGCCAAACCGCATGATCCTGATTGTCGATTCTTAGTAGGAATGCGTTGCCACCTTCTGTTCTTAACGGCCAGAAACTTGGCCGATAAGAGACTCTAATCTGAAGAAAGGAACCATCAATCATTTGATACTGGCTTTGACATCGGAGGGATGTTTTTCCACGTGGTTTCAAATCGGTCTTGGGGAGATCTGCAATCCTCTCCATTCCTATATTGTAGAAGTCCGGATTGGCATTCGGGATATTCAGGTTTGGGAATTCACATTGGTACTCGACATCATGGATGCGATATGGCCCTTCATTTGTGAGGACAAACCTGGTCGCGAGAGGGTCTTGTGGATTTAGGGAAGCATATGAATCGATCGAAACGTCATAGCGAAATGAATTTATTGCGGAAAGTGCACCCACGAGAGCCAGCAGGTAACCAAAGAACTCTATTGCCTTGGAAGCAAAAGTTCTCTTGGGTGATACAGCGGGCTTATTATCTACTGCTTGCTTTCTTGGTTCTATACCTGCTATATGCGATTTCGATTCTGATGTCGCGGGTGGCCGACCCTTTCGCGGATTCAAAAAGTATTTGCTCATAACGGAATGATACCATTTCAATACGTCATCGCCGAGGAACTGGTTTCGCTTTTCCGGGTGGCAGACCCTTTCGAATTTAAAAGGGTCTGGATCTTATGGTGGGGCTGGGGAGAGTCGAACTCCCGACCTACGGTTTAGGAAACCGCCGCTCTATCCATCTGAGCTACAGCCCCGGCAAAACGTGATTTGCTAGTTTAACCCGATTTTGGAAAAACTTGCCGAACATTCCCACCGGGGCGCACTCAAACAATTGGACAAAAGATCGAAAATGCGGAGGGCATTGCTCGAATTTTATGGAGTCGAATATGGGCGTTCCGGGCGTGTGACGGAAGGCGGTGCATAAGCTTCCTCCGATGCCTGGGGGGCGCAAGATACAAGGTGATTCCCGCGACGCGGGGTTGTGATATGCTTCCGTGTAATTCGCTAGCCAGGAGGCTTGCCATGAATAAACTATTGCTGGGTGTTGCGGTTTCCCTGTTGATCAGCTTGCCTGTGTTTGCCGCGCTGAAGGTGGGCGACAAGGCTCCCGATTTTTCGGCTCGCGGTTCGATGGGCGGAAAAGAATTCGATTTTTCTCTGCAAGAGGCGCTGAAGAAAGGCCCCGTCGTGGTCTATTTCTTCCCTTCCGCCTACACCAAGGGTTGCGATCTCGAGGCTCACACGTTTTCAACGGAAAAAGATAAGTTTGACGCTGCCGGAGCCACCATCATCGGCGTTTCCGCGGACAGCATCGCGCGGCTCAACAAGTTTGCGGCGGACCCGGAATTCTGCGCCGGGAAATTTCCGGTAGCATCCGACGCGGACAAAAAAATCGCCACCTCCTATAACCTGGCGATTAATGCCGTAAAGGCTGGCCAGATGGATGTGCAGGGCAACGCGATCGATCATGACTTTATCGAGCGCGAAACATTCGTCATTGGCAAGGATCACAAGATCCTGGCGGCGTTTTCGTCCAAGGACGATGGCATTTCTCCCGACCAGCATGTGGCGAAAGCATTGGCCATCGTGCAGGGACTTTCCAAGTAGTTTTTAATTGGGACTCATCTGATGATTGGGCGATGGGCAACCTCGCTCGGCCATCGGGGGCTAAATCCCTTACTTTCTAAGTCTCTGAATGTCGCGGCTGAAGCCGCGACCCACAAAGACTATTTATGAAACAGCTTCCAGTAATTCCGGCAAAGCTTTTCCCGATTAGATAAGCGAATTGGGATGCATTTTTTGAGTGTTCAGGGCCGACAAGTAGTTCTTAGAAAGAATTGAGAAAACTTGCCGGCCCTGTAGCATTTCGCGTCAAATCCCCTTCCATAAACGACGTTTCCGTTTGCGAAAACATGTTCCGTCGCACTTTGAAAACAAATTCTCGTGGCGCGATTTTTCAGGAGGTCGGGACTTCAATCCTGACGGGGAGATAGGTTAGAAAGGGTTTTAAACCCTGAAGCTTCAGGGACTAAACAGGCTGCGGAAAACTCACCAAAACTGTCATTCCGGGCAGAGCGAGGAATCCCTCTTTTTTGTTTTCTTATAGTTAGATCGAAGAGAGATTCCTCGCTCCGCTCGGAATGACAAAATAAAATACTTTTTCCGCAGCCTGTAAAGCCCGCGACTAAATGAAAGCCTTATGGCCGAGTTAAAACTCGGCTCTCCCAAATTCGAGAAATTTTCAAATCAGGACAATACGAAAAATCCCTTGCGCGGGCAAACGCAAGGGAAACGTGGTAAAACAATAAGACCGCGTTTACGCTACATCGCGTGTGGGTCCGGTATTTTTATGGGCCGGGCCGAAATCCTATTTCCTCGACTAGGGCGGAACTGAATATGGCCATCGCAACAATCAATCCAGCAACGGGACAAACAGTTAAAACTTTTGAAGAACTCACCAGTGCGCAAGTGGACGCGAAAATTCAGCGCGCAGTCGTTGCATTTCCTAAATTTCGCAACCTTACATTTGCCGATCGCGGAAAAATGATGCTGCGCGCCGCGGAACTTCTGGAGAGCGAAAAGAATGCTCTCGCCAAGCTCATGACGCTGGAGATGGGTAAAACGCTGCGTTCCGCCGTGGACGAAGCCGTGAAATGCGCCTGGGTCTGCCGTTACTACGCGGAAAATGCGGAGAAATTTCTGGCGGATGAAGTCGTTGAAACGCCCGCGAGCCGCAGCTTCATTCGCTACCAGCCGATGGGCGCCGTGCTCGTGATCATGCCCTGGAATTATCCGTTCTGGCAGGCTTTCCGGTTTATCGCGCCGGGATTGATGGCGGGCAATGTTGGCCTGCTGAAACACGCGTCGAACGTTCCTCAATGCGCGATGAAAATCGAAGAGCTTTTGCTGAGCGCCGGCGTTCCCGAGGGCGTTTTCCAAACGCTGCTAATCGGGTCTGGCGCGGTGGATAGAGTGCTCGCCGATCCGCGCATCGCCGCTGCCACGTTGACGGGCAGCGAAGGCGCGGGAGTAAAAGTGGGAGCGGGCGCCGCACAACGCATCAAGAAAGTGGTGCTCGAACTCGGCGGCAGCGATCCGTATATCGTAATGCCCAGCGCGAATCTCGACGAAGCCGTAGCCACAGGCGTCAAGGCGCGCGTGGCCAACAACGGGCAATCCTGCATCGCCGCCAAGCGCTTCATCGTTCACGAACAGATTGCCGATAAATTTCAGGAAGCGTTTGTCGCGCAGATGAAAGCTCTGAAGGTGGGCGATCCGTTCGACGAAAAAACGGATGTCGGCCCCCTGGCTAATGCCGAAGCCGTGAAATCGCTCGACGCAGACGTGCAGAGTACGATCAAAGCCGGCGCGAAAGTGCTGACCGGAGGCAAGCCCGTCGACGGCCCCGGAAGTTTCTATATGCCCACCGTGCTTACCGATATTCCGAAAAATTCTCCGGCCTATGCAGAAGAGTTGTTCGGGCCGGTGGCCTCCATCTTCCGTGTCAAAAGCATTGACGAAGCAATTCGCGTGGCGAATGACAGCCGCTTCGGCCTCGGAGCCAGCGCCTGGACCAATGACAAATCTGAGCAGGAAAAATTCATGAACGAGCTCGAAGCTGGCATGGTTTTCATTAATCAAATGGTGTTTTCCGATCCACGCGTTCCCTTTGGCGGAGTGAAACGGTCCGGGGTAGGCCGCGAACTGAGCACGTATGGAATTCGAGAGTTCACGAACGTAAAGACAGTTTGGGTGAAGTAAGAAAAGCACTTATAGCGGCTGAAAGAACGTACTTGCACTCATAATAAACCAATGGTATGGTGGTCATACCAAATAGGATTTCCAATATTCACGGGGATTTATGGATATTGGCGTCCGTAGGTAACCAGCGAGGGATACCCCTTGTATAAGGTCATACAGTCGTCGCGCCTCTACGAGCAAATCGTTCAGCAGATTGAGGATTCCATCCTCAAGGGCGAATTGACGGAAGGCAGCCAACTCCCCGCCGAGCGCGAACTCGCCGAGCAATTCGGCGTCAGCAGGACCGCGGTTCGCGAAGCCATCAAAGCACTCCAGGAAAAAGGTTTAGTCGACGCGTTTCCGGGCCGCGGTACGTTTGTGACCAACGGAACTTCGAATTCCATGCGCCGTTCGCTGGACCGGATAATCAAGACCGGCGATCGGGACGGCTCGACTTACCTTGTGGAAGTCCGCGAAATTCTGGAGCCGGAAATTGCAGCGCTGGCCGCCTCTCGCGCCGATTACGAAGATATCGACGCCATGCGGGAAGCTGTGGAGGCCATGGACAGCACCGAGCCGGATTCCGAAGCTTTCATTGAAGCGGACCTAGATTTTCACCTCGCCCTTGCAGAAGCTGCGGCAAATCCAATTGTCCTTTCGCTGATCGATTCGATTGTTGGATTGCTGCGCGAACAGCGAGTGAGAATTTCGTTCGTCGAGGGCAGCCCGGAGCGCGGGCAGCGATACCACAGGAGCATTCTTGAAGCGATCGAGCGCCACGATGCGCAGGCCGCGAGAGCAGCGATGCAGGCGCATCTTTGGCAAGTGCGGGAAGATTCACGCAACACTCCGGGAAATCAGCCGGCGGAATCCTGATCACAAATTCGAAATTGGAGATTTCACGCGATGGCCAATCTAGGTTTCGTAGGACTCGGAGTGATGGGCGGAAACATGGTCGCCCGGCTGCTCGATAAAGGGCATACAGTTACTGGGTACAATCGCACGCGCGCGAAAGCGCAGTGGCTGATCGACCGTGGAATGAAGTGGGCGGATTCCCCTCGCGCCGTCGCAGCAGCAGCGGATTTCACATTTTCTATGGTCACCAATTCCGCCGCAATCAATTCGATTACGGAAGGGCCTGACGGAATTCTCGCGGGACTTGCTCCCGGCAAACTCCTGATCGACATGAGCACGGTGAGTCCGGCTGTGAGCCGCGCGCTTGCGGCCAAAGTTCGAGAGAAGGGCGCCGACATGATTGACTCGCCCGTTTCCGGCAGCGTGATTACGTTGCAAGAAGGAAAGCTTTCGGTGATGGTTGGCGGGCGGCGCGAAACATTTGAGCGCGCCAAGCCCGTGCTTCTCGACGTCGGCCCGAAAGTGACGCATGTGGGCGACAACGGCCTCGCGCTCGCGATGAAAATCGCCACCAACCTGAGCCTTGCCGTGCAGATGCTTTCGTTTTGCGAAGGGGTGTTGCTGGCCGAGAAAAGCGGCATCTCGCGCGAGACCGCTGTGGACGTGCTGACGCACAGCGTGATCGCCTCGCCCATGGTTCAATATCGCGGACCTTTTGTGTTAAAAATGCCGGATGAAGCCTGGTTCGATGTCAACATGATGCAGAAGGACATGCTGCTGGCGCTTGAAATGGGCCGGGCGCTCGACGTGCCTCTGCCAACCACGGCTGTGACCAACGAATTTCTAACTGCGTCGCGAGGGATGGGCCTGGCGAAGCAGGACTTCGCAGTGATGTTCGAGGCTTTAGCTCGAATGTCAGGGGTAAGCAAATGACAACAGAAAGCAAACAAGCTGTGACCATCGCTGGATCGGGAACCGAATTGCTGCTGCGTATGTATAGCAACATGCAGAGGATCCGGTTGTTCGAAGAGCAAGTGAATCAACTGTATACGCGCGCGGTGATGCCGGGTCTTGCGCACCTCTATATTGGCGAGGAAGCCGTCGCCGTGGGAATTTGCGAAGCGCTGAAGCGCGATGACTACATCACGAGCACGCATCGCGGCCACGGCCACTGCCTGGCGAAGGGCGCTTCGCCGGACCGCATGTTCGCCGAGCTTTTGGGAAAAGAGGCGGGCTACTGCAAAGGCAAGGGTGGATCGATGCACATCGCCGATCCGGCGAGCGGCAATCTGGGCGCGAATGCGATTGTCGGCGGCAGCGCGGGCATCGCGACGGGCGCGGCATTTTCCGCGAAGTATCGCGGTACGAAGCAAGTGGCCGTTTGTTTTTTTGGCGAAGGAGCGCTTGGCCAAGGACTGCTCTATGAAGTGATGAACCTCGCCAAGCTATGGAATTTGCCGGTGATTTACGTCTGCGAAAATAATATGTACAACGAGTACACTCATTTTTCGGAGACCACTGCGGGCGAAATTCTGGCGCGGCCCGCCGCGTTTGGAATTCCTGCGGAAAGCGTTGATGGGCAGGATATCCGCGCGGTTCACGCCGTCGCCAGCCGCATGGTGGAGCGGGCTCGCGCTGGAAATGGTCCTTCATTTCTTCTGGCCAACACGTACCGGTATCACGGCCATCACGTTGGCGACGTGAGCCGCGAATATTACCGCGCCAAGCAAGAGGAAGCCGAGTGGAAAGCCCAGCGCGATCCCATCCAGGTGTTGACCGAGTGGCTGCTGAAAGAAAAAATCGCCAATCAATCGCAGCTCGATGAAATTCAAGCGAAAGCAAAATCTGAAATCGACGCCGCTGTGGCGTTTGCCTTGCAAGCCCCGTTTCCGGGAGTGGATAAAGTTGGGGAGGACGTTTATGCCTGAAGTAGCCGTACGCGAATTAACGATGGCCGAAGCGGTTCGCGAAGCGCTATCGGAAGAAATGCGCCGCGACCCAAGCGTTTTTATTATGGGCGAGGACGTTGCCGAAGCGGGAACGCCCTTCAAGGTTTTGTCCGGAATGGTGGAAGAGTTTGGAAAATCGCGCGTGATCGATACACCGATTTCCGAGCCGGGATTTACAGGGATCGGCGTGGGCGCGGCGATGACCGGATTGCGTCCCGTAGTGGACATCATGTTCGGCGATTTCCTGACGCTCATCATGGACCAGCTTGTGAACCAGGCCGCGAAAGTGCATTACATGTCTGGCGGCGCGTGGAAAGTGCCGATGGTTTTGCGCACTACGCTCGGAGCGTCGCGCCGTTCCGCCGCGCAGCATTCGCAATCGCTGCAGGCTTGGCTCAGCCATGTTCCCGGCCTGAAAGTTGTGCTGCCCTCGACGCCGTACGATGCTAAAGGCTTGTTGAAGACGGCCATTCGCGATGACAATCCTGTCATCTTTTTCGAAGACAAAATGATGTTCCGGCAAAAAGGTCCTGTGCCCGTGGAGGACTATACGATTCCGTTTGGCGTTGCCGACATCAAACGCGAGGGCGATGACATCACTCTTGTTGCGACGAGCAGCATGGTGCAGGTAGCGTTGGGCGCGGCGAAGATGCTCGAAGAAATTGGAGTCAGCGCGGAGGTTGTGGATCCACGCACGACGTGGCCGCTTGATGAAAAAACTTTGATCGAATCGGCTCAGAAAACTTCGCGCGCGATTGTGCTCGATGAAGGCTACGAGAAATATGGCATCACGGCGGAAATTGCATCGGTGATTGCCACGGGCGCTTTCTACGATCTTGACGCTCCGGTAAAGCGGATTGGCGCGATGCACGTGCCGATTCCGTTCTCTCCGCCGCTGGAGGATGCTACGATTCCGACGGAGAAAACTGTGTTTGAAGCGGCACGCGCAATGTGCAAGAAATAAATGAATTTTGTAATGTCCGATGCCGCATTTGTACGGGCATGTCATGCCGTTCACGGTGAACGGTGCCCCTACGGTGCATCTGCGGAAGCAAGAAATGCCAACCTGAAGGTTGGCGCTACATTTGTTTTCTGGAAATAAAATCTAAACCCACAGGCTAAAGCCTGTGCTACTTCTGGCGGGGGTGCATCGGTGGCATTACCTACATACGGAACGATGGCGGTCGATTGGGAAGACCGCGTAGATTTTGAACGCTTGCGAACCGAGCGTCTGGCGCGCGCAAAAAAACTTCTCGCGGAATCCTCTATGGGCGCCCTGCTTTGCTTTGACATGAACAATGTGCGTTACATTACCGCGACGCACATTGGCACGTGGGCGCAGGACAAGAACAGCCGCTTCACGCTGCTGCCGCAGAATGATGAGCCGCTCATGTGGGATTTCGGCTCGGCGGCGAAGCATCACCGCTTGCACTGCCATTGGATGGGCGAGCGCTCGCAGGCGGGAATTCCGCTCTTGCGCGGAGCCATGTCGCCGGAAATGGGACGCGCTGAAAATGTGGCGAAAAAAATCCGCGTCGAACTGGAAAAGCGCGGCCTGCACAAGGAACCGCTCGGCGTCGACATCATCGAGCCGCCGATTCTTTTTGCGCTGCAGCGCGAAGGAATTACCGTCGTCGACGGACAGCAGATCATGTCCGACGCGCGCGTGATCAAAACGCAGGATGAAATTACGCTGCTCAACACTTCAGCAATGATGGTGGACGCTGCGTACCACGATCTGTATTGCGCGATGAAGCCCGGCCTGCGCGAAAATGAAGCCGTCGGCCTCGTGAGCAAAGTTCTGTACGATCTCGGCTCCGAATACGTAGAAGCTGTGAACGCAATTTCCGGCGAGCGCTGCAATCCGCACCCTCACGTGTTTTCCGACCGCGTGCTGCGTCCCGGCGATCCCGTGTACTACGACATTCTGCATTCCTACATGGGCTACCGCACCTGCTACTACCGCACTTTTTCAATCGGCTATAGTTCGCGCGCGATGGTTGACGCCTACAAGCGCTGCCGCGATTATCTCGATGCGGCGATCTCACTCATTCAACCGGGACGCACAACAGCGGAAGTTGCCTCCGTGTGGCCCAAAGCGCAGGAGTTCGGCTTCCCCGACGAAGAAGCGGCCTTCGCGCTGCAATTCGGGCACGGCATCGGTCTCGCGATCTGGGAAAAACCCGTGATCAGCCGCCTCGTTTCGCTGGATCATTCGCACGTGCTGAAGCCGGGAATGGTTTTTGCGCTGGAAACATTCTGGCCCGCGAAGGATGGCTGGAGCGCGGCGCGCATCGAAGAAGAAATCGTCGTCACCGAAACCGGGCACGAAGTGATCACGCGATTCCCGGCAGAAAAACTTCTGGTTGCCGGCGCTCCTTACGTGACGGTCGACGGGCCGCTCGAAACCACGCGCGAACATGACGGACCTCCCAACGCGGATGTGGTGAAAATGGTTGCGGCAAGCTCCAAGGCGCTGGGGAAAAAGCCGCCCAAGGTCAACAAGGTTCGAGCCGGCAAATAATCCGAAAATAAAAGAAGGCACACATGGCCCACAGCATCGTTATGCCCGCGCTCGAAATGGCGCAGGAAACAGGCAAGCTGATTGCCTGGCGAAAAAAAGAAGGCGAAGCCATTGGCAAAGGCGAGCCCTTGCTTGACGTCGAAACCGACAAGGCCGTCGTGGAAATCGAATCGCCGGCGGACGGAATCCTTGTTGGCGTCAAGGCGCACGCGGGCGACGTCATTCCCGTAGGCCAGACAATTGCATGGATCGTGAGTCCCGGCGAAGAAATACCTGCGGAGATTGCCGCTGCTTCAGGGCGGCGTATGGACACAGCCGCTGCTTCGGCGCCTGCGGCTCCTGCAAATGTATCCGCGCAGGCGTCCTCCGCCTCGACAACGAACGCTAGAATTTCTCCGAAGGCTCGCCGCCTTGCGCGTGAACACGGGGTGGATCTCTCGCTAGTTCGCGGCACCGGCAGCGAAGGAGAAATTCAGGCGGAAGATATTATGGCGTTTGTGGCTGCAGGCGGAACTTCGGCTAGTGCACCTGCTCCGACTGCAAATAAACCCTCGCAATCTGCAGCCCACACCATGCAGCCCCTTTCTCAAGTCGCTCGATTGATGGCTGAGCGCACGACGCAGAGTTGGACGTCTGCGCCGCACTTTTTCGTGATCCGGGAAATCGATGCGAGCGCATTGCTTGCCGCGCGCGAAAAATTTGGACCGGCGATTGAAAAAGAGCGTGGCGTAAAACTTAGCCACACTGATTTGCTGGTTGCAGCAGTGGCGCACGCGCTAGCGAAGCATCCTTCTGTAAACGCGAGCTGGATCGGCAATGGCGTTCAGCTGAATTCCGAAATTAATGTTGGCGTCGCCATGGCCGTGGACGATGGCGTGGTGGTTGCGGCGATCCCCGCCACAAATACAAAACAACTTGGTGAAATTGCAGTGCTGCGACGCGATCTTACGGAACGGGCGCGCGGCGGAAAATTGCGCCCAGCTGACATCACGGGCGCGACATTCACGATCAGCAACCTCGGCATGTATCAGGTCGATGCTTTCACGGCGATTATCGTCTCGCCGCAAGCAGCGATCCTGGCCGTCGGGCGTATCGCCGATCGCGTTGTTCCCGTCGACGGGAAGCCGGGGATACGGCCGATGCTGACTCTCACACTTTCTTGCGACCACCGCGTCCTGGACGGGGCGCGCGGCGCTCTCTTCCTCAATGACCTGGCCGCTGCCATTCTTGAACCGGGAAAGCTCATCCAGTGATAGACTCCCTTGAACCAGGCAAATGAATAAATGACCTATCTTGCTTTGAGGCCCTTTAGGGCCTAGCATAGGCGCTCGACTCAAGGAGAATTTAGATGGGATCGATACCCACCGCAGATCAATCGACAATCGTTGCTGAACCTCAGCAACCGAAAAAAAAGACTCCGTTTTATTTGACACTGTGGGGCCAGGTGTTGATCGGCGTGGCCCTTGCTATTATTTACGGATATTTCAGACCTGCGTCGGCCGTAAAGATGAAGCCTCTCGGCGATGGCTTTATTCGCTTGATCACCATGGTCATCACCGTGATTATTTTTTGCACGGTGGTTACGGGCATCGCAGGCATGGAGAATTTGAAGAAGGTTGGCAGGATCGGCGGAAAAGCGCTGCTATATTTCGAGATCGTATCAACGCTGGCGCTGTTCACCGGAATGCTTGTTGGCAATGTATTGCATCCGGGCTCGAGCTTCAACATTAACCCCGCAACGCTGGACGCGAAATCGGTGGCGGATTACGCTGGCGCAGCCAAGCAACAAACCGTGGCCGACTTCCTGATGAACATTATCCCCACGACCATGGTGGATGCATTTGCCAAAGGCAATATTCTGCAAGTGTTGCTGGTCGCCATTTTGTTCGGCTTCGCGCTATCCATTGTTGGCCCCAAGTGCAAACCGGTTGTGGAGTTGTTCGAAGCTTTAACCCACGCCGTATTCGGCGTGATCAATATTTTGATGAAGCTGGCGCCCATAGGCGCATTTGGGGCCATGGCGTTTACGATTGGCAGATATGGCATCGCATCCCTCGGGCCGCTGGGATATTTAATCTTCGTTTTTTACCTGACATGTATTTTATTTGTGCTGGTCATCTTCGGATTGATCGGCTGGTTTTCAGGATTCAATATCTTCAAATTCCTTTCCTACATTTTCGACGAGATCGTCGTAGTGCTGGCCACCAGTTCGTCGGACCCAGCTCTGCCCACGCTGATGGCAAAAATGGAAAAGCTGGGCTGCTCGAAATCGCTGGTCGGCCTGGTGGTCCCGACTGGGTACACGTTCAACACGGACGGCAGCAGCCTTTACATGACCATGGCCGCTCTGTTCGTCGCTCAGGCCACCAATATCCATTTGACATTCAGCCAGCAGCTAACAATTTTCGCCGTAGCCGTGCTTACCTCCAAGGGAGCCAGCGGTGTAACCGGCGCGGCGTTCATCGCACTGGTGGCCACGCTTATGGTGATTCCAACAATTCCAGTTGCCGGCATGGCGCTGCTCATCGGCATCGACCGCTTTATGAGCATGGCGCGTGCGGTAGTAAACATGATTGGAAATGGCGTGGCAACACTTGTCGTAGCGCGATGGGAAAACGAACTGGACAAAGCCACGCTGCAAAAAAATCTAGCATAGGCCGTAGGGGCACGGCATGCCGTGCCCGCACCATTTCTGCGTTGGCAAAATTGGTATTCATTTCCCCAGCGATCTAAAACGCATTTGTGAGAAATGATGGCCAGGCTTTTCGTGGCGCCGGCATCTTGCCGGCGGTTTTTCTGGACCCTGAAGCTACGGAAAACCGCCGGCGGGACGCCGGCGCCACAAAGAAGCATCCACGAATAAATATGTAAAGAGGATTGAAAATTCCTGTTAGCCGAGGCTTGAGCCAAGTCTACGCTTTTTGAAGGAAAAAAGTGGTGCGGGCGGTGGGAGTCGAACCCACACGGGCCTTACGACCCTGCGGATTTTCTTACCGTCTACGGCTTTCGCCGCCCTGACATCGCAGGTTTGCGGTCTGGACTATCCCTTCGCCTTACTCCTTAATGTCGGAGGTTAGGTGCTGCCCGTCTAGTCTCTACACCTTCCTGAAACCCTTTTTACAGCGTTTCAGGCTTGGCTCGGGATCGCCAGTTAAGGTTTCCCCGAATTTGAGCAGTTCTGCATCACAGGTTTCCCAGTGAGCACTCAAGGTATTTTAAGTCCGCTGCGTATGCCATTCCGCCACGCCCGCACTGATGGAGCGACGAAAAAGAATACCACGTTCGAAGGCTGAGTCGAAATATCGTCAGAGGTTCGAACGAGACTTCAGCTTATTCCAAACGATTCAGCGCCAGATTATTGCGTGCGCAATTGAGCGGCGATGGACAGAATGGCTTCCGCCCGGGCGAGTACAGGACGGTCCACCATTTTTCCATCCACTGAAATTGCCGCACCGGGAGCTGCTGCCGAAGCCTCTACAACGCGCGTGGCCCACGCCACTTCCTGGTCTGTGGGAGCGAAGCATTCATTCACAATGGGCACTTGCTTGGGATGAATGCACATCTTTCCTCCAAAGCCCAGACGGCGGGCACGCAGGGTATCGGCGCGCACGCGATCCGGTGAGTTGATATCTGTCGTAACTCCATCCACCGGCGGCAAAATTCCCGCGAGGCGCGAATCGAGAACGATTTGCGAGCGGAAATACAAAAGTTCGTCTTCCTCAGCCAGCATGCCGAGATCGAGTTGGAAATCGATGGAGCCAAACAAGAGTCGCTTTACATTTTGCGCGCCGGCCAGAGTCCGCGCATTCCGGAATCCGCGCGCCGTTTCAATTTGCGGCAGGATGGGCATGGCGGGACCAAAACTTTCCGCCACAAGGCGTATTTCTTCCAGCCGCTCGGCCTTCGGCAACAAAACGCCAACGAGCCCTGTTTTTTTCGCCAATGTTAAATCGTCGCGAAACCATTCGCTCCCTGAAGTGTTTACGCGAACCATCACGGGGAGCGCGGCTGATAACCACTCTGAGATCGCCGCGCGCGCCGTTGTTTTATCCGCAGGCGCAACAGAATCCTCCAGGTCGAGAATCACCACGTCCGCACCGGCTGCGCAAGCTTTTGGAAAACGATCCGGCCGCGTGCCCGGAACAAACAAGTAGGAACGCGGGTTGAGCAAGGGCATCGGATCACTCCAATATAATTTTTTCGATTGCTGGTAATTCGGATCAGCGCTGCAAGCTCCAGCCTACACTTCGGTATAGTGAGCCGCAAGGTTGCGCTGTCATTTCAAATTGTTTAAGGGTGCAGGTTTTAAATGGCGCGGGCTTCAGCCTGCGGTAGTTAGTCCTGGCATGGACTAAACCCCGCAGGCTAAAGCCCCGCCACTTGAGTGCAGCTACGCGCCAACTGCAGCTCACGCGGCTTTTTTCTGACTGTCCTTCAGGAGTCCCAGCCGCACGAGGCTTTCGGCGGTGGCGACGATCGCCTCTTCGTTCGAACGTGGCGCCCAGCCCAGCAAGCGCCGGGCTTTTTCGTTCGTTCCGTTCTTTACTTTGCCGAGTTCGGGCAAGATCAATTTAATCGCCGGATCGCGCAGCGAGGCGAGGCGCACGAGCCAATCCGGGACTTGGCGCGTGGGCACTCTGCGGGCCGCCGCGCCCATGCGGCTCTTTAACACTTTCGCGATTTCCTGCATGGTCATAAAATTTCCGGAGACCGCGAGGAAGCGTTCGCCCTTTGCCAACGGGTGAGTCATCGCACGAATATGCAAATCGGCGACATCGCGAACATCTACAACGCCGAAATAAAGCCGCGGGCATCCGGGAACCGCGCCGTCCATCAGGCGCTGCACCATGAGAATCGAAGCCGAATAGTCAGGCCCCAACACGGGACCGAATACGCCCACCGGATTGATCACCGAAAGCTCGAGGCCGCCTCCTTCTTTGGCAATGAAATCCCACGCCGCGCGCTCGGCCAAAGTTTTTGATTTGGCGTAAGCCTGCACATCACTGCCGTTCGGATCTGTCCAGTCCGCCTCGGTGAACAACGCTTCTCGTTCCTTGCGCCCATACCCGATTGCCGCGAACGAAGAGGTCTGTACCACCCGCTTAATGCCCGCATCGCGCGCAGCGCGCAACACACGAAGCGTGCCTTCGCGCGCTGGCACGATTAACTCGTCTTCATTCTTCGGAACACTTGGCGGCAGTGGTGAAGCCACATGCACCACGTAATCGCATCCGGCTACAGCTTCCGGCCAACCCGCTTCATTCAACAAATCGGCCGCAGCAAACGACAAACGGTCGCCCGGTTCAGTTCCGCCTTCTCTCAGCATGGCGCGAACTTCGCCCTCGCGCTTCAGGCTGCGCAACGTGGTGCGCACCTCATGACCGGCAGCCAGGAGTTGCAAGATCACATGGCTCCCGATAAATCCAGATCCTCCTGTAACTAACACTTTGCTCATTTCAACCTCCCGATCCTGGATAATAAACTAAATAAAAACACATAAAAAATTGGATGCGTGGAATTGCGTTATGGACTCGGCTGAAGTCCCATGCGAACCGATCATAACTCTTGTGGATTTATGGAGCTGAACTGATTTTTGGGTGCCGCATCCTTCACCGGCTTTGTTAAGGGTGCGGTTCTTTTCCTGAATAGACGAAATATTCAGGACGCAATGAAAAAACGCGTCTGAATCTGCAATTGGGGAGTATGCTTCGAGGATCAGAAAACCCGCACCCGTGAACCCTGCAAGAATGCGGCACCCGAAAATCAAAAATTTCTCGAAGATTATGGCGCCGAAATTACTCACGCGGAAGAGGGATGCGGTCCTTTTCTGGAATCACAGTGGCATCGCACAATTTCTTGAAGTCCGAGTAACTGCCCCATGTGAACGTAACTTTCGCCCGTTCTTTCGGATTGTGCGGATCGGGATGAAAACCTCTTTCCCAGCCGCCGTCATCTTGCATCACGAGTTCCGGACCACTCCACCTGCCGTGAAGATCGAAATAGCGCCGGTATTGATAATTGATTCGAAAGGGGCGCCGCCAGTCGAGCAGCCTGAAGCCGGTCTGGTTCCCGTCCGTGTTCAGGTAAGTGCCATAAATGTCGCCGCTCAGCTCCATACGTTGCGTCACACCTTGCGCCGAGCACAGATAACCCATTCCGCGCAACGAATTCGTAGGACGCTGCCCGTTCAATCGCAGACGCGACATGCCTCTGAAGCCCGGGAAAAAATAAACATAGAGCGGGTAAGCCTGGCCGGATTCGGTTCGCAGCGTTCCGATGCCCTGCCAGAATCCCGGAGTCCAGCGTCCGCCGATACGAAAGGACCATGGCGCCAGAAGTGCAAAAATCAGAAAAAAGACTACAAAGACGAGAACAAGTCCGCCGAAACACCCCAATCGCGGCAGTGGTCGAAAAGCCATTCGAGATTATAAGTCGAAAATTGCAAAGCGACCAAGCATTCGCGAAACAGCGGGAAGAGCCTACGGATTCCCTTGCCGGGCGAAACTCGTTTTGAGTGGCAGGCTTCGTGGCGCCGGCGCCACGAAGCCAATCCCATCTCGCCACGCCCTCGGCAAGCCCGCTGAACAGGCTTTGCATTGGGGAGTTTCGGTTGCCGGGGCTTTCTGCGTTCGAAGGGTACGGTTGGTGAAGTGCGGCCACACATCGCGAAAGCAAAAGGTCCAGAACTGTCATGGGGGATAGCACTTAGGAACGATTCCAAAAGACAATTATTTTCATCATTCAGCAGTTCGATATATTCAAACGGATCGATTTCTCTTGAAAGAATTATCTGAAAAAGTAATCAGATTTCAATTTCGGACGGCGGGGGTCGCACGGTGAACAGTAAATCAAGCTTGCGACAGGCTAGCTCCTCTCTTCTTTAAACCAGGCCTGAAAATATTGTGCGTATGTATCGACGAGATTAGTCCCTGTGGTTACCACCCGATTGCAAACGTAAGTATGGAATCTTGCTTGGAATTCTAAATTAACGAGGATTCAATGATATCGAAAAATTGGTGGCGAATCAGAGTGGCCCAAATTATTCTAGTTGTTTTTGTATTTGCACTTATCGCAATCCGCGGCGCCAATGCAGGAGAGGAACACGAGCATCTGGTGACCGATTGGAGCCATCGGCACCTGGTGTTTTCCGAACCACACTCCTTGATGAAGCGCTTTGAATTGTCAAGAGACACGAGATATATACAGCAGGTGAGGCGGAAAAACGCCGAAAGGCGAGGTCTCGACCGGGACGAATGGCGGTGGCGGCGAGCGCTCGAACATCCGGACAACCTTCACGGGGACTGGAGCGTCAATTTGGGCTCCGGGGCCACAGTGGGCGCGGGCAATTATCCTGCAAAATATTCATTTGATTCGACTTCCGCGAA
>Ga0210386_10001959_pt1 | contig 17955 bp, 9 predicted proteins | sample IncBWH32OmetaG_FD_160091 | JGI IMG/M metagenome (GOLD analysis project Ga0210386, IMG submission 160091) | Forest soil microbial communities from Barre Woods Harvard Forest LTER site, Petersham, Massachusetts, United States - Inc-BW-H-32-O ... | reverse complement strand
CTGAAGCACCGGAAATGCGCCTGCGAACATGGCGGGAATGATAGCGAAATATTTCGCCACGTCGTTGGCCACGGAAAATGTGGTGAGAGCGCCTCGTGTGATCAGCATCTGCTTGCCGATTTCCACGACTTCGATGAGTTTCGTCGGATTGGAGTCGAGGTCCACCATGTTGCCCGCTTCTTTTGCTGCTTGCGTTCCAGCATTCATCGCAAGGCCTACGTCCGCTTGTGCGAGCGCGGGAGCGTCGTTCGTGCCGTCTCCTGTCATCGCTACGAGTTTGCCTTTGGCTTGCTCCTTGCGGATCAGCGCCAGTTTGTCTTCGGGCTTGGCTTCGGCGAGAAAATCGTCAACGCCTGCTTCCTGAGCAATGGCCGCAGCGGTGAGGCGATTGTCTCCCGTGATCATCACGGTGCGGATGCCCATGGCGCGCAAGTGATCGAAACGCTCTCTCATGCCGCCCTTGACGATATCTTTCAGACGAACTGTTCCGAGAATGCGGTGGTCAGTCGAAACCAAAAGCGGTGTCGCACCAGAACTGGCCACGATTTGGACAACTTCGTCCACTTCAGCAGGAACTGCGCCGCCCCTTTCAATGACGTATTTTTTAATAGAATCTGGCGCACCCTTTCGTATTGCACGGCTGTCGAAATCGACGCCTGACATTCGTGTCAATGCGGAGAATGGAATGAATGTGCCGTCAAGCGATGCGAGCGAACGTCCGCGGAGTCCGTACTTTTCCTTCACAAGGACCACAATGGATCGCCCCTCCGGAGTCTCATCCGCTAGCGAAGCGAGTTGCGCGGCGTCGGCCAGTTCCGCATCCTTTACTCCTGGCGCCGGAATCAGTTCAGTTGCCTGCCGGTTTCCGAGAGTGATCGTGCCTGTTTTATCCAGGAGCAGGGTGTCGACGTCACCCGCGGCTTCGACGGCACGTCCGGACATGGCCATGACGTTGCGTTGAATTACGCGATCAATTCCCGCAATTCCAATCGCCGATAATAATCCGCCGATTGTCGTTGGGATCAGGCAGACCAGCAACGACCACAACACGAACGGGCTTTGCGGTGCTCCAGAATAAATGGCCATTGGCTGAAGCGCGGCAACGGCGAGCAGGAAAATAATCGTAAGTCCCGCCAGCAAAATATTGAGAGCAATTTCATTTGGAGTCTTCTGCCGCGATGCGCCTTCCACCATTTTGATCATGCGGTCGAGAAATGTTTCGCCAGGGTTGGAGGTGATGCGGACTTTGATCTCGTCGGAAAGCACGCGCGTGCCTCCCGTAACCGCCGAGCGGTCGCCGCCGGATTCGCGGATCACCGGCGCGGATTCGCCAGTGATGGCAGATTCATCGACCGAAGCAACGCCTTCGATGACTTCACCGTCTCCGGGAATAAATTGATCAGTCGTAACCACAACCACGTCGCCGACTCGAAGCTTCGACCCTGAAATTTCCTCTTTGTTGCCATCGGCCTTCAGCTTATACGCGACGGTTTCCGTGCGCGCTTTACGCAGCGTGTCCGCCTGCGCTTTGCCGCGGCCTTCGGCCATGGCTTCGGCAAAATTAGCAAACAGCACGGTGAACCAGAGCCACACAGTGATCTGGAACTCGAAAGAAAATGCGTGCGTGTGATTCAGCGCGTTGCGCACAAGTTGAACAGTGAGAAGCGCCGCTCCGACTTCCACCACGAACATCACCGGATTCTTCATCAGGGTGCGTGGATTTAGTTTAACTAACGAATCCCAGCATGCGCGGCTGGCAATTTCCGCGTCCCAGATCGATCGACCCTTCTTTGTTTGCGATGTCATTTTTTCCTTTTCTCAGAATGTCTTGCCCGCGTTCATCAGCAGGTGTTCCAGGATGGGGCCCAGGCTGAGCGCGGGAAAAAACGTCAGAGCTCCCACGATGATGATTACTGAAATGAGCAAGCCTGCAAAAAGCGGGGTCGTGACCGGGAATGTTCCGGTCGTTTCCGGGACATGTTTCTTGCGTGCCAGGCTTCCGGCAATCGCAAGCACAGGAATGACCATAAAAAAGCGGCCGAAGAGCATGGTCGCGCCAATCGTTACGTTGTACCAAAGCGTATTAGCGTTGAGCCCGGCGAATGCCGACCCGTTGTTAGCACCCGCTTCCGCGTAGGCGTAGAAAATTTCCGTCAATCCATGCGGACCCGCATTCGCGAGGCTCGACAAACCGAATTTCGGCGCCACGAGTGAGATCGCTGTAAATGTCAAAACGAAAAGTGGATAAACAAGGACGGTGAGCATTGCCATCTTTACGTCAAACGCTTCAACCTTCTTGCCCAGATATTCCGGCGTGCGCCCCACCATCAAACCGGCAATAAATACCGAAAGAATAATGAACACGATGATTCCGTACAGCCCCGAACCCGCTCCTCCGAAAATCACTTCTCCGAGCAACATATTAATCAGCGGAATCATCCCGCCAAGCGGAGTGTACGAATCATGCATCGAGTTCACCGCGCCGCAGCTGGTGTCCGTGGTCACGACAGCCCAGAGCGAGGAATTCGCAATGCCAAATCGGACTTCCTTTCCTTCCATATTTCCGGCTGGCTGCACATGATTAGCTGAAGTTTGCAACATTGGATTCCCGCGAGCCTCGGCAGAATACGTGGCGAAGACTCCTACCAGGAACAACAGCGCCATTGCGCACCAGACAGCCCAGCCGTGGCGCGGAGAGCTGGTCATCTGCCCCAATGTATAGGTCAACCCTGCGCCAATAGAAAAAATCAAAACCAATTCAAAGAAATTCGTCAGCGGGGTGGGGTTTTCAAAAGGATGCGCGCTATTGGTGTTAAAAAAACCGCCGCCGTTGGTGCCGAGCTCTTTAATTACTTCCTGGGATGCAGTCGGGCCCTGCGCGATTGTTTGTTCGCGAATAACCTGCGTGGTTGGTTTGCCGTCGCTGCCCGTGATCTGTACCGTTTGCGGGTCGAGCAATGGCACCGTCGTGTAGGGGTTGAAATTCTGCACCACTCCTTGTGAAACGAGGAACAACGCACCCGCGATACACGCTGGCAGCAATACCCAAACTGTGGCACGCGTGATATCGACCCAGAAATTTCCGATCGTGTCCTTCTCACGGCGCGCGATTCCACGCACTACAGCAATGGCCAACGCAATACCGACCGCAGCGGAAATAAAATTGTGATAGGCCAACGTCGTCATCTGTGTCAGGTACGACATCGTTGTTTCCGGCACGTAAGCCTGCCAGTTTGTGTTCGTCGTGAAGGATGCCGCCGTGTTAAACGCCAGGTCCGGCGCGACGGCCGGAAGTTTCTGCGGATTGAGAGGCAGGTAATTCTGGACGCGCTCGACCAAATAGGTCAGGGCCATCGTCACGCCACTGAAAATCAACATCGCTCCAGCATATTCTTTCCAGTCCATCTCAGTCGTTTCATCGACGCCCGTCAACCGGTACAACAGTTTCTCCAGCGGGCGCAGCACCGGATCGAGAAAAGTTTTCTCACGGTTAAACACTCGCGTCATGAACGCGCCGATCGGCTTCGTGATCACCAGCACTACCAACAGAAAAAATAAAATTTGCAGCCATCCATTGTTTGTCATGGTCAGAATTTTTCCGGACTCAACATCGCGTAAACAAGATAGATAAGCAGACCTGCGCAGACCGCCAGCGAAACAATCGTATCGAGCATTTTCCCTACCTCAACCCATTACAGAATCTGACATACAACCCGCCTACAACGAAAAATACAACCGTTGCGACTGAAAAAATTGTGTCGAGCATGGTGTTGTAATTCTCCTCTTCGCCGTTTCTCCTGAATGTGTCCGCCCTTCACAACGGAAACCGATCCCGCCTGCTGAAAACGGCCTTTCACCTTGTGGCGTATTTGCTCAGCGGTGCCAGGTTTTCTCGCTCATCAGGCTCTGTTCCACCTGCCTCCGTGTGGACTTTGCCGTCAGGAAACGGGAGGACCGAAGTCTCATCCATCTTTTTCGCAGTGGATGCAACAGTCCTTGTAGCTACAAAGATTTGACGGGAACTTCCATATTTTGCAAACAAACGGTACGGGGGTAATGTATCGTTTCTTGTTTGCCGGCCTTCCCTCAGGAAATTCGCCAGAACATACAGCAAAAAAGCGACCCCTAATCCATTAAGCAGCAAGAAGATGGTCATGGCCTTTCCTTCCCGCCACGCAATCTGCTCATCTCTGTCTTCAGAATCCGGCCTTGAAATTTCTGCTATCCTCCAGATTCCTGGTCCATTGTTCGCAAGCGTACTGTCCCTGGGTCACTTGCCTATGTGCCCCACGTCGACAGCAGATGTTTGCGTGACAGGCTTATCCTCTCTCCCTGGTGGTTAAAAAGTCGTGGCGGCAACATAAGAAACTTCTAAACAGTTTGGTAAGGCGAAATTCAGATTTTCATCGAAAAGAGGGAATCTGGTGTTGTTCGACGAGGCCATACAAGCAAAGCGAGGAACCTCAGCTTTACAAATCCAGAAGAGATTCCTCGTAGCTTCGCTTCTTGGCACTACATGGCGGTCACTGGAAGTGTGACCAGTAATTGATTAACAAGGCATAAACATATTATCTATCTCGAATAAACAGAAATTACATTTCAAAAACCCGTCTATCACGGGCGGAGCGGATGGACCTGCGCTAGAATTCATCCGTGCCGAAAACCCTATCCCAGATTGGGCGATATGCCGCCGCATTACTCACCGTTGCTGTGCTCACTCAATTTTTTCGTCATGAACCAGGATTTGCGGTTACAACGGTTGTCCTGGCCTATTTGCTTTGTGTTTTGATTTCCTCCGCTCTTTGGGGCCTTGGCGTTTCGGTATTTATGTCTGCCGCAGCAACGCTGACTCTGGATTTTTATTTTTTCCCTCCCATCGGACGCTTTACTATTTCCGACCCACAGGATTGGGCAAGTCTTTTTGCTTTTCTAATCACCGCAGTAATCGGAAGCGAACTTTCCGCTCGTGCGCGAAGAGAGGCGGAAGAAGCCAACCGCCGTAGAACTGAAATCGAGCAATTGTACGAGTTCAGCCAATACCTGATGAAACCTCGCGATCAGCATGAATTGTTAATGGAGATTCCAAGGCAGATCGTACGAATATTTCATGCGGATGCGGCGGCCTTATATCTGCCTGAGATCCGAGATGTCTATCGAGCAGGCGTCAACGCCCCTCAGTTGGAAACCAACCGTCTGAAATCTGCGGCCATGCGCGAAAATCCAGAGACCGATCTTTCACGGGAACTTTACTTTTCCCCCATCCGTTTCGGATTAAGAGTGATTGGAAGTGTGGCAATTTCCGGATCATTGGCTTCGAACAAAACTCTTGATGCCATTGGAACATTGGCAGCGTCCGCCATTGATCGCGCACAAGCCATCGAGTTGTTGGGCAAGGCCGAAGCCGTACGCGAAGGAGAACGGCTAAAATCGGTACTTCTGGATGCAGTCACGCATGACTTCAAAACTCCGCTCACGTCCATCAAAGCATCAGCGACCAGCCTGCTCGAAAATCTGAATTTCAACAGGGATCAGAGAAAGGAATTACTGATCGTCATTGACGAAGAATGCGACAGAATCAACCGCTTGATTGGGCAAACGAACGAAATGGCGCGACTGGAAGCAGGCGAAGTTACGCTTCAATTGATTTCTTTGCCGGTAAATGAATTAATTACTTCAGTGCTTGGGGACTGTGAAAATATTAAAAGCAGCCGAGCCTTGCAAATTGAAGGAGGCAGTCTGGAATGCAAATTGTACGTGGATCCGGTCTGGGCAAGGAAAGTGTTTACCAATATCCTTCAAAATGCTGATCTATATTCTTATCCCGGAGAGCCGATCAAAATAAGTGCTGAGCAAAGGGCCGGTTTTGTCTTTTTCAGTGTAGCGGATAAGGGACCAGGGATTGAGAATTCAGAGAGAAATAATATTTTTGACAGATTCTACCGAGGCAAGGGCCATCGTCATCGTATCCCCGGTACCGGCATGGGTTTGCCAATCGCAAAAGCCATCATCGAAGCCCATGGAGGGACAATTGGCGTAGTAAGCCAAGTTGAAAAAGGCACAGTTTTCACATTCAGCTTCCCTGTGGATCATAGTGTGGACGAAAGTAGGTGAATTTCAGGCCGCGCCTCTAATTTCCAGTCATTCTTATCCTGTGAGAGCGCACAGAGTTTGTGTGGCGTTTGAGGCAATGGGGCAAGCTCGGTTCGAATCCCTGCCACCTTTTTCGGTTTGCTATTGTTGCCAGCCCCCGCCAAGCGCCTTATAGAGTTGGACTAGGCTTTGGAATTCGTTGCCGCGGTCCTGTGCCAATGTCAGTTGCGCGCTGAACAGAGAGCGCTGGTTGTCCAAGACCTCGAGGTAGGTGGCGATGCCGCCCCGGTAGCGCGTGAGTGATGTGCTAACCGAATCGCTTAGATCTTTAACTGTGGTTTCCTGGGCTACGCGCACTTGGTAATATTTCTGATAGGCGATCAGAGCGTCGGACACGTCTTTGAACGCCCCCTGGATGGTTTGCTGGTAGGCGATCAGTTCCTGTCGCTGCACGGACTCGGTGGCACGAAGGTTCCCGCGAAGCCTGCCGGCCTCGAAAATGGGTTGCGTTAACTGCCCCGCGACGCTCCATGTTCCGATGTTGGAGCTTATGAAGGTCGCAAATACGCTGCTCCTCCCGACTGCCCCGCCACCGGTGCCGGTAAGCGCAATCTGTGGAAAGAAAGCAGCTTTGGCGACTCCAATCTCTGCATTCGCGGAAATCAGGTTTTGCTCCGCCTCGAGAATGTCCGGACGCCGCGCGAGCAACGAGGACGCGAGGCCAACGGGGACTTCAGGGGGTGTTGGTTGCTCGACCAAAGGGCGCCCACGCGTCACCGCGTGTGGGTATTCGCCTAAAAGAATGCTGAGCGCATCCTCTTCCAGTCCGATCTGTCTCTCCAAATCGGGAATCTGCGCGTTCGCGGTATCGAGCAACTGTTGAGATTGCAGCACGTCTAGCTTTGTGGCGACGCCGTGCTCTAGTCGAAACATAGTCAGCTTGACGGCATCTTGCTGGGTCTTGACCGTGTCATGCGCGATCTGGAGTTGTAGATCAAGTGCAAGCAGCGCAAAGTAGTCACTCGCCACATCGCTCACCAGAGTAAGAATCTCGGTCTTCTGAGCATACTGCGTAGATAACAATTGAGCGCGTGCCGACTCGGTGGCGCGCCGCAGTTGGCCGAAAAGGTCCAATTGAAATGTCGCATCCGCGGCATAGGTCCCAAATCTTGTTTGGAATGGAAAGCCGCTAAACGATCGTTCGTCCGTGGCATTGCCATTTGCGGTCAACTGCGGGAACTGGTTTGAGCGGGTGATCATAAGCTGAGCACGCGCAGTGGTGATCTTCTCGGTGGCTGTTCGCAGATCATAGTTCTGCTTGAGAGTCGTTCGAATGAGGTTCTGCAGGACGGGGTCCTGGAAAACCTGCCACCAGGGAAGGTCAGCATAGGAAGTCGCCTTTGATTCCAGAGTTTCGCTAGGGCCGTGGAAGTCCGTGGGAATTGTAGTGGCCGGCTTATGGTAATTCGGGCCCACTTTACACCCGGCAAGTAAACTCGCGGCCAGCGTCGTCACTACGAATAGCCGTCTCATAGGCGGGTCCCGCTGCATTTCCCTTTCATGAATCAGACGATGTTTCATGTCGGTGATTTAGTCACCAGGTTCCCGAGCAGGTGATCCCGGCACTTGGGCGAGTCCGCGTTCTTTACCGGCACCGGACCACTTCTCCACTAGATAGAAGGTTGCTGGAATCAAGAAAATGGCGATCGCGCTCGCGGCCAGCATCCCTCCAATCACGACGGTACCGAGAATCTGGCGCGCGACAGACCCGGCGCCAGAGGCGATCCAGAGCGGAATGCTGCCAAAGATGAATGCAAATGAGGTCATCAGAATCGGCCGCAACCGAAGCCGGGCGCCCGCGAGCGTGGCGTCGATCAGCGGCTTGCCTTTTTCGTACTCGTCTTTGGCGAACTCGACGATCAGAATTGCGTTTTTGGCCGCCAATCCAATGAGCATCACGAGTCCGATTTGCGAATAGACATCGCCCTCAATCTGAACCATGTAAGTGGGAAGGAACCAACTTGTAATCGTGCGGCGGAGCCACAATACGGCAAACGCGCCGAAGACGGCGACGGGTGTGGTCAGCAGAACGCTGAACGGCAGCGTCCAGCTTTCGTAGAGTGCGGCCAGAATCAAGAACACGAACAGCAACGAGAAACCGAAGATAATCCATACCGGCACGCCTTGCTGCGCCACTTTTTCTTGAAAAGACATGCCCATGTAGTCGTAACCCATTTCGCGGGGCATGGTTTGTGCGAATGTTTCCTCGAGGGCTTTCATGGCTTGCGCAGAGCTATAGCCCGGAGCCGCGCTGCCGTTAATTTCCGCGCTGCCGTACTCGTTGAATCGCATGGTGAACTCGGGGCCGGACCGCGGCTCAATTTTAGTCAGCGCGGAAAGGGGAACGTTATCGCCATTACTGTTCCGCACGTAGAACTGCCCAACGTTTTCGGCCTTCGTGCGATTCTCCTCTTCGGACTCAATATAGACCTGCCACTGCCGCCCGAAACGATTGAAATAGTTGACGAAATATCCTCCCATGAAGACTTGAATCGTTTTATAGACATCGCTGATGGAAACACTTTGCTTAATCACTTTGTCGCGATCCACATCAACGAATTGCTGTGGCACGCTCGGAAGAAGTGTGGAGGCTGCGAATCCTATCTCCGGACGCTTGGCAAGTGCGCCCAGAAATGTATTCAGGTTACTCGCGAGGAATTGAACATCCTTTCCTGATCGATCCTCGAGCACGAAGGTAAAACCGCCGGACGTACCGACACCGGGGATGGCTGGAGGCGAGAAGTTGAAAGCGATTCCCTCGGGGCGTTTGCTCAGTGCCTGATTCAATCGTGCTTTGATCTCCTGGTACTGTTCTTCCCTTTTCTTGCGAACATCCCAATCTTTCAATGTGACAAAGAAAAAAGCGTTGTAACTGGTTCGGACAAAGCTCAGCAGACTGAAACCGATTACGCTGGTCGTGTACTTCACACCCGGAGTTTCAGCAAGAATTTGTTCAATCTTCCTTGTGGCTTCATCGGTACGACGAAGTGAGGCGGCGTTAGGAAGCTGGAGGTTGATGAAGAGGTATCCCTGGTCCTCATCTGGCAGAAAGCTCGAAGGCACCCGGTAGCTAAAGAACCCGGCTGCGGCGCCAAATATGGCCAGGATCACGATCGCGAGGGCACCCTTGCGAATCAACGCACCGGAGAGCCGAACATAGCTATTGGTGGCGCGTTCGAAAACTTGGTTGAAGCGATCGAAGAACCTTCGAAGCAGGCCTTTACTTTGCTCCCGTGGACGGAGCATGAGCGCGGCAAGCGCCGGGCTGAGAGTAAGCGCGTTGAATGCCGAGATGATCACCGACACTGCTATGGTTACCGCGAATTGTTGATAGAGGCGTCCCGTTATACCTGGGATCAGGGCCGTCGGAATAAATACAGCGGAGAGCACCAGGGCGATGCCAACGACCGGACCTGAGATTTCTTCCATCGCGCGAAGAGCCGCATCCTTCGGTGACATCCCTTCCTCGATATGACGTTCGACTGCTTCCACAACAACGATGGCGTCGTCTACGACAAGGCCGACGGCAAGCACCAATCCAAGAAGTGAAAGAGTATTGATAGAAAAGCCAAAAAGCGGGAAGAATAGAAACGTGCCGACCAGTGACACCGGCACCGCAATCATCGGAATCAGCGTGGCGCGCCACCCTTGCAAAAAAATGTAGACCACAATGATTACAAGCACGATGGCGATGATCAAAGCTTGGACAATTTCCTTGATTCCCGCAGTAACAGCTTCGGTCGTGTCGAGCGAAATAACGTAATCCATATCTTGCGGAAAGCGTTTCTTTGCTTCTGATATCAGCTTTTTGACCCCGTCGGCTGCAGCGACGCCGTTTGAACCGGGCAATTGATACACAGCAATAATCGCCCCTGGTTTGCCATTTAAACGGCTGAGGGTACTGTAGTCCTGAGCGCCAAGTTGTACGCGCGCAACATCCTTGACTCGCACAATCCCGCCGTCCGGCGTTTCGCGAAGCACGATCTGCCCAAAATCTTCGGGGGAAATCAATCGACCCTGGGCACGGACGGCGTAAGTGTATTCCTGTCCCTTGGGCGATGGCTCGCCGCCAACCTGGCCGGCGGGGTTCACGGTGTTTTGCGCCTGAATGGCATTAATGATGTCAGTAACTGTGATTCCCAGCTTGGCCAACTGATCGGGCTTCACCCAGAGGCGCATCGCGTATTGGCCGGCTCCGAAGATCTGGACATTGCCAATGCCGGACGATCGGGTAATCGGATCATGGAGATTGATGTAGGCGAAGTTGGCCAGGAACTCTGCGTCGTAAGTGCCTTTCGGAGAGTACAAGCTAATTAGCATCAAAGGGGATGTCACTGACTTTTGAACGGTGATTCCATAATTTGTGACATCCGCAGGAAGCTGGGATGCGGCTTGCGTCTCCCTCATTTGGGTGAGAATCAGGTCTGTATTCGGATCGGTCTTCACGTCGAAGTCCACGATCATGGTGGTTTGCCCGTTGGCAGTGGCATTCAAGGAATACATGTAATTCATGTTATCCACGCCACTCATCTGCTGTTCGATGGGGGTAGCCACGGACTGTTCGAGCGTCTCCGCGTCTGCGCCAACATAAGTCGCTTGTATCTGCACTTCTGGCGGAGCGATATTTGGGAACTGTGCGACTGGCAGACTTGTGATAGTGACCGCGCCAATGATGACCGTGAGAATTGCGATCACGATCGCCACGATGGGACGATTGATGAAGAACTTAGACATTTGGGCTATCCCCCACTCGTCTCGGCGGCACCTGTAACAAACGGTTTGGGGTTGACCTGCGCTCCCGTACGTACTTTCTGAACACCTTCGGCGACCACGCGATCACCGGGTTTCAAGCCGTCTTCGATAATCCACATGCTGCCGTCGCGCTCTCCGACCTGAACTTTCACGATGCTTACCTTGTTTTCACTATCGACCACAGCGACTTGATAACTGCCTTGAATTTCTGAAACCGCTCGCTGGGGAACGAGCAGGGCCCCTTTCTTGATGCTCGTCGAGGCGCGGACACGGGCATATTGTCCGGGGCGTAGAATATTTCCTGGGTTGGGAAAAAGACCTGCAATGCGGATCGCGCCTGTGTTCTGATTGACCGCGCGGTCTGCGAAGTAGATTTTCCCCTTCTTCGCATACGTCGTGCCGTCACTCAGAATCAGTTCGAGCGGTGTACGTTTTTCCTCGGCTTCCCTGATCTCTTCGGTTGGGTATTGTCTGTTAAAGGCGAGATACTCCTGCTCGCTAACCGTGAAGAAAACCTTGATGGGGTCAACTGTCGAGACCGTGGTCACAGCAGAACTGCTTGTGTTAACAAGGGCGCCGACCTGAAGTTGAGATTGCCCAGCGATGCCATCGATCGGTGCAATTAGGCGGGTAAAATCGAGGTTGATCTGTGCACCTTCAACCGCTGCTTCCGCAGCCTGAATCGCGGCTTTGGAATTCAGCACAGTAGCTTTTGCTGCAACATTCGTCTGGACTGCATTGTCGAGATCTTGTTGAGTAGCAGCCTGCTCCAGGGCAAGTGGCGTGTACTTGTTCACATTGAGCTGGGCTTGCAGTTGCGTGGCTTCCGCGTTAGAGAGCTGCGCTTGTGCCTGCATTAACTGTGCCTTGGCCTGATCAAGCGCTACCTGAAATGGACGCGGATCGATCTGAAAGAGCAACTGGCCTTTTTTGACGAAGGAGCCTTCCGCATAGGCCTGCTTTTGAAGATAGCCGGTGACCTGTGCCTTGACATCGGCGTTTACCAGTCCATCAAGCGTGCCGATCCATTCCCCGTAAATAGGAATGTCCCTCTGCTCAACTTGAACGACTTCAACATCGACGGCGGATGTATTTCCGGCGGGCGCATCCTTTCCTCCACAGCCGACAGCAAGCAACAAAACACACACCACAAGTATTGCCGCCAGCGGGGCCCCAGGTGTTGAGAGCCGGATGTGTACCGATTTCCCTCGGAACGACATCTCGAGTCTCCCAGTTAAATTAATTCGCTGTATAGGTACGCCACACCACTTGGAATGCACGCGCCCTGCCGTTTCAGGAAAGGCTAAGAGGAAAACGCAAAACACACGTAGAGATGAGCATTGCAGAAGGAGGAGGCTTGAACCATCGTTCAGAATACGCGTGCGTGTGTCAACCCCTTGACAGGGTGTCTGCGGATTGACATCTCAGGTGTAACGCGGCTGCTGCTATTCCATGGCCAAGGATGCCTCGAGAAATGTTTGCTGAATTGGTTTGCAAGCATACGCGATTCGGGATGGAATGCAGAGTCATTCTGTAATTCACTGGGAGCCGCTGGCGGATCAAAATCCGACGTACTCAGGAAAAGATTGTGGGTCTTGGGATCGATCTGGATTGTCTTCGCCCCGTATTCGGTCTTGGCCGTTTCGACTTCGCTGAGTTTGTCCGCCGAATCTTCATGATAAATGTGGATCATGCCTTCGCGCGTCGAGACAAATAACATTCCTGTTGCCGGCTCGAAAACGTTGGCGTCTACGCCAGCCAATATGGGGAATGACTGGATTACTTTTCCATTGTTGGCATCCATCTTCACCAGGAATTGCGGATTGCGTCCGGAGGAAAACAGTCGCCGGTGTTTGGCATCGTTCGCCATTGCGACCGTCTGTCCTTCTGGTGCAACCGGCGAAATTTTCTGATTTGTAAATGACTATGAAAATGCGGTTAAAATCAGGAAAGGAGATTGCTAATGGACGAGACACGTGTGTTTCTGAAAATAATTCGCGGCACTTGATTTGGTCATGAGTTTTGTCACATTTTTGAGACTTTTGATGCGTAGGACCTGGAGGAAGGACCTGTACCAAAACCGTATCAGGGGTCAGTGACTTGGATCGACGGTAGTTGTGCAGACTTGGGCTTCGAGACTTTGTCTTTGTAGTTCGGGAGGCCCACAGTGCTGCAGAAATTGAATCACATGCTTACATTATTGATATCGTGCATTCTTCTTGCAGGGGCTTCTTCCGCTTCCAGTTTGCATCCTGTAACTTCCTCAACCCAGCTGAACGCCGGCGGCGGCTATTTGAGCACCATTGTGTCTCAACCCACCAGGTCATGCGTGGATATCAACGGGGGCTCCGCCAAAGTGGGGATGGGCATTGATGAATGGAGTTGCACGGGAACCGGCAACCAAAATTTCAATCTGAATGAGACTACGGATGGCTACTTTGTAGTTCAATCGCAACTCAACACACTGTGCCTCGATGCGGGGGCAGGATCCGTGACAACTGGCGTTCAAGTGATCCAAAAAGCATGCTCGGGGGGCGAAACGCAAAAGTGGAAACTGATTGCGAATGGGGACGGCACCTATTTCATTACCACACCGGACAGTACAGGCTGCCTTGATATTTTCGACGGTCTCGCGGCCAATGGTACTGCTGTAATTACATATGCATGCCACAATTCGAGCAACCAAAAATATTTATTACCAGGACTTGGAACTTCTCCGGCTTTACCACCTGCGCAGACTCCGCCCCCGGTAACTACTCCCCCAACTGGCGTTGGAATTCCAATTCCCAGCACTTCTGCGGGGGCGCCAAAAATTTTTAATGCAAGCCAAAGTGTTCAGCCTGGGGATATCGCCTTCATTCAAGGAACGAACTTTGACGGGACAGCCCAGGTGTGGGTCGCGGCACAATCTGGAGCGACTCCCACGAAATTACAGATTGTAAATCGTGTAGGCACGACTTGGATGGCGGCTCAAATACCGCAATCGTGGAACAATTCTATGACGTTATGGGTGTCCAATAGTTTGGGTACCAGTAATATCACCAAGCTTAATGCAGCAATTCCGTGGCATTTGGATGCTTTACAGCTTGTGCCCGGAGGAGCTTTCAAGGTTTTCGGTAAAAATTTACTGGCCCCGGGGTGTGCTCCGGTAGTATCCGTTGACGGACAACCCGCCACCGTGAATATGAGCGCGAGCCAGGAAAACATGCTGGTAGTTACTGCGCCTTCAACGCTGCGCCCGACATCGGCATCGGTGATTTTAGTGGATAACGGAAACGGCTCCGGACCAGTTCAACTTGACCGTCAGATATCAGTGGTAACGGGATCCGGTGACCCGCTTTCCCTAGGCGTCGGATGGGCAGCGGGATTCACATATTCCGGGCGAGTTCTCAATGTCATGACACCGTGCAACGGAAGCACCGACGATTCTGCAACCATACAAAATGCGATTAATTCCGCCGCTGGAAGCGGGGGAATCGTGCAACTTCCTCGCGGAACGTGCCGTCTAGCTAACTCCCTCACCATGAGATCCAACGTGATCTTGCAGGGCGCGGGAATTGACGTGACCACTCTCAGGTATGAATCCAATTATCCGATTTACTCTCAGGGCTCTGACCTAGTGGGACTGCGCGATTTTACACTTGTTAACGCAGGCGCCACCCAGGAAGGCCCCATCTGGAAGCAGAATACGCGGAGTTTCTTCCAACGCATAAAGATAGACATGGGGACCTCGCGCCAGCTGTTTTTTACTGGCAACCAAAACTTTGTGGTCAGCAATTGCGTGTTCCTGCAACGCGGATCTATCGGCGGCCAGAATCCGTACTTATTCAGTTTCTCTTCTGGGTTCGTGTTTAGCGGTAATATGACGACTTGGATCGACGGATCTCCTACGTTTCAATCCATTCATGACGCGATAGTAACCGGTAACACATTCACCCGCGATGCAATCAACCAGTATGAATCCGTGATCATTACGACGCATAGCTTCGTAATGGATTTCACGTACCGAACCGCGATTCTTGGCAACACATTTAATGTCACGAACGGACCCGTCACGAACAAGCTTCGCAATGACGGCGAAACACTCTTAACCGAGGGAGGGGGCGGCAACCGAACAGAAAACATCGGGACCGTTGCGTCCGCGACTGCCAATACGATTGTTGATCCCAATAATGTGATCAATACCAATCCGTTTGGCATCGGCCTGCCCGAGAATTATGGCGTTGCCATTGTGAGTGGCACCGGCGCGGGCCAGACGCGCGAAGTGACGAAGTACGCGTCCAGCACTATGCAAGTCGATCACGCCTGGGACGTAATTCCCGATTCGACGAGCCATTACGCTACTTTTGTATGGGGGCTCGAAAAAACAATCATCAGCGGAAACACATTGGATGACAATCCAAGAGGCATTTGGCTCTACCAGGCGGCGCTACGTGATGTGGATGTGGTTGGAAACACGATCGTAAATGGCGGGGGAATCTTTGTCAGAAGCTTCGAAAATGACGCCGCCAAGCAGTTCGACCCGATTTATGATGTAACTGTAAAAGAAAATAACATCAGCAATTCAAATGGGCTGTGGATGTCCTATGTTAACGATGTGTTCGTCAACAAGGATCCCATTGCTTTCGGAACGGGTAACATCGGCATCGAAATCCGGTCCAACAGTCTCACGGCTAACATTCCTAACGTGACATCCAATACAGAAGATTACGCCAACCGCGAAGGGTACATGGCAGTGATGCGCAGCGAACTTTCGAGTGGCCAGGCGACAGACAGCGTTGGAGTGTTAGGCACAATTTTTCAGGAGAATCGGTGTATCAATTGCAACTCTTCCTTTGTGGTTGGATCCGGAGATTATGGAATTGTGTTGTTTCAAAATCAGCCGGCAATCTCTTCACCTGCCTTCCTAGGCGATTGGCAAACTTTGCTTCCAACCAACAGCGCAAAATCGGTGGGGACGTACGCGCAGTAAAATTCCCATCCTCCAGAATTAAAGAAATGGAGTTGAATTGATTTGGCGGTGAGGCATCACCACCCACCCAAAATAAAAGAATATTCATGCAAATTTAATCCTATTCAGTGAAACCTTGAGATACAACCAGTTGGTAGCGGAAAAACCATTAGAAAACCGTGCCGAGAATCCGCAGACGAAATAAGGATTTCGTAAATAATCACAAATTACAGTAAACCCTGTATTTTTGTGCACCGGGGTTTCTGCTATGAGGGGGGATGCTCTTAACGTTTTTGGTAGAACTGGAGAGTCAATGGGATTGTTGGATTCTAGTTCGATTCAAGAAGATAAACTCTGGATAACAATCCTCGTGGAATGATCTGCGTCCCACGCTCTTATTTCAATCTCATGATCTGATTGTTATCGCGTCAACGCAACGCAGTCGAGGTTCCCAATTTGTTTGAGTCTGGAAGTATTTTTTCCATCAAGATATAGAGTTTTGATTTAAGGCATCGGAAGTTCGAATTGGCTATTTATAAGGAACCTGGCGCACGCTAGATCTGGTTTCGTATATTTTGCGTGATTCAGCAGGAGGTGCCGTAGTTTAATTTAAGGAGTAAAAGCAAGGCCCGCCTCGGATAAACAGAATTTCACTCGCTCGACATCCCCTCAGTGCCGAACGTAGTCACCAAGGAAGGCCTCCCAGGTGTTTCAACCATGAACAACGTCGACATGAGGACGCGTGGCGCAAACGTTTTTATTGCGGATTCCAGCCATATGGGATGTCAACTAATGGCTGCAGCACTGCGGCGCAGCAGGAATAAATTGGTCGTCGTCGGCTCCGCCACCACATCAGAAGCAGTCCGCTCCGCAATCTGTAATCGCAAATTCGATCTGGATGCTCTTGTAATCGCCTGCGATCTTAAGGACGGGCCGCTGTCCGGCTTGAAAATCGCCTCCGAAATACGAATGGCGCGTCCCGAGACGCACATTATCGCCCTCATGGATTCGAGTGAAAGAGAAACCGTAGTCGACGCATTCCGGTCCGGGGCCACGGGCATACTTTCCCGCGAACAACCGTTTGATATTTTGTGTAAGTGCATCAATGCAGTGTGCCAGGGTGAGGTGTGGGCAACCAGCAAGGAGCTGAAATTCGGGCTCGACGCCTTGGTCCAAACAAAAGAAGTCGCCACTCGGATGAAACAGGACAAAACTTATAAGGACCGTACGCTGACGAGACGTGAAGAGGGGATCGTTCAACTCATCGCCGAAGGTTTAACAAATCGAGATATTTCCGTACAACTTAAGTTGAGCGAAAATACCATTCGGAATTACTTATTCAGAATTTTCAACAAATTGGGAACTTCCAATCGATTGGAACTCGCGCTTTACGCAATAAATCGGAAGCGAAACGACGAGGAAAAGTCGCAAGAAAAACTCTCACCACCCGCAGATCGCAGCCAGCACGAACGCCTTCTATAATTGAAATAAATTAAGATTCATTCCGTCGTTCTGATGTCTTCCATTGAAATTCCCGATGCCGAAAGAAAAACACCCATTGGTTTGTGCGACTTGACCGAAACACAATGAAAATCGGGGTCCGCAAAGATATAAATACAGTTTACGTTTCGTAGGTACGAAAGTACTCAGAGCCCTAGTAGAATAATTTCTCTCCATCGTTTAACTGAGATCGGAATTTCTTCTACCTGATTTACATATCTTTACGACCTACTTTCGTTATCTTGCCCGATTTCCCATGCCTGCATAAGCTGCAATCGAAAAATGCCTTACCAACTGACAGTTATGAGATCAACCAGAACGGAAATTCGATTTCCACTCGAAGCATCCGTTGAATTCCGATGGCGGACCCCTGATGGGGCAACGCTCCAAGGCATGGGGCGGAGTCGCGATATCAGCGAGCACGGAGTTTTCGTATTGGCGGAACAATGTCCCCCGAAAGGCGACAAGGTTGAACTCACAGTTCTGATCGATGAAGTTACTCAGACAGGAGAAGTCTTTCACGTTCATATCAAGGGTAACGTTTTGCGAATAGACGAAGTCATGTCAGAGCGAGAAGGCTACGGCTTTGCTGTCTTGAGCGA
>Ga0210386_10001958_pt1 | contig 17959 bp, 15 predicted proteins | sample IncBWH32OmetaG_FD_160091 | JGI IMG/M metagenome (GOLD analysis project Ga0210386, IMG submission 160091) | Forest soil microbial communities from Barre Woods Harvard Forest LTER site, Petersham, Massachusetts, United States - Inc-BW-H-32-O ... | reverse complement strand
GGCGCTGGTGTTCGTCATTGCATGTTGCAACGTCGCCAACCTGATTTTGGCACGGACGGTTCGCCGCGAAGGTGAACTCGCAGTCCGCATGGCGCTTGGCGCGAGCAGAGGCGCGCTGCGCCGCATGCTGTTGGCTGAAAGCCTCGTGCTATGCGGCACCGGCGCCCTGATCGGTGTAGTAAGTGCCCCGCTGATGGTTGCTGTCCTCGCCCGCTATGCTTCCAGGTTCTCGGTCCGCGCCCTCGACTTAAAAGTAGATTCCAGCCTGCTGTGGGTGGGAGCAGCACTGGCCATCGTCGCAGCGGTGATCCTGGCGTTTGTCCCACGTCTGCCTTCATCCGCCTCATCGAGTGGGATGGGCCTCTCAAGCGGAACTGTGCGTGTCACCAGCGGCACGAACCGCCGCCAGCAGATCTTCGCGGTGACACAAATCGCCGCTTCGTTTGTGTTGCTGGTCGGCGCAAGTGTGTTGATCTCGACACTGATCGCACTGCAAAGAGCGCGGACGGGCCTGGACACGCAACGCGTTCTCGCGATCGATGTTCCGGCTATGTACTATGGGAAAACACCACAGCAGGTTGTTGATTTCTACAAAGAAGCGATGCGTCGCATTGATGCGCTGCCGGGCGTGAATCGGACGGCGTTCGGCGACGTCGTTCCCTGGCGCGACAGTGGCCCCGGCACCGGAGGTCTGCAATTTTCTGCTGATGGTCACGTCCATACCCCTGGCGTAGAAGACCCCCGCTCGGCGTGGCGCGTTATCTCTCCCGGATACTTTGCGGCGCTCGGTGTTCCCATCGTCGCCGGCCGTGATTTCAACGAGCTCGACGGCCGGAACCAGGACGACCCTGTCGTTATCATCAGCCAGACACTCGCACAGCGCATGTTCCCCAATCAGGATCCCATCAATCGGCATGTTTTTTGGACGGATCCCGTATTGCAATTCTTCCCTGGAACGGATGCCGACAAGGCACACCTGATGGCGCCGCACCGCATTATCGGGGTCGCGGCCGATATTGACGATAATCACATCGTCCCTGAGCCCACCGTCACTGTCTACGACCCTCTTGCGGGAGGTTTGATCCTTGGCGGTCGCCTGTTTGTCCACACCAGCCGCGATCCGTACGCGCTGGTCACGCCAATCACGCGCCTCATTCGCTCGATGTCCGCCGATCAGCCCGTTGAACACGCGGCCACGCTTGAAGATGTCCGCTCTCAAGTGCTCACTCCGGACCGGTTGAACTCGGTGGTCTTCGGCGTGTTTGCAGGTGTTGCATTGGCCATCGCGGTGGTGGGCGTAGCAGGCGTGCTGGCATTTTCGGTGAGTGCGCGCACGCGCGAATTCGGGATCCGGCTGGCGCTTGGATCGGAGCCTCATCGGATCCTTAAAGGCGTCATTGCAGAGGGCGCCATGATGGCCGCACTGGGCATCCTCGCTGGCGCAGTATTCGGTTTTGTAGCGGCACGTTTAGCGGGTAGCTTTTTCATTGAAATGAAGATGCCAGGCGCCTTGCCTGTGGCTATCTCCGCACTTCTGCTGATGACAGTTGCGGTTGTCGCATCGCTGCTGCCCGCAGCCCGGGCTGCCCGCGTCGATGTAATGGAGGCCCTGCGCTCCGAATAACAGCTCACCGCCTCACAGGAAAATTGGAGGTAATTCTCAACAAGCGAGAACAGACCGAGTCACGCGACTCATCAGCTGCGCTCGCCAGCGCGCGCGGCCTCGATTGCGGCAATGTCGATCTTCCGCATCGTCATCATCGCGTTCATCGCGCGCTTGGCTGCGGCCCGATCCGGATCCTGCGTTGCTGCCAGCAGCGCCCGCGGGGTGATCTGCCACGAAAAGCCCCAGCGGTCCTTGCACCAGCCGCACATGCTTTCCTGGCCGCCGTTGCCGACGACGGCGTTCCACAGGCGGTCGGTCTCGGCCTGGTCATCGGTGAGGACCACAAAGCTGACCGATTCGTTGGGGACGAACTTCGGCCCGCCGTTGAGGCCCATGAAAGGGCGTCCGCAGACCGTAAATTCGACGATGAGTTCCTGGCCTTCGGGACCCGACGGTGTGTCCGTGGGAGAGACGCTGGTCTTACCCACGTGGCTGTTGGGGAAGGTGGCAGCATAGAATTCAGCTGCTTCGCGGGCTTTCCCGTGGTCGAACCACAGGCAGGTGATCATCCTCTCGGACACTTTGATCTCTCCTCTCGGCTTCTCAAACTCCGCTGCAAATTCGGCGGCCGTTCTCCTGTGAATGAAGAACGGCTTCGCCGGGCGTGACGTACATCGCGGTTACGATTTTGGTCCCTGCATTAGAGCAAAGTGGCCATCCTGATCGTCTGTGGCCTGCAGGATGCGTGAGCCTCCGGGCACGTCCATGGGAGGGAGAAGGACCTTACCTCCGGCATCAATCACACGTTTCTGCGCAGCTTCAATATCATCGACTATGAAGTAGTACTGCCAGTGTGGCGGAATATTTTCGGGCATGCCTGGGCCTTTACGGTTCATCATTCCGCCGGTGTAGAGGGGCTTGTCTGTCCGGAAGGTCTGGTAGGTGCCCATGGGCCCCATGTCGTGCGCAAAGTCCTTCTGCCAGCCGTAGTGCTTCGAGTAGTAATCGAACGCTTTTGCTGAGTCATCGGTAAGCAGTTCGTGCCAGCCCATGTTGCCCACTGCCATTTGATCCAGACGTGGCGGAGCATCTTGTTTGCCCGGTTCGAAGAGCAGGTACTTTACCTTTTGCGGGTCCAGCACAACAGCGAAACGGCCGACGCCAGGGATATCCTGAGCGGGCTTCACGATGGTTCCCCCATCAGCTGCTACAGCCTTCAGCTCTTCGTCAAGCTTTGCAGTGTGGATGTGACCCATCCACTGGGCAGGAAGCTCGGGCGCGCCCGAGCCAGCCCATGTCATCATTCCGCCGACGTCTTTGCCATCTTTACCGAAGATCATGTAGGTGAAGCCAGGCATGCCGGCGTCCTTGACGTCCCACCCGACTACCTTTTTATAAAAGCTGACTGCCTTGTCCATGTCGTTCGTGACAAGTTCGTACCAGATAAATCCGTCTGCCATTTTGCACCATCCATTAAGCGACGTATCGCTGTTAAGTAAACACCGTCCACATAAATTATCATCGAAAAGTGGATGCTGTCCACAATCATCCTTTTACGCGATACACTTTTCTTGAATAGACAATGAAAAAGAACGTCACTGTTGAGAAACGCAAGACTTTTCGTCACGGCGACCTGCGCAACGCCCTCTTAACTGCTGGCCTTGAGATGGCCCGTGTTGGAGGACCCGATGCAGTCATTTTGCGAGAGGCGACCCGGCAGGCAAGCGTCTCCCCCAATGCGGCATACAGGCACTTCGCCAACCAGTCGGCGCTGTTGGACGCGGTGCGATCGGTGTGCATCTCGCAGTTGGCGGCAGCGATTGAAGACGAGATGAAGAAGTGTCGTCCAGGACGCGATCCGCAGGCGTTTGCGAGAAAGAGTCTACGTGCAGTGGGCATGGGGTATCTGGGATTCGCGATGAGGGAGCCGGGGATGTTTCGCACAGCTTTCTCGGTTCCACCGCCGGTTCATTCTCCTGACCCGGCCAATGCGGCGTCTATGGGCCTGAATCCGTTTCAACTTCTTTCGCTGGCATTGGATCGAATGCAGGAGAGCGGCTTGCTCAAGGGAAAAGCTCGCGAAGGAGCGGAGTATCTTGCGTGGTCGACAGTGCACGGGCTGGCACTTCTGGCGCTTGAGGGACCGCTGCACACGATGCCGCAGCAGATGGTGTTGGCGCTGGGTGAGCGGCTGATTGTCATGGTGGAACGTGGTCTCAGCTAAATGCAATAAGCCAGTAGTACTGGGAGACGCCCTTGTGTTTACTGACCTGGAGCGATGGACTCTCCACTTGTCCGATTAGTTGGCTAATCGGACACCTGACCAGTAATAAGCGGGCGAAAGTGCAGCCTACTCACGCAGCATCACAGGATCCGGCCCAACACTAAGCCGCCCCCTACTCGCCGGCGAGCTATTGCCATACATGTCTTCCACCGCAGTCGGCGTCCAGCTCAGCTCTCGATTCACCGCGATGTTTCCGTTGGGATTCCAGAAAATCAAACCATGGCGTCCATCGGAAAACAGGAGATCGCACGACCACGTGCTGTCTCCATCCGTCCGGCATGGACTCAGCACGTTCCCAACCAACCATCTCTGCAAATTGGCATATGCAAGGGCGGCACGCGTAGGAGTCGCGTTATCGGCTTCCGTCATAAACAAGGTGATACAGCAGTGGTTATCCCACTCATACCAGAGGAATCGTTCCATCCCAGACGATCGTCCGACCAGCAGAGCTCTCACCGTTGCCGCTGCAGCGTCATCCTCAGTGGCGAACGTGCTCGGCGCCATCCAGCTCGTCTCCGTGTTCCAAATCGGCTTGTTCACGCCATGCTGTCCCAGCAGAGAAGAAACCTGCGAATACAACGTTGCAATTGCCTCCGGCTGGCTCGGCGTCACATAGAAGTGATACCCGATAATGTCGGCAGAGTTCGCATAGCCAAGGTTCAGCAACTGCTTCATCAAGGCGAGCCCATTGGACGCTGTCAGGTTCGCAGAGATCAACTGTGCCCCGGGATCGACACTCTTGAGCGTTGTATAAGCCGCCTGTTGCAGCCTGACAATATCCGCCGCAGTCCCCGTCCAGGTGCCGGGGACATTCACCTCGTTCCACATCTCGTAATAGGCAATCCGGCCTTTGTACCTCGCCGCCACGGTCTGCACATAGTTGATCCAGTCGTTGATGTCGACCGGTGGCGCGGCGGCCCCGGGCGTGTAGGAGGACGGCTCATTCGGACGCTGCGATGCCCATTGTGGAGTCAATGCTAAAGTCAGGATCACATCGACGTTATGCGCTTGCGCCTGGGCGACGAATGAGTCGAGTCGCGAGAAATCCCACACTCCCTTCTGCGGTTCCAGATCTTTCCAAGTCACATTCGCATCCCATAACCTCCACGTCCCGAACGGAACAGCAGGCCATGGAGTTCCCGGATCAACAAAGCCAACGTGCATTCCAAAATACTGCTCACTGACAGCGGTGCCGTCCGGCGCGGAGAGGGAGAGAAAACTATTGGATAAAGGGGAATTGATGACTGTGGAGTTTGCGCAACCGGCAAGAAATTCGCACAACAGGGCTAAAATTACTGTGAGCCTTAAGGCTTTCGTGTCCATCTATCACTAACTGCTTCCGAGAAAAATCGTTGGCAGTCAGATCGAACGACCTCAAAACACTCACGTGCTACAACTTGCCAGACCTATCTAGGTCAAGTCTATCAAAGTTTGCCGGGGTGCACCGTTCATCGCGCAGCCATTCGCGGCAAGTGGTTTCAAAATACGTTCCGGCATACCTACAGCACGTTGTTATCAGAGCATGGTGATGACGTGAAGGTGGTTCAGGAGCTGATGGGCGCTATTTGCTACCAAATTGCTACCAACTAGCCATTAACCAAGTGGGCCGATGGGCTGGCCGTGCGGGAACAGCCCAGATTCGCTTCTGTTCGAACGGTATGGGGGAGTTTGGTTTACGTATCCATCGTTTCCTGCTCCCCCAGATGAAGGATGAAGCCGGATGTCTATGATCGAAATGCCGTATGGATCCAAACAGGTCTAATCCGTCAGATCTCAAGCTCTTAGTTCAAGACGAAGTGGTCTTCTCTGAGATCGTCCGGCTGATCGAGGCATCACGCCATCGAGCTCTGCAGGCGGTCAACTCCGCCCTCATTGATCTGTACTGGCAGGTCGGCGAGATTATCAGCCGCAAAATCGAGTCCGCTGAGTGGGGCGACGGGGTCGTTCCGCAGCTGGCTGCATACATCGCCAGGACGCAGCCCGGAATTCGCGGCTTCACGCGTGCGAACCTCTTCAGGATGAGGCAGTTCTACGAGACCTACAAGGACGACACAATTGTCGCGGCACTGCTGCGACAATTGCCCTGGACTCACCATTTGATCATTCTCGGCCAAAGCAAACGTCGTGAAGAGCGTGAGTTTTACCTCCGCATGTCGATACAAGAGCAGTGGTCAAGTCGCCAGTTGATCCGCCAATTTAAAGCTGCTCTTTTCGAGCGTGCTGTGCTCACCCCAGCAAAAGTCTCAGCACCGATGCGACAAATGGAACCCGAGGTTCTCAGCGTCTTTAAAGACTCCTACATGCTGGAGTTTTTGGACCTGCCGACAAGACATGCGGAAGACGATTTGCATCGAGCGTTGTTGCTCAAGCTCAGAGATTTTCTAATCGAGTTGGGGCGCGATTTCTGCTTTGTCGGATCCGAATATCCCGTACAGGTTGGAGGCCGAGACTTTGCAATCGATCTACTGTTCTTCCACCGGGAGCTGAATAGCCTGGTCGCAATAGAACTTAAGGTGGGGCAATTCGAACCTGAATTTCTTGGAAAGCTCGCCTTCTATTTAGAAGCCTTGGATCGCGATGTGCGGAAAGCTCACGAGCGCCCATCGATTGGCGTGCTTCTGTGTGCCAGCAAGGATGATGAGGTAGTGGAGTATTCCTTAAGCCGTACCTTGTCGCCAGCGCTGATCGCTGAGTACCAGACGCAGCTGCCGGATAAAAGACTACTCCAGGCCAAGCTTCGTGAATTCTATCTTCAAAACGCAAATGAGTAGGCGGCCGAGTGCGCCCACATCCTGAATTCCTCTGATCAGTAATACAGCTCTCAAACCCCTATACAACTTGATCTCCGCGGCACCATGTGTGCCGCTTGTGTGCCCCATTGCGGGCCGGAGGTGAACTATGGCCCGCAAACTAGGGCAGACTATTGCGCGCGTTGCGAGCACCTGGCTCGTACGCGTTTACCTTGGGCGCGATCCTCAGACGGGGACGCGCAAATACCACAACCAGACCATTCATGGTTCATTCCGCGAGGCGCAGCGTTTCCTCAATCTCAAGCTGCAGCAGCGCGACAATGGCCGTGTCTCCCGTGCTGCTGTCATGAGCCTGAACCAATTGCTCGATCAGTGACTCACGGACGTCGTCAAGCCGCGAGTCAGGCCAAGAACCTTCAAGGACTACGAAGCGCTTCTCCGTCTGCATATCCGTCCGGTGCTGGGCAACAGACTCATTGGCACGATCAGTCAAATCGACATTCAGAGTCTCTATGCTCGGATGTTCGAGCGCAGCTTGTCAGCGCGCACGATCGAGTACACGAACGCTGTCCTCGAGTCAGCTTTTCTCCAGGCAGCTCGCTGGAAGATGCTCGCAGAGGACCCTTGTGTCGGTGTCGATTTGCCGCGAGTGAAACGCAAGGAAATGGAAGCTCTGAGCGTCGAGGAGTGCCGCAGGTTTCTGGAAGTAGCCGAGAGATCTCGATGGTTCTCGCTGTTGGCGTTGGCCCTGACGATGGGAATGCGTCCCAGCGAATACCTCGCTCTCAAGTGGACCGACATCGATTGGCAGCGCGGAACAGCCAGCGTCTGCCGAACGATTCAGGTGGACGGTTCTGAATGGACGTTCGACGACACCAAGCGGAAGCGGAGCCGGAGAATTGTGAAGCTCCAGAACTTCATTCTCAAAGCGCTTCGGGCTCTGAAGGCGGCGCAGGAGTCGAGTAGGGAAGAGAACACCTTCCCGAGTTCGGAGTTGATCTTTGTCTCTGCTGCAGGTCTTCCGCTAAAGCAAAGGGCCGTGAAGCGGGAATTTCGGCGACTGCTGGCGATTGCAGGAATTCGATCGGTTCGTCTGTACGATTTGCGTCACACGGCAGCAACGCTGGCAATCGCTGCTGGTGTATCGGTGAAGGTCATCTCCGATCAATTGGGCCACGCGAGTATTTCGTTCACGCTCGAGCGATACTCGCATGTTCTGCCATCCATCCAGGACGAGGCGGCGGCCAAGGTTGAACAGTTGCTGGTGGCGTGAGCGTATGCCGCGCCTGAGGTCTACGCCGCAGGCGCTGGCTTTCAGCCACTTTCTTTCGAATCTGTCGTAATTGCCCTGCGTTTCTAGGGATCAACCCGTCCGAGCCCTTGACCGCTGCCGTGACAGAACCCAGTTCGCGGATAACTGATTGAAACCAGAAGGCACGGATGGCCAATTTCGGAGTCCTGGGAACCCTGAGACACGCTTATCGAACCCTTAACAAACCCTCGACCTCTGCCCTAGTCGGATCAGTCTCAGTGAACAAGAATTTTCGGAATTTGAGAAATCAGACACAAGACACGGGCTCCAGCGCAACGGAGTAGCGAGGGGCGCACAGGAATCTTCGGAGCACCCATAGCGCAACCAAACTTGGACCAAGCAAGCCAGCCTCCGCGGACCTGATCGTGGAAGCACTGATCCCAACCTCCAGCAGGAGGATCGGCTGATTCGTTGGCTGTTAACCGAAGGGTTGTAGGTTCGAGTCCTATCTGAGGAGCCATACCTCTAATAAAATCAATATCTTAGAATGACGCTGACGCCTGATATTCCGCTTGCCCCCTCGCTCTTCGATCTGCTCAGGCTGGGTGAAGGAATTGAGTCAGCGGGGTATCACCGTACGCACCTGTCAGAGAGGCGGAACGCGATACGCTGAAGAGAAGGGACATCGCATGAGCGAAGCGTTTGACGAAGATGCGATCTATCGCTGGTCTGCCACAGAGAAATGGGAGTATCGAACTGTCTTCTACAATCTCGATGGTGAGCTTGACGCTTCTCCGCGCCCGGATTTCTACGCAGCGGCAAAAGCAAGCGTTGGACGCCTAGCCAGTGGGAAAACGGTCGCAGAGGAAGAAGGAATGGCCGCGCTCTTCCTTTTTAGGCATTATCAGAACTCACGCTGAAGGAAATTGTCTTTGGTGCACGCTCTCTTGAGAGCCATTCCCGCCACGCTCTATCTCTGCGAGAGATGCCTATTTGAGTGGCTCTCCTTCAGCAGCCAGCCACCGCAGTTTTGCCGGAATATGGAGCGTCCTGCTTTAATTCCATACACTTCCGCTGTCGCGCAGTAAAGACGTGGGTATTTCAATTGCTGTCTCATGCATGGCAAAAGATGCTGTTGTGGTACGTCCGTGTACAATAGAGCAGGTTCATGGTCAAGCGTGCTGCGAAAAGTACGCGAGCGGTTAGAAGTATCGGAAGTCTTCTGTGAAATGCTTTTAGGTTTTGGTTTTGCCCTCCTTGCTGCATCCGGAATTGCCCTTCTCCTAATCAATTGTTGAACGAGCCTCATCAGCCCTTTGATAGCACGCGTGTCTTTGTGTGCCGCCACAGGGAGATGGATTTCAAATTGGCTTCTGACTTGCCAATTTCGGTGGAGATCAAAATAGGGAAAACTAATTGCCTCGCAAGCAAATTTTCGGAAGGTAAAAAACGCCATGAGTAACTGGGGAACAAAAACGATGAAAGCTCTGCTACTGGCAGCGCTGACACTGACGCTTCCTGCCTTTGGACAGCAAAAGATAAAGAAAATTAAAGTCGCGCCGCTCGTTTCCTATGAGAGCGCCGGTCAGCCCTACGCGAACATGATCACCGCGAAGCTGATGAGCTATTTGGTGAAAGACGGCGTCACGGTGATCGAGAACGACTCTGACTCTGATGCTGACGCGGTTCTCGCAGTGACTTATCAGCTTGTAACACTTCCGGACAGCTACGGTAATGTTGCGCATGTTCGGTTCACCGGGGCAGTACGCTTGACCGACAAGGACGGAGAGATTTTGTGGGCAGACGAGGTTAGAAACCGTCCCTTTGTGCAGAGTGCTTCATCCGGCTTTGCTGAAAACGTAGCGAAGAAAGTCTCAGCGTTTTTGGCTTCTCAAAAGTGAGGAGAAGCATAGTAACGATTGGTGCGGGAAGTTCGTCGGCATCGAGCTGGACGGCTACGCACACACGTAAAAAGACTTACACCAAGGAACAAGGACGAAAATGAACCCCTCCGCATACATGGGCCAGATTTGGTCCATGCTTTTGAATCTAAGACACAGAGAGCGTGCAGTTTTTATGCGCCTTGCCTCTCTTTTTCTGCTTGGTTTTTCTGTTTTGTCCCTAACGGGATGCACCCTTCACGCTCATCTCTATAATCTCTCCACAGGTGAGGTAACTGACGTGCACTTCACCTATTCCGGTAGTGGCCACGGAAAGCTTGACGGCGTCTTCAAATCCGGTGAGTCCTTTGTGGGCGACTACTCCACGTTCCCACAACCCCCAGTGAACTGGGGAGCTATCTATGCATCTGTCTATGGGGCTTCACATTTTGCATGGATGCACAGTGGCCCCACAACCATGCAACAATACGGTACGGCAATAGCCTCCGGGGATCGAGGTTTTGTCGGAGATTGTGAATACGTCACTTCATCCATCACGCACGGAGCGGGAGCATGTCGAGCGAACGATGGGACGAACTTCAAGCTTATCTGGTAATTACAGTCACCGGAGCGCTTAGAGCTGCCGTACGCAAGCCAACAGCAGCCGCGCTGGAGCCTGTCCCGGTGAAAAAACCACTTTAGCTGCTAAAACCCAGAAAACAGAACTCGGGTGCCCGATCCCCCGGGTCTCGAAGATTTACTTGGTAGTTAACACCTTATGCATGCTATTGTTTTGTCGTTTTAGTTTCGCTCCCCGTCCGTTCCAAGCACGTGGCAAATCAGACGGAGAGAGCAGGACTGCTGCCTTGGTCCTGTGAGTCCACTCTCAGAGCGCCGATGGATGCTTCTCGTTAAGACACTGACGCGAGACTTTCGTGTACGCGGCGCATCTCCCCGAGGAGATACCCGTGAAAAAGTGCACACGACGCACACGTCGCACTCTGCTCCTGATTATCGCAATTTGCTGCTTTTCAATCTTTGGCTTGGCACAAAGCACCGATCAAATTAGCATTTCGTCGCTCGCAAATGCTGATTTGGTTACGCAATATACAAATGGTAGCTATTACCCTCCCCATGGAGGACCGCTTACGGTTGCTGGAATTCCCTTTACTCTCGCAACCATTCCCCCCAATTCAGATACAGGGGTTATTCAAGGGCTCACCGTCGGAAGTAAGCAGAGCTTTTCTATCCCAGTGAACACCAAAGGAGTCGTAACGGTCTACACACTGATCAACTCCGCCTTTGGATCGTGCGGGACTATTGTCGGCGAGCTCGACTTCGTTGGAGCATCGTCCTCTACCTATGTGTATACGCTGACTGAGGGCGACAACATCCGTGACCATAATCAAGATGGCTTCTGCAATACCGCGCCCAACATCGTCGGAACCGCGAGTTTTGGAGGAGGACAAGTCCGTCTGGACATGCAGCAGGTTATGCTACCGGCAAGTTTTGCTGACGACACCTTAAACAGCATTACGTTTAAGAGCTATGGGCTGGGATACGCGGGCACTCCCTTTATCGCAGCGATAACGACGGCTTCGTCACCGCAGCGCCCCGTGGTATTCATCCCTGGACTGACAGGCAGCTACCTAGATGATGTCGCCACCGGCAAAAACATATGGCCTGACCGTCCTTGGGCTTACGGAGATCTCAGTCTCTTCGGTAATCCGTCACCCCGAATCAAAGCCACAGACGTTATCCGATCAACGCTGTTTACGGGACCAATAGTAGGTCCATTGCTATCCTTCCTCGATTCGTCCGGATACAAAGAATACGATCTAAACCGAGATCCAGCTCGATTGACAGCGGGAGGATGCGATACCACTCAATTTGACAGCAAACCAAATCTTTTTATCTTTCCATATGACTGGCGTCAGGATTTTCGCGTAACTGCAATTGCTTTGGCCGGATATATCGCGTGCGTAAGGCAATTTTATCCGGGAACAAAGGTAAATATTGTCACTGGGAGTGCCGGTGCTCTACTTGCGCGACGTTACATTTTGGACAATGGTGGAAGTGATGTAAATGCATTGATCACCATTGGCGCTCCCTGGCTGGGTGCTCCTTCAAGCATTCACGAGCTAGAGACTGGACAGTTTTTACCTCGCTATCTTTTTGCGGACTCCACGATTAAATACATCTTAGGGTCTTTCGACGGCGCCCAGGAATTATTGCCCGCTCAGAGTTACTTCGATCTAGGCGGACAACCACTTGGTGAAGACGGATGGGACCTAAATAGAAACGACAGATCAGTTGAGAATTATTCATCAAAGGAATATCGGAACCTACTCGATGAGCGTTATGGGAAATCGTGTCCAGCCCCATTTTGTCCAGGTACTACTTCCTACGCGTTCCATGCATATACGACGCCGTGGGGTTCGGAAGACGATTGGAGGAATGATTCGACAGGAGTAACATACTTCCAAATCTTCGGACAACAAGATTCAGACCGAACGCCCGGGACCTATCTTGCGCGGGTGAAAACAAGCTGCATCCTGCCTAAGACCTACTGTTGGCCCGAAGGAGTTCTGGAACCAAAATTCACAGTTGGGGATGGAACCGTTCCATTGATAAGTGCCTCGCGGACCGGGAATGGCTTGGATATCAACTCTCCTGGCACCACAAGCCAGTGCGTTCCGATTGGTGCTGAGAACCATACGTCTATGCTGGCCGATACTGCCGTATTGGGGTTTCTGAAATCCTTTTTAGACAAGGCTGATTCTCCGCAGTCACCTGCCGACAGTCAAGAGTCCGCTTGCGCGACCACAACAAAGGTTGTGCCAAATTCTCAGAATTCATCTGAAGACACTTCTGAACCTTATCAGCGCGTGGAGATATATGGTGCTACATCGTTCGTCGTTTCCGACTCACAAGGAAACAGCACGGGCCTTGTGCCCGGGACGAAGTCTCATTATGGTTCAGTGCCTGGGGTAGATGAATACATCTTAAGTCCTCTATCGGACCTGTTTGTCGTACCGCTGAAGGGCCTTTACACAATTCGCTTCCGAACGACGAATCGTCCGTTGGAGATTGAGATTGAAACCGGAACGCCGACTAATACATCGACGGCGATCCGCTATGTTGACACAGCGGTCCCATCTAACGTCACCGCAGAAATGGTATTCAATTCAGGAGCGGTGGGCTCTCTTCACCTGGATACGGAGGGAAATGACTCCTTTAGCACGATAGTCAACCCGACACTCACGCTCACAGGACCAGAGGCTCAAGTCGCCCCCCCAACGATCTCTTTCCATGTGGTGCGCCAACACCCTGAGCGGGTATCAATTACGGCGTCTAGTGATGGCTCAGTTCTTCAGGATGTTTTTTATTCCTTGAATGGCAGAGACTATTTCAGATACATACATTCAGTGAAAATTGACCGTAGATGCACAAGAGACATTTATGCATTCGCGGACGATGCTCTCGGGAACCGGACATCAAGCGTGATTACCCTTCCGCCTATTGCAGGCCATGATTTGATTGACGATCATAGGTAAAATTGCAACACTCGCAGCGCCACAGATCCGATGGGGAGTTCCGAGGAATAGGCGTCCACGTAGGGAATGTCGCCAAGTAGTTACGATGGTCTATGTGTTCTCGTCGTGTTATGAGAGATGAATATCTCCTATCACTAATATCGGGTCGCTAAATAGGTTTTGGTGTCTTCCAGCTCCAGCTTATGAGAAGTTCAGTAGTAATAACTTATGTGATTGGCGCTGCGCTCGGGTTCGGTATCTGCGGCAGTGTGACCGGTACTCTAGTGGATGGCTTTTGTAATGATACTTTCTGTCATAATTGGATCTTGCATTTCGCAGCCCTTCCATTTGCATTGCTGTGCTGTGCGTTCTTTAGCCGTCGGATTGGCGGTTGCCTGCTCGTTAGCGTGGGGATTAGTTTCACTTGGCTACTCGTCTGTTTGAGTGCCATTTTTCTGTTGTGGTATCCCCGCATAAGTGCTCCCTACGGTATGTGTATTTGCGGCGCCATTGGAGGGATGGGCACTTCCCTGTTTTGTGAGCTCGCTGCCAACCCGGCGAGGAGTAAAGGGAGGACACTGCTGTCCCGAGCCCTCCTCGGAGGGATTATCGGGGTATCGCGGGTACCGCGTTTTGGCCTTGGGCAGAGCCGGGCGATGACTTGCAATTCCTACAAATAAAACCTGGCAGGGAGCACTTTGAAAGAGGGTTCATTGTTTGGCAGGCGATATACGGAACATATCTAGCGATAATTTTTGCAAAACCAATCAAGTTTGGGTAGTTGCCCCTCGTGACGTATGCAGGCGACAACAGAAACAGCTCTTTGCACAATTCAAGAATTATGCAAGTTTCTGGAACCCACCGCTGACGCGGCTCTTGCGCTTGCACAAAATATCCGCATAATCACCCCATGGTTTACGGGTATGCGCGAGTGAGCACGGCGGGCAGAGCGTAGCGGCACAAGTCGCAGCGTTGCATGAGGCCGGAGCCGCTAAGGCTTATAAGGAAAAAGCCAGCAGAGCGAGGCAGGACCGCCCGGAGCTGAAGCGGCTTCTGGGCGAGCTAGGGGAAGGCGATCTCCCGCTGATTACTCGGCTTGACCGCCTCGCCCGTTCGACTGCCCACTTGCTCTTGACCCTTGACGAAATCGGAAAACAGGGGCGCGACTTTCCGCTCTCTAAAAGAGAAATGGGCTGACACGACCACCGCTCATGGGCGCTTGATGATAACCCTGCTTGCCGAGATCGCGGCGTTCGAGCGCGAGCTGATACTTGCTCGCACGAGCGAGGGCAGGGCGATTGCGAAGCAGAACGGCGTGAAGTTCGGTCCGAAAATTCACGCTTTCCCCACATCAGAAAAAAGAAGCTATTGCACGCAGGGAGCGGGGAGAATTGCTCACAGCAATAGCTCGCAGCTACAACGTCAGCGACAGCACCATTTCGCGGCTCAAGCAATAGACGACCGCCATTAGAGCTATCCTAAACTTGCACTGCTGGTAGCGAATCCAGGCCGTCGATGAAAGTAACGGCATTACGCCACGCTTGCCTATTCGGCGAAGGTATGCTGGTCGAAGGCCTGTTTATTTGAGAGCAACTCACGACGGTGAGGGAGCATCACAGTTGACGTTAACTTGCCGTGTCAGCGAGAGTGCGACATGAGAAGCTCTGGGCTAGGCTGTACCGTTATTCGATTTGCCTTGTTATTGAGCCTCTATCCCATCGGAAGCCAACTCGCCTTTCCCCAAAATCTACAGGGAACATGGCAGGGGACGCTCAGTGGGCCCGGCTACTCCTTACCGTTAAGATTCGAGTTGGACGGAAGAGGAGGGGGAACGCTGAAAAGCCCGACTCAGAACTTCACTGGAGCCCTCACCTATTCACCCAACGGCAATCAAATCGAGATCCGAATACCTTCGGCGCACGCAAAGTTCGAAGCCACGGTTACGGGCGATGAGATGACGGGTACATGGTCTCAATTGCTACTGAAAAGGCCGCTGCATCTTGCAAGAAACGGCAATCCGAAGGACAGTGTGCCCCCTCAATCTTCTCCCGCAGCATCGTCCTCGGAATCAATCACGCCAGACGTAAGTGCCAACAATAATGGTGGAATCGCAGGCACCTGGACGGGAGGAGTTCTCGACCCCAGCAATGGTTATCCAATCAGTGTTGTATTGAATGCCGCTGGCAGTGGAGTCCTGTTAAGCACCACAACGAGGGGACTACCGTCGGGTGCAATCACCTACGCGATATCCGGAGATCGAGTCTCTTTGAAGTTTCTCCCGGAAAGTGCTGTTTACGAAGGGACTATCACTGGCAACAAGATGAACGGCGTGTTGACCCGAAATGGTCGGCAAGCAACCGCCGAACTGCGGAAGGTAAATTCCTTCTGTTTGAAGCAGGACTGCACCCAGGTTCTGCAAGCGTTTCAGGGGGCCTGGAAGGGTACGATCCCTACCCAACCGGCGTTGCCACTCACTCTTACTTTGCGTCCCGATGGTAGCGGTACCGTTGAGAGTTCAAGCGAAGCGGTCAATGGGCCCTTAGGTTACCTGATTACGAGCGAAAACTCGGCCTCCATCGCCATGCCGACGTTGGACGCAATTCTTGAGGTCAGATTAGATAATGGTCGGCTCGCAGGAGAATGGGCGCGCCCGCGTGACTCCGGAGCGGTGCAGGTACCATTTGTAAAGGTAGGATCGGAGCAGGAGGCCCAAATGGAGGCTCTCCAGAAGGAACAAGATGCGCTTGCGGGTAAGATTACTCCTTCGGATGATCCCGCAGTGATCGGCGCTTGGTATGCAAAAATTCCGCTCCCCGAAGAGTCGCTCTTTGTAACGTTCCACATTCGTGGTGCAGGGGTAGGTGTCCTCATGAGTGCAATGTGGCAAGGGGAGTTCCAGTACACCTTAAACGGGAGCCGAATTACCTTTAAAATTGAAGTGCCCAGCTCTTCCGGGCTTAACAATGCCGGACTCAATGCGACCTTTGATGGAGCATTTTCAGCGGATCGAATCACCGGAACATGGACCTCGAACGGAACGGGCCACCCTCTGACATTGTTTAAGGACTTTCAAGAATCGCAAAAGACCTCCAGCAGTGACAATTCGGCCTCCGAAGCGCCAACAGCATATCAGCCCAGCGGCAATGCGGACTGCGATGCGCTCAGGAAGATTGTTGCCGCTGCGCCCGGCAACTTTCAGGGGATGAAGCCTCTTCAACAAGCGCCCGACACTCTGAATTTGAACGGTCACCCTGCACAAACATGTGCAGTTGCAACCGACGATTACAAGTGCTTATTCTCGGCGAGCGATTTCGGACAATTGGCCACCCAGATCCAAGCATGCTTCCCGCACTCACGCAAAATCGCGGCAAGTTCTGACGCTGTTCAGTTCAACTTAGAGGCGCCGAATACAGTTAAGATATTGCTGATAAAGACTGCGGATTTCTCCAATCTGGATATCATGATAAAAGCGCAGTGACGGGCTGTGGGCCTATGCGCTCGCTGCGTGAGCGCAACTCATCAGGCTATCGAGGCAGTGTCTGCTGGTAAAATCGAGTTCGCCTTCATACCCCATAATCGGGATCATTTAGAGCATTCAGTGTCAAATCCATAACCGATTTATATTCTTGACTAGCGGAATGATGAATTTGCTTCGTCTCACTACCAGGCGTTCCCGCTCATAGAGGTCCGGCGTCACGATGACATTCGCGATTCCGGTCTCATCTTCCATCGAGATGAAGATGAAACCCTTGGCAGTACCCGGACGCTGCCGTGCGATGACGAGACCGGCCGTCGTTACGAATTCGCCGTCCCGGCGCGATCGTAACTCTTCCGATGGCGGCGTCCTGATTCGCCCAAATCAATCAATGGTCTGCCGGCCGGATTAGTATTGGGAAACGCCGTTCGGTTGAACGATTGAGTTGCTCTTTCTATGAGGCACGCGGACGCGAGGAGTGACTGATTTCGTGGGCGATCGTGAATCGCTGTGAGTTGTTTGCGCGGTCAACAAGATGCACATTTAATCCGCTTACGGCTCAACTTTTTGGGCTGCAAGATCGTCGAAGCTGATTAGGTCCAGCTCCTTTACGTCCGAATTATCAGGATCTTGGCAATGTAAAGTAGGCAAACGGCTCCCCACAAGTTCTTCTGGTTTTTCGACAGTTCTTGTTTTTGGATGAGCTGTGTTCATGACGGAAAATTTGGGAAATTACACTTGGATCGGAGAAAGTTAGCATGCATGATGACTACGAACGTCAAGTGGAATCCGAGAGACAATCTGAGCCATGGGATCGACTCCTGGCGGACGCCGGGCCGTGCGATCACGTCGTGCAGCTCTACCAAGACGAGGATTTTCTCAGCCGCGCCGTCTGCCGATTCGCCGGCGGCGCTCTCGCGAATGGAGAGGGCATCATCCTCGTACCAACGCTCACCCATTGGAACGCTATTCGCCCACGCCTTGAGGCAGAAGGCGTGGATGTGAAAGCAGCACGGGAACGGGGACAGCTGACGGTGGTTGACGCCGACGAGTGCCTACCCCGCTTCATGCGGAACTCAATGCCCGATTCGTCTATATTCCTTGGCCTCGCCGCCGACGTTATCGGACAGGCGCGCGCTGGAGTGCGCTACGAGAAAGTGCGTTGGTGGGGGGAGA